>Ga0183260_10003366_pt1 | contig 12926 bp, 8 predicted proteins | sample AntDrymUQ4972206_2_FD_129768 | JGI IMG/M metagenome (GOLD analysis project Ga0183260, IMG submission 129768) | Polar desert sand microbial communities from Dry Valleys, Antarctica - metaG UQ497 (22.06) (version 2) (version 2) | ecosystem: Environmental > Terrestrial > Soil > Desert | place...
GAAATCTGGCTCCGCCACAATCCGCAACCGTGGAGTGAGCAGGCTGAGCGCGAATACGAGCAGCGCTTCGCGGGACGAGTGGAGGAATACCTCGATGCAGGCCACGGCACATGCCTGCTGCGTGATCTGAACGCAGCGGAAATTGTCGCAAACGCTTTGGAGCATTTCGACGGTGAGCGCTACGTCCTCGATGCCTATGTGGTGATGCCGAACCATGTGCATGTGCTCGTGAAGCCGCTGGGCGGGCATGCACTCAGTGGCATCTTGCATTCTTGGAAATCATTCACGGCAACCCAAGTGAACAAGCGACTCGGAAGAAGCGGGCAGCTTTGGATGGAGGAGTCGTTCGACCGGTGTGTGCGGAGCTGGGAACAACTAGTCGCGTATCGGGAATACATTCGGAACAATCCGGTGAAAGCTCGGCTGGGGCCGAAGGAGTGTGCGCTGAAGGTGCTGGCGACGCTTTCTGCATCGGCAGGCTGGAAGCCTGCCGACCCTGTCCGGCTCACAGGCAGGGATGCCTGTGTTCCGCCCGCGCAGCCGCGCACGGCGGTCGCCGGAACGCGGACTGGCGGAACACAGGCTGGCGGCTCACAGGCTGGCGGAACACAGGCTGGCGGAACACAGGCATCCTTGCCTGTGGGTGGGACAGGCCAGCAGGCATCCCTGCCTGCTGAGTCGCTCCGCCGCGCGAAGAAGCTTGGTTTTTCCGACGTGCAGATCGCCGTCGCGAACGGCATCACGCCGCACGACGTGCGTGCGATGCGGAAAGAGCACAACATTTTCCCCACCTACCGCCTCGTGGACACCTGCGCCGCGGAGTTCGAGGCCTACACGCCGTATTACTACTCGACCTACGGCGACGAAAACGAGCGGCGTGAGAGCGGGAAGCGGAAGGTCATCATCCTCGGCGGCGGGCCGAACCGCATCGGGCAGGGCATCGAGTTTGACTACTGCTGCGTCCACGCCTCGTTCGCGCTGCGGGAGATGGGCTTCGAGACCATCATGGTGAACTCGAATCCCGAGACCGTCTCGACCGACTACGACACGAGCGACAAGCTCTACTTCGAGCCGCTCACGCTCGAGGACGTGCTGAACATCTGCGAGCAGGAGAGCGAGAATCTCCTCGGCGTCATCGTGCAGTTCGGCGGGCAGACGCCGCTGAACCTCGCCAACGGCCTCGCCGAAGCCGGCGTGCCCATCATCGGCACCTCGCCGCGCAGCATCGAGATCGCGGAGGATCGAAAACTTTTCGGCGCGATGCTCGACAAGCTCGGCATCCGCCAGACGCACGGCGGCACCGCCGTGACCGAGGACGAAGCCGTGGCCGTGGCGAACCGCGTGACGTATCCCGTGCTCGTGCGCCCGAGCTTCGTGCTCGGCGGACGCGGCATGATGCTCGTCCACAACGAAACCGACCTGCGCAAATACGTGCGCGATGCGATCGGAACACAGGCATCCCTGCCTGTGCGCGGGATCGGGGCGGCGGGCTTCCAGCCTGCCGCTGCCGGACAAGATGTCCGTCCGCCCCTTCCCGCCGCACAGGCTGGAAGCCTGAGTTCCACCGCCGAGCATCCAATCCTCGTGGACCATTTCCTCGAAGACGCGACCGAGGTGGACGTGGACTGCATCAGCGACGGCGAGACGGCCGTCATCGGCGCAATCATGGAGCACATCGAGCAGGCCGGCATCCACAGTGGCGACAGCGCATGCGTGATCCCGCCATTTTCGCTCAGCGAACGCGTGAGGACGGAAATCGCCAGCGCGACGAAGGCGATGGCCCGCGAGCTGAACGTCATCGGACTGATGAATGTGCAGTTCGCCGTGCAGAACGAGACGGTCTATGTGCTCGAGGTGAACCCGCGCGCGAGCCGCACCGCGCCTTTTGTCTCGAAGGCCATCGGCGTCCCGCTGCCGAAGCTCGCCGCAAAAATCATGGCCGGCGCGAAGCTGAAGGATCTCGGCTTCACGACGGAGATCGTGCCCAAGCACTACTCGGTGAAGGAGGCGGTCTTTCCATTCACCAAGTTCCCCGGCACCGACATCGTCCTCGGCCCCGAGATGAAGAGCACAGGCGAGGTGATGGGCATGGATGCGAATCTCGGCATCGCCTACGCGAAAGCGCAGATGGCCGCGCAGCCCGCGCTGCCGCTGAGTGGCAACGTTTTCCTGAGCGTCTCTGATGCTGACAAGACGAAGGTCGCGGAAATCGCCGCAGGTTACGCGGAGGCGGGATTCACGCTCTACGCCACGAGCGGCACGGCTGCCGCGCTGGAGAAGGCGAAGGTGCCGGTGAGGAATCTTTTCAAACTCTCGGAAGGCCGCCCCAACGCGCTCGATATGCTGAAAAACGGCGAGCTTGCCCTCGTCATCAACACGCCGAGCGGCAAGTCCTCGCGGGAGGATGAAATCAAAATCCGCAGTACCGCGAGCAGTTCGCGCGTGCCGGTGATGACGACGCTCCGCGCCGCGCGTGCCAGTCTGGAAGGCATCCGTTCGATGAAGGCCAGCGGCTATGCCGTGAAACCGTTGCAGGAGTGGCACGGGCGGTGAGCGACAGAAGTGCCTAGCCGGGGTCATCCCCGTTGGCTGGCCACCAATTACCAGCCATTAATCCCTTCGCCCGCAGCCAGAGGCCGCCATGACTTCCAGTTGTAGTATTCCATCGGGCCGAAGCGCTTCTTGTAGTCGTAGCCGGAAGGTTCGAAGTAGGCGTAGCCGGGGTAGTGCCAGCGTTTGCCGGTTTGCCGCGCGAGGAGGATTTCCCAGAGCAGCGTTGCAGTTCCCAGCGAGCGGCGGGATTCCGCCGGCTCGAAAAAAGCGTAGATGCTCGAGACGGAGATCGCGCCAACGTCGATGTAGCTCGCAGCGACCAGCCGGTCGCTGAGAAATGCGGCCACCTCCATGGTGAGGCACGGGCCTGCCTGCGGAGCGGGGCCGAGAAAATCCTCGAGCGAAGTTGGCACGTTGTCCGGAAAGCGCTGCTTATGCCGATCGAACAGCCGTTGCCGATCCTCTTGCAGTATTGCCGGGCCGACGCGCAACTCGAGATTCTCGTTCTTTCGGAGGATGCGCCGGTGGCTCTTGCGCGGTTGGAAGCGTTCGACATCCACGCGGAGCGGCTGGACATTGCGGAGTCCGTGCGGAGTCACGCACTGGGGATAGCGGTAAAAGATGGGGCCGAAATGACGCCAGCCTGTCTCCCAAAGCCCATCCATCTGCTCGGGCGACTGCTCCCAGCTCACGAAATGTTCGTCTTTGACCGGTTGCACACCGGAATCATGCATGGCGGGCGCGGCGTTGTCGAACGCAGCCACGGAAACACGACACACCTCCGGTTCGGTCCGCATGGGCGCTCAAGTTCTGAAAGAACCACGCCTCGCTCTGCGGACCCGTGATCTTCGCTGTTGCCGCTCGTGGGTGGCGCTGGTGGGATTCTCCTCCAGTTCGATGCAGTTCCTTTCACTCCGCCCCCGGAAGCCCTTTGTCGGCATCGCGCTGGCCGCCGTCGCGGGGATTCTCGTGGCGGACTTTTGGCCGGCACCGGCGCTCGTGGCTGCGTGTGGCGCGCTGGCCATGGCGCTTGTTACCTACGCATGGCCGAATGCGTGGCTGTGCCGCGGCCTCGCGCTGGCGGTGTTCTTTGCGCTGCACTCGATTCGCCATTCCCACGCGCCTGCCGTTGCAATCGAGGAACTCCTGAAGAGCGGTTCGCGGCCAGCCGTCCTCAGCGGTGTGGTGCGGTCCGAGCCGACGACCGGCACGAATTCCCGCGGCGAGCCCTGGGCAAAATTTTGGATGAAGGGGGAATCAATGCGCATCGACGACACCGAGTCGCAGTATCGCGGGCTGTGCGCAATGCGATGGTCCGGCCATGCGCCGGCGTATGGCGACGCCATCCGCGTCGAGGGCACCGCACGCTCCCTCGAGCCCGTGGCCAACCCAGGGCAGTTCGACACCGCTTCCTGGTTGCGGCGAAAGGGAGTGCGTTTCGAAGTGCTCACCCGCAATGAGAGCGACTGCGCGGTGAACGGGAGCGGGCGCGGGCCGGTGGTGATTTCCGCAGCGATCACGGCTCGGAGGTGGATCCAGGAAAAACTGGAACTTGGACTCGAGGGTGCGCCCGAGGTCGCGAAGCTGATCGAGAGCATGGTGCTCGGTCTCCGCGGAGAGACACCGGCGGAGATGAAAGGGCTGTTTCAAAAAACGGGCACCCTGCACCTCTTCGCCGTCAGCGGCCTGAACGTGGCCATGCTCGCCGGAATCGCGTGGCACTTGCTGAAGCCGCTGCGGTTTTCCCGTCGCGCGGCGGTCCTCGTCATCCTCCCGTTGCTGGCCGCGTACGCGGTCGTCACGGGACTGAGCCCGAGTTGCGTGCGGGCGACGGTGATGGCGGCGTTTGTCCTCTCCGCGCAATTTTTCGAGCGCTCCGCCGTGCCAGTGAACAGCCTCGCGGCGGCGGCGGTGGCGATCCTGGCGTGGGATACGAACGAACTGTTCTCGCCGGGCTTTCAACTCTCGTTCGTGCTGGTGCTTTTCATCATGGCGTTGACGGCGCCGATTGCGCGCCGCGTCGAGCCGCTCGGAAGGCCGGACGATTTCATCCCGCAGGAGTTGTGGACACGCGGGCAGCAAGGGCGTGCGGGAGTCTGGAGGAAAATTTCGCAGGCGGCCGGTGTTACCGTCGCGGCGTGGCTGGGTTCGCTCGCGTTCACGGCGGGCTATTTTCATCTCATCTCGCCGGTCGCGATCGTGGCGAATGCGGTTGCGGTGCCGCTCGCGTTTGGCGTGCTCGCGCTGGGGCTCATGAGCCTCGTGTGCGCGACATTTTCGAGCGTGCTTGCGGCCGTCGTGAACCAGGCAAACTGGCTCATCGCGAAAGTGCTGCTCGCGAGTCTCGCGGTGTTTGCGGAAGTGCCCGGCGGTCACATCTACGTGGAGGCTCCCCACTTTGGTTCCGCGGCTGCGTGCGAGGTCACTTCTGTTGCCGTCGGGGATGGCGGCGCGGCGCTGCATGTGCGCGCAGGCGGCGGCGATTGGCTGCTGGACTGCGGCGGGGCGCGCGATTACGAGGCGGCTCTGCTTCCCTACCTGCGCTCGCGCGGAGTCAATCGGCTCGACGGCCTCGTCCTGACGCACGGCGACGCCTCCCACATTGGGGCGGCACTGCCGCTGTTTGGAGATTTTCAGCCCCGGTGGGTCGGGGACACAATCTTCATGGATCGCTCGCCGTCTCGCCGGGGACTCCATGCGGGCCTGGCGGCGAAGGCGATTGGACGGCGCTATCTTCAGCGCGGCGAGGAAGTGTCGCTGGGCAGGAATGCCAAGCTCACCGTGCTCCACCCGTCGGGGGCGATCGCGCGAACCGTCGCGGATGACAAGGCGCTGGTGTGCCGGATCGAGGCGGCGGGTCTGCGCGCGCTTTTCGTTTCCGATGCGGGCTTCTCCACCGAGCGCTGGCTGATCGCAAATGAAACGGACCTGCGCGCCGACGTGCTGATCATGGGCTGGCACTCGCGCGACCTCTCCGGCACCCGCGACTTTCTTTCAAAAGTCCGGCCGGTCGCGATTGTCAGTTCGGAGCCGCCCTTTGGATCAACACGGGAGCGTGCGGATGAATGGGCGGGCGAATGCCGCGCCGTGGGTGCGATGCTGTTCCCGCAGGAGAGTTGCGGAGCGGTGAAGATCGAACTGAGGGACGATGGCGAGATCGCGCTGAGGTCGTTCGTCGGGGATCAAACCTTCCGCAGCCGCGCGCGGTAGATGGGCAGGCCCTGCTCGGCGAAGTGCCGCTCGAAATCGGTGCTCGGGTAATCCGCTTCCCCGGGCCACTCGATCCGCTCAAAGCCATTCGCCCGCGCGATGACTTTTTCAATCCAGAGGAAGTAAGGCTGGTCGTCGGTCTTGATGCGGACTTCTCCGCCGGGCGCCATGACCTGGTGGAGCGACGCCATGAACTCGTCCTGAAAAAGCCGCCTCGGGTGATGATGCCGTTTCGGCCACGGGTCGGGGAAACCGATGTGGACCACGCTCGCGCAGGCGACGGGTAGCAGCCATTTCGCGGCGTAATGGCTTTCGAGCCGGAGGACGCGGCAGTTTTCCAGCCGGTTTCTGGCGATGGCTCGGCAGACTTTTTCGACCCGGCCAAGCATACGCTCGGTGCCGAGGAAATTGCGCCCGGGAAATCGCGCCGCCATCGCGAGCAGAAATGCGCCGTCGCCGCAGCCGAGATCGATCTCGAGCGGCGCGGCGCGTGGGAAAATGTCGGAAAGCTCCGCGCGGCGGAAATGATCGGCGGGCTGCCAGAGCGCGCGCTGCGGCGCATCTTCTTCTGTCACGGCGTATCGGAAGAAGGCTGCGTCGCGCGGAGGAATGCCACTGCCGTCGCGCCGTAGCGTTTGTCGCGGGTGCATTCCCACACGTACCCGAGCGGGAGCGGGCCGTCGGGGAGATGTTCGAGAACGAGCAGGCCGTGGGGGGCCAGCGTCCGCCGCAGTCCTTCGAGGGCGAGCAGTTCCGCGGCGAAATCGCGCTCGCCGGGTTTCCGGGCGTAGGGTGGATCGGCGAGGATGATGTCGAACGCAGCCGGCGGTGCGGAGCGTTCCAGCCACCGCCTCACGTCCGCGCAACTGACTTCGCCATTTTCCAGCCGCGTCTTTTCGAGGTTGCGCCGAATCACGTCGCACGCCCGCCGGTCGCTCTCGATGAAACGGCAGGCGGCGGCACCGCGGCTCAGCGCCTCGATGCCAAGTCCACCCGTGCCCGCGAAGAGATCGAGCACGCGCGCGCCGGGGACCAACTCCGCGAGACTGCTGAAGATGGCGTTCTTCACGAGGTCCATCGTGGGCCGGAGATCGTTCTTCGGAACTTGCAGCGGAATGCCGCCCGCGATTCCGCCGACCACCCTCATGGTTGCACGGGAGCGGGCTGCGGTGCTGGCGACGGCGCGGTCTTCTTCCCGGTCAACGAGCTGATGATCGCCTCGGCGGCGATGATTCTCTGCCACCGCTTGTCCTTCGTTCCGGTCACGCACTCCGCGAGGTTGTGCTTCGGCTTCTTCAGCGGCCCGGTGATGTTGAACTGCACGCCGCGGCGGTTGGTCTGGTCGGGCGGCGAAAACTGGTTCGCGATCATGCCGCGCTGACTAATGACATCCGCGGGCACTTGGAGGATGGCCGAGAGGTCGAGCGTGCCATCGAACGTCGAGGCGCCGATCAATTCCAGCCCGAGTGGCGGCGCGGACACGGTCATCGGTGAAACGACGATCCGCTCGTCCGCGATCTGGAAGGCTAGCGTGGCTCCGGCAATCTCGGAACTGGAGACCGAATGCAGTTGGAGTAGGTCGCCGATCTGGCGCATCAACTCGATCTCCCTGCATGTGCCGTCCTTGAGAATCAGGGTTCCGCTCCCGGTAATCGCCCCGGCATTGCTTCCGAGTCCCGCGAGTTGCGCTTCACCGCTGAGTGTACCGCTGAATTTCGGCGCCTTCACCCGTCCCTCAAACGATCCCGTGAAGCTGTGTTCGGTCACGTCGTTCAATGTCACCGCCAAGCCCGTGAGCGTCGCGACCGGCGCGTGCTGTCTGTCGAGCAGTTCAGCGCCGCCGCCATTCAGGATGATCCGGCCGACAGTGAACCGCGGCTTCTTTTCCTGTGCGGGGGGTGTGGCAGGCGTCGTGGCGAGTGGGACAGTCGCCGTTCCGGCTGCCGCGGGTGGCGCGGGCGGAATGACCGGCAGCGGTGATTGGCGCGGCGCTTCCTCGATGACACGGAGTCGCGGTTGCTCGATTCGCACTTCGCCGAAGGCAAGGCTGCCCATGAGGAGCGACGCGAGTCGGTGGCCGACGGAAATGCTGGCGGCCTGGAACGCATCGCCGAACGGTCCCGGCACGCTCACGCCCCCGGCGGTGAGGCCGCTCCAGACGGAGAAGGTCAGCGTCTTGATTCGGACGGGCATGCGCAGCGCCTTGCCGAGCCGGTCCTCGATGGCCGCGCGTCCCGCCGCGGATTGCACCCAGCGGCTGACGGCCCATCCGCCGGCGGGAAGCACGAGCAGCAGCGCGGCTGCGGTGATGCAGAGGTATTTTGCGAGACGCTTCACGGCGGGCGAAGCTATTCGCGCGAAGCGCAAAGGAAAGGGCGGAAACTGGCTGGCAACTCGCGCGCGGCAATGCGAAGACAGAAATCCGTGGAGGACATCGCCATCATTTTCAACCCCAGCGCCCGCAGCGAGAAATCGCGGGCCGTCGCGCAGGTGCTGCGCAAGCTGGCGCCGCAGGCGGAACTTCGGATGACGGATTCCCCCGGCCAGGCGCGGCAAATGGCGGCGCAGGCGGCGCGCGAGGGTTTCCGCGTGGTGGCCGCCGCGGGAGGCGACGGCACGGTGAATGAAGTCGCCAACGGTCTCGCGGGCACGGAAGCGGCGCTGGGCGTGCTGCCGGTGGGCACGATGAATGTCTTCGCCAAGGAGCACGGCCTGCCGGAGCGGATGGAGGACGCGTGGGCGGTCGTCTGCGGCCAGGGCGCGAGAGAGATCGATCTGCTCGCGGCGAACGACAAGTATTTCATCCAGCTCGCCGGCGTCGGCCTCGACGCGCAGGTGGTGAAGGAGACGACGTGGGAATCCAAGAAGAACCTGGGGCCGCTGAGCTATCTCATCAGCGCCGCGCAGATCGCCACGCGCACCCCGCCGAAGCTCGTGGTGGAAGCGGGCGGGACGACGAGCGAGGGATCCTTTGTCTTGATCGGCAACGGCCGCTTTTACGGCGCAAAGATCATCCTTTTCCCGAAGGCGCGCGCGGATGACGGCCTGCTTGACGTGCTCATTTTCCGAAACCTCGGCTACCTCGACATCGTGCGGTATCTGGCCGGAGTTTTCACCGGCAGGCATACCGGCATGGAGGGCGTGGAATATTTCCAGGCGGCGGAGGCGCGCGTCCATTCCGCGCAGGAGGTGCCGGTGGAGGTGGATGGCGAACTGTCCGGCGCGCTGCCAGTGACCTTCCGCGTCGCCGGCAAGCTGCGAATCTGCGTGCCGTAGAATTCCTGTTTTACAAGCCCGGCAAAACGCCCTAGTTGTCCCGCGACTTCCATGAGTCTCCCTCGACGACAGACCCCGGCCTTTCAGCGAATATGGGCGCCCGGTCGTTCGTTGGGGGTGCTGGTGATTTTCTGGACGATGATTTTTTGGGGCTCCACGCAGGCAATGGTGTCGTGGCAGGGACGAATCGAGGTGGTGGATTCGCTCGCCCTGGTCGGCCTGGAAAGGGCGGCGTTTCTCGACCAAGGCGAATACTGGCGGATCTTCAGCTATCAGTTTCTCCACGCGGGCGTCGCCCACTTCTTCGTGAACCTTCTCGGGCTCTGGTTCGCGGGCCGCGAGATCGAGCCGGTCGTCGGGCGGGTCCAGTTCCTCTGGCTTTGCCTGCTGGCCAATGTGGTCGGCGGTGCGGTAAACATCGCGGTGGCCGTTAATTATCCGCAGGTTGCGTTTTTGGGATTCTCGGCGGGAATCGCGGCGATTGTTTCGGCGTACGCGACGATCATGCCGGAGTTGGAGACGGGCGTGCCGTTTTTTCAGCGATTCCCCCTTCGCTTCCGCGCGAAGTATCTCGCCATCGCGATGCTGTTCTTCGCCGCGGTGTCGGTGGCAAATCCCGCGATGCGCGAGATCGGTCCCGCCGGCATTCTCGCCGGGAGTTTCGTGGGCTGGGTGTGGGCCAGGAAGCTCGGATTCGGAAACCCGTTCTGGTTCCAGCGCCGCGCCTTCGAGCGGCGGCAGCGCGAAATGCGCATCGAGCGGATGAGCCCGGATGATTTTGTGCGCATGGAGATCGATCCGATTCTGGAGAAGATTGCCCGCACCGGGATGCAGAGCCTGAGCCGCGCCGAACGCAGGATGCTCGACCGGGGGAAGGACAAACTCGCCGCACGGTCCGTAAGCGCGGACTGACTCGTGGAAGTCTGGCCGGAGTATTTGTTCGAGGGCGTGCCGGACCTTGGGCGTGCCCGGCGCGCGGCGCAGAGAATCGAGGAATGCTGGCCCGCGGAACTGCCTCCGCTCGCGGGGGTCATCGAGGCGATGGGCGAAGCACACGCGTCTCTCGTGCGACTGCTGTCGGTTTCGCCGGTCTCGGCGGAGAAAATCATCCGCGATCCCGCTGCGCTGGTCTGGCTCGCCCGGGCGGAGGTCCACTCCGCGGGTCGCGGCCTGGGGCGAATGATGAGCGATCTCGCGGAAATTGGCTGGAGCATCGGGAGCCTCGCGGATGTGGCGCTGAAGCCGCATCATTTTGCGCCGCTGCGCCGATGGAAGCAGCGCGAGATGCTCCGAATCGCGCTGCGCGAAGTGGCGGCGAGGTCTTTGATTGAAGACTCGACGCTCGAGCTCACCGCGATCGCCGAGATTTGCATGCGCGAAATCACGGCTGCTTGGCTCACCGATCTGCGGCGACGTCTCGGCGATCCCGGGACGGGATTCTGCGTGCTCGGGATGGGAAAATTCGGAGGACGCGAGCTGAACTACAGCTCGGACATCGACGTGATCTTTTTCTACGGCGAGCCGGGCTCGCTGCCTGGCGGCCTCAGCCGGCAGGAATTTTTCGCCCGCGTCGCGCAGGAAATTGCCGGGACGTTTTCCTCGAACGACCCCGCCGGGCCGCTCTTCCGAATCGACCTGCGCCTTCGCCCGGAGGGCGACAGCGGCGCTCTGGTGCGTTCGCTCGGCAGCATGGAGGATTACTACGCCGCATTCGGCGAGACGTGGGAGCGGATGGCACTCAGCAAGGCGCGCCTGGTCGCGGGTGACGAGGAACTGGGCTACGAGTTTTTCCAGCGGCATCAGGCGTTCATCTATCCGCGCGCGGTGTCGCCGGACATGATTGATGAGATTGCGCGCATCAAGGAGCGCATCGAGCGGGAAGTCGTCGGCGAGGGAAATCTGCATCGCAACGTGAAGCTGGGACGCGGCGGGATCCGGGAGATCGAATTCATCTGCCAGTCGCTCCAGCTTCTCCACGGGGCCCGCCATGCATTCCTGCAGGAGCGGAATACGCTCAAGGCGTTGAGCGCCATCCGGCAGCTCGGCCTCATTTCGACCGAGGAAACGGCGTCGCTCACTGAGGCATACCGCTTCCTGCGCACGGTGGAGCACCGGCTCCAGATCGAAGACGAGGCCCAGACGCATTCGCTGCCCGAGTCTGACGAAGCTCGCGAGCTGCTCGCCCGGAATCTCGGTTGCGCGAAGTCGAGCGAGTTCGAAACGCGGCTCTCTGCGCACACCGACACCGTCCGGCGGGTGTTCGAGAGCGTCGTGCGGTTGTCGGGTGAGGATCGGACCGCAGCGAGGGATCTCTCGTGTTTCTCGGATCGCGGGCAGGCGGAGCGAAATCTGACCGATCTCGGTGACGGCAGCGGCAGCCGGCTGGTGGCTCCGCGATCGAAGAAGCTTTTCGCCCGCCTGGAGCCGCGGCTGATCGAATTGCTCGGCGCTGTGGCCGACCCCGATGCGGCGCTGACGCGGCTGGTGCGGTTCGCGGAGCGGTACGGCTTCCGGGGCGCTTTGTTCGAGACGCTTCTGGTCAATCCCCGCGTGCTCGAATTGCTGCTGAAGCTGTTCGATGCCAGCGCCGCTTTGAGTGAGATCGCGATTCGCCGTCCGCAACTCGTCGAGGAGATCGCCCGGCTCGGAAACCTCGGCGAGCCGATCAATACGGCGGGACATCGAGCCGCGCTGGTTCGGAACGACGAGGGATTGCCGTGGGCCGAATGGGTGCGTGTCTATCGGCGCGCGCAGATTCTCCGAATCGGACTTCGCGAGCTTCTCGGTTTTGCGACGCTGCGCGACGTGTTCTCCGAAATCACGGCCCTCGCGGAAGCATGCCTGACTTTCGTGCAGCACAAGCTGGAACTCGGCGACGCGCTCACCGTCATCGCGCTCGGAAAATTCGGAGGCTGCGAACTGGCCTACGGCGCGGATCTCGATGTCCTCTTCATCGGCTCCGATCCTGCGAATGCAGCCACGCTCATGCGCGCGATGACGGAGACAACGACCGAGGGGCGCGTCTTTGCGATGGACGCGAGGCTGCGTCCCGATGGCGAAAAGGGGCAGCTTGCCGTGACAGTGGAGGAGTGGAGGGATTACTTCGCGCGCGGTCGCGGCCAGTTCTGGGAAGCGCAGGCGCTGACGAAAGCGCGGCCAATCAGCGGACCTGGGCAGGGCGCATGGCTCGCCGCCGCGCAGGAAATCTGGCGCGAGCACGGGCGGAAGTCTGATTTGTTTGAGGCAATCGCCGGGATGCTCGATCACATCGCCACGCACCGGGGCGGCGATCCGGTGCTCGATTTCAAGACCGGACCCGGCGGGCTGATGCAGCTCGAGTTTTTCGTGCAGGCAATGCAGATGCGCGCGGGACTCTGGGAGCCGTGTACGCTCAACGCACTGGCGCAGCTCGATCTGCCGGGCGAAGCGGCGCGCTCATTGAGCGAGTCGTATCTCGTCCTCCGGCAGGTGGAGACCGTGCTGCGGCGGATGGATGACACGCCGGTGAGCCGTCTTCCGGGTGATGCGACGGAGCAGGAGAGACTGGCCCGCCGCTGCGGCCTGCCGGATGCAGCCGCGCTCATGGCGAAGCTGCGGGAAGCGCGCGAAGCGATCCGCCAGCACGCGGATTTATGGACTGGTGCGCGGACTTGGTGACGGTACCGTCGCGCACTGATGCACTGGCAACCGAACGACAGCGAACTCCCGGGCGACGACGACGCGGCATCCCGGTGGGATCGCTGGATGCGTCCGCTCTATTGGCTGGCCGGTGCGCGCTGGGAGGCGCTGCGGCATTGTCCGCCGACGGAACGCGAGCGCGTTGCCGTCATCGGCAGCACGGTGCTCATTCCGACGATCATGTCTTTCCTCGGGATGATCTTTTACGC
>Ga0183260_10003367_pt1 | contig 12923 bp, 16 predicted proteins | sample AntDrymUQ4972206_2_FD_129768 | JGI IMG/M metagenome (GOLD analysis project Ga0183260, IMG submission 129768) | Polar desert sand microbial communities from Dry Valleys, Antarctica - metaG UQ497 (22.06) (version 2) (version 2) | ecosystem: Environmental > Terrestrial > Soil > Desert | place...
GACCGTGATCCAGATGTCCTGCGGCGAGAGGCCGAAGCCCTCGAGCGACAGCTCCCAGGCCGACTCGACCGCGCCCTGCTTGAAGTAGTCGCCCAGCGAGAAGTTGCCGAGCATCTCGAAGAACGTGAGGTGGCGCGTCGTGTTGCCGACCTTCTCGATGTCGGGCGTCCGGCAGCACTTCTGGCAGCTCGTCAGCCGGTTGTGGGGCGGGCGCTCGTGGCCGAGAAAGTAGGGCTTGAGGGGATGCATCCCCGCGGTCGTGAGCAGGACCGACGCGTCGAAGGTCGCCGGCACCAGCGAGCCCGAAGGCAGCCGCCGGTGGTCGCGCTCGACGAAGAAGCGCAGGAACGTCTCCCGGATCTGGTCGGTCGTCACTGACAGTGAGTCTAGGCCGGTGCGGGGCGGCTTGCAGGTATAACGGGCGGGTGGACGCGGGCAGCCGCTCGTCACCCGCATCGTCACGACCGGCTGATCGTCCCCGCCCCCACGACGAGCTCTGAGTCCATCAGAACGGCCGCCTGCCCCGGGGCGGCGCCGAGGACGGGCTCTGCCAGATCGAGCTCGAGCCGCGGATGCCGGCCAGCCCGAAGGGGCGAGCCGGCGACGGTCGCTCCCAGCGCTGGCGAGCGATACCGGAGCTTGACCTTGTCGACCCGCGCCGCGTCGCGGTGCAGGACGGCGTCGCGGACGAAGACCGCGCGGTGGCGCAAATCCTCTCGCGGCCCCACGACGACCCGGTTGGTCCCCGCGTCGGTCGCCAGCACGTAAACCGGCGCTCCCGCACCGCCGACCCCCAGGCCGCGCCGCTGACCGACGGTGTAGCGGTGATGGCCGCGATGGCGAGCGAGGACGCGGCCCGTGCGGTCGACGACCTCCCCGGGCCGGTCGCCAAGACCGCCGTGGCGTTGGAGGAAGGCGGCCTTCCCGGTGCCCGCGAGGAAGCAGAGGTCCTGTGACTCGGGCGCCTTGGCGACGGGCAGCCCCGCCTCGCTCGCCAGCTCGCGTACCCGCGCCTTGACCAGCTCGCCGAGCGGGAAGCGCATCCGGGCCACCGAAGCCGGCGCCAGCGCGGCGAGCATGTAGCTCTGGTCCTTGGCCGGGTCGGCGGCGACACGCAGCAGCGGCCCCGCGCCGTCGTCGTGGACGCGCGCGTAGTGGCCGGTGGCCAGCGTCTCCGCGCCCAGCCGGCCGGCCAGGTCGAGCATCGCGTCGAGGCGCACGCTTCCGTTGCAGCGCACGCACGGGTTGGGCGTCAGGCCGCGAGCATGATCCTCGAGAAAGGGGGCCACGACGCCGGCGCGAAACTCGTCGCGCAGGTCGAGGGTCAGATGGGGCAGCCCCATCCCGTGCGCGACCGAGCGCGCCGTCTGCACCGCGCTGGCCGAGCAGCAGCTGCGCTCGGGGTCGTTCCCGGGATCGCGCCAGAGCTCGAGGGTCACGGCGACAACCTGCCCTACCGCGCCCTCGCGGGCGCACAGCAGCGCCGCCACTGCGCTGTCGACGCCGCCGCTCATCGCCACGAGCACCCGGCCGGGTCGCGGGGCGAGCACGGCGCTCCGGCGCGCCGCTTCCCCCAGCGCCCGGTGCAGCGCGTCCGCGGCCAGCTCGGCGGCGTGGAGCTTGCCCGGGCTGAGCCCGCCGAGCTCGTGCACGATCTCCGCGAAGCCGATGCGCGCGGCATCGAGCACTCCGCGGCCGCGCACGAGCGACACCGCGGCGCTTCCCGCCGCGATCATGGTCGGGCAGCCCTCCGCCTCGAACCCGGCGGCCACGACCCGGTCGCCCTCGACCGCAACCCCGACGCGCGCGAGGTCTCCGCACGCGACCCCGCCGGCCTCCCCGACCGCACCGCCGCGCGGCAGCCGGCCAAGGCCCTGCGGAGAGCTCAGGTGATGCTCGAAGGCGGCGTCCACCGCGCCGAGTGTAGGCGCGAGCGCTCTCGTGCTGAGCCTGAGCCCCGGGGAAAGCGGCCAAGGCCGCATGGCGACGGCATCCGGAGCCGTCTCGCCGCGAGGATCGGCGGGTCCAGGCTAAGGCGGCGCGCCTCAGCTGCCGACACTGACGAGTGATGAGTCAGGTCTCGCGTCCAGTCCAGATCCTGCTGCTTCTCACCGTCGCCTTCGGGGCCTTGTGGTTTATCATGCTCCGCCCCAAGTCCCCCGGGTCGAGTGCCCCGCCCCAGCCCGCGCCGGCGGCCGCTCCAGCTGACGGTCCCCAGTCGAGCTTCGGACGCGCCGTCGACAAGGCCCGGAACGGCCGTGCGCAGGCCGAGGGAGCCGCCGCCGCCGGCTGACGCAGCGCCGCCCGCCGGCACGACCCCGTAGGCGCGTAGCCGCTCAGATCGCCGGACGGTGGGCGCGCAGCTGCAGTCCGAGCTCGCGCAGTTGATCTTCTCCCACCGGCGCGGGGGCCCCGGTGAGCGGGTCCGCTCCCGTCGCAGTCTTGGGGAACGCGATCACGTCGCGGATCGAGGCGCGGCCGGCCGTCACTGCGACGATCCGGTCGAGGCCCATCGCGATGCCGCCGTGCGGGGGCGCGCCGTAGCGCAGCGCGTCGAGCAGGAACCCGAAGCGTTCCTTCGCCTCCTCGGGGCCGATCCCCAGCAGCTCGAGCACGCGCTCCTGCACGTCGCGGCGACTGATGCGAATCGAGCCGCCGCCCAGCTCCCAGCCGTCGACCACGAAGTCGTACGCGCGGGATCGCAGCGTCCCGGGGTCGCCGAGATCGCCTTCGGGAGCGGTGAAGGGGTGGTGCAGCGGGTCCCAACGCCCGCTCTCCTCGTCGTAGGAGAACATCGGAAAGTCGACGACCCAGAAGGCATCGTGGCGATCCTCCGGGATCAACCCGAGCTGGAGGGCGAGGCGCAGGCGCAGCATCCCGAGGACGGGCGCCGCAACCTCGGCGCGATCGGCCACGGCGAGCAGCAGGTCCCCCGGCTTTCCGTCCAGCCGCTGCGTGATCGCCGCAAGCTCCTCGTCGGAGAGGAACTTCGCGACGGGTGAGCGCCAGGTCCCGTCGCCCTGCACGAAGGCCCACACCAACCCCTTCGCGCCTCCCTGCTGCGCCGCCTCGGTCAGTGCGTCGAGCTCTGAGCGCGGCAGCTCGTGGCGGCCGGCGTTAAGCGCGCGCACCACCCCGCCGCCCGCGACCGCACCGGCGAAGACCTTGAACTGCGACTGGGCCACCGTGTCTGAGACGTCGACGATCTCCAGGCCGAAGCGCCGGTCAGGCCGGTCGGAGCCGTAGCGGGCCATCGCCTCGTCGTAGGCGACGCGCTCCCACGGCGGAGGCGCGACGTCGAAACCGGCGACGGCGAACACGCGCGCCATCACCGCTTCGGTCATCTCGATGACGTCGTCCTCCCCGACGAAGGCCATCTCCACGTCGAGCTGGGTGAAGTCGGGCTGGCGGTCGGCACGCGGGTCCTCGTCGCGAAAGCAGCGCACGATCTGGTAGTAGCGCTCGAAGCCCGCCATCATCAGGAGCTGCTTGAAGAGCTGGGGCGACTGCGGCAGCGCGTAGAAGCTCCCGTGCGCGGTCCGGCTGGGGACGAGGAAGTCGCGCGCGCCCTCGGGCGTCGAGCGCGTGAGCATCGGCGTCTCGATCTCCAGGAAGTCGCGGTCGTTCAGCTCTGAGCGCATCGCCGCCGCGATCTCGTGGCGCAGCGCCATGGCGCGAGCCATGCCGGCCCGGCGAAGGTCGAGCATCCGGTGACGCAGGCGCAGGCCCTCGTCGAGTGGGCCCTCCTCGTCGATCGGGAAGGGCGGCGTGTCGGATTCGGCGAGGACCGCGAGCGCTGAGACCGCTAGCTCGACCTCGCCGGTCGGAAGCGAAGGATTGACGTTCTGCGCATCGCGGCGGACGACCTCTCCGGCGGCTGACACGACGTGCTCGGAGCGCAGGCGCTGGGCCGCCGCGAAGGCATCGGGCGCTGAGTCGGGATGCAGGACGAGCTGGAGGATCCCGCTGCGGTCGCGCAGGTCGATGAAGATCAGGCCGCCGTGGTCGCGCCGCCGGTGCACCCACCCGGCCACCCGGATCCCGCGCCCGGCGGCGATCGCGTCGGGCGCGCCGCACCAGGTGTCGCGCAAGCGGTTGGGCCGCGGAGGGTTCATGGCCCCGCCCCTCCCGCGCCGAGCCGCTGCGCCGGCCGCGACGCCGTCACAGCGACCGCTCCCCGCGCTGGACAGCGGCGACGAGCCCGTCGGGATCCACGACGCGCTGCTCGCCGGTCTCCATGTCCTTGAGCGAGGCGCCCTCGTCGCCGAGGATCGCCGTCCACCGCGCGCCGAGGCGCTGGGCCTGTTTGAGCTGGCCCTTCAGCGAGCGTCCGGCGAGCTCGTGCTGGGCGCTCAGGCCGGACCTCCGCGCGTCGGTCGCAAGCCGGAAGGCGAGCGCCCGGCGATCGTCCTTCGCGTAGGCGACGAAGAGGTCCACCGGCGCCGGGGCGGCCGGCTGGGCGCCCGAGGCCAGCAGCATCCGCTCCACTCCGGCTGCCCATCCGCACCCCGGCGTCGGATCGCCCCCGAGCTGCTCGATGAGCCCGTCGTAGCGCCCGCCGCCGCCCACGCCGCTCTGGGCGCCGAGCGCCCGGCTTTCGAACTCAAAGACCGTGCGCGTGTAGTAGTCCAGCCCGCGCACGAGCGTTGGGTCGACCTCGTAGGCGACGTCGGCGTCGTCGAGCAGCTCGCGCACGCGCGCGAAGTGCTCGCGGTCCTCGTCGTCGAGGTGGTCGAGCAGCCGGGGCGCGTCGCGCATGACCTCCTGCGTACCCGCGTGGTCTGAGTCGAAGGCGCGCAGCGGGTTGAGATCGATGCGCTCGCGCACGTCGGCGGCGAGGCGGTCCTCGTTGGATCGCAGGTGGGCGATCAGCCGCTCGCGGTACTCGCGCCGTGTGGCCGGGGCGCCCAGGCTCCCGACGCGCAGGACCACCTCGCGGGCCTGGAGGCTCTCGAGCAGCTCGGTCAGCAGCACGATGAGCTCCGCGTCGACCGCCGGGTCCTCCGAGCCGATGGCCTCAGCCCCGACCTGCCAGAACTCGCGGAAGCGCCCGGCCTGCGGCGCCTCGCGGCGGTAGAAGGGCGAGAGGTACCAGAGCTTGACCGGCTGGGCGAGCTTGTGCATGCCGTGCTCGACGTAGGCGCGGCACACCGGCGCCGTTCCCTCCGGCCGCAGCGTGACCGAGCGCCCGCCGCCGTCGTCGAAGGTGTACATCTCCTTGCGCACGATGTCGGTCGAGGACCCAACCCCGCGCGCGAAGAGCTCTGTGGCCTCGAAGGTCGGCGTCTCGATCCGCCGGTAGCCCGCCCGCTCGAGTAGCTGGCGCGCCTCGGCCTCCACCCGCTCGCGCTGGGCGGCGTTCTCGGGCAGCACGTCGAAGGTGCCCCGGGGCACCTGGATGCGCTCCCCTGGCACTAGTGGCGGGTCAGCTCGGTCAGGAAGGGGTTGGACTGGCGCTCTCGGCCCAGCGTGGTGTTGCCCATGTGCCCCGGGTAGACGGCGGTCTCGTCGGGGAAGGTCTCGAGCAGCGTCGCGATCGAGCGCATGAGGGTCGGCGCGTCGCCGCCGGGCAGGTCAGTTCGCCCGATCGAGCCTTGGAAGAGGACGTCGCCGGAGAAGAGATGGATCCCACCACCACCACCAGCTTTGCGCGCCCCGCCCGCTCCCGCGTCGATCGCGGCCGGAGTCCCGCCGCCCCCATACGCGACTCCATCCCCCCCGGTGGCCGCTTCGCGCGCGCCATACGTGACGTGGCCCGGGCTGTGCCCCGGGGTGAAGAGCACGTCGATGTCCAACCCCGCGAGCTCGAGCCGCTCGCCTCCCGTGACCGTGTGGTCCGCGTCGTAGCTCTCGAAGGGCCCGAACCCCGGCCACGGGACGTAGCTCATGATGTCGGCGAGCACGGGCACCTCGATCTCCGGGCACCACACGGGCGCGCCGGTCGCCCGGGCCACCGGAGCCACCGCCCCCACATGGTCGAAATGCGTGTGGGTGAGCAGGATCGCCTCGACGGTCAGGCCAAGCGCGTCGATCGCGCCGAGGATGCGCTCGGGCTCGTCGCCGGGGTCGATCACGATCGCCTCGCGGGCGCCGTCGCGCCGGGCGAAGTGACAGTTCTCCTGCACCGGGCCGACGGTGAAGGTGCGAACGTCCATCAGCGCGCCTTGCCCCCCGATCCTTCGCGGAGCTTCTTCGACTGCCGGCGACGGTACATGAGGAGGTCCGTGTAGTAGCCCATGGGGATGTAGAGGAGCAGCGCCAAGGCGCCCAGCGTGACCGCCTGCGCGGGCTTCGGCTTGACCACCAGGACCAGGAAGGCGATGAGGATCACCGTCGCGATAACCGCGCGCGTCGCGGCGGCCCGCCAGGTCGGCGGCTGATCGAGCCGGGCCATGCGCTTGTCGCGCGCGGCCTCCTTGGGGTCCTGCTTTCCGCCCTTGCGCTCGCCCGAGGTCGGCTTGCGACCGGTGCGCCCACGAGCCTCGATCGTGCCCGCGGCGGTGCCGCGGTGCTTGCTCTTGCGCTTGCGCTTCGTCTGGGCCATCGGCTCGAGCTGAGTCTACGAGGCGTCCACGGGCGCGGGAACCTCCACCGCGGGCAGCCCGTCGAGGCTCGCCGCGGGAACCTCCACCTCGGGCAGCCCGTCGAGGCTCGCCGCGGGAACCTCCACCGCGGGCAGCCCGTCGAGGCTCGTCGCGTTCTTGGAGCGCTGGTAGTCGAGCAGCGCCTCGGGCCCGCCGGCGCGCAGCTTCTTTTGAGCCCACGCGTCCTGGTGGGGGCGCTCGCCCTCGTAGCGCATCAACGGCACGCCGTAGCCGCACGAGTCCGCGACGCGGGTCACCTCGACGAGGACGATCGACCGCCGGGACTCGACCGTAGCCGGCTCGTCGAACATGCACCGCTCGAGCAGCTCAGCGAACCGCTCTTCCCCTGGAAGAACGACCTCGCCCCGGCCGTGGAGGCACAGGATCCGCGGCGGTCCCTCGAAGGCGCACAGCATGACCACGATCCGGCCGTTCTCGCGGAGGTGCGCAGCGGTCTCGGCGCCGCTGCCGACGACGTCGAGGTAGGCGACGGTGCGCTCGCCGAGCACCCGGAGGGTCCCGATCGGCCCCTTGGGCGACACGTTGACGTGGCCGTCGTCGGCTAGCGGCGCCGTCCCGACGAAGAACAGCGTTTGGTGCGCGATCCACCGGCGCTGATGCTCGTCGATGCCGTCGAAGACCTTGCCCATTCCTCAGTCGAGCTTAGCCGCGGCGCAGCGCTTCCTCCACCGTCCGCCGGTTGCGGAGCGGGACGTCGTCGGGAAATCCGTCGAGCGCGCGCTCCGGCGCGAGGCCGACGAGCTCGGCGGCCGCCACCCGTGCGTGCCGCGCGACGGCCTCGACGACCCGCGCGAGCGGCACCCGCTCGTGATCCTCGACGTTGGTCGAGACCTGCACGACGCCCTGCTCGGCGAGCGCCAACCCGATCGCACGGAGGCCCGGCAGACCGTCGGGCCCGCCCTCGCGCACGCGCGTCGCGATCACGCGCGCGTCGTCGAGAGTCGCCGGCGGAGCGAGCTCGACGTTGAAGGCCACCAGCGGCGGCCGCGCGGCGACCAGCGCGGCGCCCGCGGTCGGGTGGGGCCGCGGCGGACCGAAGTCGGGGCGCAGCTCGCCGCTGGCCAGGCGCCGCGCGAGCTCCGACGCTCCACCACGGCGAAGCTCCGCTCGCGTTCGCCAACCGGCGAGTGCGCCATACAAGAAGACCGGAAGCTCCAGCTCCCGGCCGAGCAGCTCGGCGACCACGAGCGCCTCGGCGCACGCCGCGCTGCGCCGGGCGAGGTCGAGGTGGACCACGGGAACGACGTCGAGCGCGCCGATGTTCGGGTGAGCTCCGCTGTGGTCAGACAGGTTCACGCGCGCGAGAACCTCGCGCGCACCCTCGAGCAGCGCGCCGGCCAGCGAGCCCTGCTCCGCGGCGAGGGTGAACACCGACCTGTGGTGGTCGCGATCCGCGTGGACGTCGAGCAGCCGCGCCCCGCCGCGTTCGAACGCCGCGCCGATCGATTCCGTGGCGACGCGATCACGGCCCTCGGAAACGTTGGGGACCGCAAGGAGAGTCACTTGGGGTCGAGCGTCCCCGGCGCCACGAGCCAGCGGTGGCGCAGTTCGCTCACGGCAGCGATCCGCTCGTAGTCGCGGTCGTAGTGAAGGACGGGAACCGAGGCCTCGAGCGCCGTCGCGGCGATGAGGAGGTCCGCGGTCGGGACGCGCCGGTGGGTGCCCTGCCGCGCGAGCGCGAGCTGAAGCTGGCGAGCGCGCGTCCAGACCGTCGACGCCATCGGCACGCGGGCGAAGAGATCCAGGCGGGCAGCCACCTCGGTCGCGCGGCTGGCGCTGGGCGCCAACCTCACGAGCTCGAGCGCGACGAGATCGCAGACGAGGACCCGCCCACCTGTGACTTGCGAGTTGAACCACTCCGCGAGCTCTGGAAAGCGCCGGTCGCGCACCCAGGTCCACACCCCGGTGTCCACGAGCAGCGCCGAGTCGAGCGGCGCGAGGACCGAGTCGGCCTCGATCAGTCCCCCACGCGGGATGCCCGCCCGTCGTCCACATCGGCCGGACTACCGTCGATGTCCGATCGCACGTCGAATCCGGCCAATCCTCGCTGTCGGGCCGCCTCGCGCAGTGCGGCGTTCACGGTGGCGGTCGTGCCTTCGGTCCCGAGCGCGGAGCGAGCCGCCTCCAACGCAGCCTCATCCAGATTGACAGTGGTGCGAATGCCACGCATCACCCTACCGCATCACCAAGGCGCATCGTTGGGGCCCGCGAATGGCCTTAGCCCAGGTCCCGGTGGTGGCCCGTGCTCGGCGCGCCGCACATGGAAACGGGACCGGCAGCGATCGACCGGGCGCGAAGCGAGAGCGGCCCTCGTCGGTCCGCTGGTGGTCTAGCTGATTTGTGCTGATCCGCATAAAGGCGTAGGATGGTTGTTGGCCGCCGACGATCCCGCTGACCAGCCGTCGCTGCGACTCGCCGACGTGATTGACTTTCCCGCCTTCTACCTCGCCGTCGCGGGGCTACTCGCCTGACCGCGCCTCTAGCCCGACTCGTGGCAGTCATTCACCACCCGACTAAGGAGAATCCATGACCGACAAACACACAGATAAGGCAAAGGGTCGTGTAAAGGAAGCTGCCGGCGCGCTAACCGGAGACAGAGGCCTGCAAAACGAGGGGCGCGCCGATCAAGCGAAGGGCTCCGTGAAGAACGCCGTGGACAAGGTGGCCGACGCCCTGACTGGCCGCAAGAGACGCAAGACGTAAAGGGAAACGTGGTGACGCGGTGGGGCCGGCTCTTGACGGGCTCGGGTGTTAGGCCTCTGGCTCTGGCAGGGTGCCGTGCGCCGCCTCGAGCTCGGCTAGGTCGGCGCGGTCCTGAGGCCGATCGGCCAGGCGCTTGAAGGCGACCAGGTGAGCGAGGTCGCAGACCCGGGTCGCCTCGCCGACGATCTCGACCGGTCGTGCGCTGGCGTGCACGCCGTCAAAGTCAAGCGGCGGCAACCCCTCGGGGATGAAGTCGATTATCCCGTCGGGCGTTCGCGCGCGGATGTGGTGCTCGCCGTCGAAGAGGATGGCGGGAAATGGAGACCCATCCATCCGGGTGGCAGGCCAGCCACCAAGCAGTCGCTCGAGTTGTGCGCCGACCTTCCTGGTTGCCGGCACGAGGACGTCGAGGTCCTCGGTGGTGCGCAGGTAGCCGTGGACGATGACCGCGAACCCACCCACCACCACGTAGGGCAGGCGGGCCTGGTTGAGGCGGGCCAGGATCTGACCCTCCTCCAGTGGCTCGAGCACGGCTAGGTCGAGGGTTCGTCGAGCAGCCGGATGCTGGCCGCCACCCGGCGAAGTCGCCGCGCACGCTGGGCGAGCTCGGCGGGTGAGCGCGTGGCGTCCATGATCCGCTCGTAGCGGCGCCAGGCCTCGTTTGCCCCCCAGCCGTCGCCGGCCTCTTCGAGGCGCTTGGCCTCCTCGGCCGCCTGAGCGGCGCGCTGCTCGGGACTCATTGGAAAAGCGTAGAGCAGGGCGGCGCCGTTCGCGCACGCGGGAGTCATCCAGTCCTCTCGACGCATGCGGGTCGTCGTCAGATGAGCGCTCGGGCTGTGGCTGGCGCTCGAGCCGCGCGCCTGATGCTCAGCGCTTGAGCTTGCGCCCGATCGCCCGTGGTGCGCTCGCGGCGAAGGCCTTGAGTGACTCATTTCCTACGTGGTGACGCCGGCGGAGGACCTCACCGGCGAACAGTGCCAAGCCGATCGTCGCCACCAGCTCCACGGCCCGCTGGCCGGTGAACGACGAGTGGCCGTGCTCGCGCTGGCGCATGTGCACCGCCACTTCCTGGAGGCGAAGCTTCGCGTCGGTGATCCGCACGAGCGCCTCGACCTCGGGCGCGTCGCACACGTAGTCGTCGGCCAGGAGCGACAGCGCTCGAGGGCCGACCGCGTACATGCCGCTCGTCCCGTCCGAGATCCCCTGGCCGACCCGCAGGCGGAGGAGCAGTCGCAGCAGCGAGGTCCCGACCACCCGCTCGGGCGCCGGCTTGTAGCGCTCGCCGTCCTCCTCGCCGGACTCGGCCAGGAAGCGCGACCCGACCGCGACGTCGCACTCGTCGGCACGGACGAGCTCGATCATCCGGCGCAGCTCGGCGGCGGGATGCTGGCCATCGGCGTCCAGGCGCCCGCAAAGCTCGTAGCCATGTTCGACCGCGTACCGGTAGCCCTCCGCGATCCCGAATCTCAGCCCCCGGTTCTCGGGAAAGGAGACGACGAGAGCGCCTGCCTCGGCGGCCACTTGGGCCGTCTCGTCAGTCGAGCCGTCGTCGATGACGAGCAGGTCGACGCCGGGCAGGTCCTTCCTCGCTTCCTCGAGCACGCCGGGAAGTGACTTCGCCTCGTTCCAGGCGGGGATGAAGACCACGGTGTCGGTCATCTCGGCCGCGCGAACGCCTCGGAGCCAAGGGTCAGCGCCACGACACTCGTGGCGAACGCCCATCGCGGGACGCGGTCTCGTCTCGACACCGGCCAGAGCACGGGCGTGCCGATCGCGTCCGTCGCGTCACGAAGCAGATGCGACCACAGCCCGGCGAACACGGCCCACCCGTACCGAGAGCCCGCCGTCCGCCAAGCCGCAACGGACGCCGCCGTCGCGAGGATGAGCGAGTGCGCCCGCGGCCGCGCGGGAAGCGACCACAGGTCGGCCGGCCTCAGCGAGCGAGCAGAGACCGCATGGTCGACGTCGATCAGCGTCCCTGCGGCGACGCCCGCGACGAGCGGCCGCCAATGCCCACGCTTCGCGAGCGGGCTGAGGACGGTCGCGGCGTAAGCGGCATGCACGAGGGGATCGGTCACCCCGCGAAGCCACCGCACCCGCTCGGCCGAGACACCCGATGGCCACCTCATGGAACGAGCACGAAGCTCACGGCGCCCGCGGCGGCCCGGAGCTCGTCGTCGAAGCAGGCAAACGCGTCGCAGTCGGGGTCAGCAGTGCGCGCCGAGATCGCGCTCGCAAGCTGGACCGCGTCGTGCGCACGCAGTCCATGAGCTGCAGCGCGAGCCGCGGCGTCGTCCAGCACGGCCGGACCCGCCGCGACGACACCGAACCGCGCCTCGTGGTCGCGGTCCCCGCGGTAGTGTCGCTCGAACACAGCGGTCAACACGGCTGTGGCGGAAGCATCGAGCTCGCCGTCCCGGTGCTTGCGCCACAGCGCAGCCGGCACCTCCACGCGCGCCAACGCGGAGATCGCGATCGCATCGAGCTCCCGTACGACATCGTGACCGGGCTCATCGGCATACAGCTTCACGAGGGCCGAGGAATCGGCAAAGACGCTCAGCGCCGACCCTCGGAGACGAGATCCGACAGCATCGTTCCGCGACCGGCGGCCGCACGCGCCTCTTCGACTTCGCGGTCAGTCGGTCCCACCCGTTCGGAAGGGACCGAGCGCTCCAGCAGGCCAGCCCGCGAGAGCCGTTCACGAAGCCTCCCAATCTCGTCCCCGGCAAGGTCAGGATCGACCGCCGCAGCCAAGACGCTCGTAGCAAACCCGTTGACACTCGTCCCACGCGCGGCGGCAACCGACTTCAGGCGGTCGGCGAGCGACTCGTCGAGACGGAGCGTGAGCTGCCGCACGCTGTCATGGTAGCAAGCATGCCTCCGGTGCTCTGGCTCGGCTACCGCTCGGGCCATATCTCCCTTCGAGAGGATCACCAGAGCCGACTAAACTGCCCTCCCCCGCCGGAGTAGCTCAGTCGGTTAGAGCAGCGGAATCATAATCCGCGTGTCGGGGGTTCGAGTCCCTCCTCCGGCATGGTAAATCGCCTGCAAACTGCCGATTAGCGTAATGCCAGTCGATTGGCCGAACCACGAAATGTGTCCCGGATGTGTCCCGGGATTGACACTCCCGGGATTGACACCTCGAAACGACCGACTTACCAGCGCGAGTGCGCGGTGAGCCCGCTCAGGGGAGCAGGCGATGCAGGCCTCGCGCGAGGCCTCAGACCGCGGCTATAGACCGCGTCGTGGGTGTTGTGACTCCAGGTCGCAAAGCCATTGGTCGATGGCTTGGCGTCGGTAGCGTCGGTAGCGGCCGAGGCTGATTGAGGGAATGCGGCCGGCGCGGGTCTGCGCCCAAACCCACTCGACGCTCATGCCGAGCAGCTGGCCGACTTCCTCGGCAGTGAGGAGCTCGCGCCCGCCGTTTGCACCGGAGGGCGGTGGGTCAGGCGGAGCGTAAGGGGCGTGTCTGGAGCTGAACATCGATGCTTCAGAAGGTGTTTTGCAATAGAGGGTTGGGGGGGTTGAGGCGGAACTTGGCGTTATGTCGACCAAGCGCCGTTATCCCACCGACCTGACCGATCGCCAGTGGGAGCTTGTCGAGCCCCTGCTGCC
>Ga0183260_10003368_pt1 | contig 12921 bp, 10 predicted proteins | sample AntDrymUQ4972206_2_FD_129768 | JGI IMG/M metagenome (GOLD analysis project Ga0183260, IMG submission 129768) | Polar desert sand microbial communities from Dry Valleys, Antarctica - metaG UQ497 (22.06) (version 2) (version 2) | ecosystem: Environmental > Terrestrial > Soil > Desert | place...
CGCCGCACCAGCCGCCGCTTGACGCGCCCGCCGACGACGCGTAGCAGCTCTGCCGACGTCAGCTCGGCAGCTCGCGGCTGAATGGCGCCCTCGCCCGCTCCCGCCTTGGCCTCGCCGCCACCGTGGGTGGCCTTCGGTGTCCGGCCAGCCCCTGCGGACCGGCGAACCGGCGGCTCGACCAGCGTGTGCCGGACGACGCCCATGGCGGCGCGCGCCGCTACCGCGACGGGGATGTGATCGAGGCCCTCGATGACCGCTGGCGCCTCTGTGTCCACCTGCCTCAGCAGCTGCAGGTCGCCGACCACCCGGGCGCCACTGGAGGAGATGGCGGCGATCATCTCCTGGGCGACATCGTCGGCGCGTCGCAGCGCCCACGCCGGCGTCACGATCGGCCGGTCCGTCGCAAGTCGCGGCTGTTCCTTGAGGTAGCCGGCGATGGCGGGGCGCACCACCTGGTCGTGGACCGCGCGCGGCCACTGCTTCTCGTCAAAGAACTGCCGGTTGAGCTCGCGGTAGAGCTCGGCCTCGGTGAGCGAGAGCGACGGGTTGCTGCGACCGTCGGGCACCAGCAGGCCGGGCGGCAGTCCGAGGAGCCGCTCGAACGCGTCGAAGAGCATCCTTCGATCGCTGTCGACGAGCACGACCACCGTGACGTTCTCCGGTCCGACCGCCTGCCCCCAGCGAGCGACCAGCTCGTCGTGTCGGTGCCGCCGCCAGAACGTCGACGCGGTCCGAGTCGCTTCCCGCTGGCCACGAAGGATCGCCTCCAGCCAGTCGCCGTAGGAGTCGGTGACGCCGCCCTGCACGCGTTGTTGCCACTGTGACGGCAGGATCTTGGTCAACGGCCGCAGTGTCACCACCACATGAGTACGCGCGGCGTCGAAGGCGTTGGTGATCGTGCGCAGGCTCTCGTCGTCCGCGTTCGCGAACGTCTCGCTGCTGATGACCACCCTTGCAGCCTTTGACTGGCTGACCTCCTTGACGAGGCGACGCCAGCGGCGGGCACCCACCGCGACCAGCCTCGGCGAGGGATCATCGAGCGCGACCGAGCTCGCGGCGGCGCGTACCTGTCGTCCCCGACCGGCGTAGTGCACGCCGTGCTCGGCGAGCGCGGCACGGTTGCTGTCGAAAGCCCCCTGCAGTGTTGTCGTACCGGTCTTGTGCGGCCCGATGTGCAACAGCCGGGTGCCCTCGGGCACCAACAGGTCCGCGTCCGTGCCGCTGGTCGTGCCCGGTGCGCTCACGTCGACCTCGTGATCCTGCGACGGGCTCGCCCGGCGACAACGCCCACCAGCTGGGCCGAGGTGAGCTCATCGGTCGTCGGCCCGGTTGCCGGCTTCGACGACTTCGCCGCCGGTGCCTTGGCGCCCATGGTTCCTGGCCGCCTGCTCCTTGGGGTACGAGCCATGGTGGTGTGCCATACAACGCCCATGACCGCTCGCGCGGCGACCTCGACGGGCACCTCGTCGATGGCCGCCACGTCATCGGGCGCGTCGTCGGGCAGGTGACGGAGGTCCTGCAGGGCACCGATGACATGGACGCCAGACCTCCTGATCGCCGTTGTCATCTCGACCGCGATCTCGTCGGCGCGTCGCAGTGCCCACGCCGGCGTCGCGATGGGTTCCTCACACGCCAGCGTCGGCTCGTTCTTCAGGTAGGTCGCCATGCCGTAGCGAGCGGCCGCGGCATGCACCTCTTCTGGCCACTGTTTGTCGAGGAAGAACTGACGGTTGAACTCGCGGAAGACCTCCGTCTCGGTCAGCGACAACGATGAGTTGCTCTTGGTGTCGTACGCCAGCAGCCCCTGCGGAAGACCCAGCAGCAGCTCGAAGGTGTCCAGGAGCATCCGCCGCTCGCGGTCGTCGATCGCGATGACGGTGACGTTGTCGGGTCCGACCACGCCCGCCCAGCGCTCGACCAGCTCGTCGTGGCGGTGCCGGTGCCAGAAGGCCTGGGTGTGCTCGGACGTGTCACGCGGCTGGTCGAGCATCGCGTCGAGGAACTCGGCGTACGACATGTGGGCGCCGGACTGGATGAACTGCTGCCACTGTGACGGCATGATCTTGGCAAGCGGCCGCAACGTGATCACGACCCGGGTCCGGTTGGCGTCGAACGCCTCGACCACCGTCCGCGCCGCCGCCTCGCCTGCGTTGGCGAACATCTCCGCGCTGATGACCACCCGGTCGGCGCTCGACGTGCGGACCTCCTCCACCAGTGCCGGCCACCGGTCGACGCTGTCGGCGGGGAACCCCGGGAGCGCCGTCCCGAGGACCACGGCAGCAGCGGCCGGTCGGGGCTGCCGGGTCTTGCCGGCATAGTGCACACCGTGCTCGGCGAGTGCCGCTCGGTTGCTGTGAAAGGCTCCTTGGACAGCGGTGGTGCCGGTCTTCTGCGGACCGATGTGCAGCAAGCGGGTGCCGACAGGCAGCAGCAGCCCGGCCCCGTCCGCACTCACCCCCGGCTCCGCCTGCCGGGCACGAGCCGGGCACGCACCCGGCCGAAGACGACGCCCATGAGGTCGCAGGCGGTGTGGTGGTGGATGCTCTGCTCGGAGCGAAGCTGCTCGGAGTCGCCGAGCTGTTGCTTCGTCTCCTGCAGCCGCTCCTGCACCGCTCGTAGCTGCTTACGGGCGTCGGCGAGCTTGCGCTTGGTCTCGGTGAGCTGTTGCTTCACCGCCGCGAGCTGTTGCTTCACCGCCGCGAGCTGTTGCTTCACCGCCGCGAGCTGCGCGGGAAAGTTGCCCTCCTGCGTCGACAGCACCTTGGCGGCACCGATCACGTCGATCGAGTGGCGGGCGGCGAGCTCTGTCGTCAGAACGACCGGATTCTCCTCGGGGTCGCCGACGGCCGAGGCGCGAGGCGCCACCGTCAGCCACTCGAGGTCACCGAGAATGCGTACGCCCGACGTCGCAATCGAGGTCACCATCTGCCGGCTGAGCTCGATGCATCGATCCACTGCCCACTGGGGTGTGGTGATCTTGGGCTCGTCGGCTGCGGGCACCCGCTCCATGAACCGTCGCGTCGACCCGAACCGGATGAAACGGGTGTAGTCCTCCGACGTCCACTCGTTGGCGAAGAACTGCTCGTTGAACTCTCTCATCAGCTCGACCTCGGGGAGAGTCATCGACCGGTTGTTGGCGTCCGGCTTGGACACCAGCAAGCCCAATGGCAGGCCGAGCATCTCCTCGACGATGTTCAGCAGTCGTTCCGGCTGGCTCTCGTCGAGCACGATGACGGTGAGGTTCTGCTTCCCCACGGCCTCGGCCCACCGCCGCACGAGCAGGTCGTGCCGGTGCCGCCGCCAGAACGTGGGGGTGATGGTGGTCTCGTCGGCGTGGTTGAACATCAGGTCGAGCCACTCCGGGTACGCCGACCGCATCCGGTCCCTCACATACTGCTGCCACTGCGAAGGGATGATCTTGACCAGCGGCCGCAGGGTGATCACGACATGGGTACGGTCCGCGCCCAACGCCTCGACGACCGCGCGGGCGTGCTCGTCGTCGGCGTGGGAGAAGAACTCGCTGCTGATCATCACCCGGTCTGCGTCGGCATCCTCGATCTCCTGCAGCAGTCGCGGCCAGTTGCCCGCGGACCGCCCCGGAACGGTGCTGCCGTCGGCGGCGGCGAGCGCGGCCGTCATGGGTTGGCGCGCCTTGCCGGCGTAGTGCACGCGGTGGCTGTTGAGCGCCTCGCGGTTGTTGTGGAACGCCGACTGGAGGGTCGTCGTCGCGGTCTTGGGCGGACCGATGTGGAGCAGGCGGGTGCCTACCGGGAGGAGCAGATCCATAGCGGCCTACCTCTCAGCGCCGGAACCGCTGCGTCGCACGAGACTTCGCGCGTGCGGCGACGGTTCGGAGCAGGGCAGCGGAGCTGACCGCGGAGCCGCTGGTGGGGTCGGTCCAGGACTCCCGTTGCCCGAGGACGCCGATCACCGCCCGCGCCGCGATCTCCGGCGTCGTCTCCTTGAGCTCGCTGATGGCTTCGGGTGCGTCCTGGTCCGAGCGCAGGTGCGCGAGGTCTCCGACGATGCGGACACCAGAACAGCCCAGCGACTCGATCATCTCCGTGGCGACGGCGTTGGCCCGATCGACGGCCCACGCCGGCGTCTCGACCCGCGGCTCGTCAGCAGAGAGGGGGCGCTTCTTGAGATAGTGGTCGACGCCGTAGCGGAACACCCGTGCGTACAGGTCGGGCGGCCAGCCCATCTCCTTGTACTGCCGGTTGACCTCCCGCATCAGCTCCACCTCGGGCAGCGACAGCGACCGGTTGGACATCTCGTCGGTGACCAGGAACCCTTGCGGTAGCCCGACGAGGCGCTCGAATACCGCGAAGTTCATCCGGCGGTCCGACTCGTCCAGCACCACCACCGTGACGTTGTCCGTGCCGGCGGCGTCGGCCCAGCGTGCCGCCAGGGCGTCGTGCCGGTGTCGTCGCCAGAACCTGCGTGACCGGCGCGAGGTGTCGTCGTCGAAGATCGTCTCGAGCCAGTCGGCGTACGCGATCGTCGATCCCGCCTGTACGAACTGCTGCCACTGCGAGGGCAGCAGCTTGACCAGCGGCCTCAGCGTGATGACGACGTGTGTCTGCGGTCCGAACGCCTCGATCACCGTCGCGGCGACTTCGGGGGCGGCGTTGGCGAAGGTCTCGGAGCTGATCACCACTCGGTCGGCGTCGCTGGAGGCGACCTCCTTCACGAGCGCCGGCCAATCGGCCGCACTGCTGGCGGAGAAACCGTCGAGGACCCGCTCCAACGTCACGGCGGCCGCCGCCGCGCGTGGCTGGCGACCCTTGCCGGCGTAGTGCACGCCGTGCTCGGCGAGCCTGTCGCGGTTCTTGTGGAAGGCACCCTGCAGGCTGGTGGTGCCGGTCTTGTGCGGTCCGATGTGTAGCAGCCGGGTGCCCTTGGGCAGCAACAGGTCCATGGGTGCCTTCTCGCCGGGTCGCAGGTCAGCGCTGGCCACGTCGTGTCCTCACTCGGGTCTTGACGTGTCCGGCGACGGTGCGCAGGATCTGTCCGGTCGACGGTGCATCGGCGCTGACGTGCGCGCCGGGACCGTGGGCGAAGGCTTCTTGCGGCCTGATCTGGGTCTGCTCGAAGGCGCCGATGACGGCCCGCGCGGCCGCGTCGATCGGGACCGTCTCGACCTCGTTCGTCGCGTCGCTGTTTGTGACCGGGACCCGGAGGTTGGCCAGGTCGCCGATGATGTTGACGCCGCTGGCGGCAAGTCCCTCCTGGATCTTGACCGCCACGTCGTCGGCCCGCTCCGCGGCCCAGGTGGGTGTGGTGATGCGGGGTTCGTCCGGCGGCAGCGGCCGCTCGCGCAAGAAGACCAGCATCCGCTTGAGGGCGCGGGCGTACAGCGCCTGGGGCCAGCCGCGCTGGTCGTACTGCCGGTTGAGCTCGCGGAGCATCTCGGCCTCGGGCAGCGACAACGACCGGTTGTTTTGGTCGTCCGGCACGAGGATCCCGGTGGGCAGGCACAACAGCTGCTCGAAGGTGCGGAAGGTCATGTTGCGGTCCCGCTCGTCCAGCACGATCGCGGTGACGTTGTCGGCGCCGACGACGTCGGCCCAGCGCCGCGCAAGTGCGTCGTGACGGTGCCGGCGCCAGAACGTTCGCGCGTTGGAGGTGGACACCTGGCGGTGCCGGCGCCAGAACGTTCGCGCGTTGGAGGTGGTCACCGTGTCCGCGAAGATGGCCTGCAGCCACTCGTCGTACGACAGCCTGAGCTTTCCCTGAACCTGCTGCTGCCACATTGAGGACAGCAGCCTGGCCAACGGTCGCAAGGTGATGACGACGTGCGGGTGGTCACCGCCGATGTCGTCGATGATCGTTCGGGCGGCGGCGGGCTCGGCGTTGGCGAACATCTCGGCGCTGATCACGACCCGGTCGGCGGTCGAGCCGCGAACCTCCTTGACCAGAGCCGGCCACTTGTCCGGACTGTCCGCGGGGTGACCGGGCAGGACCTTGCCGAGCGTCACCGCAGCCGCGGCGGCACGCGGCTGCCGGGTCGGGCCCGCGTAGTGGACACCGTGCTCGGCCAGCGCCATTCGATTCTTGTGGAACGCACCTTGCAGGCTTGTCGTGCCGGTCTTCTGCGGACCGATGTGCACCAAATGCGTCCCCCGCGGCAGCGGCAGGTCCATGTCGTCTCTTTCGTCGGTCGTCGTGATGTGATACCGATCAGCCCTTGGCGCCGTCCCGGCGAGGGAGCCGCGAGCCGACCTTGCCCGCGATTCTCTGCCTCACGATACCGACAAGCTCCCGGGTGCCGGTGTCGTCGATCGTGCGACGCAGCGCAGGCGATGTGGCTGCAGGTGCGTCGACCGAGCCGGTCCCCCGGGTGGAGCGGGCCACACCGATCGCCTGCCGGGCCGCTGCGTCCGGGGGCACGCAGATTTCGGCGGGAAGATCACCGACCGTGTGCAGAGCGGGGGGACTTTCAAGACGCGAGAGGTCACCGACGATCCGCACACCACTGCTCGCGATGTTGGGGACCATCTCCGCGGTGAGCGCCAACGCCCGGTCGACCGCCCACTGCGGCGTCGTCAACCGCTGTTCGTCCTTGCCGGGCTCGCGCTCCTTGAGGAAGCGGTTGGAGCCGAAGCGCGCGATCCGGTTGTAGTCCTCACGTGACCAGCCCTGCTCGCGGAACTGCTGGTTGAACGCGCGCAGCATCTCGATCTCGCCGAGGGTCAAGGAGCGGTTCGCGGACTCGTCATGGGGTACGAGCGTCTCCTCGGGTAGGCCCAGCATCTGCTCGAAGGTACGCAGGAGCATCTTCGGGTCGGACTCGTCGAGGACGACGACGGTGAGGTTGTCGCGGCCGACCGCGGCGGCCCATCGTTCGACCAGTTGGTCGTGCCGGTGGCGGCGCCAGAAGTTCGGCGAGATCTTCGTGCTGCCGGTCTTGTTGAACATCGCGTCGAGCCAGGCGTCGTAGGAGAAACGCATGTAGTCCTGGACGTACTGCTGCCACTGCGACGGGATGATCTTGACCAGGGGGCGCAAGGTGATCACGACGTGGGTACGGTCGTCGCCGAGCTGTTCGACGATGCTGCGCGCGGTCTCGTCGTCGGCGTTGGAGAAGAACTCGCTGCACACCACCACCCGGTCTGCCGAGGAGGACTTGACCTCCTTGAGCAATTTCGGCCATGCCTTTAGGCTGTCGGCGGGGTGTCCGGGCACGATCTTGTTGCTCGCCGCGGCCAGCGCAGCGGACATGGGTTGGCGGCCCTTGCCGGCGTAGTGCACACCGTGACGCTTGAGCGCCGGACGGTTGTGGTGGAACGCGAGCTGCAGCGTGGTCGTACCGGTCTTGGGCGGACCGATGTGCAGCATGCGGGTTCCCTTGGGCAAGAGCAGATCCATTGCCGCGATGTCCTTCCTCCAAGAATCGGTGCATGGCCATAGTGCCAGCAGTGGTCCTCGTCAGTCCGAAGGGGCGCCCGTGTGCACAGCGGCGTACACCTCGCGCTTGCGTACGCCCGTCGCGGCGACGACGGCGGCGATCGCGTCGCGGGTGGAGTCGCCGCCGGCCTCGCGCGCGGCGACCATCTCTGCCAGGTCGGCGGCGGCGAGATCGGTGGCGACCGGCTCGGCGCCGCCGGCGACGATGGTGACCTCACCGCGTACGCCGTGCTCGAGCGTCGCCGCCCACGCGACGAGCTCGGCGAGCGTGCCGCGGCGGACCTCTTCGTACGTCTTGGTCAGTTCGCGGCACACCGCCGCGCGCCGGTCGGCGCCCCACGCCTTCGCCATCGCCCGCAGCGTCGCGACCGTACGGTGTGGTGACTCGAAGTAGACCATCGTTCGCTGTTCGGTCGCGGACTCCGCGAGCCGTCTGGCGCGCTCGCCGCTCTTGCGCGGAAGGAATCCCTCGAAGCAGAACCTGTCGACCGGCAGCCCCGAGACCGCTAGCGCGGTCAGCACCGCTGACGGGCCGGGCACGGCGGTGACCTGGATGCCTGCCGCGATCGCTGCCGTGACGAGGCGGTATCCCGGGTCGGACACGCTCGGCATGCCGGCATCGGTCGCGACCACGACGGTGCCGCCGCCGCGAAGCGTCTCGATCAACTCAGGTGTGCGTCGCTGCTCGTTGCCCTCGAAGTACGACACCACCGTCCCGCCGATGTCGACGCCGATGTCGCGCGCGAGCCGCCGCAAGCGTCGGGTGTCCTCCGCGGCGACGACATCGGCACTTCGCAGCACCTCGGCGAGCCGCGGCGAAGCATCTCCGACCTGCCCGATCGGTGTCGCAGCGAGGATCAGCACCTCCCCATCGTGACAGGCGGCGGGATCGGTAGTCAGTTGATCCCGCCTGCCACGGGCAGGTAGGCACCGGTGATGTTGGCGTTGGCGGGCGTCGCGCAGCACACCGCGGCGCTGTTCGCCACCCGGCGCCAGCAGCTGGGCACCGGCCCGGTCGATCCATCCGTCCCCGAAGATCTGGACGCGCCGCCGTCTGGTCGACACCGGCCGGGGTCTGGTTGACGAGCGTGACCTGGTCACGTCGGTGGTGACCGAGACGGCGATGGCGCGGCAGATCTCCTCTGGTGCTGCGGAGACGGCTCTTGGGTTCACCCGGGTCTTGCAGCACCTGCCGCACACCGCCGCACTGCTCGAAGACGGCAGCATCTCCTACCGGGTGGCCAAGGCGGTGAGCGATGAGTGCACCCCGGCCAGCGGCAAGGACGCCGACTTCGACGAGCCGGACCCGGCGCTGGCCGAAGCGGACTTCGCACGGTTCGACGAGGAGTGTCGGCTCGCCGATGCCGCTGTCGCAGCCATGGCGTTCGACGACACGTTCATGCTGGCTGGCGAGACTTACTCCCTGCGGCTGGTCTACGTCCACATGATCTCCGAGTACGCACGCCACAACGGGCACGCAGACCTGCTGCGCGAGCGACTCGACGGCACAACAGGATCCTGACTGCTGAACGGCGAATAGCAGTCACCAGCGGTGGTGGATGGCCTCGCGGAAGTACCGGTCGTACAGCTCGCGCACCACTGCGTCGAACGCTTCGTCGATACGGACATCGGCGGCCGCGGCATTGCCTCGCGCCTGTTCGGCGTTGCGCGCCCCTGGAATAACAGTGCTGACGCCTGGCTGCGCGATGACCCATGCGATAGCAGCCTGCGCGGGGGTCGCCCCTTGCGGTACCAGCGCGGCGAACTCACGCGCGGCGGCGACACCGCTGTCGAAGTCGACCCCGGAGAAGGTCTCACCGACGTCGAACGCCTCGCCCGATCGGTTGTAGCTGCGGTGGTCGTTCTCGGCGAAGGTCGTCTCCGCGGTGTACTTCCCCGACAGCAGCCCAGAAGCGAGCGGCACCCGGGCGATGATCCCCACCCCGGCGGCACGGGCTGCCGGGACCACCTCGTCGAGCGGCTTGAGGCGGAAGGCGTTGAGAATGATCTGCACGCTCGCGACGTTGGGCCGCGCGATCGCGGTCAACGCCTCCTCGGCGGTCTCGACGCTGATGCCGTACGCGCCGATCGAGCCCCCCTCGACAAGGGTGTCCAACCCGTCGTACACCGCGTCGTCGGACAGAACGGCGGTTGGTGGGCAGTGCAGCTGGACGAGGTCGAGCGTGTCGGTCTGCAGGTTGCGTCGTGACCGATCGGTCCACTCGCGAAAGCTCGCGAGGGTGAAGTTCTCCGGCAGCTGATCGACGCGGCGGCCCATCTTCGTCGCCACCGTTATCTGGCTGCCCGGGTTCTCCTGCATGAACTCACCGATCAGCGTCTCGCTGCGGCCGTCCCCGTAGGCGTCGGCGGTGTCGAAGAACGTCACCCCTGCTTCGGCCGCCGCCGCGAGGACCGCTTTTGCCTCGGCCGCGTCCACCTCGCCCCAGTCGGCTCCGAGCTGCCAGGTGCCGAGCCCGACCGGCGAGACGTCGAGATTGGCGCGGGTAAGCATGCGGGTCTCCATGGCAACGACCATACGGGGGGCGTGGAACGGTGCCCGAACTCGCCTAGGCTTGCGCGCGTGACCGTCGCGACGCAACCTGCGCCAACCCGCGCGCCGGTCCCGGTCCTGCCACCGCCGGTCCGCTCCCGGTTCACCCCGCTGGTCGCAGGGTCACCCCGCCTCACCGGCTGGCTCGGCCCCATCGGGATCGGACTGCTCGCCCTGGCGATGCGGGTCTGGAACCTCGGCTACCCCCGCTCGGTGCTCTTCGATGAGACCTACTACGCCAAGGACGCCTACGCCCTCACACAGTTCGGGTACGTGCAGGACTACAAGGAGAGCGCCAACGGCGACATCCTCGACGGCATTCTGACCGGCCTGTGGACCGGCGAACCGACCCAGGTCGTACACCCCGACGGCGGCAAGTGGATGATCGCGATCGGCGAGCAGATCTTCGGCATGACGCCATTCGGATGGCGGATCTCAGCCGCGGTCGTCGGCGCCCTCATGGTCGTGGTGATCGCCCGGCTCGTACGCCGCCTCACCGGCTCGACCCTGCTGGGATGCGTCGCCGGCCTGCTCCTGTGCTTCGACGGCATGCACTTCGTCATGTCCCGACTCGCCCTGCTCGACATCTTCCTGGCCTTCTGGCTGTTGTGCGCCGTCGCGTGCCTGGTCACCGACCGAGACTGGGGACGGGTGCGTCTGGTCGCTGCCGAGCAACCCGTGGGCAGGTGGGGTCCGCTGCTTCTCGTACGACCGTGGCGCCTGGCCGCCGGCGTCTGCTTCGGCATGGGCTGCGGGACCAAGTGGAGCGCGCTCTGGTTCATCGCCGTCTTCGGATTGCTCACCTACGCGTGGGACACCGGAGCCCGCCGCGCGATCGGCGTGCGCGCCGCCTGGCTCAAGTCCGCCCTCGTCGACGGCCTGCCCGCGTTCCTCTCCATCGTCGGCGTCGCCTTCGTCGTCTACCTGCTCACCTGGACCGGTTGGTTGCTGCACCATGACGTGTACGAACAGCGTTTCGCCTTCGGGTACGGCGACGACCCGCCGTGGGGTTCGTACCTCGACACCCCCGCGACGACATGGTTCGGCCAGAGCGTCGAAGCGCTGCGATCCCTGTGGCACTACCACCTGATGGTCTTCGACTTCCACACCGGCGACTACCTCGAGGGCAAGACGCACCCGTACGGTTCCCAGCCGCAAGGATGGCTGCTGCTCAGCCGGCCGGTGGGTGTGGAAGCGCAGAACGACCTCCCCCCGAGCACCGCCGGCTGCACCGCGGCGGCCGACTCCACCTGCCTGCGGCAGGTGCTGATCCTGGGCAACCCCGTGCTGTGGTGGAGCGGCGCCGCGGCGCTGGGGATCTCGGTCTGGACGTGGATACGGCGACGCGACTGGCGCTTCGGTGTTCCGGTCCTGGCTGTCGCAGCCGGATGGCTCCCGTGGTTCCTCTACGACGACCGCCCCATCTTCTTGTTCTACGCGATCGCCTTCATACCGTTCACCGTCGTCGCCGTCACCCTTGTGATCGGTCGGTTCCTCGGCGACCACACCACCGGGGGGCGACGGTGGCGAGTAGGCGCGGTCGCCGCCTACGCGGTTGCCGTCATCGCGTGCTTCGCCTTCTTCTATCCCATCTACAGCGACCAGCTGATCACCCACGACCAGTGGACCCTGCGCATGTGGTTCAGCCGCTGGGTCTGAGCACGCCGGCGACCGGCTAGGTTGGAGCGCATGCCTGACCGTGAAGACGAGGAGCGCAGATGACCGCTGACGGACCGAGCAACGTCGAGGCGCAAGCACGTGAGTTGTTGGCCAAGGCGCAGGGTGCACCCAGTGGTCGCGCGGCGCACATGCTGCGGGGCGGTCCGGGCTCGCACCTGACGCAGACGGTCATTGCGCTACGTGCCGGTGCTTCGCTCGCCGAGCACCAGAACCCCGGTGAGGCGACCGTCCTGGTGCTCGACGGTCAGGTACGGCTGGTTGCAGGCGACCAGACCTGGCCGGGTGGACGTGGCGACCTGATCGACGTACCCGCGTCCCGTCACAGCCTCGAGGCCGACGCCGACTCGGTGGTCATGCTCACAGCGGTCAAACGGGTCTGACCCGACCGGTCGTTCAGTCACTTATCATGTTCTCGCCGTTCGCGGCATCGATCGACTGGGGCGAGAACGACCAGCGTGAAGGCACGCTCCAGCGTCGGGTCGAGCGAGCTGCGGCCGAGCTCGCCCGGCTCGTGGTCGATTGGCCTGGTGGCAGCACGTCCGACGACCTCGTCTCGGCACCGTTCGAGGACCTGCTCCTTCGCCGTTGAACCGCGCCCCGAGCGACGTTCGAGGTGCTTTTTGGGATTTCTCGTGCGAGAGTCGGGTCCACGGTCGCGTCAGTGAGGGAGCTGCGGCCGTCGATTTGGGGAGGTTCGATGGTTGGTCGTCCAGTTGCTTCGCCGAGGACGCCGTCTTGAGCGGCACGGGCGGACTCTCGCCGGAGGTGGCGAGATGGTTCGCGCGACGGACGTCGGTGAGCGACCAGTGGTGCCGCAAGCGGCTCGTGGAGGCCAAGGGCAGGACACGAGTGAGTGTGGTGCTGCCGGCGCGCAACGAGGCCCCGACCGTCGGCGCGATCGTCACCGCGCTACGACGCGAGCTGATGGAGGACCTGCCCCTCATCGACGAGCTCGTCGTCATCGACTCGCAGTCCACCGACGCGACGGCCGAGGTCGCGGCGCGAGCAGGTGCCCGGGTCGTTTCACAAGGCGACGCACTGCCACGGATGGGTGACGTTCCCGGCAAGGGCGAGGCTCTGTGGAAGTCGCTCTTGGTCACCGACGGCGACATCGTCGCGTTCATCGACGCCGACCTGCGACGCTTCGACGCCCAGTTCGCCGTCGCTCTACTCGGCCCGCTGCTGAGCAATCGCGACGTCGGATTCGTCAAGGCCTTCTACGACCGACCTCTCGCGGCCGGCACGACGCTGATGCCCGCAGGCGGGGGTCGTGTCACCGA
>Ga0183260_10003369_pt1 | contig 12920 bp, 9 predicted proteins | sample AntDrymUQ4972206_2_FD_129768 | JGI IMG/M metagenome (GOLD analysis project Ga0183260, IMG submission 129768) | Polar desert sand microbial communities from Dry Valleys, Antarctica - metaG UQ497 (22.06) (version 2) (version 2) | ecosystem: Environmental > Terrestrial > Soil > Desert | place...
GTTTTCGCAGCACGGCGAGGATCTCGGCGACATCCGCGGCTATGTTGAGGATTCGGGTGAGGGTCGCTGGACGGTGCAGGAGGCGATCGACCTCGATGTTCCGGCGTGGGTGATCACGATGTCCCTGATGACCCGCTTCCGAAGTCGCCAGGAAGAGAGCTACGCCGCGCGGGTGCTGGCCGCGCTGCGTCAGCAGTTCGGCGGCCACGCGGTCAAGACGGAGTAGCGTCTTGGCCACCACGACGCCACGCAAGAATCGCGCGCGGACCGCGACCGGGACGGCCAAAGCTCCGCGAACGCCGCCGCAAGCGACTGTCCATCTCAATCGCCCCGACGAGGAGCGCGAAGAGAACCCGCTGCGGACCGGGCTGCTGCTGGATAAGGTCCCCGACCCGTGCTCGATCGTAGTCTTCGGCGCGACCGGCGACCTGACCTCGCGCAAGATCCTGCCCGCGATCTACAACCTGCGCCGGGCTGGCCTGCTGCCTGCCGAGGCGACCGTCGTCGGCTTCTCGCGCCGTCCGCTGTCTGACCAGGACTTTCGGACGATGGCCAAGGAGTCGCTCGACGAGCACTCGCGCGTGAAGCCTGAGGAAGGGCTCTGGCACGACTTCGCGGAGGGCATCTTCTACGAGCCTGGCCAGTTCTCGGAACGCTCGGCTTACCGGGACCTCGCCGAGCGCCTCGAGCAGATCGACGCGGCACGCGGCACACGTGGCAACCGCCTCTTCTACCTGGCCACGCCGCCGTCGGCTTACGAGGAGATCGTCGAGAACCTCGGCCGCGCCGGGCTCAACAAGCAGGGCGAGCGCGAGGGCTGGGCGCGCATCGTCGTCGAGAAGCCCTTCGGGCACGACCTGGAATCGGCCGTCAAGCTCAACGATGCCCTGGTCCGCGTCTTCGACGAGTCGCAGATCTACCGCATCGACCACTACCTGGGCAAGGAGACCGTTCGCAACCTGATGGTCTTCCGCTTCGGGAACGGCATATTCGAGCCGTTGTGGAACCGCCGCTACGTGGACCACGTCCAGATCACGGTGGCCGAGGACGTCGGCGTAGAGGGCCGTGGCGCCTTCTACGAGGAGGCCGGCGCCGCGCGCGACATCCTGCAGAACCACCTCCTTCAGCTGCTCACGCTGGTGGCCATGGAGCCGCCGATCGCGTTCGAGGCGGATGCGCTGCGCGACGAGAAGGGCCGTGTTCTGCGCGCTATCGACCCGGAATGGACCGAGGCCCGCGTCCGCGCGAGCGTGGTGCGTGGCCAATACACCGCCGGCTGGGTGGGCGACAAGCACGTGCCCGGCTACCGCGAGGAGGACGAGGTCGCTCCCGATTCCAAGGTCGATACCTTCGTGGCGCTCAAGCTGGAGGTCCAGAACTGGCGCTGGGCCGACGTTCCCTTCTACGTGCGCACCGGCAAGCGCCTCGCCCGCCGGGCCACGGAGATCGCCATCCAGTTCAAGCTGCCACCGCTGATGCTGTTCAGCGGCACTTCGACACCACCTGAGCCCAACTTGCTCGCGCTGCGCATCCAGCCCGACGAGGGGATCATGCTGCGCTTCGCCGCGAAGGTGCCCGAGCTCGGCCTGGACGTGCGCAGCGTCAACATGGACTTCACCTACGGCCTGTCCTTCACGCGCGACGCGCCGGAGGCGTACGAGACGCTGCTGCTCGACGCCATGCTCGGCGACGCGTCGCTGTTCACGCGCGCCGATGAGGTCGAGGCAGCGTGGGCGATCGTGACACCGATCCTCAAGCAATGGGATGAGTGGGACCGGGAGGGCACTCCAAACAGCGATATCTGCTTCTACGAGGCCGGCAGCTGGGGCCCGGAGGCAGCAGACAAGCTGATCGAGCACGATGGCCGCCGCTGGCGCAGGCTCTAGCGTGACCATCCAGAAAGCACCTCCGGCTGACCCGCCGATCGCGACCAACTCGTCGCGCTGGCACGTCCGCGCGCGCACGATAAGCGAATGCGTCGAACAGCTCGGGCGGGTCTGGACGACGGCCGCCAAAGAGGCAGAGCGCATCGATCTCTCCGACGAAAGGATGGGCACCGCTCTCGGCGACCCACGCCTTGCCGGCCACCTGGACTCGCGCCAGTCGGTGCGCGTCCGGATGCGCACGAGCGTGCTGACGCTGGTCGTGATCGCTCCACGTCCCGAGACGGCCGAACGCGCCGTGGCCGCGGTGAACGCTCTTCACCAACGCCACCCGTCGCGCGCGATCGTGGTGTCGCCGACGGACTTCGACGGCCCGTCAACAATGGACGCGCATATCTACGCTGAGTGCAAGCTGTCGGCGCGGTCGGACGCAGAGATGTGCACAGAGCAGATCCTGGTCAAGACCGGCGGTGAGCTGTCGCAGCACCTCTCGCGTGTCGTCACGCCGTTGCTGATCCACGACCTGCCTGTCGTCCTGTGGTGGCCGGACGACCCACCGTTCGGCTCCCGTCAGTTCACTGAGGTCGCCGGCATCTCGGACCGGCTGCTTGTCGACTCGGGCTCGTTCCACGAGGACAGCGGCGCCCGGCTGGCCGGCATGGCGACGGTTGTGTCGGACGGGATCTCGGTTTCGGACATCGGGTGGCTGCGCCTGACGCTGTGGCGTGAGCTGCTGGCCGGGCTTTTCGACCACCCGCTGCTGACGCGTGAGCTCGACCACATTCGGCGTGTGCGCATAGACGTCTCACGCCCGACATCGACGCTGCGCATCTCCAAGGCCGCTTTCTACTGCGGCTGGCTTGCTTCCCGCCTGGGCTGGGAGGTGAAGGAGCCCCTGACTCGTCAGAACGAGGACGCTGATGAGCTGCTGACGGGCTCGTTCCGCAGCGGACGGCGGGAGATCAAGGTCGAGCTACGGCCCGTTCGTGCGACGCTCGACGGCTCGCATCGCGCGGCCGGCTCGCTGGTCCGTGTCGACGTCGAGGCCGAGCGTCCACGTTCGCTGACTCGAGCGCGCATCACACGCCAGGCGGACCATCTGTTGGCCACGGCGGACTGGAACGGCGCCCAGGTGACACGACGCGCAGGACAGCTCGAGCCGTTCGATGAGACGCCCTTCATCGCCGAGGCGCTGGAGCGCCCGGGCATGGACAAGATCTTCGAGCAGGCGCTCATCCGCGCCGTTCGGTTCGCGAGCGGCTGAGGGCCAAGAGAGGCATGGAAGAGCCGGTCATGCGCCGTCTGGCCGTCGACGGCGCCGAGGTTCTCGTGCTGCGCGACGAGGCATCCATCGCGCGAGAGGCTGCCCGCCGCACGGTCGACGCGCTGCGGGCCGCGATCGAGATGCGCGGCACGGCGCACCTGGCGCTGACCGGCGGTTCTTCGGCCATCCCGCTGTACCAAGACCTCGCCGCCGGTCCGTGGCGCAGCGCGATCTCGTGGCAGGAAGTGCACATGTGGTGGGGCGACGATCGTTTCGTGCCCCGCGACCATCCCGAATCGAACGCCGGGCTGGCCTACCGCCTGCTCTTCGACGTGGCCGCCCACTCTGGCGAGACGGGCGGCATCGGCGCCGCGGCCGTCGACGTCCTCGCCGGTGACGCCCCGGGCCTGCCGATCGATCCCGACAAGGTTCATCCGATGTTCGCGGAGGAGGCAATCGCGCGTGGAGCCGGCCCGGAGTGGGCGGCGGAGCGCTATGCACAGGAGCTGGTGCGCTGGCTGCCAAACGGGGCCGGCGGTATGCCGGTTTTCGATGTGTTCCTGACCGGAGTCGGCCCAGACGGCCATACCCTGTCGGTCTTCCCGGGCAGCTCCGCCTTGGCGGCCGACGCGCCGATCGTCATGGGCGTACCCGCCCCAACTCACGTCGAGCCGCACCTCGCCCGGGTGACGCTGTCGGCGCGGGTGATGCCCGCGGCGGAGGTGCTGATCGTCATGGCCAGCGGCGCTGCCAAGGCGCAGGTGATCGCCGATGTGCTCGGCGGCGTCCACGACCCGAGTCGCTGGCCAGCCCAATCCGCGCTCCTGCCCAACGCGGTCTGGCTGCTCGACGAGGAAGCCGCGGCCGGATTGGCGCCGGGCTAGGGACTGAACAGCAGGAAGTAGACCAGGCCGGCCGCGGCGCTGGCCGCGAGCGTCGCCAGCAGCGGCCACTTGAGTAGTGCCAGGGCGATGTAGCTGGCAACCGCGAGCCCAAGGGCAAACAGGTCGATTGACCCGAGCTCGACCGTGTGCAGGCGTAGCGGTCCGTTGCGGAGCTCGCCGGTGATTGCGAAAAGCGTCTGCAGCGAGAACCACAGAGCGAGGTTGGCGATAACTCCAACAACGGCCGCGCTGATGCCACTGAGTGCGGCCGCGGGTGCGGGCCGGCTGCGTATGTACTCAGCGTAGGGCGCGCCGGCAAAGATGAACGTGAACGACGGCACGAACGTCACCCACGTCACGAGCAGCCCGGCCAGCGCGCCAGCGACAAACGGATCGAGGCCGGTTGGAGCCGCGGCGAAGGCCGCCAGGAAGGCGACGAACTGAACGACCATGATCAGCGGACCTGGCGTGCTCTCAGCAAGGCCCAGCCCATCGACCATCTGGCGCGCCGTCACCCAGCCGTACACATCGACCGCCTGCTGGGCGATGAAGGCGAGGATGGCATAGGCGCCGCCGAAGGTGATCACAGCGGCGAACGAGAAGAAGAGCGCCAGCTGGCTGAAGATGCTCGATGGACCGAGCAGCACCAGCAGGACGATCGTGGGCGCCAGCCAGGCCACCACGCCGATGAGGGCGGCGCCGATGGAGCTGCGCGCGGACGGGCGCGCGACGGCCGACGAATCTGTGTCTGCTTCGGCCGATTTGTCGGCGGCAGGGTTGGCGCGTCGCTGGGTGGTCAGGCCGACAAGGGAGGCGCCGATGATGATCACCGGGAATGGCATATCGAAGAAGAAGATCGCGACGAAGGCGGCGATTGCGATCGCAACGTGGACGCGGGTGAGAAGGGCGCGCCTTGAAAGCCGGACGACTGCTGCGAAGACCACGGCGATGACGGCGGGCTTGATGCCATAGAACAGGCCCTGCACCAGGCTGACGTCGCCGAAGCCGGCGTAGACGACGGATAGGACCATCAGCACGACCGCGCCGGGCAGGACGAAGAGGATCCCGGCGGCGAGCCCACCCCGAACTCCGTGCATCAGCCAGCCGATGTACGTCGCCAGCTGCTGCGCCTCCGGACCGGGCAGCAGCATGCAGTAGTTCAATGCGTGCAGGAAGCGCTTCTCGCTTATCCAGCCGCGCCGCTCGACGATCTCGCGGTGCATCACCGCGATCTGTCCGGCAGGACCGCCAAAGCTGTTCAACGCAACGTATGCCCACGCCCGAAGCGCTTCCCGGAACGGCACGACGGCGACGGGGTCGGGCATGCCGGCGATCGTCGCACAGGCGCTGGCCCTGTCGCGCGGCCGCAGGCAGCGGCGTATGCTCCGCGGCGGAGGTGGGCTGGTGATCGGTCGGCTGCTCTCGAGGCTCCTTTACGCCCAGGCGGGCTGGGCTACGCCACTCGGCGACTTCAACGTGCGCGTGCTCAAAGCCCTCTTTCGGCCGATCAGGCCGATAAAGGACTTCCTGAACGGCAAATGGCTGGGACATTCCGTGCATGGGGCGCTGACGGACCTGCCGATAGGCGCCTTCACGCTGGCAATCGTGTTCGATGTGCTCGGCGAGCCAGGGGCGGCGACCGCATCGATCGCCTTCGGAATCCTGGCAATGCTCGCCGCGGCGGTTTCCGGCTATGCGGACTACAGCGATACCGACGACGAGCCGCGAATGGTGGCGACCGTCCACGCGACGCTGATGACCATCGCGCTGGTGGTCTATGCGATCTCGTTCTGGCTGCGCTGGTCTAACCCCGACGCTGATCGCCTCGTTCCCATCGCGCTGTCCCTGGTCGGCTATGGAATCGTCACTGCTGGAGCCTTCGTCGGCGGCGAGCTCGTCTACACGTTGGGCAACATGGTCAATCGCCATGCCTGGCGCTTCTTCGGCGAGCCGAAATGGACGAAGCTAGATCTGACCGAGATTCCCGAGGGCGTACCCACGGCGGCGAAGGCGGGCGCGCAAAGCCTCGTCGTCGTGCGCACAGGCTCAACGGTCCTGGCGCTGCACGCTCAATGCGCGCACGCCGGCGGCCCACTGGCCGAGGGCAAGCTCGTGGACGGCTGTATCGAGTGCCCGTGGCACTACTCGCGCTTCGACATGGCCACGGGACGCCGGACGCAGGGCCCAACGACGTACGACCAGCCGCGCTACGACGTCCGCGCGGCGGAAGGCGGCGGATGGGAAGTCCTGCGCGTTACAGGGACGCGCGGCCAGAACTAGTAGACGTGGCCTTGCGCGCGACGAGTCAGCGAAGCAGTGGCACGCTGAGAGTCGCGAGGGCGACGCCCAGAAGCTGTATCGGGCGGAGCCGCTCGCGCAGGAGCAGCGCGGCGAGCAGGGTCGTAACCACCGGGTAGAGAGACGAGAGCACCACCGCGACGGCGAGCGTGTCGGCTCCGCGGGCGAACACGAAGAAGACGTTGCCGCCCAAATCGCCGACGCCGGTGACCAGCAGCAGCAACGCGATGCTGCCGAACGTGCGGCCCGATTCACGCAGCCGATCGATGCCGAGAACGGAGGCAGCGCGCCCACGCAGGCTGCCCTCACGTCGACGCCAGATGGCGACCGCGAGGGCGAGCACCACCAGCGCGATGCCAAAGACGCGCACGATGGTCAGCGGCCACCACAGCGAGCCGGACGCCGTCGCGCGATCAACACCGATGAAGAAGCCGGCGAAGCCCAGGCCGGCAAGGATGACGATTGGCAGCTCGGCGACATCTGCCTTGAAGACGCGGCGTTCCGCGGCGTTGGCCGTTCGGCTAGGCAAGGAGATGAGCACGACCGCGGCGAGCGCGAGGGCGATGCCCATCAGGCGCGGCGCATCGACGTCCTCGCCGTTGATGATCCCGACAAGGACGGGAACACCGGCGCCGATCAGGGCGGCGAGGGGCGCCACCACGCCCATCGTGCCGCGGGCGAGCGCGAGATAGAAGAACGCCAGTCCGCCGACGCCCGAGATACCGGCGATCGCCGCCCACAGGATGGATTCGGCCCCGGGGACCGGATCGCCCACCAGCACGAGGATCAGCCCGGTTGCCACCATGCCGATTCCCTGGCTGGCGAGCATCGCCGCGAAGACGCTCGCATGGCGCGATATCAGGCCGCCAGCGAAGTCTCCGGCGCCCCAGGAAAGTGCTGAAGCGAGGCCAAAGATCGATCCTGGGCCGATCAGTGCTCCTCCGTCGGCCAGAGAGGTTCGTGCTCGACGGCCGCGTTCGAGGCGACCGCGGGCTCATCCTTTGAAAAGGGGGCGGCAGGCGACTGATGCCCGTTGCCGTTGCCGCGCTCCGTGCGCGGAACGGGCGTCGGGAGGGTCGCGTTGGACCACATGGACAGGGTCTCGGCCGGGCCCGCGGCCGCGGCGACCGCCTCGGGCACGTCGCGCTCCGTCGGAGCCGGCAGCTCGACCACGCGGTCGGCCAAGCTGTCATATCTGTCCGAGGTGGTCAGGTAGATGACCTGGTGTTCGCGGGCGATGTCCTTGAGCAGCGCCAGCGCTCGGCGGGCGCGGTCGTCATCGAAGGTGATGAATGGATCGTCGAACACCAGCGGCGGGCTGGCCGGCTGGGTGACCTGGCGGACGATGCCAAGCCGCGCGCACAGGTAGAGCTGATCGAGTGTGCCCTGTGACAGACGTCGAACGTCAAGCCAGTCCTTGGTCTCAGGCGAGAACACCGTGAACGTCAGCGTCGCCTCGTCGACTCGCAGGCGGCGGTACCGCCCGCCGGTGATCCGCTCGATATCGCGCGCCATGCGCTGCTCGAGGAAGCGCGCGGCCTTTTTCATCGTCGACTGCTCGGCACCGTTGAGGGTTGCCAGCACGTCCTCGTAGATGCGCAGTCGCCGCTCGGCGGAAGAGAGCGACTCCTCGGCGGCCTCGAGCATCTCACCGTCAACTGCCACCTTCTCGGCGTCAACTTCGTTGGCCATCACCCGCGCGTCTGCCTGGGCCTCCGCCTGGAGCGCAGCCTCGCGGGCCGGTGTCCGACGTTGCACCGCGAGGTGGAATACGGACAGGTGCCTCTCAGGCTCGCGGCCAAGGTCGCCCATCCCGGCAAGCGCGTGGCGGCATTCGTCCGCTTCGGCGGCGGCCTTGTCGCGCAGGATGCCGACGTCCTCAGACGAGGGCTCGTTGCCCAGCATGCCGCGGTACTCAGCCTTCTTCGCCCCGATCTGCGACTGGTGTTCCGCCTCGGCCGAGAGGATCGCCTCCGCCGTCGCGAGATCCGTCATGCGTACCAACGCCAGCGCCTCGGTGCGCTCCTGCTCCGATTGCCGAACTCGCTCGGCGAGATTGGTCCGCCCATCCAGTCGACGGGCGATCTCCGATTCGCGCATCTCGTTCTGCATTCGAATGTCATTGAGCTGACGACGGAGCCCAACCGAACGCCAGATGGCGAAGGCTCCGACGACGCCGAGGACCGCCGCCACGGCGATCCCGACCACCATCGAATTGGCCACCACGCCGAGCACCGCGGCCACAACGGCGACCACGATCAGCGCGCCGCCGCCGATCGCCCACGGTCGCCAGCGCGGCACCACTACCGAAACGTCATATCCCGACAGGTCGGGCTCCGCAGCCAGCTCGGCCCGCAGCTCCGACAGCCTGAACTCGAGGTTGCGCAACTGCTCGACCGTCGATCTGAGCAACGGCAGCGGGATCGAAGTCGGGTGACTCGCTTCAAGCTGACCAACCTCGTCGCGGAGTTCAGCCGCTCCCTTAAAGAGCGCGTAGCGGCGCGTGGCCTCGGTCGCCTTCGCATTTAGTGAAACGGCGCGCTCGGCCCTGGCTACGCCCTCGCGCTGCTCCCCCAGCTGCGCGTCCAGGTCGGCGCGGGCAGCGCGTGTCTCGGCCAGAATTCGGCGGTCACGCTCGAGATCCGTCAGCGCGGCCCCACCCTGCTTGACCTGCTCGCGCAGCCGCTCCACCTCCGAGCGCATCACCTTCAGGTAGCCCGGGTTCTTGGCGCCCTCGGTTCTGTATCGACGGATAGCCTCCTCGAGCTTGCGGCGAGCGGCGTGTGTGCCCCTGTCGGCGCCGCTCATCGATTGCTGAAGCCGGTCGCGCAGCGTGCTCTCGTCGAGAGTCAGGCCACCCAGCTCCTGGTGATGAACGCTGGCCGTGGCGCGGAAGAACTTCTCCGAAGGAAGGCCCGTCAGCCGCGCGACCTGGGCTTCCACCGCCGCCGGGTCGGTCACCGATTCGTCACCTAGCCGCAGCTCGACCGTGCCACGCTGGCCGGCAAAGGTCTTGCGCAGGCTGCCGTGCGCGCCGTCGTCCTCGAAGTCGAGCTCGATCTGCGGGTCAGCGTCGGAGTCACTCCACGGGCGCGCCTCATCGAGGTCCTGCGAGGAAGACGTCGGGCGGCGGAAGAGCGCCATCTCGATGGCGCGCTGGATGGTCGTCTTGCCCGCCTCGTTCGGCCCACGAACCACGTTCAGGCCCGGGACGAGCTCGATCTCCAGCGCCGCGTGGCGCTTGAAGTTGTCGAGGCGAAGGCGCGTGATGTTCATGGCTAGGCCAGCGTCACCCGCTGCGGATCGTCGAGCAGCAGGATCCCCAGTCGGAGCGCTTCGCGAAGCTCGGCTGCGCGCTCGGTGTCGCCACGGCTCTCGTGCTCGACGATCCGCGTGCCGAACTCGCGTGCGAATGCCCCCAGGATCGTGTCCGGCGGAGCGAGCGGGGCCTCGGGCAGCGATGCGATCGATGAGTCGCGCACGCGGAGGCGCAGGAAAGCGCCCTGGAGCTGGCGCTCCAGCTCGTCGACGTTGAGATCCAGGCCATCTGATTTCATGCCGACCACTCGCACGTCGAGGACGCGATCCGGATCGGCGCGCTCCCGGAGCGTTCTCTCGAGCTCACCCTGGGACGTGATGGCCGCTGCGTCGAGCTCGAGCTTCTCGAACTTCGTGCGCCCGACGGGCTTGGGCTCGACGGTCACCACATGCTTGCCGTTGCGCTGCTCGAGCTCGACGAGCAATACCTGTCCGGCGCCGTCCTGGTCGAGCGCCACAGGTTCCGGTGCACCTGAATATGCCCAGGTGGTGGCTCCCGCGCGACCCTCGCGGAACGAGTGCCAGTGGCCGAGTGCGAGGTAGTCTAGCCCGCTCGCGGCGACCTCGGGATCAGTGAACATCACCTCGTCCTGGTCGAACTTGCCCGGGACCGCCAGCGACCCGTGGATCATGCCCACCTGCCAGGCCAGTGGCTCGCCGGTGTGCGCAGCGGCGAATCCGGCGAGCGGGCTCTGCGGCGCGCGCTTGGTGGCGAACACGACCCCGTGAACGGTGAGGTCGAGGTTCCGGAAGTCCACTCTCGGCCGAGCGTCCGTGAGCACCGTGACCATGTTCGAATCTGGTGGCGCGCCGCTCAGCTCGGCCAGGTCAAATGCGCGGTAGATGGAGCTCGGCTCGTAGCAGTCATGCGTGCCCGGGATGATCACCACCGGGATGTGTCGGTCGACCAGGCGCGATAGCTCGGTCGCCGCGCGCTCAACAGAGCGGCGCGGCTGGCCATTCGAATCGAAGAGGTCGCCGACGATCAAGACGACGTCGACGTTCTCGGCGATGGCCAGCTCGATGGCGCGATGGAATGCCGCGAACTGGCGCTCGCGCTGGGCGGCAGCGGCGGGCCCGAGGTCGTCGTGGCGAGCGCCAAGGTGGATGTCGGCCATGTGCAGAAGCCGTGGCATTTCGGGGCTGATGTCCCTTCCCTCTTCGTGCGCACGGGTGTTGCTCGCGCGCGACGCCAATTCTGACAGTCGCGTGGGGGCCTCACACATAGGACGGAATGGCTACGACCGCGCTGACGCGCTGGGCGGTCCATGTCCGCTTTCACGAGCAGGTGCTAACCTTCCCTGCGTTACCGGTGCGCCCCAGTTCAGGGACCTCGGCAGAGCACCTGGGTTCGCGCGGCGACCGGCTTCCATCCGACGCCAAAGCGCTACCGCCTTGGGCAATGCGGTACCCGCGGAGCGCGACTGGCAACTCGCACAAGTTTTGGACTGCCCAGGGGAGGTCACAGTCGGTGGCATATACAGATCGAGCCGTTTCCTGCGCGGACTGCGGCGTGGAGTTCGTCCACTCCGCGGCCGACCAGGAGTTCTACGCGCAGAAAGGCTTCGCGTCCGATCCCAAGCGCTGTCCGTCGTGTCGCGCTTCACGCCGCCAGATGCGTGAGTCGACCGGCTACGACGTGCGCGAGATCGGCGGTCCGCGCGGCTACGAGCGTGGGGACTACCGGCCTCAGCGCGAGTACTTCGCGGTGATCTGCTCCAAGTGCGGCAATGCGGCCCAGGTGCCGTTCAAGCCGCGGCAGGACAAGCCCGTTTACTGCTCCGACTGCTTCCGGGACGTCCAGGCCTCGTAATTCGGCGTCCCGACCGAGGTTTAGACTCTCAGGCGAAGGAGATAGGCGCCCGATGACTGGAACTATGGAGCGGCCGCGGCTGAAGGTCACCTACGCCACGCTGCGCGCCGACAACGAGGAGCTTCACGAGCAGTTCGAGGCGGGCGCCGTGAAGGCGAATGCCGAGCTCGGCAAGCACTACCCGAACTTCGTCAACGGTGAGCCGCGTCAGGGCGAGGGTGAATTCGAGGACCGCTCCCCCATCGACGAGTCGAGGGTCCTCGCGTGGTTCGCCAAGGGCACCCGACAGGATGCCAGGGACGCCATCGCCGCCGCCAGGGCCGCAGCGCCCGGTTGGGCACGCACGCCGTGGCGTGAGCGCGTGGCGATCCTGCGCCGCGCCGCCGACCTGATCAGCGCCCGCCAGATGGAGTACGCGGCATTGATGTGCCACGAGGTAGGCAAGAACCGGATGGAGGCGCTCGGAGACGTCGAGGAGACGGCCGACCTGATCCGCTACTACTGCGACCGGATTGAGGAGCACGAAGGCTTCGACGTCCCGATGGGCAACCTCGGCGACGCCGCCGTCCACACGCGCTCCGTGCTGAAGCCCTACGGCGTGTTCGCTGTTATCAGCCCGTTCAACTTCCCTATGGCCCTGTCGGGCGGGCCCGCCGGCGGCGCGCTCGTGGCCGGCAACACGGTCGTGCTCAAGCCGTCGAGCGACGCTCCTCTGTTGGCCATGAAGCTGTACGAGTGCCTGCACGAGGCTGGGCTGCCAGCCGGTGTCTTCAACTACGTGGCCGGGCCTGGCGAGACGGTGGGTGCCGAGCTCCAGGAGAACCCTGGCGTCGACGGCATCGTCTTCACCGGCTCGTTCGAAGTCGGCTTCGAGCTCTACAGGTCATTCGCGCGCGACTTCCCGATGCCGGTGATCGTCGAGATGGGCGGCAAGAACCCGTCCATCATCAGCCGCAACGCGGACCTCGAGAAGGCAGCCGAGGGCGTCATGCGCGCGGCATTCGGCTTCGGTGGCCAGAAATGCTCGGCCAACAGCCGGTCCTATGTCGAGCGCCCAGTCCACGACGAGTTCGTGCGGCTGCTCGTGGAGAAGACCGAAGAGATCCGTATCGGCGACCCCCTCCGACGCGAGAACTGGCTCGGCCCGATCATCAACCGGAGCGCCTTCGCTCGCTACGAGGTCGCCATCGCCGACGCTCGCCACGACGGGACCATCGCGACCGGCGGCGAGCGGCTGATCGACGACGAGCTGGAACGGGGCTGGTTCGTGCAACCGACCGTCGCGACCGGACTGCCGACCAACCACCGCCTTTTCCGTGACGAGCTGTTCGTGCCGTTCATTGCCGTCGCGCCGGTCGATTCGGTCGACGATGCGCTCACGCTCGCGAACGACAACATCTATGGCCTGACGGCAGGGTTCTTCAGCGAGGACAAGGCTGAGGTGCGCCAATTCCTTGACA
>Ga0183260_10003371_pt1 | contig 12899 bp, 12 predicted proteins | sample AntDrymUQ4972206_2_FD_129768 | JGI IMG/M metagenome (GOLD analysis project Ga0183260, IMG submission 129768) | Polar desert sand microbial communities from Dry Valleys, Antarctica - metaG UQ497 (22.06) (version 2) (version 2) | ecosystem: Environmental > Terrestrial > Soil > Desert | place...
GCGGACTCGCCCTCGAAGCGGTCGGCCAGCTCCGCGCCGCGCCCCATCGTCTTGCCGAGCAGGATCCCCGACACGCTCAGCGACTCCTGTACGAGCGAGGAGATGTCGGCCATCGCGCCCTGCTTGACGGTGGTGATCTTCTTGCGCTGGTCGCCCACCCGCCGCGCGAGCAGGATGAAGAAGGGAAGCAGGCCTAGCGAGAAGATCGCCAGGCGCCAGTCGAGCAGGAACATGGCCACGACGCTCGCCAGCACGGTGGTGACGTTGGAGACGATCGAGGTGGCCGTCGTGGTGACCACGGTCTGCACGCCGCCGATGTCGTTGGCGATGCGCGACTGGATCTCGCCCGTGCGCGTGCGGGTGAAGAACGCGAGCGAGAGCCGCTGCAGGTGGCGGTAGACCTGCGTGCGCAGGTCGTGCATGACCCGCTGGCCGACCAGGTTGGACAGCCACGTCTGCCCGACGCCGAGGACGCCGGTGACGACGCTGATGGCGATCATGCCTCCGACGAGCCATGCGAGCAGGCCCGTGTCCTTCTCGGGGATCGCGTCGTCGAGGACCTCGCGTAGGAGGAACGGCGAGATCATGCCCAGCAGCGCCGAGACGATGATCAGCCCGAGGACGGCGGCGAGCCGCCGCCGGTGCGGGCGGAACAGCGCGACGATCCGGCGGCCGTGATGGCCGCCGGTCGTCTCCGCCGTCCCGCCCGGAGCGCTCAAGCGGAGAGCCCCGAGACGGCCGGAGCCAGCTCCAGCGCCGCCTCGAGCACCTCGTCGATGCTCATGATCGGGTGGAAGGTCATGGCCTCCCGCACGTCGGCCGGCACGTCGTCGAGGTCGCCGCGGTTGCGCTCGGGCAGGATCACCTCGGTGATCCCGGCCGCGTGCGCGGCCAGCACCTTCTGCTTGAGCCCGCCGATCGGCAGCACGCGGCCCTGCAGCGTGACCTCACCGGTCATGCCCACAGTGTGCTTGACCGGGCGGTCGCTGAGCAGCGAGGCCATGGCGGTCACCATCGTCACGCCGGCGCTCGGCCCGTCCTTCGGGATCGCGCCGGCCGGGACGTGGACGTGGAACTCGCGCTCGTCGAACGCGCCGTCCGGGATGCCGAGCTCCTCGGCGTGGCCGCGCACGTAGGAGAGCGCGATCCGCGCGGACTCCTTCATGACGTCGCCGAGCTGGCCGGTCAGGACGAGGTTCTCCTTGCCCTTCATGGCCGTCGCCTCCACGAACAGGACGTCGCCGCCCACGCCTGTGACGGCGAGGCCGGTGGCCACGCCGGGCACCGCGGTCCGCACGGCCGCCTCCTGGAAGAACTTCTGGCGCCCGAGCGCGTCGCGCACGGTCTCCGTCAGCACCTCCACAGGGGCCTCGACCTTGGCGGAGGCGATCTTGGTGGCCGTCTTGCGCAGCACGGTCCCGAGCTCGCGCTCGAGGTTGCGCACGCCCGCCTCGCGGGTGTACTCGTCGACGACCAGGCGCAGCATCTCGTCCGAGACGCCCACCTCGTCCTCGCGCAGGCCGTTGCGCTCGCGCTGGCGCGGCCACAGGTAGCCGCGGGCGATGGCGACCTTCTCGGCCACGGTGTAGCCGTCGAAGCGGATGACCTCCATCCGGTCGAGCAGGGGGCCCGGGATCGTCTCCGCCACGTTGGCGGTCGCGATGAACAGCACCTGCGAGAGGTCGAGCTCGACGTCGAGGTAGTGGTCGCGGAACGCATGGTTCTGGGCCGGGTCGAGCACCTCGAGCAGGGATGATTCGACCCCGCCCGCCCCGCCGCGCCAGTCGGCGCCGACCTTGTCGACCTCGTCGAGCATGATCACGGGGTTCATCGTCCCGGCATCGCGCAGCGCGCGCACGAGGCGGCCGGGGAGCGCGCCGATGTAGGTGCGCCGGTGGCCGCGGATCTCGGCCTCGTCGCGCACGCCGCCCAGCGACATCCGGACGAACTCGCGCTCGGTCGCGCGGGCGATCGACTCGCCGATCGACGTCTTGCCGGTGCCGGGCGGGCCGATCAGGGTGAGGATCGCGCCGGTGCGTGTGACGTCGCGCGAAGAACCGAGCTCGCGAGGGTCGGAGCGCGAAACATCCAATCCCCGGTCGGTGCGCAGCTTGCGCACGGCCAGGTACTCGGTGATGCGGTCCTTGACGTCCTCGAGGCCGGCGTGGTCGGCGTCGAGCACCTCGCGCGCGTTCACCGGATCGAGCTTCTCCTCGGAGCGCTCGCCCCATGGCACGGCGATCAGCCAGTCCAGGTAGGACCGGATCATCGAGGCCTCGCCGGACTGCTCGCCCATGCGCTCGAGCCGGCCCAGCTCCTTCGTGGCCTGCTCGCGGACGTCGTCGGGCATGCCGGAGTCGGCGATCTTCGTGCGGTACTCCTCCACGACCGAGCCGGAGTCCTCGCCCAGCTCGCGCTGGATCGACTCCATCTGCTTGCGCAGGAAGTACTCGCGCTGCTGCTTGTCGGCGCCGGACTGGACGTCGTCGCGGATCTTGCGGCGCAGCTGCAGCTCGGTCAGGCGCTCGCGCTGGATGCGGACGGCGAGCTCGATGCGCTCGGTGACGTCGAGCGTCTCCAGGACGTCGACCTTCTGCGCGAAGGGGACGTCGGGGGCGTAGCCGATCGTGTCGGCCAGGGCGCCCGGCTCGACGATCGCGCGCAGGAACGAGGCCACGCGCTCGTCGGCGCCGCGCTGCTCGAGGATCTCCTCGACGACGGCGCGGTACTCGCGCTCGGCGACGCGGGTGCGGCCGTCGACGGGGATGTCGTCCGGGTGCTCGGCGACGTCGACGCGCAGGTGGCCGGCGCTGTCGCTGTGGGCGGCGCCGGCGACGCCGCGAGCGACGCCGGAGAGGGAGACGGCACGGCCGCCGCCCGGCAGGCGCACGTGGTCGGTGACCTCGGCGATGGTGCCCACCTTCGCGAACTCACCGTCGTGGCGCGGGACGAGCAGGACCCGTGCCTCGTCGCCCACGTCGACGGGCAGGGTGACGTCCATGGTCGGGAAGACGACCGTGTCATCGAGGGGTACGAGGAGCAGAGGGGTCATAGCAAGGGTTCACCTTCTGTAGCCACTTACGATTCGTATGCGGAAGGGTAGCGGCCGGACCGGAGGAGCGCAAGAGAGATCTCAGTCCAAGCCACTGAGATTGGCGCGTCACCGCCAGTTTTGGGCGGTGCGTTCGTTGCAGAGACCATGAGACGAATCCCCATGGCCGGTGCCGCACTCGCCCTGCCCTCGCACTCGCACCCGCCGCCACCGCACAGGCCGCGCCGAACGACCCCTACTTCGACCTCCAGTGGGGCCAGCAGCAGCTCCACTCCGAGGCCGCCTGGACCACCTCCACCGGTGCCGGCCAGACGATCGCCGTCGTCGACTCCGGCGTCGACCTGACGCATCCGGACCTCGCCGGCAAGATCGTCGGCGGGGCCACCTTCGCCGGCTGCGCCGAGCAGGCCAACGGCTGCGGCGACGGCGACTGGGAGTCCGGCCCGGCGGCCAACGGCCCCGGCGATCCGCACGGCACGCACGTGTCCGGCATCTCCGCCGCGGCGACCAACAACGGCACCGGCGTCGCGGGCACCGCGCGCGACGCCAACCTGCTCGCCGTCAAAGTGCTCGGCTCCGAGGGCGGCTCCTTCGAGGAGATCGCCGCCGGCATCCGCTGGTCGGCCGACAACGGCGCCGACGTCATCAACCTCAGCCTCGGCGCGCTCCCGGGCGTGCAGGCGCTGACCATCACCGGCGTGATCGCCGACACGCAGGAGGCGATCGCCTACGCGCGCTCCAAGGGCGTCGTCGTGGTCGCCGCCGCGGGCAACGACTTCGCGTCGATCTGCGGCACGCCCGCCTTCGACGACGGCGCCCTGTGCGTGACCTCGACCGACCGCAACGAGCTGCGCTCGAGCTTCTCGAACTTCGGCGTCAAGCCGGGGCTGGAAGCCGTGGCCGGGCCGGGCGGCGCCGCGTTCCTCTCGTGCCGCGACGACGTCATCTCCACCGTCCCGCTGGACGCCGCGGACGGCTCCTGCGAGGCGTCCGAGGGCACGACCGGCTACGACTTCTACGCCGGCACCTCGATGGCCACCCCGCACGTCGCGGGCGTCGCCGCGCTGCTCACCGCGCAGGGTCGCAGCGACGACGAGACGATCGAGGTCCTGAAGACCACGGCGCGCACGCCGGGCGCCGGCGCGCGCGGCGTCTACACGCCCGTCTACGGCTACGGCATCGTGGACGCCGCGGCGGCCGTCGCCGCTCCGTAACGGCCGGGGGGTGCTACGAGCGTGCGCCGTCGCCTTCGGGTGGCGGCGCCCGTCGCTTCGCTCGGTTCGCGGCCCTTACCGCGGCTGGGTAGGAGGGTGGGTGTGCCAGCCTCGCCGGGGAGTCCGGGAGGAGGGGGTCGAACGTCGAACCGCCTCCTCCCGATCGGGGCGGTTCGACGTTGAGCACCGTATGCGTCCTCAATGTCGAACTGGTCTTCGGCTGGCGGGGCGGTTCGACGTTGAGCGACCAGGCCGGCTCCCTCACCCTCCCTACCCAGCGTCGTTGACGTTCGCCGGCGCCGCCGACAGCGCCCGCGGACGAACTACCGCGGCGCCATCCGCAGGCCCCCGTCGAGCCGGATGACCTCGCCGTTGAGCATCGAATTCTCGACGATATGCGCGGCCAGGGCGGCGTACTCGTCCGGCGTGCCGAGCCGGGCCGGGTGCGGCACCTGGGCGCCGAGTGCCGCGCGCGACTCCTCGGGGAGGCCGGCGAGCAGCGGCGTGTCGAACAGGCCGGGGGCGATGGTGCAGACGCGCACGCGAGCGCTCGCGAGGTCGCGCGCGGCCGGCAGCGTCATCCCGACGACGCCGCCCTTGGAGGCCGAGTAGGCGATCTGGCCGATCTGGCCGTCGTAGGCGGCGATCGAGGCGGTGTTGACGATCACGCCCGCCTCGCCGCCCTCGTCGGGCTGGTTGGCGAGCATGGCGGCGGCGGCCAGCCGCAGCACGTTGAACGTCCCGATCAGGTTGACCCCGATCACGGTCTGGAACGGCTCGAGGGCGTGAGGCCCGCGCTTGCCGGCGGCCTTCTCGGCCCAGCCGATGCCGGCGCAGCAGACCGAGATGCGCAGCTCGCCCGCGTCACGCACGGCGGCCTCGACCTGCTCGGGTTCGGTGACGTCGCAGGCCGCGAAGGCCGCCCGCTCGCCCAGCTCGTCCGCCAGCGCCTCGCCGCGCTCGGCGTCGAGGTCGGCGATCGTGACCGTCGCGCCGGCTGCGTGCAGGCGCCGTGCCGTGGCGGCGCCGAGCCCGCTCGCGCCGCCGGCGACCAGCGCGCCGGCTCCCTCTATCCGCATGCGGGCAAGCTACAGCGCGTAGCGCAGGAGCAGCTCGTCGCCGGCGCGCACGACCCACTCCGTGCGGGCGTGCAGTGGAGCGGCCAAACCGGGGCCCTCCAGGACGCGGGGCGCGTCCGGCTCTCCGGTGAGCAGCGGCGCGAGCGTCAGGAACAGCTCGTCGACGAGCCCGCCGGCGGTCAGTGAGCCGAGCAGGCGCGGCCCGCCCTCGCACAGCAGCGCGCGCACGCCGCGGCCGCGCAGGTCGGCGAGTGCCGCGGCCGGCGAGAAGTCCTCGAGACGCACGACCTCCACCTGCGCCGCCACCTCGGGCGCCGTCCCCTCGACGCCGGTGTAGACGAGCACGGGCTGCTCCGGCGCGGCGAACAGCCCGGCGTCCCACGGCAGGGCGAGCTCGCGCGAGAGCAGCACCGCGAGTGGGTCCGGCGCGCGGCCCGCCGCCATGCGGTGCCCGCGCCGCTCCTCGCTGCCCATCAGCCGGCGGTAGCCCTCGGCGCGCAGCGTGCCGGAGCCGATCAGCACCGCGTCCGCCAGCACGCGCAGCTCGAGCAGCATCTCGAGGTCCGCCTCCCCGCCGAGCTCCCTCGTCCGCCCGCCGAGCGAGGCGCGCCCGTCGAGCGTCGCGATCACGTTCGCGTACACGAAGGGCCGCCCGCCCGGCGCGCGCTCGCCGGGGCGGACCCCCGCGAGCAGCTCCCGCGCGGTGGGCGCGCCGCCCGCCGGTCCGAGCCGCTCGTATCGCACGGCCGAGCTCATCCGCCGCCGGTCCCCGCCGCTGGAAGCGCACGGCCGCGCTCGTCCGCGGCCGCCACCTCCCGCGCGACGCAGCCGGCCAGGTGGTCGTCGACGAGCCCGCAGGCCTGCATCAGCGCGTAGGCGGTGGTCGGGCCCACGAAGCGGAAGCCGCGGCGCTTGAGCTCCTTCGCCAGCGCGGTCGACTCGGGGGTGATGGCCGGCACGTCGGCGCGCGTGCGCGGGGCCGCGCGGCCGGCGGGCGCGAACGTCCAGATCAACTCGGCCAGCGACTCGCCGGCGGAGCGCATCGCCTCCGCGGCCCGCGCGTTGACGATCGCGGCGTCGACCTTCGCGCGGTTGCGCACGATGCCCGCGTCGGCCATGAGGCGCGCCACCTCGGCGTCGCCGAACGCGGCGACCGCCGCGGGCTCGAAGCCGGCGAACGCGGCGCGGAAGGCGTCGCGCTTGCGCAGGATCGTCAGCCACGAGAGGCCGGACTGGAAGGCCTCGAGGCAGAGCCTCTCGTACAGCGCGCGGTCGTCGCGCACCGGCCGGCCCCACTCCTCGTCGTGATAGCGCACGTACTCGGGCGTGCCGACGGCCCACCAGCAGCGCGGCGCGCCGTCGGGCCCGGGCGCCAGTCCGTCGCTCATGGCGCCGGACCCTAGATGACCGCCGGCTCGAGCGGGCGCCGGGAAGCGGGCCCGGCGGGCGGTACGTGGACTGGGGCGGCACTGCGCCTGGCGCTCTCGCACCGCCGCTTCAAGCTCTGACGCCGCGAGGTAGGGTGCGCCTCCGATGCACCCGAAGAAGCTCTCGAGCAGCGAGTTCGTCGCCGCGGCCGGCGGGATCCTGCTCGGCCTGTGCGTGTTCCTGCCGTGGTACTCGCCCAACAAGGGCAACCCCAACGCGATGGTGGCCGGCTCGCGCGAGGCGGTGAGCGCGTGGGACGCGCACATGCTGCTGCGCTACCTGTTCCTGGCGGCGGCGGTCGCGCCGGTGATCCTGCTCTACATCGTCGTGCGCGACCACGAGCTCTCGTGGCCGCGCGGCGAGCTGACCGCCGTCATCGCCATCGCCGCGTTCGGGATCATCGGCTATCTCGGCATCATCGACCGGCCGGGTGAGCCGTCCGGTGAGATCTCGCTGCGGTTCGGATGGATCGGCGGCTTCCTCGGCGTGATCCTGATGGCGGTCGGCGGCGATGCGCGCCAGCGGCACCGAGCGCCCGCGCAAGCCACCGGGAGTGCTGTGAGCCGATGACCAACGTCCCCCACCGCCGCGCCACCGACGAGCTGCCGCCCGACCGCAACCTCGCGCTCGAGCTCGTGCGCGTCACCGAGGCCGCCGCGTTGCAGGCCGCGCGCTGGGTCGGCCGCGGCGACAAGGAGGCGGCCGACCAGGCCGCGGTCGACGGCATGCACGCCGTGCTGCACACGATCCACATGGACGGCCGGGTGGTGATCGGCGAGGGTGAGAAGGACGAGGCGCCGATGCTCCACAACGGCGAGCAGGTCGGCGACGGCTCCCCGCCGGAGGTCGACATCGCGGTCGACCCGCTAGAGGGCACGCGCCTGTGCGCGCTGGGCATGCCGAGCGCGCTGGCGGTGATCGCGCTCTCCGAGGCGGGCACGATGTTCGACCCCGGCCCCTGCGTCTACATGGAGAAGATGGCCGGCGGCCCGCACCTCGCCGACCTGCTGGACCTCGACCGGCCGCTCGGCAAGACGATCGAGCTGATCGCCGAGCGCAAGCGCACCCCGGTCAACGACGTGATGGTGGTCGTGCTCGACCGCCCGCGCCACGAGGCCGGGATCAAGGAGATCCGCGAGGCCGGCGGGCGCGTGCGGCTGATCACCGACGGCGACGTGTCGGCTGCGCTGCTGGCCGTGGCGCCCGACCGCCCCGTGGACCTGCTGTGGGGCATCGGCGGCACGCCCGAGGGCGTCATCTCCGCCGCGGCGCTCAAGTGCTACGGCGGCGGCCTGATCGGCCGCCTGTGGCCGCGCGACGACGACGAGCGCACGGCCGCCGTCGAGGCGGGCTACGACCTCGATCGCGTCCTCACCCAGGACGACCTGGTCACGGGCGACAACGCGTACTTCTCCGCCACCGGCGTCACCGACGGCGACGTGCTGGAGGGCGTGCGCTACGAGGGCACGGCCGGCGCGAGCACCGAGTCGCTGGTCATGCGCAGCCGCTCGGGCACGGTCCGGCGCATCCAGTCGCGCCACGACCGGGACAAGCTGCGCGCGCTGACCGGCTACCGCTACGGCTAGGGACGAAGCCGGCGAGCGAGGCGCTTCGTGCCGGAGCCGCCGGACCTGCGCCTCGCGCCGAAGCGCAGGTACACGAGCGAGGAAGCCGCGGTCAGGCCGGCGGCGATGCCCGCCCACACGAGCCACGGGGTGTCGCCGACGTTGACCGGCGGCTCGCCGGCGCGCGGGGACGGCGTGGCGTCGCCCTCCTCGGCGAATCGGCCCACCGCCGACTCCTCGAGCTCCAGCCGGGCCAGCGAGCGCAGGAAGCCGTGCGTGACCAGGACGTGGATGCGCGACTGCGTGTTCGCGTAGAACCACTGCGCCACCCAGGTCGCCAGCGCGGGGTAGAAGTTGGCGATCTCCACTTCCACGTGGACGACCGCGTAGCCGGGCCGGTCCGACGGGCAGCGCTGGACGTCGATCTCCAGGAAGCCGTCGGCCGAGCGGCCCGGGCGCGCGACCAGCACGCCGTCGCGGATCGTCCAGCGGACGACGCCGCGGTCGGACTCCATCCGGTAGTCCGGCGGCCCGAAGCGCAGCAGCACGAACGGCCGCACGAGGAACACCACGGCGCGCTCGTCCTGGCTGTACTCGACGCGGATCAGCCCCAGGGTCACGCGCGAGAGGTACTTCCAGTAGGTGCGCGCCAGCCGCTCGAGGTGCATCGGCTTCCACAGCGAGTCGAGCTCGTGCTCGGGCATCGTGATGTTGGCCGCCTGGACGGAGCGCACGGCGCCCGAGCGGTCGGTCGTCGTGTGCTGCTCGGGATCGGCGATCACCGAGTTCGCGACGTGCTGCTCGTCCAGGCGGTTCAGCAGCTTCATGGGCTACAGAGCGGCCCTCACGGCGTCCTCGAAGCCCAGCGGCCGGTCGTTGATCCCCTGCGGCGGGGGCCGCTCGACCACCATCTCGGACTTCAGGCCCTCGACCAGCGGGCGCACGAGGCCGGTCTCGACCGGTGTGACGAGCGAGACCCAGTGGGAGGACAGCGCGGGCGTCAGGACGGGCACCTTGACGATCGCGGGCGCGCGGCGGCCGAGCACGGACGCGGTTCGCGACATCATCTCCCGATAGGTCAGCACATCGGCGCCTCCCAGCTGCAGCTCGGCGGGGGCATCCTTCAACTCGGCCACGTCGGCCAGCGCGCGCACCACGTCGCCGACGGCCACCGGCTGCGAGCGCGTGTCGACCCAGCGCGGGGTGATCATCACGGGCAGGCGGGCCACGAGGTGGCGGAGCATCTCGAACGAGGCGCTGCCGTGCCCGATGATCATCGCGGCGCGCACGTAGACGAAGCCCGGCACGCGCTGGCGCAACAGCTCGGCCACCTCGTGGCGGGAGCGCAGGTGGTCGGAAGCGTCCTCGCCGGTCGGGCCGAGCCCGCCGAGGTAGATGATCCGCTCCACGCGGGCCTCGCGCGCCGCCTCGCCGAAGTTGACCGCCGACTCGCGGTCGCGGCGCGCGAAGTCCGCGTCCGAGCCGGAGCCGCGGCCCATCGAGTGGATCAGGTAGTAGGCGGTCCGGCAGCCTTCGAGCGCCTCGCGCAGGCCGCGACCGGTCAGGGCGTCGCCGCTGCGGGCGTCGACTCCGGCGGGCTGGGGCGAGCGGGTCCGATCGCGCACGAGCGCGCGGACGCCGCGGTCGCGGCGCAGCAGCTCTTCGACGAGGAAGCCGCCGACATAGCCGGAGGCGCCGGTGACGAGGGAGGGATCTGGTTCACGAGGGAGTTGGGTCATCGCGCCAGGTACGTACCCAAGCACGTCCGGGATTGGATCCCTCCGCCCGGACGGGCCGTATCTTGCCGCGAGTGAGGGGACTGGCCATCAAGGAGGTCGCGGAGCGCACCGGCATCGCCGCCGGCACCATCCGCATGTGGGAGCAGCGCTACGGCTTTCCCGAGCCGGCACGCACCTCGTCGGGCTACCGCATCTACACCGACGACGACGTCGACGTGCTCAGGCGGGTCGGCGCCTTCCGCGACGGCGGGCTGTCCGTGCCGGCCGCCCTGGAGCGGGCGCGCGAGTCCACCGGCAGCAGCGACCGCCCGTCGATCTTCGGCGCGATCGCGTCCTCGGAGGACCCCGTGCCCGCGCGCTCGCTGCGCAAGCGCACGCTGCTCGCCATCTCGCGCGGCATCGAGGACGAGACGCTGGCGCGGGCGGCGGGCCCGGTCGTCGTCGGCGCGTTCCAGTCCGCGCGCAACTACGAGGCCGTCCAGCACCGCTACGACCGCATCGCCGGCAACGCCGACGCCTGCGTGGTGTTCGCCGACTTTGAGGCCGTGCGCGAGCGGCTGGGGCTCCCGACCGAGATCCCCATCGACGCCGAGGACGCGCTCGGCAACGAGTGGGCGGTCGTGGTCGACGCTCCCGGCTACGCGGCGTGCCTGCTGGCGTGGGAGACGCCGGAGTCCCAGCGCGACGAGCACCTGCCCGACGCCGAGCGGCGCTTCGAGGCGCTGTGGACGATGGACCCGCGCGTCGTGCGCCGCGCCGCGCTGGTGGGCGCGGCGCTGGCCGGCCGCTCGGACGCGGTGCTGGGCGAGCGGCTCGAGCGCCTGCTGATGGACCGCCCGCTGGCCTTCGAGGTGCCCGTGCCGGGCCTCACCTCGCTGACCAACCGGATCGTCGGCTACCTGGACTGAGGCGGCACCAGCGCGCCCACGCGGGCGGTGCCGGTGAAGCCGAGCGCGTCCGCGGCGGCCTTCGTGAGATCCCAGGTCATGTTGCGCACGAACGGGCCGCGGTCGACGACCGGGACGAGCATGCTGGACCCCCGGAAGGAGATCTCGACCTGGGTGCCGCAGGGAAGCGTCTTGTGGGCGACGCCGACGAGCTGGGGCGTGAGTTCCTGCCCGCAGGCGGTCCGGTTGCCGTAGAGGCCGGGGCCGTACCACGTGGCCATCGCGGGCCTGAAGACGCGCACGGACACCTCCGGCGAGGCGGTCGTGACGCTGGCCGGCCGGCGGCGCTGCAGGGTTGCGCGCAGGCGCAGCTGCCCGAGCGCGCGCGGGCGCCAGCGGGCGGCGAACGCGCCGTCGCGGGCGACGACCGTCCTGCCCTCCGCGCGCCACTTCCCGGCGGCCTCGTCGAAGCGCTCGACGCGCACGACGCGCCCGCGATGGCTCCGCGCGACCGTGCCGGTCAGCTTCGCGCTGCGGCCGAGCAGCGCATGCGGGCGGGCGGTCAGCGCTACCTCTGTCGCGGGCTGGGAAGCGGGGGCGCTCGTGCCGCCGGTGGACTGCGCCGCGGCGCTCGCGGGCAGCGCGAGGCCGGCAACCGCAAGGGCGCCGAGCAGCCGGATGTGCTGGGTCGAGCTCGTCATGGTCTCTGGGCCTACGAGGTGAGCTGACGGGCTCGCGCGACGCGCTACGGCCGCAACAGCGGCCGATTCGCCCCCGTGGCAACGTGGCCACAGTGGTTCCCCCGTTCGCCGGGGACAGGCCCGCGACGATTCGGCGGCCGGAAAGCTAGCAGAGCTGCGCTACGGCTTCGGCAGCCGGCCGACGGCGCGCTTGACCATCCGGCTGCCGAGCGAGACGCCGATCTGGGCCAGCTCGCCGGCCGCCTGGACCGCCGTGGTGACCAGCTCGGTGCCCTTCGGCGGGCCGGGCGGCCGCTCGGCGCGCGGAGCCTGCTGGGGCGCGGGGCGCTTCAGCGAAGGCGAGCCGGCGCGCACGGCTCGCGGCCCCCCGGCCGTCGCCTTCGGCGCTGCGGCCTCGACCTTCGGCCTCGCGGCCTTGGACTTCGGCTTCGCGGCCGACTTCTGCGCAGCCGTGGCGCGCGGCTTGCCGGCCGTCTTCTGCGCAGCCGTGGCGCGCGGCTTGGCGGCCATCCTCTCCGCAGCTGTGGCGCGCGGCTTCGCGGCCGTCCTGGCGGCCGCCGCGGTCGGCTTCGCCGTGGCCGCCTTCTTCTTCGGCTGCGCGGTCGCCGCCTTCGGCTCCGCCGTCGCCGTGGTCGTCGTCGTCCCGGAGGCCGCCGGCGTGCTCTCGCGGCGCCGGCCCATCCGGGCCGACCGGGTGCTCGGGAGACTGCCGAGCACACTCTGGGCGGGATCGGCGGCGCGGCCGCCCTTCTTGCCCTTGGCGTTCTTCTGGCTCATGGGGCCCCTACTCTAGGCCGCCCTCGCGAGCCGTGGCGCGTGCCGCAGCATCCTGGGTACAGTCTGCCCGCAGAAGTCCTTCTGGTTGCTCGTTTCTGCGGCTAGACTCAGGCCAATCCAAGGCGTTCGCTAGAACTGGAACTTCGATGTCAGTAGTTGATCTGCAAGAGCTCGAAGAGGTCAAGGGGCTGCTGCTCAAGGGGCAGCAGGTCGGCGTCCTCACGTTCGCCGAGATCCAGACGGCCGTCGCCGAGGTCGATCTCGACGAGGCCGACATCGAGGAGCTGCACGGCTTCCTCGAGAAGTCGGAGATCGAGATCGTCGAGGAGATCGACCCTGCGGTGGGGGCGGTCCAGGTCGAGCGCGCGCCCGACAAGCGCGGCCGCCGCAAGGCGAAGACGGCGATCGACCTCAAGCCGGATATGACCACCGACTCCCTTCAGCTTTTCCTGAAGGA
>Ga0183260_10003372_pt1 | contig 12897 bp, 14 predicted proteins | sample AntDrymUQ4972206_2_FD_129768 | JGI IMG/M metagenome (GOLD analysis project Ga0183260, IMG submission 129768) | Polar desert sand microbial communities from Dry Valleys, Antarctica - metaG UQ497 (22.06) (version 2) (version 2) | ecosystem: Environmental > Terrestrial > Soil > Desert | place...
ATGCCGGCCCTGCGGGAGTCGCTCACCCGGCACGGCTTCGATGACGTACGCACCTATGTCCAGAGCGGGAACCTCATCACCCGATCGGCTCACCGCACTCCAGCGGCCGTGGCGGCGGCGGTACACACGTTGATCGCCGACGACTTCGGCATGAACGTCCCGGTCATCGCCCGCAGCGCCGAGCAGATGACTGCGGTGGTTGCGGCCACCCCGTTCGCCGCGGCAGGCGCGCGCCCGACGCACCACCACGTCGTGTTCCTCGGCGCGACGCCGACCGGCGATGCCCGCAAGGCGTTCGAGGCGGTCGACCTTGGCCCGGACCGCGCTGCGGTGATCGGATCGGAGCTGTATGTCTGCTACGCCGACGCCTCGCGGGCGAGCCGCGTCACCGGGGCCGGCCGCCGCCTCGGCGTCGAGGGGACCGCCCGCAACTGGCGGACGGTCACCACCCTGGCCCAGATGACGGCCGAGACCCGTCGATAGGCTCGCCGCGTGCGCATCGCCCGGTTCTCGACCAACGGTGACCCGCGCTTCGGTGTCGTGGGTGACGATGCCGGAACCGCCGTTGTCGGGGTGCTCGAAGGCGACCCGCTCCATAGCCGCCTGCGGCTCTCCGGCGAGAAGCTGCGGCTCGACGCCGTCCGTCTGCTGGCCCCGGTGCTGCCGCGCAGCAAGGTCGTCGGAATCGGGCGCAACTACGCCGCGCACGCCGCCGAGATGGGCAACGACCCGCCGCAGCAGCCTCTGGTGTTCTTCAAGCCCAACACCAGCGTCGTCGGCCCCCACGACGCGATCGTCTATCCAACGCAGACCCGCTCGCTGCACTTCGAGGGTGAGCTTGCCGTCGTCATCAAGCGCATCTGTCGTGACGTCGATGTGAGCGACGTGCCGAAGGTCGTGTACGGCTACACCGTGGGAAATGACGTCACGGCACGCGACCTGCAGGAGCGCGACGGTCAGTGGGCGCGCGCCAAGGGCTTCGACTCCTTCTGCCCGCTCGGCCCGTGGATCGAGACCGAGCTCGATGTCGGCGACCTCGCCGTGACAACGACGTTGAACGGTGAACGCCGGCAGGACGGGCGCACCGCGCAGATGATCTTCGACGTCCCGACGCTGGTCTCGTACGTCTCGAGCTTCACCACGTTGCTGCCGGGGGACGTCATCCTCACGGGGACACCGGCCGGGGTCGGACCGATGGAAGCCGGTGACGAGGTGGCGGTGACGGTGGAGGGCATCGGAACACTGGCGAATCCGGTGGTGGCCCGTGGTTGAGACCTCCGCCCCGAAGGCGCCGGTGCGGGTGCGGTTCTGCCCGTCACCCACCGGCAACCTGCACGTCGGAAATGTCCGCACGGCCTTGTTTAACTGGGCGTTCGCGCGCCACAACGGTGGCGCCTTCGTGTTCCGCGTCGAAGACACCGACGCCGCTCGCGACAGCGAGGAGTCCTACCGGGGCCTCCTTGACTCCTTGCGTTGGCTCGGTCTGCACTGGGACGAGGGGCCCGAGGCGGACGGGGACGTCGGCCCCTACCGGCAGTCACAGCGCTTCGACCTCTACGCCGAGGTCGCCGGCGCACTGCGTTCGTCGGCGCGGGCGTATGACTGCTACTGCAGCCACGAGGAGCTCGAACAGCGCCGGGAGGTGGCGCGTGCAGCGGGCCGGCCGAGCGGTTATGACGGGCACTGCCGCGAGCTCAGTGGCGCCCAGGTCGCGGCGTACCAGGACCAAGGCAGAAAGCCGGCACTGCGGTTCCGGATGCCGGACACCGCCATCACGTTCACCGACCTGGTGCGTGGGGAGATCACGTTCGAGCCCGAGCACGTTCCCGACTACGTGGTCGTACGCGCCAACGGCCAGCCGTTGTACACCCTGACCAACCCGGTGGACGACGCCACCATGGCCATCAGTCACGTGCTGCGCGGCGAGGATCTGCTGTCATCGACGGCACGCCAGCTGCCGTTGCACCGCGCGCTCGGAGACCTTGGCATCGGCGGCGGCGTGCTCCCGTCGTACGGGCACCTGCCGTTCGTGATGGGCCCGGGGAACCGCAAGCTGTCGAAGCGAGACCCCGGCGGGGGGCTGCTCGGCTACCGCGAACGCGGCTTCCTGCCCGAGGGGCTGCTGAACTACGTGGCGCTGCTCGGCTGGTCGATCGGCGGTGACCGAGAGCTGTTCAGCCTCGACGAGATGGCAGCGGAGTTCCGGATCGAACGGGTGAACCCGAACCCGGCTCAGTTCGATTTGAAGAAGTGTGAGGCGATCAACGGACTGAAGCTGCGCGCGCTACCGGTCGATGACCTCGCCCGCCGCCTGGTGCCGTACCTGCAGGACATGGGGGCGCTCGGAGCTGCGGCCTCACCGGAGCAGGAGACTCTGCTGCGGGCAGCCGCGCCGCTGGTTCAGGAGCGCATGACCGTGTTGTCCGAGGGAGCGCAGATGCTGGGCTTCCTCTTCAGCGACGACACCACCTTCGTGGTGGATGCCGGCGATGCCGTTGCAGTGCTGACAGCCGACGGGAAGGAGGTCGTCGCCGCGGCACGCGAGGCCCTGGCCAGCCTCGACGCCTGGGACACCGCGGCGATCGAGTCCGTCCTGCGCGAGACGTTGGTCGTACAGCGCGGCCTCAGGCCCAAACACGCGTTCGCGCCGGTACGGGTCGCGGTGACCGGCCGGCGGATCTCGCCGCCGCTGTTCGAGTCGCTAGAGCTGCTCGGCCGCGAGCGGTCGCTGGCCCGACTCGGCGCGGCACTGACCGCATGAGCGCTGCTCCGCCGGACCGGCTGCGCGTTGGTGGCCCCGACGGGCGTCCGGTACAGTCTGCGACCGGCTTCCCGCGGTTCCGCAGGTCCCATGGGGTATGGGGTAATTGGCAGCCCGACGGATTCTGGCTCCGTTAGTCTAGGTTCGAGTCCTAGTACCCCAGCTCGGCCGGACACAGTCCGCCGCCACTCTGGCTGGTAGAGTCCAGGCCGTGCCTGGCCCCGTTGTGTAGTGGCCCAGCACGCCGCCCTCTCAAGGCGGTAGCGCCGGTTCGAATCCGGTCGGGGCTACTGACGCAGCCCGGGACCCCCGCGCGGGACCCGGGCTGTGTTGCGTCCGTCACCACTGCGGCCATTGCGGACCAACCGCAGCGTCCATGTCCGAAACCCGCCAGAGTGAGAACCGGCGATGCGCCAGGATGGGCACATGACGCGGAGCCTGGTCGCCGACGATCCCGAGCGGTGCTACCGCGCGGTGCGCAGCCGTGACGCACGCTTCGACGGAGTGTTCTTCACAGGCGTCCGCACCACCGGTATCTACTGCCGGCCCTCGTGTCCCGCGGTGACACCTCTCCGGCGCAACGTCTCGTTCTTCGTAACCGCGGCTGCAGCCCACGCGGCCGGACTGCGTGCCTGCCGACGGTGCCTGCCGGACGCCACCCCGGGGTCTCCGGAGTGGAACGTTCGGGCGGATGCCGTCGGCCGGGCGATGCGGCTGATCCGGGACGGTGTCGTCGAGCGCGAGGGCGTCGACGGGTTGGCCAGTCGGCTCGGGTACAGCCGCCGTCATGTCCAGCGCATGCTGCACAGCCACCTCGGCGCCGGCCCGTTGGCCTTGGCACGATCCCAGCGGGCCCACACAGCTCGCACGCTGATCGAGACCACCACCCTGCCCTTCGCGGATGTCGCCTTCGCCGCTGGATTTGCCTCGGTACGCCAGTTCAACGACACGATCCGCGAGGTGTACGCCCGCGCGCCCGGCCAGATGCGTGCCCGTCGTCCCAGAGGCGACGACAGCCGTCCCGGACGGAGTCAGTTGCGACTGCGGCTGGCGGTCCGGCAACCGTTCGACGGCGACGGTCTGGCGGCGTTCCTGGCCGCTCGGGCGGTCCCGGCGGTCGAGGTCGTCACCGAACGTCATTACGCCCGCGTGCTGCGGCTCAGCCACGGCCAGGGTCTGGTAGCCCTCTCCCTGGGCACCGACCACGTCACGGCGGATCTCGACCTGGATGACCTGCGGGACGTCGCCGGCGCCGTCCAGCGATGCCGTGCGCTGCTCGACCTCGACGCCGACCCGCATGCCATCGGCGAGGTGCTCGGGGCGGACCCGGCGATGGCACCACTGGTCGCCGCACGTGGCGGCCTGCGGGTACCGGGACACGTCGACGGGTTCGAGCTGGCGGTGCGGGCGGTGTTGGGACAGCAGGTATCGGTGGCTCGGGCGCGCACGCTGGCCGGTGACCTGGTCCGGCGCCATGGCCGGGACCTCTCGGGCGGTACGGCGACGATCCGTCATGGCCTGAGCCGGGCCTTCCCGACGCCGGACGCGCTGGCTGCCGCCGACCCCACCACGATGGGAATGCCGGCGTCGCGCGGTCGGGCGGTCGTCGCGCTGGCAACGGCCGTCGCGGCCGGTCAGCTCGACCTGGGACCGGGCGCCGACCGCGACGAAACAGTGTCGACGCTGTTGTCCCTACCGGGCGTGGGCCGGTGGACGGCCGGCTACATCGCGATGCGTGCGCTCGGCGACCCCGACGTGTTCCTCGAAGGCGACGTGGTCGTTCGCGCCGCGATGTCCGTGCTGGGGCTGCCCGCAGCGGGGCGAGCCGCGGCGGCCCATGCGTTCGAGTGGCGACCCTGGCGGTCGTACGCCGTCATGCACCTGTGGCGCCACGCCGCACACCTCTCGAGCTCGAAATCTACGAAGGAGCGCCAGTCATGAGCGCAAGCTGGACCACGATGCCATCACCGGTCGGCGACCTGTTGCTGCAGACCGACGGCGAGCACCTCACGTCGATCTCGTTCTCTCCGTTCCACACCCCCGCGTGGCAGGGTCACCTGGCGTCGCCGGTGCTCGAGGCGGCGAAGCGCCAGCTCGAGGAGTACTTCGCAGGGCAGCGTCGCGAGTTCGACGTCGCGCTCGAAGCCGGGGGAACGCCGTTCCAGCAGCGAGTCTGGGCTGCACTGCGCGCGATTCCGTATGGCCAGACCGCGTCGTACGGGGAGATCGCGCGCGGTCTGGGACTGCCGGCGGGGGCCTCTCGGGCAGTCGGTGTCGCGAACGGCGCGAACCCGATCCCGATCATGGTGCCTTGCCATCGGGTGATCGGCAGTAACGGTTCGCTGACCGGTTATGCCGGTGGCCTCGAGCGCAAGCACCGGCTGCTGAACCTGGAAATCCCAGGGCTCTACTGAGGAAGGGATTCGAGCCCAGCACCGACTGTGAGTAGGCTGTCCGACGCCGCCAGACGGCAATGCTGGAAGGAAGTTCGTGCGACCCGGGTGCCGCATCACCTTGCCACCTGCTAGGTGCCCATTGTCTAGACGCCGTTCTTTCCCTACGGTTCGACCACTAGTCGAGCGATGGCTCGGCATTGTCTGTGGAAGGGAAGCCAGTGAACAAGAGTCAGTTCATCGAGGCGCTTGCAGCTCATTACGAGGGCAACAAGAGGGCTGCATCCAAGGCCCTGGACTCGGTTGTGGACACGATCTCCCGTGAGGTCGCCAAGGGAGAGAAGGTCGCGATCACCGGCTTCGGAGCCTTCGAGAAGGCAATCCGGCCATCCCGGATGGTGCGCAACCCAGCCACGGGCGCACGGGTCCGCGCCAAGAAGACCGCTGTCCCGAAGTTTCGCGCCGGCGCGGAGCTCAAGGCGGTCGTGTCCGGTGCCAAGAAGCTGCCCAAGCTGAGTGTGGCCAAGGCCACGCCGGCCGCACGCAGCACCAGTGGCAGGTCGGCGCCAGCCGCCAAGTCCAGCGCTGCCAAGAAGGCGTCCAGCACCAGGTCGACGGCCAAGAAGACCACGGCGAAGAAGTCGGCGCCCGCAAAGTCCGCCGCGAAGAAGAGCAGCGCGAAGAAGACCGCTTCGAAGAGCACCACGTCGACGTCGACCGCTCGCAAGTCCGCGCCGACCAAGTCGACGGCGAAGAAGTCGACGGCGAAGAAGTCGACCGCGAGAACGACCGCCAAGAAGGGCTAGCTGCTAGGGCTAGGGGCGGCTAGGCGAGGCTGCCTCTGCCAGAACCTCTGTGGTCCGAGGCCCGACGCCCAGTCGCACCGCGGCACGCAGGTGGGCCGCTAGGTCGACGTCGCGTCGCAGCGGTTCCAGCCCGGACAGCTCGACCAACACCGCGCCCCCGGTCAGGTGGTGGTGCAGCGACGCTGGACCGAACGCGGGCCGCAGCGCTGCCCCGGACGAGGCCGTGAGAGCGGTGCTGCCGACCATCTCGATGTCCGCCAGCACGCTTCGCTCATGGGCTTCGGCACGCCGCAGGAAGCACTCCACGGCGGCTGGTGTGGCGGCCGGCAGATCAGCCGGAAAGACCGCGACAGCGGCTTCCGAACGGTGCTGTCGGACCCATGACATGCCCCGCCGCACCGCGGCGTTCATGCCGGCGAGGTCGTCGGTGACGACGAGGACGTCTGCATCGCCGGGCCAGGGCTGCGGCCACTCGTTGCCGGACGTTACGACCACGACGGTGCCCACCGACAAAGCCGCGGCCACGGCGGCCACGGTGTCGAGGGCAAAGGCGCGCGCCAGCGCCATCCGCTGCGGCTCGTCGACGCCCACGAGCCGAGTCTTGGCCGCTGCGGCAGGCTTGACCGGGACGACAGCCAGCCAAGGTGCGGCGCGCGTCATTGGGCCGATCCTGCCAGCGTCGGCATGAGCGGCCGAAGCCGGTGCCGGAGACCACCTCGAGCCCTTCGGCATCGTCATAGGCTTCGGCCACAGACGGTGAGGAGAGGCTCCGTGGCGGCACGAGACCGAGGACCGTTGCTCACCGCGGCGGTCGTCGTCATCCGGCCACTGCTGATGGTGTTGACGCGGCGGGAGTGGCACGGCGCCCAGCACCTGCCCGAGCACGGGTTCGTCCTGGCGGCCAACCACATCTCACATACCGACCCACTGGTGCTGGCCCACTTCGTCAACGACGCGGGGATCCCGCCGCGCTTCCTCGCCAAGGCCGGTGTGCTAGCGGTGCCGGGGCTGGGACGCCTGCTCCGGGCGACAGGTCAGATACCCGTCTATCGTGACAGCGCCGACGCGGTGCTGGCGTTGGGCGAGGCCGTGGCGGCGGTCGAGCGTGGAGAGTGCGTCATCATCTACCCGGAGGGGACGCTGACCCGTGATCCGCAGCTGTGGCCGATGGTGGGCAAGACCGGCGCCGTGCGCATCGCGATCGCGACGGGGTGCGCGGTGATCCCGGTGGCCCAGTGGGGTGCGCAGCAGATCCTCAGGCCCTATGCCAGGGTGCCCAGGCTGCTGCCCCGTGCGACGATCAAGATCAGTGCTGGTCCGCCTGTCGAACTAGACGACCTGCGACGCCAACCGCTCACGACAGCCGTGCTCCGCGAGGGGACTGCCCGCATCATGGCCGCCATCACCGCTCAGCTCCGACCTTTGAGAGGCCCTCAGCCCATGTCCGGACGGGCGGCCGGCTGATGGCAAGGGTTGCGGTCATGGGCGCCGGCACCTGGGGCAGTGCCTTCTCGCTGGTGTTGGCGGACGCAGGTAACGACGTCTCGCTCTGGGCGCGACGCGACGCGGTCTGTGCTGTGATCAACGATCTGCACGAGAATCCCGACTACCTCCCCGACGTGCGGTTGCCGGACACCGTTCGCGCCAGTCACGACCCCGCCGACGTGCTCGAAGGCACGGAGGTGGTGGTCCTGGCGGTGCCGGCCCAGATGTTGCGCAACAACCTGGCGGACTGGGCCCCCAAGATTCCCGACTCTGCCGTGATGGTGAGCCTGATGAAGGGCATCGAGCTCGGCACCCTCAAGCGGATGAGCCAGGTGATCACCGAGCTGACCGATGCCCTTCCCGAGCGGGTGGCGGTCATCACCGGGCCTAACCTCGCCCGTGAGATAGCCGCGCGCCAGCCGGCGGCGAGTGTCGTCGCCTGCACCGACGAACACACGGCCACCTGGCTGCAGTCGCTGTGCCACACGCCGGCGTTTCGGCCGTACACCAACCTGGACGTCGTGGGATGTGAGCTGGGTGGGGCGACCAAGAACGTCATCGCGCTCGCGGTCGGCATGACTGAGGGCCTGGGTTTCGGCGACAACGCCAAGGCCTCCGTCATTACCCGTGGTCTGGCGGAGACCGGGCGCCTTGCCGCCGCCATGGGCGCCGACCCGATGACGCTGGCCGGGTTGGCCGGTCTCGGTGACCTGGTGGCAACCTGCTCGTCACCGCTGTCGCGCAACCGCCAGTTCGGCGTGAAGCTCGGGCAGGGCCATGGCGTCGACGAGATCACCGCGTCCACGCGTACGGTGGCCGAGGGGGTCAGGTCGTGTCAGTCGATCTACGGACTCGCCCGTGAGCGGGGCGTCGACATGCCGATCGTGGAGCACGTCGCAGCCGTCGTGCGTGGCGAGCTCGATGCCGAGCAGCTCGTGGTCTCGCTGGTGTCGCGTTCGGCCAAGCCGGAACGGCATTGAGCGGTCTTCAGCGGGTCAGCTCGTCCAGTGCCGCACCCAGGTCGGCCCACAGGTCCTCGACGTCTTCCACACCCACCGACATCCGCACCAGGCTGTCGGGGATCGTCGCCGGTTCGGACTGCCAGCGGCGCCGCCGCTCGAACGTGGACTCGACCCCGCCCAGGCTGGTGGCATGCACCCACAGCCGCGTCGAGCGGGTGAGCGTGTCAGCGGCCGCGGCCCCGCCTTCGAGCTCGATCGCCACGATTCCGCCGAAGCCGGGGTAACGGACGGCCGACACGGCAGCATGCGCCTGCAGCCGTGGCACCAGGGATCGGGCGTTCAGCTGCGCCCGCTCCACCCGCAGGTGCAGCGTCCGCAGACCTCGCACGGCCAGCCATGTCTCGAGCGTGCCGGGGATGGCGCCCATGAGCCGTCGCTGACCGTCCAGGGCGTCGTACGTCTCGTCGTCCTGCGTGACGACCGCGCCGAGCACGGCGTCGCTGTGACCGGCGAGATACTTGGTCGCCGAGTGCATCACGATGTCGGCGCCGAGCCACAGCGGCTGTTGCAGCAGCGGTGTCGCGAACGTGTTGTCGACGACGACGCGCGCACCAGCGGCGTGGGCCCGCGCCGCGATGGTTTCGATGTCGGCGACCTCGAGCGCGGGATTGGTAGGTGACTCCAGCCACACCATCGCCGCGTCGTCGCACGCCGCCACGACGTCGTCGGTCTCAGCGACGTTGACGACCCGCACCCGAAGCCGACCGCGTTGCTCCAGGGTGGCGAGCTGCTGCAGCGTGCCGAGGTAGGCGTGCCGAGGCGCTACCACCACCTCGCCGGGAGCGACCAGGTCCAACAGCGCCGCCACCGCGGCGAGCCCGGAGGCAAAGGCCAGGGCACGACCGCCCTCGAGCCGGCCGAGCACCGCCTCGAAAGGTTCCCACGTGGGGTTGGCGTAGCGGCCGTACTCGCGTTTACCTCCGGCGACGAAGACGCTGGCGGGCGTCAGTGGCGTGTTGAGAGGTGCGTCAGGTTCGTGCGGTGGACGGCCGGCGGTGACGGCGATCGTGGCCGGCTGTAACGGAGGAAAGTCGCGGGGGTCACTGAGCATGGCAACCATTCTGCTGCCCCGGCGGCCGGTAGGGTCACCGCGATGATCTCGTCGCAGAACGGCGCCGAGCGGCCCCGCGTAGCGGTGGTGTTCGGGGGGCGCTCCAGCGAGCACGGCGTGTCGTGCCTGACAGCCGGCGAAGTGATCGCGGCGATCGACCACGACCGCTTCGAGGTGGTACCGATCGGGATCACGACCGAGGGCCGCTGGGTGCTCGAGTCGAGTCGGCCCGGTCGCTTCGCGATCACCGCGGGGGGGCTGCCGGTGGTCGACCCGGACGGCGCCGCTGTGGCACTGGCGAGCGACTCTGGGCGCGAGTTGGTCGTCAGCGAACCCGGCGCGGTGCCGCACCCGCTCGGTGAGGTCGACGTCGTGCTGCCCCTGCTGCATGGTCCGTGGGGAGAGGACGGCACGATCCAGGGGCTGTTCGAGCTGGCCGGCGTGCGTTATGTCGGCGCCGGGGTCCTGGCCAGCGCGGTAGGCATGGACAAGCACTTCATGAAGCTGGTGTTCGCTGCTGCTGGGCTGGCGCAGATGCCGCATATCCTCGTCCGCGCCCAGCAGTGGCAGGTCGACCGCCCGGCGGTGCGTGAGCGCGTCGCCGCCCTCGGCTATCCGGTCTTCGTCAAGCCGGCTCGTGCCGGGTCGAGCTTCGGCATCTCACGCGTCGAAGACCCGGAAGCACTGGACGCGGCGGTGGAGGTGGCTCACCAGTACGACCCGAAGGTGCTCGTGGAGGCGGCGGCTCTCGGTGCCCGCGAGCTCGAGTGCGGGGTCCTGCAGGGCCGAGACGGAGCACCGCCAGAGGCCAGCGTGGTGGGCGAGATCGAGCTGGATAACTCCAGCGGACACACGTTCTACGACTTCGTGGCCAAGTACGTGGACGGCGGCGGCGTGGCGCGGGTGCCCGCCGACGTGCCCGGGGCCGTGGCGCAGGACGTCCGCCGACAGGCGATCGTCGCCTTCGAGGCGCTGGGCTGTGAGGGTCTGGCCCGCGTGGACTTCTTCTGGATGCCCGGCGGGCAGGTGCTGGTCAACGAGATCAACACGATGCCGGGCTTCACGCCGACGTCGATGTTCCCGGCGCTGTGGGCCGCATCGGGACTGGACTATCCGGCGTTGGTGGACCGGCTGCTGTGCCTCGCGCTCGATCGGTCGACCGGCCTGCGCTGAGGAACCGGGCGCTGGCTATCGGCAACGCCCGGCCACCGGGTCAGCGGCTTTGACCGGCGCGGCCAGATCGAGGAGCGGCCCTCCCTCGGGGGCGTACGCCGCCGGCACCGTCACCTCGACCGGAACCTCCCGGTCGATCGTGGTGAAGCGGTAGGCCGCACCGAGATCCTCGGCGTACCAGCCGACGCCGTCCACGACATGGCACGTCGAGGTAGGTCCCAAGCCCACCGCGTCTGTCGTCCCGCAACGCAGGACGATCGCCGGTGTGCCCCAGGCCAGCGCGACACCGTCACTGCTCACGTGGCGGCGAGGTTGGCCGGCGACGCTTTCGGGCGACGCGTCGCGCAGGCTCTCGCACACGGCCGCTGTGGTGCCGTGCAGCGTTGGCGCCGACACGTCCAGCGAGTTCGTGCACGCCGTCATCAGACCCGCGGCCCCACCAGCCAGGCAGAGAGTCGCCGCAATCCGGTGCTTCCCGCGGGTCAGATGTGCACCACGGGACAGGTCAGCGTCCGGGTGATCCCGGGAATGTTCTGCACCTTGGCGACCACCAGTCGGCCGAGCTCGTCGACGTTCGCCGCCTCGGCTCGCACGATCACGTCGTAGGGGCCGGTCACATCCTCTGCGAGGCTGACGCCGGTGACGTCGGCGATGGCCTTGGCGACGTCGGCGGCCTTGCCGATGTCGGTCTGGATGAGGATGTAGGCGTGTACCACCATGGTCGTCCTCCCGCTGCGTCACGGGCTGGGGACAGCCCCGGGCTTTGGTAGCGGCACACGTTACAGGGCGCGAGCGCGGGCGAGGATGGGAGCATGACGAAGCTATCGGGAACGCTGTCCGAGCTTGGGGAGTTCGCGCTGATCGACGCGCTGCAGTCACTGGTCGCCCCACATGCGGCGGTGCTGCTAGGGCCGGGCGACGATGCCGCGGTGGTCGCGATGCCGGGGCCGCTTCTGGTGAGCTCCGACCTGCTCGTCGAGGGCCGCCACTTCCGGCGCGAGTGGTGCGAGGCCAGCGACGTAGGTCGTCGGGCAGCCGCGGCGAGCCTCGCCGACGTGGCGGCGATGGGCGGCTCGGCCGCGGCACTACTCGTCGGTTTCGCAGCGCCAGGCAGCCTCGACGCGCAGTGGGCCTATGACATGACGCGCGGGCTGGCGGAGGAAGCAGCCCGCGTCGAGGCCGGCATCGCCGGCGGAGACGTCACGCAGTCTGACGTCATCGTCGTCGCCGTGACCGCGCTGGGCTCTGCGCAGCAGCCGCCGGTGACGCGGGCAGGTGCCCGTCCGGGTGATGTGGTCGCGCTGGCGGGACGGCTGGGATGGGCCGCAGCGGGGCTGGCCGTGCTGAGCCGGGGGTTCCGGTCGCCGCGCGCCGTCGTCGAGGCGTACCGGCGACCGGAGCCTCCCTACGGTGCGGGTCCCGAGGCTGCCGCGGCGGGAGCCACCGCGATGATCGACGTCAGTGACGGCCTGTTGGCGGACCTGGGCCATGTGGCGCGGGCCAGCGAGGTGGCCATCGACGTGCTGACGGGTGCCGTCGCGCTCGCCGAGCCTGTCACTGCGGTGGCGGCGGCGGTTGGTGTCGACCCGTTGCACCTACACCTGACCGGGGGGGACGACCACGCCCTGGCGGCAACATTTCCGGCCGAGGCGGAGCTCCCGCAGGGCTGGAGGCGGATCGGGTCGGTCGGCGCCGGTTCGGGCGTCACTGTCGACGGGTCGGCGTACGAGGGACCAGCGGGCCACGAGCACTTTCGCTGAGTGCGACGGTCGGACCGCCGCCGTGACGCCGTGACGGCTCAGCGGCTGACCTTGCCCGCCTTCAGGCAGGAGGTGCACACGTTCAACCGCTTCGGTGTCGCGCCCACGACAGCGCGGACGCGCTGGATGTTGGGGTTGAAACGCCGGCGGGTGCGCCGGTGTGAGTGGGACACGTTGTTGCCGAACCCGGGCCCTTTGCCGCAGATGTCACAGACAGCAGCCACAGCGAGCAACTCCCAGGTATGGGTTCCGGTTCGAACCATTCACCCAACCGATGGCGGCGGGCGACCTGTTGAGGGTACCGGATCTCGACGGGCAGCAGAAAGCTGCTGGGTCGGTCGCGACCGGGGACTCGTCGTACCCCCCGGGTTAGTCTTCCGCGGTGGAGCCCGCAGGTGCCCACAGGACGGAGGGCGGACCCCATGACCGACGCCCCGTCCGTTGCG
>Ga0183260_10003373_pt1 | contig 12895 bp, 12 predicted proteins | sample AntDrymUQ4972206_2_FD_129768 | JGI IMG/M metagenome (GOLD analysis project Ga0183260, IMG submission 129768) | Polar desert sand microbial communities from Dry Valleys, Antarctica - metaG UQ497 (22.06) (version 2) (version 2) | ecosystem: Environmental > Terrestrial > Soil > Desert | place...
CCGTACACCGCCACCCGCAGGGGAAGTCCGGTCTCCGGATCGGCCCAGATGTCGACTCTGTCCACGTTGGACTGGGCCTCTCGTGGGCTCAGCCGCAGCCCTGGGGCGTCGATCCCGGCGATTCGCTCCGCGGGAATCCGGGTCACCTCGTCGGCATCGGCCTCGCTGAGCAGTCGGCGGCCGAGTTCGCTGGGCAGCAGATCGTCCGGGCGTGGGGTGCGAAGTTGGGGTACGGGGGCACGGGTGGCGCGGTTGGCTTCGTACTCCCAAGTCCAGGTGGTCGCGCCACGGCGGTGTACGCCGGTCTCCCCGGTGAGCCCGATCGTGTCGACCCGCCACTCCTCAGCGCTGCGCCACCACACCCGGGTAGTGGTGCGATCGGCGAAGAGCTCCACGAGTTCGGGCAGCTGCTCGTTGATCGGCAGCAGGACACCACCGATGGATTGGGCGTACCCGGAATAGCTCAGGTCGCCGGAGTCCTGGACCTTTCGCAGCAGGTCCTCTGCGCTGATCTCGGTGTCGGTGGCGGGGAGCGCCGAGATGACCACCGGAGTGGCAACCAGGACGGCGACAAGGGCGACCACCACCGCCCACCGATGGCGAGCGGTCATCTCCGCAGTCTCCCGCCCTTGGCCATTGCCTTACCGTACGTCGAGGCGGCTGAATGACGGCTGACTCCCAGCCAACTCCCAGCCGACCGCCCCGACGCCTGCCGATGTAGCACCGACTCAGTTCGGTTTGACTTTATTTAGCGAAGTCGCTAAACATTTCTCATGTCATCACCCGTCATCTCCATCGCCCAGTACCGCGTCAAGCCCGGCGCCGAGGAACAGTTCAAGGACATCCTGCGTCGGCATACGGCCGTACTCAAGGAGTTCGAACTCGCCACCGAACGCCCGTTCGAGGTCTTTCTCGGTTCGGAGAAGGACGTCGAGGGCCCGCTGTTCGTCGAGATCTTCGAGTGGGCCGATCCGCTGGGGTCGAGCCAGGCGCACACACACCCGCAGATCAGCTCGATCTGGGAGTCCATGGGCGATCTGTGCGAGTCCCGTGGCGGCCGTCCGATGTTCGAGTTCAAGTCTGCCCACGCCCTCGATCTGTCCTGACGTGTGGTGGCTGAGCGTCGACCGCGCGGACTCCGCGATCTCGATGAGCTCGACGCCGTCTTCTCCGCCCTCTCGCACAACACCCGTCGGCACATCTTGCAGGTGCTGCACACTCGCAAAGGCGCCATGACCGCAGGCGAACTCGCTGCCCGCTTCTCGCACTCGTGGCCGACGACGACCCGTCACCTCGGCGTTCTCGTCCAGACCGGACTGATCACCGTCCGACCCGACGGCCGCGAACGCCAATACGTACTCAACCGCGAACGGCTGACTGCCGCCCTCGACCTGTGGCTGCCCAGCGTCGGACTCGGTCCCTAACGGCAACCACGACCTGACCCGTCTGAACCGACACATCACTCAAAGGAGCACGACAATGTTGATAGGCGCCCACACGATTCTGTTCACCCCTGATGCCGAGGCTGATCGCGCGTTCTTCCGCGACGTGCTGAAGTTCCGCTCGGTCGATGCCGGCGACGGCTGGCTCATCTTTGCGCTGCCGCCCGGTGAACTCGCGTGCCACCCGGCCGATGGCCCGCCCAGACAGGAGCTGTACCTGATGTGCGATGACGTCCATGCCACGGTCGAGGCGATGAAGGCCGACGGCGTGGAGTTCACCAAGGAGATCACCGACGAGGGCTGGGGCCTGCTGACCGCGCTGAAGACCCCCGGCGGCGGCGAACTCGGGCTCTACCAGCCCAAGCACGCGAGCGCGATCTCATAGGAGCGTGCGTCCGCTACCCGGGCCGGGTCTGACTCGGCCTAGTGGTCACTAACTGCATCCGGTCCGGCGCCAATCATCTGCCGTTATTGACCACTTCGTCCGGATCCAGGAGCCGCACCGATCGGCTCGTCGTGTAACGCCAGCGCGTTGCCGATCAGTTTGCCGACGTCGCCGAGGATGTGTTGTCCTCCCACGACCACGGTCCGACCCCCGACCACCACTGTGTGCACATCGGCCGCGCCTGCCGTCATGACGATCTGAGCCGGTTCCGTACCAGCCGTACGAGAACTGAAATCGTCGACGCCCACCAAGTCCGCCGGGGCGCCGACCTGGAGCCGGCCGGCTTCCGGCCAGCCGAGGGCGGCGTGGCCGGCGGTGGTGAGCGCGTCGACCAGCGCTGCCGGAGACAGGGATCCGCGGCGGCCGGTCCGCAGCCGCTCGTGCAGTTCAATCCCGCGGGCCTCGGCCAGCAAGTCCGCGGCCACATGTTGGTCACTGCCCGCGCACAGCCGCACGCCGGCGTCGAGCAGCGGCCCGGTCGGCGGCAGTCCGTCGGCCAGGTCGGCTTCGGTGCTCGGGCACAAGCACACCGTGACCCCGCGCGACCCGAGCAACGCTACGTCGCCGTCGGTGAGGTGAGTCGCGTGTACCGCCGTGGTCGCCGGTCCGAGCAGACCGTGCCGGTCCAGCAATTCGGTGGGGCTGCATCCGTACACGGCCTGACACGCCTCGTTCTCAGCGGGCTGCTCCGAGAGGTGGACATGCAGGGATCGTCCGGCTGCAGCTGCACCGATCCGGGCGAGGTGCTCGGCGGGCACTGCGCGCACAGAATGCACGGCCACGCCGACCCGCGTGTTCGGGTCCGGCCGCAATGCCGCCACCCGCTGCTCCCAGGCGTCGATGTCAGGGTCGGCGAAGCGCTGTTGTACGTCGTTGAGCGGCTGGTGCCCGTCGGCATCCAGTCCCCCGCTGAGGTAGGCGGCATCGAGCAGCGTCAGCCGGATCCCGGCTGCGTCCGCGGCTTCGCGCAGCGCTTCGCCCATCGCGTTCGGGTCGTCGTACGGCCGTCCGTCTGTGCCGTGGTGCAGGTAGTGGAACTCACCGATGCAGGTCACCCCGGCAAGAGCCGACTCGGCATACACAGCGGTGGCCAGCGCGCGGTAGGAATCCGGGTCGAGTTGCGCAGCAACAGAATACATCAGGTCGCGCCAGGTCCAGAACGTGCCGCCGGCAGAGTGCGTACGACCGCGCAGCGCCCGATGAAACGCGTGCGAATGCGCGTCGGCGAACCCTGGCAGCACGATCCCTGGCAAGCGGGTGTCGCCGCCGGCCGGTCGTACTCCGGCCTGTACGTCGGTGAAGTGACCGTCCGCACCTGCGATCAGCCGGACGTCGGCGCTGAGTCCCCCGGGCAACCAGGCCCGCGCGCACCACCAGGACCGGGTTGCCTGCGGGCCGATGCCTCCGGTCGGGTGATCGGGTGCGGTCACGACTCGGTCATGGGTACGCGTACGCCTCGCTCGGTGGCCACGGCCTCGGCCCGCTCGTAGCCGGCATCGACATGCCGCATCACGCCGGTGCCCGGATCGTTGGTGAGCACCCGCTCGAGCTTCTGCGCCGCAAGCAGGGTGCCGTCGGCAACGCTGACCTGACCGGCGTGGATCGACCGGCCGATCCCGACGCCACCGCCGTGGTGGATCGAGACCCAGCTGGCGCCGGATGCGGTGTTGAGCAGCGCATTGAGCAGCGGCCAGTCAGCGATGGCATCCGAGCCGTCGGCCATCGACTCGGTCTCCCGGTACGGCGAGGCCACCGAGCCGCAGTCGAGGTGGTCACGCCCGATCACGACCGGAGCGGCCAGCTCACCGGCGGCGACCATTTCGTTGAACCGCAGGCCGGCGCGGTCGCGTTCGCCGTACCCGAGCCAGCAGATCCGGGCCGGAAGGCCTTGGAAGGCAACGCGTTCCCCGGCCGCCGTGATCCAACGGTGCAGCCGTTCGTCGTCCGGGAACAGGTCGAGGATCGCCCGGTCGGTGGCGGCGATGTCGGATTCCTCGCCGGACAGGGCGACCCAACGGAACGGCCCCCTGCCTTCGCAGAACAGCGGGCGGATGTAGGCCGGGACGAACCCGGGGAAGTCAAAGGCCCTGCCGTACCCGCCCTTTCGGGCCTCGTCCCGCAGGGAGTTGCCGTAGTCAAAGACCTCCGCCCCGGCGTCCATGAAGCCGACCATCGCCTCGACGTGGCGGGCCATCGATACCTGGGCCCGGTCGGTGAATTCCTCGGGCTTGGTGCGGGCGTAGTCGTCCCAGTCGTCGGGGTCCACGTCCTCAGGCAGGTAGGAAAGCGGATCATGGGCCGATGTCTGGTCGGTCACGATGTCTACCTGAACTCCGCGTTCGAGCAGGATCGGCAGGACCTTGGCGCAGTTGCCGACCAGTCCGACCGACAGGGCCCGTCGTTCGTTGCGCGCGGTCTCGCAGCGCCGAACAGCATCATCTAGATCGTCGGCGAGTTCGTCGAGATAGCGGTCGCGGATCCGCCGCCTCAAGCGCGACTCACTCACGTCGATCACCAGGCAGACCCCGTCGTTGAGGGTGACCGCGAGGGGCTGGGCGCCACCCATCCCGCCGCAACCGCCAGTGACGGTCAGCGTCCCGGCCAGGGTGCCGCCGAAGCGCTTCTCGGCCACCGCGGCGAAGGTCTCGTACGTACCCTGCAGTATTCCCTGGGTGCCGATGTAGATCCACGAGCCGGCCGTCATCTGGCCGTACATCGTGAGCCCGAGGTTCTCAAGGCGGCGAAATTCCGGCCAGTTGGCCCAGTCCGGCACGAGGTTGGAGTTGGCGATGAGCACTCGGGGCGCCCACTCGTGGGTACGGAAGACACCGACCGGACGACCGGACTGGACGAGCAGGGTCTCGTCCTCGGTGAGGTCCGTGAGCGAGCGGACCATCGCGTCGAAGCTGGGCCAGTCTCGGGCGGCCTTGCCCGTGCCGCCGTAGACGACCAGGTCGTCGGGCCGCTCCGCCACGTCGGGGTCGAGGTTGTTCATCAGCATCCGCAGCGGCGCCTCGGTCTGCCAACTCCGGGCGGTCAGCTCGGTGCCTCGGGCGGCTCGTACGGTTCGCGGTCCGGTCACGGTGCGACCCTATTCTCCAGCGGCAGTCGGCAGCCGCGGATGTGGCACCGAACCTTCTACATCGGATCAGCAGGGCGCGTCCTGCTCGAACTTCTTGACATGTGACCATTTGGTCACCTATTGTCCTCCCGTGACCGACGACGACGACCGCGTGTTCAAAGCACTCGCGGATCCGACTCGTCGTTTCCTGCTCGACCGGCTCTTCGCGCGTGACGGCCGCACGCTCACCGAGCTCGAGTCCGAGTTGGAGATGACCCGGTTCGGCGTCATGAAGCACCTGCGGGTGCTGGAAGACGCGGGCCTCGTCGTCACCCGCCGGTCGGGCCGGGAGAAGTTGCATTTCCTGAACCCGGTACCTATCCGGCTGATCCACAACCGCTGGATCGACAAGTACAACGAGCGCCAGGTGTCGGCGCTCGCCGATCTGAAAGCCCAACTCGAGGAGCAGACATGACCAGCACAGTTCAGACCACCACCACCCAGGTGTACCGGGTCTACATCAAGGCCAGCGCTCAGGCGATCTGGGACGCGATAACCCAGCCCGAGTGGACCAACCGTTACGGCTACACCGGATACGTGGAATACGACCTTCACCCAGGTGGTCACTACAAGGTCCGGCCGGGTGAGGAGTTCAAGGCAACATCTGAAGCAATGGGAAACAAGCTTCCGGACATCATCATCGAAGGTGAAGTGCTCGAGGCGGACCCGCCGCACAAGCTGGTCACGACCTTCCGGATGCTCATGGATCCGCAGATGGCTGCGGAGCCGTTCACCCGGATCACCCATGAGATCAAGCAGCTGGACGGTTACTGCTCGCTCACGCTCACCCACGAGCTCGACGGTGCTCCGCACCTCGCGTCGATCGTGGGCGGGGCCATGGAGGAGTACGGCGCAGGTGGCGGTCACGCCTGGGTGCTCAGCGACCTCAAGACCCTCTTGGAGACCGGCTCGTCCTTCGCGAACACCGACAGCTGAGACTGCTGCCAATACGACACCGGCGGGGACCCTACGCAGGGTTCCCGCCAGTGTTGTGCCGCGTGCCCTGCCTTGCTCACGCCCTGAATTTCGTGATCTTGACCTTTTTGCGGTTTCCGGGCATTCCATCGGCGTGTCGCCGCAATAACGTCAAGGTCACGCCCGAACGCCGTCCGGTCCTCAGAAGCCGGATTCGCCCACCACGGGATGCGCGGTCTGCAAGAGCCGATGGATTTCATCTATGACGTCAAGCGCCCGACCGAACTGTTGGACAAGACGACGACGTCCAGCCCTATGTCGGGGTAGCACCGCAGGATCCCGTTGGCTCCGGCGTTCATCGCGTCCTTGAAGATGTTCAGCCTCCAACCCGTACGCCGGTCATCGTCGTCGAGCACCGCATCCCAGCCCTCGGCGACATCGGCCGCCATCGGCTAACGGTGGTCGAAGAATCCCGACGCAGTCATACCGGCAGGGCCGAACACGGACGCTCGTACTTGCTCGCGGAACGGCACGGCGCCGGAGCACTTGACAGCATCGCGACCGCGGCCAACCGTCAAATTCCACCCATACCATCAGCTGATGTCCCCGAGCGGGGAGTCGGGTACGCCGGGGTCCTCGGCACCTTCTCGGTCATCCCGGTCGGCCCACTCCAGCAGCGTCTCCAAGGAGTAGACCGCCTCGTCGATCCCCTCATGCAGGTCCCCTAGGCGACTGAAGCGCTCGGGCACGGTGGCAATCGTGAAGTCCCCCGGAACGGCCGAGTCGAGTTCGTCCCAGTTGATCGGCGTCGACACCGTCGCTTCCGGATTACCTCGTACGGAGTACGCGCCGGCAATCGTGTGGTCGCGAGCGTTCTGGTTGTAGTCCACGAACAGCATCGACGGGTCGCGGTCCTTGCGCCACCACGTCGTCGTGACGTCGTCAGGAGCGCGACGCTCGACCTCACGGGCGAAGGCCAGGGCAGCGCGGCGTACGTCGGTGAAGCCCCAGCGCGGCTCGATCCGGACGTAGATGTGCATCCCCTTGCCGCCGGAGGTCTTCGGCCACCCCACCGCCCCTAGTTCGGCGAGCACCTCTCGCGCGACATGAGCTACCCGACGCACCCGACCAAAGTCGCACAACGGCATCGGGTCGAGGTCGATCCGCCACTCGTCAGGGACCTCGGTGTCGGCGCGGCGAGAGTTCCAGGGATGAAACTCCACTGTGGACATCTGTACGGCCCAGATGACGCTGGCCAGTTCGGTAACGCACAGTTCGTTGGCATGGCGGCCGTACCGCGGGAAGTCCACTCGCACCGTCTCGAGCCATGGAGGCGCACCGTGCGGCACCCGCTTCTGGTGCACCTTGTCCCCGGAGACGCCCTCGGGGAAGCGGTGCATCATGCACGGCCGCTCGCGCAGTGCTCGAACGATCCCGTCTCCCACGCTCAAGTAGTAGTGGACGAGGTCCAGCTTGGTCTCGCCACGCGCGGGGAAGTAGATCCGGTCCGGGTTGGAGATGCGGACCGTACGGTGGCCGACCTCCAGTTCCACGGCCGGACCTTTGCGCTGGCTACTGGCCACAGCACTGACGCTAGGCGGTCGGCCCTACTCCTCTGGTTCGCAGAGGGCGCGGATCTCGTCCGTGGTCGCGGTGGCGCCCTCGGAGTCGAGTTCGGGACTCTCGTCGCCGGCCAGCAGGGCGTTGTTGAGGTCGACCAGAACCTGGGTGAGTGGGTCGATGAGGTCGTTGAGTTCCTGTGGGGAGATGTCGCTGAGCATCTGTAGCTCGCGGGTCACGTTGTTGATCATCTCGGAGTCCAGTGACTCGATGTCGTTGCTCGCAAGCGCGGCTACCTCATCCGCGTCGGCGAGCAATGGGTTCACGGCTCCGCAACCAGACTCGAGCGTGAGAAGAACCGGCGGTGGTGGCGGTGGCGGTGGCGTGGGCACCGGAGTCTCCGAGGTCACCGCAACCGGGATGGCCGACTCCTGGTTGGCCGGGTCCATGACGCCGGGTGGGTAGAGCAGCAGATAGGTGACTAGTCCGACTACGCCGAGCGTCGCCAGCACGAGCAGCACATTGCGGAACGTGAACAACGATTCCGAAGACCTGCCCCGGCGGCTTCGTTTTCGAGAGGAGCCCATGATTGCCTACGGTACTTGGCCTGCATTCGGTCGTACGCACCGGTCAGTCCGTACGCACCGATCAGTACGGCACCTCGGGTAACAAGTCCGGTCCGAATTCGGTCAGGTGTTCGTCCAGGGTGTCGTTCTGGAGGTAGTCCCACATCGGGGCCGCCCTGGCGGTGTCGAGGTAGACCACGCTTTGACTGCCTTCGCGTCCCAGCCCGGCCACCGGTGCGGTCAGGAAGTTGAGGCTGTTCCGGTTGAGCCCCCGCAAGGAGTAAGCCAGGCTCAGCATCTCGGTATCGGTCAAGTTCTCGTCGACACTGATCGAATTGGTCAGGGCGATCAGCAACTCGTCGGTAAGACCGAGGTCACTGAGCAGGTTCTGTTGGAAGACGGTGCCAAGGATGGCGCGTAGGTAGTTCTGTTGGCGTTGCACCCGGTCGAGGTCGCCGCCGGGCAAGCCCTTGCGTTGCCGCACGTAGACCAACGCCTCTTCACCGTTGAGGTGGTTGATCCCGGCGGTGAACGTGACGCCTCCCTGAGAAGTCGTCTCAGCCACCTGGACGTCGACGCCGCCCAGGGCGTCGGTGATCTCCTTGAAGCCCGCGAAGTCGATCGCCGCGAAGTGGTCGATCCGCGTGGCGGTGAGCCCCTCGACGGTCTGGATCAGCAGGCTCGGCCCGCCAAAGGCGTAGGCGGCGTTGATCTTGTTGAGGCCGTAGCCAGGGATGGGCACCCAGGAATCGCGTGGGATGGAGATGAACTGGACGTGCTGGCGGTCGGCGCTGATTCGCATCAACATGATCACGTCCGACCGCGCGGTGGGCGGCCCTTCGGCGGCCGGGTCGCGGGAGTCCGACCCCACCAGGATGAACGTCAGCGGCGCTTCTCCCGCGTCCTCTGCAGGTGTCGCCGGGGCGGGACGCTCACTCTCCTCCAGACCGGAGAAGGGGTCGCTGATCCGCTCGACGTTGCCCAGATACCGGTCGGTGAGAAACCAGAGGACACCGAATGCGCCCAGTCCCAGCACAAGGCCGGAGATCAGCACGATGATCAGCACCCGCCGCCACGGACTGCGTCGGAAAGCTCCGCCCTGCTCGGGTGGCTGGGTCCCGTTCGGGTCCGGTCCCTCGGCCGATTGATCATCTGGGTGGCTGCTGGGCGATGGTTCGGCCATCGGGTCGGAGTCGAATCGGCTCCCGCCCTCGTCGGCGCCGTGACGGGGACTCACGGGAGGAAGCCAAGCCTTGCCACCCAGGACTCCTTCGATCTAGCGGACTACCCCGCACCGGGAACTCTGATGTCCCGTGCGGTCGGATTGCGTGCAGTCGTCTCCGGGGGTCCGGATCGGTTCACGACGGCATCGGCAGCCTCGCTCAACAGTCTAATCTGTAGGGGAAGCGGGGTATCGGTCTGTCGAAGGCACGACGAAGCGGCCGTCTCGCAGCACTCACCCCGTACCCGACTTTTCGACAGGAGACAGCCTGTGGGCGTCAGTAGCGCCACGAGCCCGCGCACCGGTCCGGCCAGAGTGCTGGGCACTCTGGCAGTGACTCTGATTCTCAGCGCTTCGGGCGTATGGGCGCCCGCTCCGGCGGCGGCTGCGCGGGTCACCGAGACGGAGCTGCGGGTCGATTCGGGCTCCGGAGCCGATGCCGTCGAACTCGACACCTCACTGTTCATCCCGGACGGCGCTGAGTCCCAGCCGGCGCCGGCGATCATCGTCGCGCACGGTTTCGGCGGCGGGAAGAACAGCGTTCAAGGTGTCGCCAGCAAGCTGGCCCAGAACGGCTACGTCGCCCTGACCTACACCGCTCGGGGCTTCGGTGAGAGCACCGGCGAGATCTCGATCGACGCGCCGGACTACGAGATCGCCGACGCGCGCACGATGATCGACCTGCTCGCCGATCGTCCAGAGGTCCTGCAAGACTCCGAGGGAGACCCACGGGTCGGGATGTACGGCCGGTCCTACGGTGGCGCACTTGCCCTGCTCACCGCCGGCTACGACGATCGGGTGGACGTCATCTCTCCCGGATCCACCTGGAACAGCCTCGTCTCAGCGATGTTTCCGAATGACGCGGGCGCCCCGCCCGCGCTGACCCCGGCCGCGGACCCGCCGCCGAGCGAGGATGGCGTCTTCAAGCGGTCTTGGGCCGAGATCTTCGTCGAGGCCGGCGGGGGCGTGCTGCCAGCACCCGGGGAGCCCGCCTCGAGCATGGAGTGCGGCAACTTCCGCGCGGAGCTGTGTTCGGCGCTCGGGGAGTCCGCGGCCGAAGGTGCGCTGACCCCGGAGCTGCAGCAGCTGATGGAGGCCTCCAGCCCAGCCTCGGTGCTCGACCGGATCACCGCCCCCACACTGCTTGTCCAAGGCGAAGGTGACACCCTGTTCCCGCTGTCCGAGGCCGATGCCAACGCCCGGGGAATCGCGGCGAACGGCACCCCGGTGAAGATGATCTGGTACAGCGGCGGTCACGGGGGCCAGACCACGAAGGGCGACACCCGGCTACAACTCGAAGAGCTCAGTGCCTGGTTCGACTACTACCTGCGCGGTGAGGGTGACCAGCCGGACAACAACTTCACCTACTCGCTCTTCCAAGGCGACGGCACCGCCCGCAGCGGCACCCCGCCGGTCCAAGAATCTGTCGATGCCTACCCCGGCCTGGGTGGTGGGGCTGCTGGGGTCGCGCGTACCGACATCGCGCTGACCGGCGACCCCCAGGACATCCTCAGCCCGTCAGGGGGTACGCCGGCGGCCCTGTCCGCGCTGCCCCCTGGATTAGAACTCGACGAGGAGAATCCTCGCTCGGACGAGAATCCCATGGACATCCCAGGTCAGACCGCGGTCTTCGAGAGCGCCGCGTTCGAGTCGGACATGCAGGTGCTCGGCGCACCGGTGATCGACGTCCAGATCGCCTCGTCCACCGGTGACGCGGTGGTCTTCGGCAAGGTCTACGACGTCGGCCCCGATGGAACCGCCAGCCTGCTACGGGGCCTGGTCGCGCCGATCAGGCTCACCGGGCTGGCGGAGTCCCTGGACGCAGCTGAGCCGGTCACTCTGACGTTGCCCGCCATCGCCCATGTCTTCCCGGCCGGGCACCGGATGCAGGTCGCCCTGGCAAGCACCGATCAGGTCTACGAACTCCCGACCGACGAACGGACCTATCAGGTCATGCTGTCCTCCGGCACGGTCGGCGTTCCACAGGGCGACGGTGTGGTGGTGGCGGCAAGCAGCAGCGGCAAAGGGGCCCCGCCGGTCCGCCTCTTCGTCATCATCGGGGTGGCCGTGCTGGTAGTCATCGCCATCGGAGCCGGGATCGTGACCCTGCGCCGCAAGCGCCGCCGTACGCCTAGCTGGTCATAGCTGCGGCGACACACACAGCGGGCTCTGCGGGATCAATCGTGGTGGGTGGCGAGGGCTGAAGGTTGACCGAGCCTGACTGACTGAGCCTGGCTAGCTACCGCCCCTCCTTACGTGCCGCGCTGGCTCCGTACGCCGGACTGAGCGACCTCGATCGGCGGCTGCTGGGCTTGTCCCCCGCCGCCCATGGCCGAACTGCCGTTGCCAGATCCGCCTGATGACGGCCAATCCGCATCGCGGGCAGGCACTCTCGCCATGGCCGGGGAGGTGTCGCCGTTGCGTTCGGAGGTCGTCTGCCCACGGCTGGGCTTGCCTCTCCTGGTGGAGTCGAAGTCCAGCTCTTCGCGAGGGTTGGGGTCCGACTCGTACTGGTACCCGTAGCCGTAGCCATAGCCGTAGCCGCCGCCGCCCTTGCGGGAGACCATGTTCAGGACTGTTCCCACGACTCGCGCGTCGATCCCGTGCAGGATGTCGGCTGCGGCCCGGAGTTGGTCGCGCTTGGTCGAGCCGTAGCGGGTCACGATCACCGCCCCATCAGCCAGCACCGCGAGCACGGCTGCGTCAGTGACCGGCAACAGTGGCGGCGCGTCGATGATGACGTAGTCATGCGTCTTGCGCAGTGCGGTCAGCAGCTCGCCCATGTGGTCGGAACCGAGCAGTTCGCTGGGGTTGGGCGGATGCGGGCCGGCGGCGAGCACCGACAACTTCCCGTCACCGTAGGGCTGGAGCAGCTCGTACAGCTCGGCCTTGCCGGCCAGCACGTTGGTCAGGCCGGCGCCGCCGACCATCTGCAGGTAACGCATGACTCGCGGGCGGCGCAGGTCGGCCTCGATCAACGCAACCCGCAGGCCGGACTGGGCCAGCACGAGGGCCAGGTTGACCGCAGTGGTGGTCTTGCCCTCCCCGCTGACCGAGCTGGTGATGACCAAGACGCGCGGCGGCGCATCCACGCTGACGTACTGCAGGTTGGTACGGATCTGGCGATATGCCTCACCGGTCCGCGACTGCGCATTGAACTGGCTGGCCAGCGGCTTGTCGGCCATTGCGGCGTCGTACAACACGCCACCCACCGACGCTGCCCCGGTCAACTCTTCGATCTGTTTGGTCGACTTGACCGTGTTGTCCATGAAGTGTCGCGCCAGCGCAAGGGCGAGGCCGATCAGCAGGCCGAGCAGCCCGCCGAGCGGAAGCAGCAGATACGGATCCGGGGCGACCGGTTCGCTGGCCATGCCGCCCTGCTGGACCTGGGTCACCTTGAACGGCGGGCTGGGGATCACCGTCGTCACCACTCCGTTGGCGTCCTCGCTGATGGTCGGGTCCGGGCTTTCCACCTCCCGGACCACGTCGACGAACCGCACGGCCATGGTGTTGGCGATGAGTTGGGCTTGGGCCGGCGAGACGTTGTTGACGGTGATGCTGATGATCACGCTGTCCGGGTTGGCCAGTACCTCGATCTGCTCGACAAGCTCCAGGGGGGTGGCG
>Ga0183260_10003374_pt1 | contig 12894 bp, 7 predicted proteins | sample AntDrymUQ4972206_2_FD_129768 | JGI IMG/M metagenome (GOLD analysis project Ga0183260, IMG submission 129768) | Polar desert sand microbial communities from Dry Valleys, Antarctica - metaG UQ497 (22.06) (version 2) (version 2) | ecosystem: Environmental > Terrestrial > Soil > Desert | place...
AAAGATGCCGAGCGTCAGCGCGTTTGTGGCGAGCGCGTGCATCATCGCCGCGCTCGACCAAACGATCATCGTCAGCGCGTAACCGAGCCGCGTGCCCAAGCGGTCAATCAGCGGCCCGGAGATGCCGTTGGCAATCGTGTAGGCGAGCAGAAAGGCAAATGTCACACGCGAGTAGGTGACGTTCGTCATCCCGAACTCTTCGCGCAGCATCGGCGCGAGCACCGAGAGCGTCTGCCGGTCAAGGTAGTTGATGATCGTCGCCAGAAAGACCAATCCGATCATCACCCAGCGCAGCTTATGTGGTTTTGTTTCCATTCAACGTTGCTGCTTCATCACCACATCAGCTTTATAGTCAAGATTTCTGTGGACGCTCTGCTAACCTTGATTATCAACCTCGACTCTGAAGCAGTAAGCGAACCGGCAGGGTCGCTTACTCTCGTCTTGCAGCTCCGGCGGGAGTTCGATTACCAACCCCTTCCCACCGTCATTGCGCCAAGCGAGCGGAATTGTGAATCCGAGCATCCGCACTTCTGAACCGGCGCGGGCGCGGACTGTTTTGAGCGTCAGCTTCGAGCCGGGCCAGCCCAGACTGAAAACGTATACGATGCGCTGATCTTTTGTGCGCGTGTAGCGGATCGTCTCGCCTTCGGCATAGAGCGACCCCTCGCGTGCCCGTGTGGCGTAGATGCCTTCGCCGTTGACCTTCAACCATGCGCCCACTTCTTTCAGTTGTGCGACAGCCGCAGGATGAAACCGCCCGTCGCCGTCAGGGCCGATGGCGACCATGAAATTGCCGCCCTTCGCTACTGAATCAACGAGGTTTCTGATGATCCATTCCGCGCCCTTGTAATTCTTTGCTTCTTCGTCGTAGGAAAACCCGGTCGCCAGCGGGTAGATGACAAACCAGGGCAGATCGGTCTTTTCCTTGCTGCCGGGCACGAAGTTTTCGGGCGTGTAGTAATCGCCGTAATTGCCGATGCCGCGAGCGCGCAGCATCACGTCGGGTTGCAGCTTGCGAACGTGCAGCAGCGTTTCGCGCAACTGCGGCCAGACCGTGGGGCCGAGCCACATATCTAGACAGAGCATGTCAATTCTGCCATAGCGCGTCAGCAGTTCGGCCAGTTGCGCGCGATGACGCGCCAGCATTCGCCCAGTCTCTTCGGGCGTCGGGTCAGGCACGGGAATCTGAAGTTTCCGGGCCTTCTCGCTCGGCGGAAAATGCACGATATCGAGTTTCGCCGCCGACGGAGTTTGTAATGGATGTCTGACGTACGGGCGGAAGTCGGCGTCATACCAGTCGGGATGCGAAAAGTACAGGTCAACTTTGATTTCGCGCTTGTGCGCCGCCTCGCACAGTTCCTTTATTACATCGCGTCTAAACGGCGTTTCCATCATGCTGTAGGCCAGGTCGCAGGCTTCGATCTGTGGTCTGCCCGGCGCCGTCCAGTTGACGCGTTGATGAACGCGCGTCTTTGTATCGAACATCGAGAAGCCGTCGTGATGCTTGGCGGTGATGGCGAACATTTTCATCCCGCTTTCGGCAAACAGGTTCATCCACTCGCCAGCATCAAACCCGCGCGGGTTCCATGTTTGGTAAAGCCCCTGATACTTCTGCCGCTCTGCAAACGGCATCTCCAGAAACGGCCACGACTCATGTTTGAGCCGCCAGATTGAGTACGGCCCCCAGTGCAGCCTGACGCCGTACTTGAGATCGCGGAACGCTTCGTAAGCGGCAGACGATGCCCAGCGGTATTCCGGGATCGGCGTCTATTCGATGTACGACCTGACCCTCCGGTAATGACGATCCGTTTCGGGAAGACGGTAAGAGGCGGGGTGCTCGTACAGCCTATTGCTGTGTATCATAGGCAGCGCTAATGATTGTGCCTCGCGGATCAGCAATTCGCCTGCGGATGCGCCCAGCCCCGTGGATATAAAATCGCGTCTGTTCAACCCGTGCTCCTTTCGCCGATTGTCTATCCTGTGCTTCGGTGCAAGCGCCATTCGACCGCTGGTTCAATCTGCATCCGTCGCACCGTGTCTTCGAGGCCGTAACGAACGTGATCGCGCATCGCTTTGTCGGCTTGTAGCGGAGCCGCGGTTGCCAGTGTCTCGATGAGATCGCGGTGAAAACGCGGCGGCAGGGCGCGCCGTTCGGCAGATACGTCATACAGCCAGTTGAGAATCAACACCTGATTCTTCTCGATCATCTCGCGCAGCAGCCCGCAACCGGAGTGCTCGGCAATTAGCATGTGCAATTCCGAGTGATAGCTGTGAACCGTGAACTGAAACTCGGGATCGGCTTCGCCCTTTTCCAGCCGGTTGAACAGCACATCCAGATGCTCGGCCATCCGCCGCAGTTCATCTCGCTGCTTCGGCGTCGCGCGTTCAGCGAAGAGCCGCGCCGACTGGCTCTCCAACGCCTCGCGGATGATGTAGTGTTCGCGGATATCATTTTCGGTCGGCATGCGCACCCGCGTGCCCGCGCGTGGACGGCTTTCCAGCAATCCATCGTGTTCCAGCTTTTGCAAGGCTTCGGAGATCGGCAACAGGCTCATCCCGAACTCTTCTGCCAGACGGCGACGCGATAAAGCCTCGCCGATGCGCAGCTGCCCGCGCAGAATGCGCTCCCGGATGATCTGATAAGCTTTTTCGGAAAGGCTGCGGTTGCCAACTAGTTCCGTATGAGTCAGCCACTTGCTGTTTTCCATAGTAGACTATTTTGCCAAAAGGTTACTGACATGTCAATAATTTATCGATACTTGCTTCCGCCTTGTTGGCGAGTCTCTATTTCGAGGCCCATTCATCCCGATTTGCCCAGATCACAAACCCGAAGGGCGCTTTTGCAACGGCGAGCTTTTTCGCTTGCTAATATAATTGACATGTCAGATAATCTATCTTAACAAGTAATAACTCAGCCGGGTGAGGCTTGGACAAGTGGAGTGCCAGCAAAAACTCTTTATTCCCACGCGAAGGGGCTGAGTGGTTACTAACGTCTACTGAAACAGAAAGGATGTCACCCATGAAACAACCCTTGAGATTATTCGCACTGCTTGCACTGGCATTTGCCTGTGCACTCCCGGCCGATTCGCAGGTCATCACCGGAACTATCCTCGGCACCGTCACCGACTCTTCCGGCGCGATCATCCCCAATGTCCGGGTGGCTGTCAAAAACGTCGACACTAACATTGAAACCAGAGTGACCACGAACTCTTCGGGCGAGTACGTCATGCCGCTGCTGCCGCCCGGCAATTACGATGTGACCTTTGAAACCGAAAACTTCAAGACCTACAAAAAGGTGAGTGTCGCGCTCACCATTGACGCCAAGGTGCGCGTCGATGCTCAACTCACGGCCGGCAGCATCGATGAGACCGTGGAGGTCACTGCCGACGCCATCGCGCTTCAGACCGACTCCTCCGATCTCAATACGCCCATCAGCAAGCAGGTCATCCAAAACCTCCCCAACGTCGGGCGCAACCCGCTGCGCTTCGCGCCTCTGGTGGCGGGCGTCGTTCCACGCGCGGGTCTCAACAACATCAACAATGTCCCCGTGGGCGAAGATTCGCGGCGCCAGTTCTCTGACTTCACGATCAACGGCGGTCGCCCCGGCGGCACGGAGATCCTGCTTGACGGCGCGCCGAACACAAGCGGTGCATTCAATGAGATCGCTGTGCTGCCCAACGCTGACGCGGTCGGCGAGTTCAAGCTCATCACCAACTCCTACTCCGCCGAGTTCGGGCGCGCCGGCTCAGGCGTCGTGCAGTTGTCCACCAAGTCGGGAACCAACGCCTTTCACGGCTCAGCCTACGAGTATTTCCGCAACTCGGCGCTCAATGCCAACACGTTCGGCAACAACGCTTTCAGCATCAAAAAGGGCGTCTTCAACCTGCACCAGTTCGGCGGCACATTCTCCGGGCCGGTCCGTCTGCCCGGTTACGACGGTCGCAACCGGACTTTTTTCTTCGCTTCCTACGAGGGCATTCGCTTCGTGCGCGACGCGAGCAGCTTTCTGACTGTGCCGACGGCGCTGGAGCGTGCCGGTGATTTCAGCCAGACCAGAGCCTTGCGCAACGGCAGGCTGATCCCCGTTGACATCTACAATCCCTTGCCCGCGACCTCCACGCTGACGGCGGCGGGCAACGGCGTCATCCGGCAGCAGTTTCAGGATGGCGCAACGCTCAACAAAATCCCGACCTCTTTCATCAACCCGGTGTCGCAAGCGCTGCTCGCCGCCTTCCCGCTGCCCAATCGCCTGTCGCCAAACGGCGACGGGACGGACAATTTCTTCTATTCGGGCGTCAACCGCGCCCGCACCGACCAGTTGATCGCGCGGCTCGATCACAACTTCAACCCGGCGCATCGCCTGACCTTCCGCTACACGCATGACTGGTCACGCGACACCCCGCCTAATCCTTATCAGGAGACGATCCCGGAGGCCTGGCGGGGTTTGCCGACCACGCAGAACAACCCGACCGGCGCGCTCATCTACACATGGACGAAGTCGGCCACCAGCCTCTACGAATTCCGCGCCAACGTGGCGCGCCTCAATCTGGTCAAACAGCCGGTGGGCGGGTTCGATCTGGATTTGGCCGGGCTCGGTTTCTCGCCGGAGATGGTGGCGACCGCGCGGCTCCAGGACTATCCGCGCATCTTTGTCGGCCCCGGCAACTATGCGTCGCTCGGCCATCTTGGCTTCGACGTGCGCAACAATCACTCGACCAACCCTTCGGTCAATGGCAGCTACACGAAGATTCTCAACCGGCTGACCATGAAGTTTGGCGGCGAGTATCGCGTTTACCTGAATAACTTTCATCAGCCCAACGTCCCGGCCTTCGCCTTTGCGCCGCGCATTCAATTCACGCAGCAGTGCTCCGGCAACGGCTGCGTGCCGGTTCCCGCCAATCTGGTTCAGGGTCACAGCCTCGCGGCCTTCCTGATCGGGGCGATGGACGGCGACGCCGACGCGGCCAATGGGCAATATGGCACGGGTGATTTCCCCATCGCGCTGGCGGCCAAGTACGTGGGTCTCTACACCCAGAACGACTGGAAGGTGAACCAGCGCCTGACGCTCAATCTGGGTTTGCGCTGGGACTTTTCCACCTCGCTGCGCGAGCGTTACGACCGGCTTTCGCAGTTCGAGATCGACACGCCGAACATCACCGGCACGCGGGGTCGTTACACCTTCCCCAACTTCGAGGGGAATGGGCCGGGCCGCAAAGACGACTCCTTCACCGACTTTGGGCCGCGCGTCGGGTTCGCCTACCGCCCCTTCGACAAAACCGTACTGCGCGGTGCCTATGGTATCAGCTATGACCCGGTCACGGGAACCGGCTCCGGCATCCTCGGCTTCGGCGCGGACGGCTTCCGCGCTCTGGCCTTCTCGCGCATCCGGCCGGTAACGGGGCCGTTTGCGCTCCTGGACGTGCTCGACCGCCCATTCAACAACTCTTACGCGGGCGGCGGCGTGCCGCTGGGCAAAAATCCCGATGATCCGGGCTATCTGGGCTACAACACGATTGCCGTCCAGCGCCAAGAGGGCGGCAATGCGCAGATGCAGCAGTGGAACCTGACCCTGGAGCGCGAGCTGCCCTGGGACATTAACCTGCAAGCCTCTTACGTGGGCACGAAGGGGACGCACCTGCTTGTCAACTTCACCCAGATCAACGGGACGAACGCCGTTGACCCGAACCTGCTCGACCAGTGGCGCGCGGCTTACCAGGCGACAGGCGCCAATCCGGCGAACGTGCGCGTGGCGAATCCGTTTTACGTCGCGCCGCCGGGCACGCCGAAGATTGGGTCAGGCAACCCGAACGTGGCCGGGCCGACGATCACGCAACTCCAGCTTAACCGCCCGTTTCCGGCCTTCCCGTCGGTGCAGCTGGGCTACCAGCGCTACGGCAGCTCGAGCTACCAGGGCTTCCAGTTGACCGTGCGCCGCGCCTTCAAAAACAGCTTTGAGGTCGGCGGCAACTACACCTGGTCGAAGAGCATTGACACGACCACCGACAACTCATCGGGGGCCGGCAACGAAGGCGCGCCGGGCAACGGCGATTTCACGATCCGGAACCTCAAGCTGGATCGCTCGGTCTCGCGCTTCGATATCCCGCACCGCGCCGTGATCTACACGGTCATCGAATCGCCGTTCGGCGCGGGCAAGCCGTGGCTGAGTGAGACGCCAGTGCTCAGTCAAGTGCTCGGCGGCTGGCGGGCTTCGACTTACACGCAATTTCAATCCGGGCTGGCGCTCGGCGTGGGCGGAGCAGGGGGCTTCGGGCGGCCCGATCTGGTGGGCGACCCGGTGTTGCCCGAGCAGTTCCGCTGCTATGGGCCGCAGGTCTGCCCGCTGCCGGACGGGAGCACGGTTTCTGTGCCGGCGGGGCGGCTACTCTACTTCAATCCGAAAGCCTTCCGGAACCGCGTGATTCAGTTTGGCCCCGGAGCAGGGGCGCTCGCCGGCCGATTCGCCGATGATATTTACTGGTACGGAACGAGCCCGCGCTTCTCGAGCCGCCTGCGCGGATGGGGGGTGAACAACACGGACATCTCCATCACACGCAGCTTCAGGCCGATCGAGCGCGTCAGTCTGGAGTTCCGGGCTGACATCGTGAATCTCTTCAACCGCAAGAGCTTCGCCGACGGCGGGATGGTGAGGCAGTTCGGCCAATCGTTCCTGCCTGCGGATCCGAACGACGCGGCGCAGCGGGCGCGGGCAGGCGAATCGCTGAACGCGAACTTCGGCACGATTGATATCAGAAGCACAGGGATCACGCCGCGCTATCTGCAACTGGCGCTGCGGATTGTCTTCTAGCAGACACGGGCCGGGCGGGTTAACTTTTACGCGCTAACCCGCTCGGTTTTAACAATCCTGGCGCCGGTAGTCTCAAAAATCAGACGCGCAGGTAGTGATCCTTTTGTTGGGGAAAAGCATTAACCATGAAATTCTAGCAGTTCTTCTAGCGACCAAATATGGTCAGTAAGTCCTGCTGCCATTGCAGGTGTACGCTGTTCCCACTTGCATCTTTTATCTTTAGTTTTGGAAGATCACCGACTACATTGGCTGGTGGACAAAACGCTCCGGCGATGAATCAATAGATGAGGTTTATTATGATTCTCAAGGGGAAAATAGCGCTGATCACTGGCGGCACCAGAGGTATCGGCGCGGCCGCGGCTATTGAGCTGGCACAACACGGCGCGAACATCGCGATTGTCGGGCGCAGCGATGATGCTGAAGTTCTGAAGGTCAGAAAACAGATTGAAAAGCATGATCGCAGATGTGAACTGATCCTCGCCGATGTAGTCATTCCCGCAGAGGCGGTGAGGTGCGTTGAGGAAACAAGCGCCCGGCTGGGTTCAGTTGATGTGTTGATTCATTCGGCAGGTGGCCCCGTCCCTGGCGGATTGCTGGAGATTTCACCCGAAGACTGGATGCATGCTTTCGACGTGCATGTGCACGCCGCCTTCTTTCTCTGCCGCGCTGCCATTCCGCTGATGCGCAAGCGCGGACAGGGCGCAATTATCCTGATCTCATCTGCAGCTGGACTACGCGGCTGTCCCGGCAACACCTGCTATCAGACGGTCAAGGGCGCATTGCCCCAGTTCGCCCGCGCCCTGGCTCGTGACTTCGCCGACGACCAGATCAGGATCAACGTCGTCGCCCCCGGCATCATTCGCACAGGTTTTCATTCTGCGATGAGTGAAGAGACGCGCGATCACAACATCGCCAACCGCATCCCGCTGCATCGTGAAGGCACGCCGGAGCAGGTCGCCTCACTGATCCGTGAATTGGTGACGAATGACTTCATCACCGGCGAAGTCGTCAGCGTTGACGGCGGAATGACCATGCGGATTTGCTGAACAGCAGGTTTTGTAGGTGTTAATACGGGCTCAGAACCTGCTCAAGACCGATGGCCTCGACTCTTATGTGAGTTCGGCATTATGATATGGGAACTGGCGCACATTTGATGATCATGGATTATGTGCGACGCAGTTTTCAAAGAGCGCTCTGCGTTTTCCTTTTTCAGACGGCGTGAAGCACACGCGCTCGTAGCAAATCAAGATTTGCCCGACCGTACATCATTCGTTTAATCATCTTCAGCCGGTTAACTTGACCTTCGGTTTGGCCGTTGCTCCACTTCGAGGAAAATGCCGCTCGCACTGCCGCATCTTTGCCGAGCGTGCGGGCGAAGTTTTCCAGTTCAGGCAACTTGCTCTCGGCAACATCAGCCAGCCAAGCATCGAATTCGTCGGCTTTCCTACCGGTAAGGATCTGCTCGAAGCGTTGCACGATGTTCTGCGCCATTCGCACTTCTGGACATATCTCGAAGAGTTTTGTCACCATCTCACGCTGCTCCTCTTTTAACTCTTCTTCCTCGTGTAACAACAGCCACGCTGCCGTGCGCGGAGATGGCACCACGACTGGAGAGGGCGGTGGGGCACCTGACTGCAAGCGGCGCACGCAACGTAAGTTCGCAGGGAGGTGAGCACGCCAGTTTGTAATCAGACGACGCACTAGCGAGTCCGCGCCGTTAAAACCTTGCTCCGTGATCTCGCGACAGAGTTCTGTTGCGTTGTGGCAGCCTTGCTCCCATCGCTCGCGTAAGTAGGGCAGATACTTGTTGAGTTTACTGCCGCGCTTCTTAGCCGGTACGCGATGTGGACATTCATCAGCATGGATGAACTGCCGCACGTCGCGGCGATGCATCTTGAACTTCCGTGCGATGCCGCGAATGGTCGCTCCCTGTCGGTAGAGTTCTTTAACTTCGGTGAAGCGTGCCGCGCGTTCAGCACGCCGTTCATCGAGTCTGCTGTGCTTGAGTTGACGCACGGTCGCCGGTGGTGTGGTTGACTCGACGGGCGGTCGAACGCTCGCCGCCGCACTCACCATCTCAGCGGCTTGACGAAGATCACGTCGCTTGCATCCCAACCAACGTTCCAGTGCTTCACTCATGTTGCGGTTGGGTAGGCCGCAGGCGAGGTACTGCGTTAGTGCAGCCCTTTTCCTCCGGCCCCCCGCCGAACCGGACATGCCCGTTTACACGCATCCGGCTCTCCAGTTTCTTCACTTCATGTGGTGGTTGTTTATTGGCTCGGCCGGCATGGATTTTCGCATGACACTCCTTGCAGACGACTGTGGTCTTTCGACGACGGGCGATCATCGTCTTCACCCATTCCGGCTGCTCGGCGCGATCACTTCGGTTGAGGTTCTTCAACGCTCGCACGTGATGCACTTCAACTTCTGTTTGCGAACCGCACAGCTCACATTCTTCTGCCAAGAGCCTTTGCACAAGCTCCGTGTGTCTGCCGTTCCAGACATGTCGTGGGCTGTCATCAAGCACCGCTTCGGTTTTCCACCCTAGCGAGATGCCTCCCCAATATGCTTCCAGTGGCGGTCTACTTTTCCGTTCAACTCTGACGCGCAGCCCCTTGCGGGGCCCTTCGACTGTGGTGATGATGACTCCGTAGCGATCATAGACTTTGGCCACCGTGCATCGCAGCTTTCTCGCGATGGTCTTTGTCAGCGATTGCTCCATCATCCATTTCAGTCGTCTGAGCTGGGCCGATAGGTTGTACGCCATCCGGTAATATTCCACGATCCCGCGAAACTCCTGTTGGTAATGCGCCACGATACTGAAGACCGTGTCGTTGGTACATTCCATCCGGTGAATCGCTTTGCCGTGATGCATATAACGTTGGCACTTCTCCAGCGCGACATCACACGGCACTCTCAACCCGATGGAGCCGTTTGTGGAGCGGCGTCCATTGCGGTCGAGCAAGTTATCGTTGCCGATGACGCTGATCTCATAACCGAGGAATCGCGCGGCTCCTGTGCGAGCAGGCGTGATCAGAGTCTTCGACTCAGAGAGCTCCAACTTGAGCTGATCATGCAAATATTCGCCCAGTTCCCGTTTAATCGTTTCGGCTTCTGAGTGTGGGCCGCAGAACCCGAGCAGAATATCATCGGCGTAACGGATGTATCGGAGCCGCCGGTAATCTGTGTCGTGCGTGTCAATAGAAGGCATGGCGCGGCATTGCTTACGCAACTCCGCCGCCTTTTCTCTTGCACCTCGCTTCTTCAGATAATCGGCCCTTTTCAACAGCTTGTTGTACGCCGGGTTGAACTTGCGTCTGGCCCCACGGTTGTACTTCGGCAGTAACTCGTTTTCGACAAACTTATCCAGCCGGTCAAGGTACAGGTTAGCGAGGACTGGACTGAATCCTGAACCCTGCGGGGCTCCGCTCAGCGTACGGTTGTACTTCCAGTCTTCGAGGTACCCGGCCTTGAGCAGGGCTTCGATGAGACGTAAGAAACGGCCATCATGAATGCGTTCACTCAGTATGGACATAATGACTTGATGATCCAAACTTGAGAAACATTGAGCGATGTCTCCCTCGATGAACCATGCTGTTCCTGTCCAGTTCTTGTGAATGCTCTCAAGCGCCGTGTGACATCCCCTTCCGGGACGAAAGCCGTGAGATAACGGACTGAACTGCGGCTCGTAGTACGCTTCGAGGAGCAGACGCATTACCTCTTGCAGTAACTTGTCTGACCAGCAAGGTAATCCGAGCGGCCTCAGCTTCGTGCTCCCGCGCTTCTTCGGAATGTATGTCCTTCTCACCGGCGTCCAGCGATACCGCTCATGACGTAATGACTCGATGATGCAGTCGATCTTCCGCAGCGACATCCCATCCACCGTTTCCGGTGTGATGCCGGGCGTCAGAGCTCCTGCATTCCGGTAAATACGCCCATAGGCGAGCAGGTACAACTCTCGGTTGAATAGCTGCCGGTAAACGCGTTCCAACGGCAGCCCGCGGCTACCGCGTTCATGAATGACCCGCAGGATAGTTTCGGCTCCCTGCATTGCGCATACCTTTCTACGTGTGGGTCAGAAGAAACCTGCCATCCTTCGCCACGGTCTCCATGTGGCACTACGCCACATGGAAGCCGATGTGTGCGCGGCTTTCCCGCGCTCGGACTACTACGATGGCTCCGTCGCCGTAGGGCTCGCGCCCCGTAGGCGATCCCGCTTTCCCCAAGGCACTCGACGTTATCAGCGTGATGTAGGTGCTCGGTTCGTGTCCTTCAATGAGATCGTTTCACATCGCCCGCTGGAACAAAGGTTGGGACGGTATGCTGAGCCCCGTCTGATTCCAGAGGCTCCGCCGTAGGCGTTGTGATCGGAGGATGTGGCATTCCATCGCTGGGCACTAGAGTTCAGGCAGTCTAGCTTTCACCATGTCACGCGGGTCTCGCGGGACGGCATCCTAAACGTCTTCGGATGTCTCCCTCTTTCATGCGGCATGCTCTTTTCCCCTTTGGCTTTCGCCGCCAGGTAAGCCGTTGACCCAAAGGTCTCCTTTGTAACCTCTCCTGTCTTTGACAGGAATCGAGTGCCGGGTGAGGCGGCGCACCAAGAGGTGCCACCGGTCGGCCACCTGCACGGCCCCCGGTGCGCCTTCGGCGATGCCGCTGGCGTAGGCGCGTGAGCGGTCACGGCTCACGACCTCCACCCCCGAATGTGCTTTGAGCCACGCGCTCAACGTCTCTGCTTCACGATCCGGCAGCAGGTCAATGGGACAGCGCCGTTCAAGATCGACCAACAGTGTGCCGTACCGCCGCCCCCGTCTGAAGGCAAAGTCATCGACCCCGATGACGCGCGGCGCGGTTGTCTTTTCATGAGAAGCTTGACGCAGACGGCGGAGTAACGTGTCAGGGCTGACGGTGAGACCCAGTTCCCGAGCAAGGCGAGCACTGGCCTCTCCCCCCAGGGCGAAGCCGATCAGTTCGAGTGCGGCCTCCAAGCGCCTGGTCTTACGAGCATAATGGGTGACCAGACGCGGCAGCCGCTCGCAGAAAATCTGCTGTGTGCAGAGGCTATTCTTGCAGCGGAAGTGCCGAGTATGTAGTTCCAGCCGGACGGCTGTACCCTGCCACGGAAGGTCTGCCACTTGGCGCGCATACTGGCTGTGGATGTGCGCTGAAGATTGATGGCAGCGCGGGCAGACGGCCTGCGGTTTAGTTGTCTGCACAACCAGTGTCAAAGAGTTGCCAGTGGGAACAATCTTTACCGGTCGGATAACATGGGGGTCGGGGATCAGGGTGGCAGTCTCCATCTACTGACTCTACTGCTACTCTCGTTCATGGTAACGAAACTGCGGATAATCGAGGAGGGAAAACCTCCTATCCCTCCTAACTTGGAATAAGCGGATCCTGTTTACTAATCGATTCGGAATAGGACTTTCTTGTAAGCACGGCCGTCCATGTGAAGGTACTCTACCTTGCCGCTGACGCCCGGAACTAGGACCAACTCTTCCTGCTCATTAGGATCCGGCGAAGGGATCATGAAGCGGTAGTTTCCCGTCTTGATCAAAGGCAACAGATTCTCGCGCCGTTTCCAAAATAGCTTGCCGTCCTTCGCGACGATTTCTATGCCCGCCCGGGCCGAGTGGACATAACTGCCGGTGTAGTTCGCCATCTCCGCTTCGCTCATCGAAATCGCCTGCGGCGATTCGACCGGTGCTTTCGCTTTCAGCGGCAGCAGCATCTCCATCGCCTTCTCAACAGTTTTTGCGAGCCTCGCGCCGCTTCTGTTGCCGAGCACGATGATGGCGAAGCCGTGCTCGGGGATCATCCTGAGCTGTGCGCCGAAGCCCGGGATCGCGCCGCCATGCTCGACCATACGCACGCCCCGGTACTCTTCGATCCTCATGCCGTAGCCGTACTTGATCTTAAAGCCGGGGATGTCGGCGTAAGGGGTGGAGAGCTTCCATATCACGGCCGGCGATAAAACCTGCTTGCCGTCGATCTTACCCTCGTTCATGAAGGCGATGGCGAAGCGGGCGAGATCGTTGGCACTCGAAAACATGAACCCGGCGGGCCAGTCGCCGACGTTGTTGGTG
>Ga0183260_10003376_pt1 | contig 12882 bp, 9 predicted proteins | sample AntDrymUQ4972206_2_FD_129768 | JGI IMG/M metagenome (GOLD analysis project Ga0183260, IMG submission 129768) | Polar desert sand microbial communities from Dry Valleys, Antarctica - metaG UQ497 (22.06) (version 2) (version 2) | ecosystem: Environmental > Terrestrial > Soil > Desert | place...
CGCAGGGTCGGTCACGAGCGCCCAGCCGTCCGCCGCCGCGGGAAGCTCGTCGTCGAACGGGCCCGTCACCACCCCGGCCGACTCGAGGCGCGCGCCCAGGGGGTGGCCCGGCCGCTCGAAGAAAACGCGCTCGCAGCGGGTCAGGGCGTCCCACTCGTCCAGCGTCAGCAAGCCCGTGTCGCCGGGGCCCAGTGGGATTACGAGCAGGGGCATGCGTGGAGGCGGATCGCCCTACTCTTGAGGCTCTTCGGCGCCGGGAACCGACTCGGCGCCGGGATTCACTACCTGCTGGGTATCGAGGTCGAGCTCACCGAAGCGGGGGTTGATCTCGACGTCGGCCTCCTCGTAGGCATTCTTCACGAAGCTCATCCAGGCCGCCTCACCTTCGCTGGCCCCCAGCTGCTGCTCGAGCTGCGGCTTTGCTTCCTCGAACGACAGGCTGCGGCGCCCGGTGACGCGAATCACGTGGAATCCGAATTCGGTCTGGACGGGGGCCGACACCTCACCCACTTCGAGCTTGGCGGCGGCCTCCTCGAACTCGGGCACGAGCTGCCCCGCCGGCAGGAACCCGAGGTCGCCGTTGTTCTCGGCGGCGGAGGGGTCCTCCGAGAATTTCTTGGCCAGCTGGGGAAAGAGGCTGTCGACTTTGCCGGGGGGCGCCTCTTGCAGCTGCGTTGACAGGTCTTTGGCGGTCGATTCCTTCTTGACGAGAATGTGCTGGTAGTGCGTCTCGTCGAAGGCAGCGGGATCGCTCTCGTACTCCTCGCGCAGCCTTTCGTCGGTCGGGCCCGAATCTGCAGTCACCTTCTCCTGCAGCTTCTGCTCGATCAACTGGTCGTGGAACAGAGCCTTCACCTCGTCGAGCGTGAAGCCTCTCTCTTCGAGGGCCTTGTCGAACGCCTCTTCGCTGGGGAGCTGCGCCTTGACCTGTTCGAGCTGTTGTTCGATCTCCTCGTCGGAGACCTCGATACCCATCTGTTCGGCGACGGGGACGAGCACGGCCCGGCGAACCAGGCGGGCCAGCGTCACCTGCTCGAACTGCCGGCTGATGGCGTCGGCGCCCTGCTGCTTGGCAAGCTGTTTGTACTCGGCGGTCTCCTTGAAGGCTGCGAGATCCTCCTGGATCTGGTCCGCAGGGACCTTCTCGCCGTTGACCGTTGCAGCGGACTGCTCGAGAGGGTTGCCGCCACCGCCGCCGCCACACGCGACGCCAACAGCCATGGTCAGAACAAGCAGCGCTCCCAGTAACCGCCTCATGCAGCCGAGACTAACTGTTTCAACAAACTTGTTGTCCAGCCGACGACCCCTTCTTTGGGAATGTTCTTCTCGGGCACCAGCAGGGTCTGGGTCGCCGAGCGCCACTCGGCCTGTGGGAGTATCCGCTGCAGCCTTACCTGCCGGGACTCCTCGAGCTCGACCGGCCGGATGCGCAGATTGCCGGCCACTGTGGCGGCCTCCGAGATCCCCGCCGACATCATCAAAGCTCGCAGCTTCGCCACCTCGAGCAGCGCCTCGACCGGTCCGGGCAGCGGCGCGCCGTAGCGATCGGTCAGCTCGGCCTTCACCTCGCCGAGGTCTTCGTCGGTACGCGCCGAGGCGATCCGGCGATAAGCCTCGAGCCTGAGATTCTCGTCGGCCACGTACTTCTTCGGGATGAAGGCGTTGAGGGGGAGGTCGATGCGGATCTCGCCGTCCTCGTGCCACGGCTGGCCCTTGGCTTCGTCGACTGCGGACGCCATGAGCTTCACGTAGAGATCGAAGCCGACTTCGGCGATGTGGCCGTGCTGCTCGGCGCCGAGCAGGTTGCCCGCACCTCTTATCTCGAGGTCGCGCAGCGCGATGCGCCATCCCGACCCCAGACCGGTATGTTCGGCAATCGTCTTGAGCCGCTCGTGCGCCCCCTCGCGCAAGGCGCGCTCCGGCGGAAAGAAGAGGTACGCATAGGCGCGCTCGTGGGCGCGCCCGACCCTGCCGCGGAGTTGATACATCTGCGACAGGCCGAGTAGGTCGGCGCGTCCCACGACCAGCGTGTTGACGGTCGGAATGTCCAGCCCGGACTCGATGATGGTCGTGCATACCAACACGTTGGTCTTCGCGTCGCCGAAGTCGAGCATCGCCTGTTCGAGCAGATGCTCGTTCATCTGCCCGTGGGCGACGCCGATGCGAGCGTCGGGCACGAGGTCCTGAAGCTCGCGTGCTGCATGGTCGATCGTCTCAACCCGATGATGAACGTAGAAAACCTGCCCGTCCCGCAACAGCTCGCGCCGAATGGCAGACGCCATGGTGATCTCGTCCCGTTCGCCCACATAGGTCATGATCGGGTGGCGGTCCTCCGGAGGAGTGTCGATGATCGACATGTCCCGGATGCCCGACATCGCCATCTCGAGTGTGCGGGGGATCGGAGTTGCGGTAAGCGTCAGGACATCGACCGAGGCTCGAAGCCGCTTCAGCTTCTCCTTCTGCTCGACGCCGAAGCGCTGCTCCTCGTCGACGATGATCAGGCCAAGGTCGCTGAACTTGATCTCGGGCTGCAGCAGCTTGTGCGTGCCGATGACGATATCGACCTTGCCGTTCGCCAGGTCGGTGGTGACCTTCTTGGCTTCACCCTGGGACAAAAAGCGCGACAACATCTCGACCCGGACCGGGAAGTTGCGGACACGATCGACGAATGTGGCGTGATGCTGCTGCGCAAGAATCGTCGTCGGAACCAGCACCGCCACCTGTTTTCCTGCCTGTACCGCCTTGAATGCGGCGCGCACCGCAATCTCGGTCTTGCCGTAACCGACGTCGCCACATACGAGACGGTCCATCGGGAGGGGGCGCTCCATGTCGTCTTTGACCTCGTCCACCGCCCGCAGCTGGTCGGGTGTCTCTTCGTAGGGAAACGCATCTTCGAGCTCGCGCTGCCACGGCGTGTCGGGTGGAAAGGTGTAGCCCTGCGCGTGAAGGCGCTTCGAGTAGAGCTGCACCAGCTCGTGCGCTATCTGACGGGTCTTGCGGCGCACCCGCGACTTCGCCTTGGACCACTCCGAGGACCCCAGCCTGCTCATCCTCGGGGCGTCTCCGCCGATGTACTTCGAGACCAGGTCGACCTGGTCGCTGGGAACGTAGAGACGGTCCTCTTTCGCATACTCGACGATGAGGTACTCGCGGTGGACCCCGAGCAGCTCGCGCTCGACCATGCCCGCGTAACGGCCGATCCCGTGCATCTCGTGGACGACGAGGTCTCCCTCGGCAAGATCGAGCTGGCCCGTGGTCTGTCTGCGGCGCGCCTTTATCCGCGCCCGGGCGGCACCCGGGCGTCTCCCCGTAAGGTCCGACTCGGCGACCAACGCAAGACGCGCCCACGGAAGAACAAACCCCCGCCGGAGCTCGGCCACGACCACCGACGCGCCCGGTTGAGAGTCCGCCCTGGGCGCGGCGGGGGCCAGCGGAGCGCCGAGTCCGGCGGCGCCGAGATTGGCGCTGAGCCTCTCGGCGGTTGCCTCCATCGAAGCCGCAACCACGGCGCGGTAGCCGTCCTCGACCAGATGCTTGAGGCGGTCGACGACCTGCTCGGGATGGCCGGCGGCCCCCGTCCAGGTGTCGGCAGGGAGCACGGCCGAGTCGGGCTCGGCAAAGCTCGAGATGAGCATGAGGTGCGCGGTGGGGGCAAGGGTTTCGTCCAGGCTCCCGTAATGCCGTTCGAGCGTCCCCGAGATCCCGGACCATTCGGCCACCTGATCCATGATCTCGTCGGCCCGATCACGCACCCTCTTCGGCTCGAGGATCACCGCGGGCGACCCGGCGGGCAGCAGCGACGCAAGCGGAACGAGACCGTCGGTGATGAGCGGCAGCAGGCGCTCGGCGCCCGGGATCAGAATGCCCTCCGCGAGCTGGGCAAGCGCCGGATCGTCGTCGGTGGCCATGAGCTCGGCGGCGCGGCCCCTGGTGAGGTCGTCGCCTAGCAGCTCGCGGCAGGGGGCGACCGCTACCCGGTCCACCTCGCCGAGCGAGCGCTGTGACGCGAGCGCGAACTGACGCAGGGAGGTGATCTCGTCACCCCACAGCTCGGCGCGCACGGGCCGCTCCTCCGACGGAGGGAACACGTCGAGAATGCCCCCGCGCACGGCGAACTCGCCGCGCCGCTCGACCATGTAGTTGCGCTCGTAGCCGCCCGCCACCAGACGCTCGGTGACCTCTTCCAACGGCGCCCGGACACCCACGGCGAGGGTCACCAGCTCCACCTTGCCGGGCGGCGCAACGAGCTGAGTGGCTCCCTGGGCGCTGGTGACGATGACGAAGCGGTCGCCTCGCTCGAGGCGGGCGAGGACGTGGAGGCGGCGGCCCATGGTCTCGACCGACGGTGACAGCGGCTCGCCGGGAAGCACCTCCCATCCGGGAAAGACCTCCGCCCCCACTTGTCCCAGGAACGCCCTGATGTCGCGCGCCAACCCTTCGGCCTCCTCCGACCGCGCCGTGACCACAAGCAGCGGCCGATCCGATTGACGCATCAGCGCGGCAAGCAGAAATGGGCGCGCCGGCTCGGCCACCGTGACGTTGCCGCGCGCGTTCAGAAGAGCTGTGATGCGCTCTTCGGGGAGGAGATCAAGAAGGGGAGCCAGAGAAGCCACTTGCATGGAGTCTAAAGGCGCTCGGAGCACCCCTCCTTCCAGGCTGCTCGGAGCACCCCTCCTTCCAGGCACGCAGGCTTTAAGTGCCGTTCCAGGAGGGATGCTCCTCGCAAGGCAAAACCCAAAGGCCAAATCGGGTCCATCTCATGCGGCCGGAACCAGGCAGTGCTCGGAGCACCCCTCCTTCCAGGCACGCAGGCTTTAAGTGCCATTCCAGGAGGGATGCTCCTCGCAAGGCAAACGCCAAAGGCTGTTAGTGGCTGTTGAAGGTGTTCATCGCGGCTTCGTGGCCGGCTTCGATGATCCGTTCGGTGGCGTCTGCGGCGCGCTCGAGGAGGTCTGGAAGATCCTTGCGCTCGGCCCCCGAGAAGTCGCCGAGGACGTAGCCCACTGCGTCACGGCCGGAGCGCGGGCGCGAGATCCCGATCCGGACCCGGTTGAAGTCGGCTCCGGACAGATGCGACACGAGCGACCGGAGGCCGTTGTGCCCCGCGGTCCCGCCCCCCTGCTTCACGCGCACCTGTCCGAAAGGGATGTCGAGCTCGTCGTGGATCACGATGAGCCGTTCGGGCGGGGACTTGTACCACCGGAGCAGGGCCTGGACCGGCCTCCCCGAGTCGTTCATGTGGGTTGCGGAACGCGCCATGACCGCGCGATCGCCCCCGAGGGCGCCCTCCCCCACCAGCGCGCCGCTCTTGTGCTTCTTGAGAGAGGCTCCGGCGCGCCGGAGCAGCACCTCGAGCGCCATGGCGCCCGCGTTGTGCCGGTTGTCTGAGTAACGTTCGCCCGGATTGCCGAGCCCGACGACGATCCAACGCTCGCCGCCCATCATCTCGCCGGCCGGGGCGCGCCCCGGCCCCGCCAGAGCCCCCCGCAGGAGCCTTCGCACGACGCCGGCGCCGCCTGCTCTGCCCCTTCGGATGCGCTACTCGTCGCCCTCCCCGGGGGTTTCGGCGGCGTCGTCGGTTGCCTCGGCCGCCTGCTCGGCTTGTTCGATATCGGTCGGCTCCTGCTCGATCCCGGCGCCTGCCTCGAGGGCTTCGAGCTCCTCTTCGGACATCGGGGCCGCCACGTGGGCGACGACCTCCTCGGGGTCGGTGAGGATGTGGAAGCTCCGGCCCTCGGCCAGGTCCGAGACGCGCAGCGAATCGCCCACCCCGAGCCCCGAGACGTCGGCATCGATGGATTCGGGCACCTCGGTGGGAAGGCATCGGACCTGCGCAGTGAACGTCGGCTGCTCGAGGATGCCCCCCTCCTTGGCGCCGGGAGCTTCCCCGACGAGGTGGATCGGGACCTCGATCTCGACCTCGGTGGTGCGATCGACCTTGACGAAGTCGGCGTGGAGGAGAGTGCCGCGCACCGGGTCACGTTGCAGCTCCCTCGTGAGGGCGAGGGTCGTGTCGCCGTCGACCTCGATGTCCAAGAGGACGTTGACGCCGGCATCGGTCAGAAGGGCGGTCACGAATTCCCGCCGGTCGACCGTGATCGAAAGCGGCTCCATCCCCCGTCCGTAGACGATCGCCGGCACCTTGCCGGAGCTGCGCGCCTGGCGCGACGGCCCCTTGCCGGTCAATCCTCGTCTCTCTGCCTGCAACCGAACCTCAGCCATGATCCATCTTTCCTCTCGTCACAAAAAAGCCATGTTATCGCTGGTTCTCTCCGTGGAAGAGCTCCGAGACCGACTCCTCCTCGAATACCGCTTTGATCGTCTGGGCGATGGTGGGGGCAATCGACAACACCACCAGCTTGTCGAGCTGCTTCTCGGGGGGCACCGGAAGGGTGTTCGTGACCACGACCTGCTCTATCGGGGCGTTCTTCAAGCGGTCAACCCCGGGCCCGGACAACACCGGATGGGTCGCAGCCGCAAGCACCTCCGCGGCGCCCGCGGCCTTCAGGGACTCGGCGCCGTTCATTATCGTTCCCGCGGTGTCGATCATGTCGTCGACCATCAGGCAAACCCGGTCCTTCACCTCACCAACCACCCTCAGCGTCTCACTCACATTGCGAGCCTCGTGGCGGCGGCGCTTGTGGAGGAAGGCGACCTGGCCGTTTAGGCCGTGGAAGTCGCCCAGATACTCGGCCCACTTGTCGGCGAGCCGAACCCCGCCCGCGTCGGGGGACACGATCACGAAACCGTCTTTCAATGATTCGGCCAGATGGTCGGCCAGGAGGGGAAGGGCGGTCAGATGGTCGAACGGGGCGTCGAAGAAGCCCTGGATCTGGCCCGTGTGAAGGTCGACGGATAGCAGCCTGTCCGCGCCGGCAGCCTTGTAGAAGTCGGCGATCATCTTCGCCGCTATCGGCTCGCGCCCCCTCGCCTTGCGATCCTGGCGGGAGTAGGGGTAGAAGGGGGCAACCGCGGTTATCCGCTTGGCCGAAGCACGCTTCAGTGCGTCGATCATGAGGAGCTGCTCCATCACATGGTGATCGACCGGGTCGACATGGCTCTGGATGACCAGGGCGTCCGACCCGCGCACCGACTCGGAGAACCGAATGTAGGTCTCCGAGCTGGCAAAGCCCGACACCTCGACTTCGCCTAGCTTCATGCCCAGCGCCGCCGCCACCTCTTCGGCCAGGCCGCGGTTCGCGGAGCCCGAAAAGATCATCAGCCTCTTGTGCGTTGGAAGACGCATTTGCTCAGGCCTCCTTGGCCATTTTGTTGCCCTTGCCTTCGATCATCCGAGCCGGCACCCCCACCGCCAGAGCCTCCGGGGGCACATCCTGCCTGACCACCGCCCCGGCGCCGGTTGCCGCGCCTTTGCCGATGCGAACCGGCGCGACCATCGTGGTGTTCGAGCTTATGTAGACGTCGTCTTCGATCACGGTCCTGTGCTTTCCCCGGCCGTCCCAGTTCCCGGTGATCGACCCGGCCCCCACGTTGACTCCCCGCCCGACGTCTGCGTCGCCGAGGTAGCTGAGATGCGGGACCTTGCTGTCCTCCCCCACCGTCGTGTTCTTGGTCTCGACAAAGCTGCCCAGATGAGCCCCGCGGCCGAGCTTCGTGCCCGGGCGCAAGGACGCGAAGGGCCCGACCGACGTCTGCGGCCCCAGCTCCGAATCACGAATCACGGCAAAGGAAACCACCGAATCCTCCCCCACGACCGAGTTCGTCACCCGTGTCTGCGGGCCCACCTCGGCGCGCCGTCCGATCGACGTCGAGCCCTCGAGGAAGGAGAACGGCTGAATCAGCGCGTCGGGTGCGATGGTCACGGTGGAATCGATGTAGGTCGTCCGAGGGTCCACGATGGTCACGCCTTCTGCCATCCATCCGGCGGCGATCCGGGCCCGCATGAGCTCGCCGACCTCGGCCAGGTGCACCCGGGTCTTGACCCCCTTTATCTCGTCCGCGTCGGTGCGCAACGCCACCACCCGTTCGCCTGCCGACCGCAGCATGCCGATCATGTCGGTGATGTAGTACTCGCCTTGAGCGTTCGCCCGGTCTACCTCACCGACGAAACGCTTCACTGCGGCGTAGCTGAAGATGTAGACACCGGCATTGACCTCGGTGATCGAACGCTCGAGCTCGGTCGCGTCTCGCTCCTCCACGATCTTTTCGACTTCGTCGCCGAATCCCCTAACGATGCGGCCGTAAAGGGCCGGATTGACCAGCTCGGCGGTGAGCAGCGTCGCCGCCGCGCCTCGTTCACGGTGCGTCGACAACAGGGCCGAGAGGGTCTGGCTCTTGACCAGGGGCGTCGCGCCGTTCATCGCCAGAACGATCTCGGGGGCCCCTTCCAGGCCGGTGAGGCCCACCCTCAGTGCATCGGCGGTCCCTTTTGCGCCCTCCTGCACGACAAAGGAGGTGCCCTCGGCGAACCCGGCCTCAGCGCAACTCGCCGCGATGTCGTCCCTCCTCTCCGAGCAGACGACCACCCGGTCATCCAGGGGCAAGGGTTCGAGTGCGGCGAGCACATGGGCGACCAGTGAACGGCCTGCGACCTCGTGCAGGACCTTCGGCAGGTCCGAGTACATGCGCTTGCCGGAGCCCGCCGCAAGAACGATCCCGGCAATGCCGCCCATCGCTTCGGCCACTCTCCACTCCAGTCACTGATCCAAAGGGCCGGCTGACGCTGCCCCGTCAGGACTCGAACCTGAACTTAGGGAACCAAAATCCCTCGGGCTGCCACTTACCCTACGGGGCATCTGCCCTGGTCATAGTAATGCGAGGCTCCCGGCCCACTGGAGTCACCCGAGGCGCTGCACGCACGTCCCCTGCGAGGGCACCACGCTCGTGGTTGCGAAATCCCCGCCGACCTCTTCGGCGATGGCGATGGCGTGGGCCTCATCCCGGGCGATGCCGAAGACGGTGGGACCTGACCCGCTGACGCAGGCCCCCAGGGCGCCGGCCTCCAGCAATCGCCCTTTCTTGCCGGCCAGACCGGGATCGAGCAGGAGAGCGGCGGGCTCGAGGTCGTTGTGCAGCAGGGTCGCCACCTCGGCGACATCTCCCGCCCCCAGCGCCAAGGCCATGGGGGCGCTCCGAACATCGTCGGACGGCCCGAGGTCGTCCCAGGCGTCATAGACATCCCTGGTGAGGAGCGGCTCGTCGGAGATGCCCAGCACGAACCACATGTCGCGGAGCACCGGAAGGGGGGTGAGCTTCTCGCCCCGAGCCGTGGCCAGCGCGGTCCCACCCGAAAGGCAGTAGGGGACATCGCTGCCCACCTCGAGTGCAACCTCGAGCAGCTCGGAGCGCCCGAGCCCCCCGGCCCACATCTCGTTCAGGGTGAGCAGGACGCCCGCCGCATTTCCGCTCCCACCGCCCAGACCAGCAGCCAGAGGAATCCGCTTCACGACCCGGACAGACGCCCCCGTGGAATTACCGACCCGTTCACCGAGGCGCTCGGCCGCGAGTGTGATGACGTTCTCTTCCTCGCGGGGAGGAGAACCGGGTAGCCCATCGGCAAGCTCCATATGGACTTCGCACCCGGTGGAGTCCCTGGCCCTGACCTCCATGTCGTCCCCGAGTCCGACACCGTGAAAGATGGTCTCGATCTCGTGATAGCCGTCCGGCCTGCGTGCCAGAACCCTGAGAAAGAGATTGATCTTGGCATGCGTTCTGACCCGGATGCCGCTGAGCACAGTCTGAAACCCTTCCGCCGAAGCCTCGCGCCGAGCATGGCTCGCCCCACCGCCGGACTCCGCAATGAGTGGATGCCGGTTCGTATCCCTACTGCAACTCAACTGCCTAAGCAAACGGAGGGCCCGGCTCCACGCCGGCAGCGGTCAGGCTCGAAGCAAGCGAAACGAACTCCTCGAGCGTGGTGTCCTCGGCGCGCGCCGTCGACGCGACACCGGCGTCCCTGCAAAGGTCCTCCGCCAGCCCCGGCGAACCCGCGAGGGGGGCCAGAGCGGCGCGCAGTGACTTCCTCCGCTGAGAGAAGGCCGATCGGACGACCTCGAACAGGGCTCGCCGATCCACCTCCGGGGGCACTGGTCTGCGGACCAGCCGAACGATCACCGAGTCGACCGAGGGAACCGGCCAAAAGGCGCGGCGCGACACCTCCCCGGCCACCCTCGCCTCGGTCCAGTAGGCGACCATCACGCTCGCCCTGCCGTAGATCTTGGAGCCCGGCCCCGCCGCCCATCGTTGGCCCACCTCCTTTTGAACCATCACCGTGAGATGAGATATCCCGGGCGCCAGCTCGAGGGCCCGGAGCACCAACGGCGTGGCGATGTTGTAGGGAAGGTTGGCCACCAGCTTCGCGGCGGCGACGGCCCCGAGGTCGAGCCGCAGAGCGTCCGTCTCGATCACCTCCACGTTGCCCACGCCCCCGGTCACTTCGTGCAGCACCCCAACGAGACGCCGGTCACACTCCACGGCGACGACCTTCCGGACGTGCCCCGCGAGCCCCAAGGTGAGCGAGCCGGCCCCCGCGCCGATCTCGAGGACGGAGTCATCGGGATCGAGATCTGCAACCGCCAGCACCTTGCGAATCGTGTTGGGGTCGACTACGAAGTTCTGGCCCAGCTTCTTGGTGGGTCGAACATCGTGACGAGCCAGCACCTCCCGCAGGCGGCGGGCGCCGAGCAGCTCGGGTTGGTTCACCCGGCGCCCTGGAGGCCGAACAAAGAGACTGCGTTGTCCGCCGTGGTGCCGGCGACCTCCTCGGGGCCCACGCCGAGCGCATCGGCCACGGCGCGCCCCACATGCACGATGTTGGCGGGTTCGTTCGGGCGTCCCCTTCGTGGTTCCGGAGCAAGGTAGGGGGAGTCGGTCTCGATCAGAAGGCGATCCCTGGGCACCAGCGCGGCGGCGGCCCGCAGATCCCCGGCGCTGCGAAACGAAACGTTGCCTGCGAAGGAGACATACGCCCCGAGCGTCAGGGCGCGCCGGAGCGCGGCCCCGTCACCCGACCAGCAGTGGAACACCAGACGCTCAGGCGCGCCCTCCGAATCGAGCATGTCGAGGACCTCGAGAACCGAGTTGCGCGTGTGGATCACAAGTGTCTTGTCGTGCCGCTTGGACAGCTCGACGTGGGCAGAGAACGCAGCTCGCTGAAGATCCGCAGGGACGGCATCCCGGTAGAAGTCGAGCCCTGTTTCCCCCACGGCGACGACCCGATCATCGGTCATCAGCGCCTCGATGTCCGCGGCGGCCTCGTCGCTCCACGTGCGCGCGTCGTTGGGGTGCACTCCGGCTCCGGCATAGACCCCGTGATCGTGCGCGATGGCGACGGCGCGCCGACTCGAGGCGACATCGGTTCCGAGGGTGAGCAGCGCGTGCACACCGGCGGCCTTCGCCCGTCTGATCAGGCCGGCAAGGGATGCTTCCTGCTCACAGATGTGGAGGTGGCAGTGCGAGTCGAACCACATGGGTTGAGCCCGCTAACCGGGGGCTGCGGCCGCCTCATCGATGCGCGGGAACAGCGGCGCGCCGACCACGGTGGCGCTGCCCGCAGGGAGGAGCCCGGGACGTGCATCCACCGAATAGGTCGCGTTCGAGAGGAAATCGGTGTTGCCCAGCCGTCGCCACAGCTCCTCTGCGGCCCGGGGAATGATCGGCCACAACATGAGCGCGAGCAGGCGGAGCGAATCGAGGAGCGTGTACAACACCACCTCGAGCCTTCTGCCGTCGCCCGACTTGGCGAGAGCCCATGGGGTCGTGGCCTCGACGTACGCATTCGCCTTCCGAACGAAAGCCCAGGCGGCGCGCAGGGCGTCGTGTGGCGCGAGCTCGTCGACCCCCTTCTCCATGGCGCTGAACGCCGAGGCGAAGGTCTCGATAAGGCCGGCCTCGGAGTCGGTCAGCTCATCGGGTTCGGGTGGAACGGGGACGACACCACCCAGGTAACGCTGAGCCATCGTGAGGACGCGCGCTGCGAGGTTGCCGAAGTCGTTCGCCAGGTCGGAGTTGTAGCGGGCGGCCAGGGACTCCCACGAGAAGTTCCCGTCCAGCCCGAAGGAGATCTCGCGGGCGAAGTAGTAGCGGTAGCCGTCGGAGCCGAAGGTAGGCAGCAGATCATGAGGGGAGATGCCGGTGAGCTTGGACTTCGACATCTTTTCGCCACCCACCTGCAGGTACCCGTGGGCGAAGACCTTGCGGGGAAGCGGCAGGTCGAGCGCCATCAGCATCGCCGGCCAGATGACTGTGTGAAACCACAGGATGTCTTTGCCGACGAAGTGAACGTCGGCCGGCCACACCGACCCGAACATGGCCGGATCGGACCCGTATCCGACTGCGGTGATGTAGTTCTGGAGCGCCTCGACCCAGACGTAGATGACGTGCGAGGGATCCCAGGGGATGGGGATGCCCCAATCGAAGGAGCTGCGCGAGATCGACAGATCCTCGAGCCCCTGCTTGACCTTGCCCTCGACTTCGTTCAGGCGGGCTTCCGGTAAGACGAAGGGTGGGTCGCGCCGGTACAGCTCGAGGAGGCGATCTTTGTACTTGCTCAGCGGAAAGAAGTAGTTGTCCTCTTTCACAACCTCGGGCACGGTGCCGTGAAGCGGACAGCGGCCGTCGACCAGGTCCTCGGGGACCTTGAATGCCTCGCAACCCACGCAATAGAGGCCCTCATAGGTGCCCAGGTAGACCTCACCACGGTCGTGGAGCGCCTGCATGAAGGTTTGGACCGCCCGTTCGTGGCGCTCCTCGGTGGTCCGGATGAAGTCGTCGTTGGAGATATCGAGAGCGTCCCACAGTTCGATCCAGCGGGGCAGGATCTGATCGGTCCATTCCTTGGGCTTGAGCCCGTGGGCCTCCGCAGTCCTGGCGATCTTCAGACCGTGCTCATCGGTGCCGGTGAGAAAGTGAACCTCGCGGCCC
>Ga0183260_10003377_pt1 | contig 12882 bp, 13 predicted proteins | sample AntDrymUQ4972206_2_FD_129768 | JGI IMG/M metagenome (GOLD analysis project Ga0183260, IMG submission 129768) | Polar desert sand microbial communities from Dry Valleys, Antarctica - metaG UQ497 (22.06) (version 2) (version 2) | ecosystem: Environmental > Terrestrial > Soil > Desert | place...
TACGGCGGCGTCGTAGCACTCGACCGGCCGGTGAGCGGCGCCCTCGCCGCGACGCTCGCAGGGCATTTCGTCGACGTCCTCCACGCGCCCGGTTTCGAGGACGAGGCGCTCTCGGCGCTCGCCGGGCGAGAGACCCGCATCCTCGCGAACAACGAGCGCCGCGCTTTCGTGACGACCGAGCGCGATCTCCGCCGTGTGCTCGGCGGGCTGCTCGTCCAGGACCGGGACGCGGACGGCGACCCGCTCGACGCGATGGACGTCGTCTGCGGTGATGCCGACGAGAAGCTCTGGGAGGAGCTCCTCTTCGCCTGGACGGTCGCGAAGCACGTGACGTCCAACGCGATCGTGCTCGCGCAGTCGGGGCAGACGATCGGGATCGGCGCGGGCCAGATGAGCCGCGTCGACGCCGTCAGGATCGCGCTCGACAAGGCGCGCGAGCTCGGTCACTCGCTCGACGGGGCGGCGCTCGCCTCGGATGCGTTCTTCCCGTTCGCCGATGGCGTCCAGCTGGCGCTCGACGCCGGTGTGCGGGCGGTCATCCAGCCGGGCGGCTCGAAGCGGGACGCCGAGGTCACCGACGCCGTGCTAGCGGCCGGGGGCACGATGGTGCACACCGGACGCCGCCACTTCAAGCACTGAAATTCGTTGTCCGAATTTACTCGGACAACTGCTCTCGCCGTCCCGGGGTAGAGCATGTGTCCGACTGAAGTCGGACACCGTCCCGGCGCTCTGGTACCGTCTCGCGGTCGCTGACACCGACGGCGCGCCGCGTTCGCGGCTGATCACTCCCGACGCCGACCTGTGCCGCGAAACCCGTCTATGCCTCGTCGCCTCGTCATCTCCACCGTTGCCGCATTTGCCGCGCTGGCGGTGCCGGCCGGAGGCGTCGGCGCCGACCCGTCGATGACCCTGCTCGCGACGCCGTCCGGCGGAGCCGACTGGTACCTGCCGGTCGCGGGGCCGCCCCCGCCGCTCCCGCCTCCACCGCCGACCCTCGCCGAGCGCGCCGTCCTGCTCGCGCGCACGCAGCTCGGCGTCCCGTACAGCTACGGCGGCGCCTCGCCGTCCGGCTTCGACTGCTCCGGCCTCGTGATGTGGGTCTACGGTCGGCTCGGCGTCACGCTCCCGCACAACGCGGCCGCGCTCTACGACGTCGGCCGCCCGGTGTCACACGCGCAGCTGCGGCCCGGAGATCTCGTGTTCTTCAGCGGTCTCGGCCATGTCGGCCTCTACGTCGGCGACGGGAAGATGATCCACGCGCCGCAGTCCGGCGAGCGGGTCGAGGTGCAGGCGCTCGGTGCCCGCTCCGGCCCGCCCGTTGGCGCACGACGCGTGGCGTAGGCTCCCGGCGTGGCGCGCGAGTACCCAACCGTCCTCGACCTCGTCGGCTCGACGCCGATCGTGCGTCTCACCTCTTTCGGGCGCGAGACGGGCGCGACACTGCTCGCGAAGCTCGAGTTTCTGAACCCGGGCGGCTCGAACAAGGACCGAATCGGCATGGCGATGATCGAGGCCGCGGAGCGCGACGGACGACTCAAGCCCGGAGGGACGATTGTCGAGCCGACCTCGGGGAACACGGGCGTCGGGCTCGCGATCGCCGCCGCGAGCAAGGGCTACCGCTGCATCTTCGTGATGCCCGACAAGATGAGCCAGGAGAAGATCTCGACGCTGCGAGCGTACGGCGCGGAGGTCGTGATCACTCCGACCGCGGTCGAGCACGACTCGCCGGAGAGCTACTACTCGGTCTCCGACCGGCTCGCGGAGGAGATTCCGGGGGGCTTCAAGCCCGACCAGTACTCGAACGACGCAAACCCGGAGGCGCACTACCTGACGACCGGGCCCGAGCTCTGGGAGGAGACGGGCGGAGAGCTCGACGCGCTCGTGATCTCGGTCGGCACCGGCGGCTCGATCTCGGGGATCGGCCGCTACTTCAAGGAGCGCAACCAGGATGTCCTGATCGTCGGCGCAGACCCCGAGGGGTCGGTCTTCACCGCGGACGACGAGCACCCCGTCCACCCCTACCTCGTCGAGGGGATCGGCAAGGACTCGTGGCCCAAGACCATGGATCCGTCCGTCGTCGACGAGTGGGTTCGCGTCTCCGATCGCGACTCGTTCCTCACGGCGCGGCGGCTTGCCCGCGAGGAGGGCCTGCTCGCCGGCGGCTCGTGCGGTACGACCGCGTGGGCGGCACTCCAGCTAGCGCAGCGACTCGGCCCGGGCAGCACGGTTCTGATGACGTTCCCCGACAGCGGGCGGTCGTACCTCTCGAAGTTCTACGACGACAACTGGATGATCCAGTACGGGTTCATGGAGCGGCGCGCGCCCGTGCCCACCGTGGCCGAGGTGGCGCATTTCCGACACGGAGACGGCGCCGGGATGCCCGACCTCGTCGTCGTCGACGCGCACAAGAAGGTCGGCGCCGCGATCGACCTCATGCAGCAGTACGGGATCTCGCAGCTTCCCGTCGTCCGCCATGAGCCGCTCGAGGCGCTCACCGACATCATCGGCTCGATCCACGAGCGAAGCCTGCTCGACCGGGTTTTCCGGAACCCCGACTCGCTGAACGACGACGTCGCGGTCGCGATGCAGCCGCCGCTCGCGTCGGTGGACGCAGGTGCCTCGGTCGACGAGGTGTTCTCGGAGCTGACCGGCTCTGGCGGTGCGGTCGTCGTCGGTCGCGGCGGGCGTCCCGTCGCGATCCTCACGCGCTCGGATCTGCTCGAGTTTCTCGCGTCGCGACGGACGCAGGTCGAGGCGTAACCTCAGGCGCCGCGGGCGCCCGCCGGCCCTCGTACCGAGCGGTCGTGACGACGGCGCCGACGATCAGCGCCGCGCCCGCGAGCGCGGCGAGGCCAGGCCGCTCCTCGAGGAGCACCGCGCCGAGCGCGATCGCGACGAGCGGGTTCACGTACTGGTGCGTCACGACCTGGGAGATCGGGGCGTTGTCGAGCAGCCAGACGTAGGCGCTGAAGCCGACCACGGAGCCGGCCACGCACAGGTACGCCCAGGCGGCGACCGGGCCTGCCTCGAAGATGGCTGGGTCGACATCGCTCGCTTCTCCTGCGACGAGACCTGCGACGAGCAGAACGAGCGCGCCGCCGAGCATCTGGTAGGTGGCAGCGACGAACGGGCTGGCGGGCAGCTCGAGCCTCGTGGACAGGTATGACCCGCTCGACCACGACACTGTGCCGACCAGCATGATGAGCAGGCCTACGGCCACCGCCCCGCCGCCGACCCCGTCCGGCCCGACGACGAGCGCCAGGCCCCCGAGCCCGATCACCGCCGCGACCGCGGTTGCGCGTGGCACCCGCTCGCCGCCTACGAGGCGCCAGACGACGACCTGGAGCGGCACCGAGCCGGCGATCATCGCGGCCACGCTCGAGTCGATCCGCGTCTCGGCGACGTGGACGAGCCCGACGCCGCCGGCGAGAAGCGCGACCCCGACCCCTGCCGAGGCGAGTGCCTGCCGCGGCGGCACGCGGAGCGAGCGCCGGGCGACGAGGAGCACGAGCGCAAGCAGGGCCGCTGCCGCGAGGAAGCGCGTGCCTGCCGTGAGGAGCGGTGGCAGCGTGCGCACCGCAACCTTGATCGCGAGGTAGGTCGAGCCCCAGATGACGTAGACGATCGCGAGGGCACCCCAGAGCTCGACGCTCCGCCTCGTCATGAGAGGGAGAACGCGCGGGTGCCCAATGACGTGAGACCGTTCGGCCGTGGCATCGTCTACGTTGGGTAACGATGGGACTGCTCGAATCGATCCGCAGGCTCCTCGGCCGTGCCGACGAGACGCTCGCCGAGGCGGAGTTCGCCGCTCTCGACACCATGCACGACGCCGAGGATCGCGTCGACGAGGCGACGGGCGGTCGCTTCTACGACGCGGTCGAGAAGGCGGACGAAGAGGCGGGCGAGCTGCTCGACCGCCTGCACCTCGACAACGAGCTCGGCGAGCCGGAGACGGACAGGCGCTGACCTCCGCGGTGTCGGACTTCAGTCCGACACCTGAAGTTCGGCCTGATGGAGACTTCAGGCGTCCGACTGAAGTCGGACACCGGGCCGCGCTGTCGCGCGACCCTCGACGAACGACACCTCGTGGCCGCGCTCGTTCGCGCGCGCGAGCTCGGTCTCGTCGAGAGCCCCGATCCGCTCGAGCAGGGCGAACTCGTCGCGGAGGTGCGTGCGCATCATCTCGGGCCCGTCGGTCGCGATCGTGAACGCGACATCGTGCTCGACGAACCGCCGGAACGTCTCGCGCACCTCCTCCTCGCTGCGCAACGCCTTGGTCAGAAGGTTGGACGTGGGGCAGATCTCCAGGGTCACGCTCGCGTCCCGGAGGAGCGTCATCAACCCGGGATCGCCGGCGGCGAGGATCCCGTGGCCGATGCGGGCGGGCCGGAGCGCCTCGACGACCTCGGCGATCTCCTCGGCGCCGTGCTCCCCCTCCTCGCCGACGTGGATCGTCACGCCGAGGCCGGCCTCGCGGGCGGTCTCGACCATCGGCGCGATCTGCGTGTAGTCGTACCGGAGCCCGCCCGGTCGCGGCCCGGCGATGTCGACGCCGACAACGCCGCGGCTCGCCCAGTGGAGCGCCTTGTCGACGATCACCTCGTTCTGACGGGCGTCGAAGGTGCGATCCATCATCAGGATCAGCCCGACGCGCACCTGCGGGTACTCGAGCCGAGCGCGGTCGAGCCCGCGAATCGCCGCGAGGATGATGTGATCGAGGTCGCGCTCGCCTCCGCGGTTCCGCTTCATCGGGTTGAAGCGGAGCTCGAGCGTCGTGATCCGCTGCGAGCGGTACGCGCCGCCGATCGCGGCGTGGACGGAGCGCTCGACGGCCAGCGGAGACGACTGGATCAGCTCGCTCCAGTGGTAGATCGCGTCGAGCTCGTCGAGGCTTTGGACACCCCGCGGGTCGGAGACCGTGACGAGCCGGTCGAACTCCCAGAAGTCCTTCACGGGCAGCGCGATCCCCTGCTCGTGGGCGAGGCTCCACATGATGTCCGAGGCGACCGAGCCGCCGAGGTGCGTGTGGAGCTCGGCCAGGCCGACGTCGGGCGATAGCATGCCCCGTGAGTCTAGGACGTTGCGTCGGCGACGAGCGCGCGCAGCGGCTTGATCCAGCCCGGGTCGACGCCATGCTGGATCGGCGCCGTGAGCCGGAGGACGCCGGCGCCGGCGGTGGCGAGGGTGTCGGCCGCCTCCTCGCCGAAGCGCGCGTCGATGATGGGATCGTAGATCCCATGCGCGACCGCAACCGGCGTTCCGGCAAGCCGGCCGGGGTCGAGCGGCCAGCCCTCGACCTGCGGGAGGAAGCCGGCCATCGCGATCACCGCGGCGAGTCGTGGCCGGTCGGGCCCCAGCGCAAGCGCCCAGGACATGACCGCACCCTGCGAGAAGCCGCCGAGGACGATGCGGTCGCCGGGGACGTCGAGCGAGTCGAGAAACGCGATGAGTAGCGGCACGGTCGCATGGAAGGTCGTCGGCTCGGGCGTCGGGATGCCGCCGAGCGCGTACCAGTGGCGACCTCCCGGGGAAAGGTGGAGCGGCCCGCCGGGCGTCACCCCGAGCAGTCGCCGTTCGGGATCGAGCGAATCGAGGAACGGGTAGAGGTCGTGCTCGTCCGCCCCGCGACCGTGGAGGAGCACGAGCGCTCCACGGGGCTCGCCGTCCGCCTCGCGCCTGCGCGCGACGAGCTGCGATGGATCGTCGGTCAGTCGGGCCACCCGGCCCGCGGGTCGGGCAACGGCGTCAGCACCGGCTCGACCTGGGAGCGAAGATGCTCGAACGCGGGCGGCAGGATCAGCTTCTCCCCGAGGTGCTCGCGCTCCTCGTCGACCTCGAACCCTGGGCCGAGCGTCGCGAGCTCGAAGAGCACGCCGCTCGGCTCGCGGAAGTAGACCGAGCGGAACCAGAACCGGTCGATCACCGGCGTCGCCCGCATGCCTGCCTCGGAAACGCGGCGCTGCCACTCCGCGTGATCCTCCATCGTCGAGGCGAACGCGACGTGATGCACGGTGGCCGCGCTGGGAACCCCGGGCGCCTCCGGCGGAGCGTCGTAGCCGTAGAGGCCGCCCCGCTCCTCGCCCCGGACCTCCCATGTGTCGTCGGACTGGGCGGTGAAGGCCATGACCTGCTCGAGCAGCTCGCGGCTCCGATCCGGCCGAGCTGCGTACGCGCTCACGCTGTCGAAGCCCTGGAGCGCGAGCTCGGGAGCGATCTCGGGATGACGCGCCACGAGCGGCGCATCGTCCACGGAAGAGACCGTGAGTGCGAGGCCGAGACCCTCGGGGTCTGCGAACCCGAGACCGTCGTCCTCTCGTGTCGTCGACGCCCCGGCGTCCGCGAGCCGCGACTCCCAGAAGTCGAGTGCCTCATCCGAGCCGACCCGGAAGGTGATCGTGTGCACCATCCCGTCACCTGCCACGCCCGGGCGTGCGCCCGGGTACTCGAAGAACGTGATGTCCGCGCCGGGGCTCCCCTCCTCGTCCGCGTAGAACAGGTGGTAGACGGTCGGGTCGTCCTGGTTGACGGTCTTCTTCACGAGCCTGAGCCCGAGGACGCCGGCGTAGAACTCGACGTTCCGCGGCGCATCACCCGTGATGCACGTAACGTGGTGGATTCCCTCGAACCGCATGCACCCGTCCTATCAGGTTTTGCGGATTCCTCCTGACGCAACAGACGGCAGCGCGGCTGCCCCGGCGCCATGAAAATTGGTGTTGTCGTCCCGTTCTCGTGGTCGTTCTGGGGGGCGGTCGTCGAGCACGGGGAGCTGCAGGCCGCCGCGCTCGAGGCACGTGGGCACGACGTGAAGCTGATCATGGGGAACGACCCGCCGGGCCAGTTCACGCGCGTGCTGCACCCGCGGGTGGGGCGCCACGGCGAGCCGCCCGCGAACGTGATCCCGGTCGGGCGCTCGGTGATCGTCCCCGCGAACGGCTCGCTGCCGAACATCGTGCTCAGCCCGCGGACGCTCGTCCGGCTCAAGCGCGTGCTCGAGCGCGAGCGCTTCGACGTCCTCCACCTGCACGAGCCGATGACGCCCGCGATCTGCATCGGCGTGCTGGCGCTGGCGCGCGCCCCGATCGTGGCGACCCATCACGCATCGGGCGATCTCGGCTGGATGAAGCTCGGGATGCCCGCGTGGCAGTTCCTCCAGGATCGGGTCGACCAGCGGATCGCGGTCTCCGAGCGGGCGCGTGCGTCGGCCGACCGGTGGCTCGGCGGCCCGTGGGAGATCGTCCCGAACGGCGTGCTGATCCCCGAGCTCTCCGATCCCTCGCGGCGCGAGCACCTGGTCGTCTTCGTGGGCAGGCACGACGCCCGCAAGGGACTGCCGGTGCTCCTTCGGGCGTGGCCGGAGATCTATCGCCGTACCGGCGCGCGGCTCGCGATCGCGGGCGCCGACCCGCTGGCGGTGCGTCTCTTCCTGACTCGACTCGGGGTCTCCGACGACGGCATCGACGTGCTGGGCTTCGTCGCCCAGGACGATCTCACCGCGCTCCTCGGCCGGACGAAAGCGCTTCTCGCCCCGTCGCTCGGTGGTGAGAGCTTCGGCATGGTTCTCACGCGCGCCTTCGCGTGCGGTGCGCCGGTCGTCGCGTCCGACATCGATGGGTACCGGGAGGTCGTGACGTCCGCGACGGCCGTCTCCGTCCCGCCGGGCGACCCAGCCGCGCTCGTCGGGGCTGTCGCCGGTCTCCTCGCCGACGAGCCCCGACGGGCGGCGATGGGGATCGCAGCTCGCGCGCACGCCGAGCGGCACTACGCCTGGCCGGACATCGCGCAACGGCTCGAGCAGATCTACGAACGCGTCATCGCCGGTCGCGTGACGAAGGCCGTCGCGGCATGAGAACGCTCACCGCGCTGTCGCGAAACCCCTGGATCCGGGGCCTCGCCGTCGTCGCCTCGCTTGCCCTCGCGCTTGCGGCGCTCTGGTGGCAGGGGCCTGACTGGGACACGGTCTACCACGCGTTCGACTTCGTGCAGTGGCGCTGGATCGTCCTCGCCGTCGCGCTCAACCTGCTCTCCGTCCTCGCTCGAGCCTGGGCGTGGAACCTGACGATCCACCAGGCGATGCCGGAGCCCAAACCGCGGTTCCGCTCGGTCTTCTCCGCGTTCGGAGTCGGTCTGCTCGGGAACGCGGTGCTGCCGGCCCGCGCCGGCGAGCTCGCTCGCGTGGCCGTTCTCCGCAGGCACCTCGACGCCGGCCCGGGCTCGAGCGCGACGCTGCTCGGAACGGTGTTCGCACACCGCGTCTTCGACATCTTCCCGATCGCGCTCCTCGTCGGGTACGTCGTGCTGACGGCCAAGCTCCCCGACTGGGCGGTGACCGGCATCGTCACGGTCGGTCTCGTCGGGGTGGTGCTACTCACGGTGGCCGTCCTGATGGCGCGACGCACGGGGGACGGGCCGATCCACGGCGAGCGCACCGTCCGCCGTCTCGTGGCGATGGCCCGGCAGGGGCTCGCAGTGATGCGCGTCCCCACCGCGGCGCTTGCGGCGATCGTCCTCCAGATCGTTGGCTGGACGCTCCAGCTCCTCGCGGTCTGGACGGTGACGGAGGCGTTCGGCCTCGACGTCCCGCTCCACGCTGCCGCGCTCGTGCTCCTGCTGATGAACGTCGCGACGCTGTTCCCCCTCTGGCCGGGCAATGTCGGCCTGCTCCAGGCCGCGGTCGCCCTGCCGCTCGTGCAGTACGGCGTCGCCTACGGCACCGGCTTCGCCTACGGGCTCGTGCTCCAGGCGATCGAGATGTCCGTCGGGGTCGGGGTCGGGCTCGCGATGCTCGCGCGTGAGGGTCTCTCGTTCGCCTCGTTGAAGCGGATGGAGGAAGACGAGGAGGAGCGTGCGGAGAAGGTTGCCGATGCGTCCGAGCCGCCTCCGACCGACCTGCTGGCGGCGGAGTCGGAGGAGCGACTGCTCACAGAGGGTCGGTCGCTCCGCTGAACGAGCCGAGCCGTGCCGCGATCACCGCGTCCGCGGCCGCCGCGCTCGGCGCGTGACCCGTGACGGCTGCGACAAACGGCTCGCGCTCGAGCGCGACGAGCTCGACGTCCGTGACAGCGGTGGCCGTCGCCGTACGGGGCACGTCGCGGAGCAGCGCGATCTCGCCGAACGCCTCGCCCGGTCCGAAGCGGCGCCCCTGGATCGCCACCTCACCCGACTCGATCACGTAGAAGCGGTCGCCCCGGTCTCCCTCGCGGACGATCTCGTGCCCAGCGGGGTGCGAGACGGGCGCGGCCTCGCGCGCAAGCCGCTCGAGCACGGCCTCGGGCAGCCCGGCGAGCATCGGCACACGCTGGAGGAGCGCGGCCGCCTCCGGCGCGGCGCCGAGGCGGTCGAGGGTGCGCAGCCGCGGCCCGCTGAGGACGGCAAGGGCGGGAAGCAGCGCTCCCGTGGCGATGAGTGCCGCCTCGGTGCCGATCGTCTCGATCAGCACGGGGGCGAGCACGGCTCCGAGCCCGAGCCCGCCGAGCAGGAGGCCGTCGAGCGCGCCGAGCGCGCGCCCGAGCACGTCGTCGGGCACCGCGCGCTGCATGATCGTGAGCGCGTTCACGTCGACGATCGAGTTGCCGATCCCGATGATCGCGAGCCCCGCGACCGCGACAGCGGCGATCGGGGCGCCGCCGATCAGCGCGAGCGGGAGCCCGAACAGCGCGAGCCCGATCGCGAAGTCGCGCGCGAGGCGACCGCCGGGCGAGAGCAGCAACGCGACGAACCCACCGACGAGCCCGCCGACGCCCACCGCCGCATAGAGGAGCCCGACGCCGGCCTCGTCGAGCTCGAGCAGCTCGAAGGAGGTGACGACCACGAGCACGTTGAGGGCGCCGGCGACGAGGGTCTGGGCGGCGTAGAGACCGACGAGCGTCCGGAGCGTCGGTTCCCGCACGATCACCTCGATCCCCCTCAGTAGTCCGCCGTGCCGCGCACGGCCTCGCGACTCCTCCTCGCGCGGCCGCTCGTGGCGGCGCAGACCCAGCACGAGGAAGGCCGACCAGAGGAAGCTGGCGCCGTTGGCCGCAAAGACGACTTCCGGGCTCGAGACGGCAAGCAGCAGCCCACCGAGCGCCGGCCCGAGAAACGTCCCCACGCTCTCGAGGGTGCTCGAGGCGACGTTGGCGGCGGTCAGCTCGGACGGCGACCGCACGAGCGCTGGCAGCAGCGCGGCCTGCGCCGGCCGGAACACCGTGCCCGCGATCGTCGAGACCGCGACGAGCCCGTACACGACCGGTGCAGGGCCGTCGGACGCGATCGTCGCCGCAGCGGCGAGCATCAGCCCGAACCGCGAGACGTCGCTCACCACCATCACGCCCACCCGGCTGAAACGGTCGACGAGGGAGGCGGTGAAGGGCGCCGCGAATGCCGCGGGAACGAGCCGGATCAGGCCGACGAGCCCGACGGCGGCCGCGCCGCCCTGACCGTAGGCGTAGACGCCGAGCGCGACGAGATACGCCCAGCCACCGAGGATCGAGCCCACCCAGGCGAGCTGCAGCCTGCGGAGCGCAGGGCTCCCGAGGACGTCACGAAGTGCACGCAGAGCCGCACGCGCGCGACCCTCCGACTCGTGTCCCCCCGGCTGATTCATCCCGTCGTTGCTTACAACACCAGAAATGAGGGAAGATTTCACCTCGCCCCCGCGTCGAGTGGGCAGACGTCCCATTCGGGGCACACCCGTCGAGAGGAGACACCGAGATGTCCGAAGAGCGCGACAGGGTCGAGGACGACAAGAGCGATCGCATCGAGCGCACCGAGGACGACTTCGAGGGCCATCAGCTCGAGGTCGGTCGCAACGAGGAGCTCGGCCGGAACGAGGAGCTCGGGCGCAACGAGGAGCTCGGCCGGAACGAAGAGGTCGGACGTCACGAGGACGTCTAAGAGAACGACTGCGAACCGGCCTTCCCGCGGGAGGCCGATCGAACGGACTGGACGGCGCCGAGAGGCGCCGTCCTTTCTTGTTGCGCGAAGCAGGAATCCGCAGAGCGGATTCCTGCCGCTTGATCCGCGCCTTCGGCGGGGCACACCCCTAAAGGCGCCCGCTGTCGCGGTCGCAACGGCCCACCTCTTGTTGCGCGAAGCAGGAATCCGCAGAGCGGATTCCTGCCGCTTGATCCGCGCCGCCGGCGGGGCCGGACGCGGAGCGGCGCCCTAAAGGCGCCCGCTGTCGCGGTCGCAGCGTCCTGCGTTCCGTGCCCGACTTCAGTCGGACACGTGCTCTTGGCGACGCTGCCCACCCACGAGCTGCTCGAGTGCCTCGAGCAGCTGCCGGGCGGCCGTGGCGTCCTCGTTCTGGAGGAGCGACGCGAGACGGCCGACGAGCGCGGCGTCGCGGTCTCCGGCGAGCGAGGCACGCGCGGTGCGGGCGCGAAGAAGGAGATCGAGCGCGATCGCCGCCTGGGTCGAGAACCTCGAGAGGAGCTCGAGCTCCGCCAGCCCGAACGGGCGATCCTTCGACCGGTCGAGCACGGAGAGCACCCCGAGCGCTCGCTCGTCGTGGAGCAGCGGGGTCGCGACGATCCCCTCCGGGACGTAGCCGGTCGTCGCCGCGCGCTCGCGCGAGAATCGTGGGTCGGCTGTGAGGTCGTCGACGACGAGCGGCTGCCGGGTCACGAGCGCGAATCCCGCGATGCCGGTGCTCGACGGGAACCGACTGCCGACGATGCTCCCCTCACCGCGTCCCGAGACCGCCTCGAAGACGAGCTCGTCGGTCTCCTCGTCGAGCAGGAAGATCGACGAGGCCTGCGCGTCGAAGATCGTTCGTGCGACGTCCACGATCGACTGGAGGAGCTCACGGGTTGTCGCCTCGTCGCCGCCGAGGAGCCCTGCTGCCGCCGCTCGGCTCGCGGTCTCGTCACTCACTCGCGCACTCCGGGTGTCGTCAGTGTGTTCGTGGCCGTCGCGTGCAGCACGCTCTTCAGCTGATACGGCGTCAGCTCGGGGTGCTTCGCTAGCACGAGCGCGGCGATCCCCGCGATGTGCGGTGCCGCGAAGCTGTTGCCGGTACAGCGGAGCGTGGCGCCGCCCGGCCAGGCGACCTCGACGTCGACGCCGCGGGCGAAGAGCTCGACCGGCGGCGTGGGGTTCGCGTACCAGACGAGCGGGTCGGCGTCCTCGTGGCTGCCGACCGAGATCACCGACGCGAATCGCCACGGATAGCTCGAGACAGGCAGGTTGTGCGCCGACGCGACGAGCACCGTCCGGTTGAAGTACGCGGTGTCGGCGAGCTCGTGCAGCTCCTCGGCGAACCGCTGCTTCGTCGTCGAGAGGCTGAGGTTGATCACGCGATGACCCGCTTCGATCGCCTGGCGCAAGCCGGCGAGGATGAGGTCTCCCGCACCCTTGGCGCCCGCACCGAGGACGCGCACGCTGTGGAGCCGGCAGTCGGGTGCGAGCGACCTGATGATCCCGGCGCAGGCCGTGCCGTGACCGCAGACGTCGCCTGTCTCGTCGTCCACGAGACGGATCTCCTCGCCCTCGCGCACGACGGCCGTCGCGCTCGCGAGCGAGCCGACGCGGGGATGGCCGTCCTCGACGCCGCTGTCGACGACACACACGTCGACAGCGCCCCGCGAGCCGTCGAGCGACCACTCCCGCGAGATCGTGCTTCGCCACGACCCGGGTGTCTCGATCGTCGGCGCCTCACCCGAGGGGAGGCTCCAGGCGGGGACGGGGCGTGCGCTCATGTCGCGGCGAGCGCGACCTCCCGGGCGGCTGCCGCAGCCTCCGCGGCCCGGTCCGCACGGGTGCAGAGCTCGTCGTCCGAAAGGGTCGCGAGGTTCACGTGCACGAGTCTCGCAGCCGCCGCGCATCCTGCCTCCGCAAGGACCGCAGCCGCCCACGCGTCGCCGCGGACCGCGTCGGCTCCCTCGCGGGCTGCGAGCGCGGAGA
>Ga0183260_10003378_pt1 | contig 12881 bp, 15 predicted proteins | sample AntDrymUQ4972206_2_FD_129768 | JGI IMG/M metagenome (GOLD analysis project Ga0183260, IMG submission 129768) | Polar desert sand microbial communities from Dry Valleys, Antarctica - metaG UQ497 (22.06) (version 2) (version 2) | ecosystem: Environmental > Terrestrial > Soil > Desert | place...
GGCGGCGCGCTGAGGAGGCCGCCGGTCGCGAGCGTGCCCGCCACGGAATGGATCCGCGTGACCTCGAGCGACTCCTCGTGCGTCAGCGGCGGCAGGATCGACGGCAGGCGGCGCGCCAGCATCGTCTTCCCGGTGCCCGGAGGGCCTGCGAGGAGGAGGTTGTGCGCCCCCGCCGCCGCGACTTCGAGCGCACGGCGACCCCGCTCCTGTCCACGGACATCGGCGAGATCGGGAAGCGCGGCCCCAGCCCCGTTCGCCTCTCTCGGCGCCGCCGGGGCGATCGTCTCCTCACCGCGCAGGTACGCGACCGCTTCGGCGAGATGGCGCACCCCGACCGCCTCCACGCCCGCGAGCGCGGCCTCGGGAGCCGACTCGGCCGCGCAGAGCACGCGGCCGAGACCGCCGCGGGCCGCCCCCTCCGCCGCCGCGATCGTCCCCGTCACGGGGCGCACGCGACCGTCCAGACCGAGCTCGCCGATACAGGCGTGCTCGGCGAGACGATCCGCGGGCACCTGTCGCGAGGCCGCGAGGATCGTGAGCGCGATACCGAGATCGAAGCCGGATCCCTCTTTCCGGAGAGCGGCGGGTGCGAGATTGACGGTGATCGCGCGGCCCGGCCACTCGAGGAGGGCGGACTGGATGCCGCTTCGCACGCGGTGCTTCGCCTCCTGACACGCGCGATCCGCGAGCCCGACGATCGCAAAGGACGGCTGATCCCCCATCCGCAGATGCGCCTCGACCTCGACGCGACGGGGCTCGAGACCGACGAGCGCGAACGTGACCGCGCGGCCGAGCATTCCTCGACCGTACGGCCCGATCCGTCACGGATGTGTGCCGTCTTCGTGCCGGATGTGTGACGGAGGAGGCGCTCTCGCCTCCTCCGTCAGACCTCGAGCCGGGTGTCCCGCCGGCGTTATCCCACGTAGCAGAGGACGAACAGGGTGAACGTGCTCGTGTTGCCGCTGTCGTTCCCGCCCGTCGCCCGGAAGCCGGTGACGTTCGTCCCGGTCAGGAGTGGCGTCAGACGCTGCGTCCAGAGCTCACGATCGAGCGCGTCGTCGCTCCAGCCGGTGCCCGCGGAGATCGCCTTCTCGTTCGGGTTGCAGTTGACGGTGACCGTCTCGGTGTCGTACGCCGAGTTCTGGGCCACGCCACCCGGGACGGTGACGCTCGCCTGGCGGACGCTGATCGGGCCGATCGTCCCCGCAGGACCGGCCGGACCGGCAGGGCCTGCCGCGCCTGCCGGGCCTTGCGGGCCGACGGGCAGGGAGCTCGCGATGAAATCGGCCGCGCTGAGCGAGCGGTTTCGCACGGTCGCGCCCGTCACCGCGTTGAACGCGAGTTTCGCACCCGTCACGTTCCGGTTCTTGATCTTCGCCGCGGTCACGGCATTCGCCCTGAGCTGGGCCGTGCCGACCGAGTTCGGCGCGAGCGCCTGTACCGCCGCGACGCTCGTCCCACCGAGCGCGACGAGCAGCGCGAGGCAGGCGACGACCATCGCAGGCGACGGCCGGTGCCGGATCAATCTGTTCATGAACTCCTCCTCCGATCGTGGACCTCAAGCGGCCGTGCAGACGAGAATCGACTCGAAGTACTCGCCGGCGCGTCGCCCGGTACGTCGATTGACATGGCGCTCGAGACGTTCCTCGAGCCGGAGCCCCGCGCGGGCGAGGATCTCCTCGTACAGGTTCCGCCGATCGTTCACGACGATGCACGCCGTTCCCCCGAGACGGAGTCGGCGGCGACCGTTCGCGAGCACCGCGGCCACACCGTCGACGTAGGCGCGAATGGCCTCGCGCCCCACGCCCCGGGCGGGCCGCCCGAGCTCGGTCGCACGGCGTTCCTCGAGACCGAGCAGCTCGTACGCGTAGCGGTGCTGCTCGTGGTAGTCGATGAGGCCCGGGTACGGCGGTGAGGTGACGATCCCGTCGAAGAGACCGCCCAGCTCGGACTCGCGCGCGTCGCCGTGGATCACGACGGCGTGGCAGTCAGCGTGTCGGATGGCGGCGAACGTCTCGATCCGGTCGAGGGTGTCGCGTGTGTACCGGAGCAGGAACCGCCGTGCCTCCTCGACCGGTGTGCACGTGCGCCGGTGCTTGTGGCACCAGTAAGGCGCACGCTGCGGCTCCCGCGGAAACTCGAGGTCGAAGTGCGTCGTCCGCCGCGCAGAGCGCGCTGCCCGCGCGAGCACGATGCGGAGGAGATCGGCCGAGGCGACCTGCTCGACGAGGTCGCGGAAGTGGAGCAGCTCGGCCGCGGCTCTCGGCGCGAACCAGTCGCGGACGTACGGACTCGCCGTGCGCGGCATCCGCCCGTCGGGCTCGAAGGCGGCTGCCTGCTCGTGCACCCACTCGAGGTCCCGTCGCACCGCGTCGAGGTTGTGACGCCTCGTCTTGGCACGCATCAGCAGGCAGTTGAAGCCCGCGACGTCGACTCCCGTCGCGCTCCGGCCCGACTCGAGGGCCTGCACGAGCGTCGTCCCGGAGCCCGCGAACGGGTCGAGGACGTGGCCTTCCGGCGGCACGTAGCGCTCGAGGAGCTCTTCAACGAGCTGGGGCACGAACTTCCCGAGGTACGGGTGCAGCCGGTGCACGTGTTTCGTCCGCTCGCGTTCGGGAAGCTCGGCCTCCGACCACGAGAGCGCCGGGTCGAGCCGGCCGTAGAGGGCCTCCTGCGTCGCGGCCACGGGAACAGCTTTCGCGTTGGGCCGCTCACGTCCTCGTTCGGGTCGCGAACCCGCGAAGCCCAGAGCACGTGTCCGACTGAAGTCGGACACATACCCGCACTGCGCTTTCGCCGCTGGTAGAGCCGTTGCGACGGCGACCGCCGACGCCGAAGGCGGCGGCCCTCAGGGATCTGCCCCGCCAACGGCCGGGATCGAGCCGCAGGATTCGGCTTCTGCCGAATCCTGCTTGGCGAACGGGCTAGTAATGCACGCCGCGCTTGGCGTCGTAGGCGCGCAGCTTCTGGATCCGTGCGGGGATTGGTGGATGGGTCGAGAAGAGCGCGCCCAGGCCGCGACGGCCGCGTCCACCGAGGGGGTTCGCGATGTAGAGCGAGGCCGTCGCGGGATTGACCGCCATCGGCAGCGCCTCGACTCCGCGCTCGAGCGTGCCGAGCGCGTCCACGAGCGGCCTGCCCTCGCCGAGGATCTCGGCCGCGGTCTGATCGGCCAGGAACTCTCGCTGCCGCGAGACGGCGAGCTGGAGCACCATCGCGGCGATCGGCGCGACCATGATCGCGGCGATCGTGCCGACGAGGCCGAGCGGACTCTCCTCGTCGTCGCCTCCGAAGAGCCACTGGAACTGCAGGAAGTGGGCGACCGCCGAGATCGCGGCGCCGATCATCGCCGCGATCGTCGTGACGAGCACGTCTCGGTTGCGGATGTGCGCGAGCTCGTGCGCGACGACGCCACGCACCTGCTCGCGCGGCATCAGCGCCAGCAGGCCCTCGGTCACGGCGACCGCCGAGCGCTTCGGGTTCCGGCCCGTCGCGAACGCGTTCGGCTGCTCGGACGGGATGAGGTAGAGCCGCGGCACCGGGATACGAGCCCGGGTCGCGAGATCCTCGACGTCGGCGACGAGCTCGGGCGCTTCCCCGGGCTCGAGTGGCCGAGCCCGACTGACCTTGAGGGCGATGCGGTCGGAGAACCAGAACATCGCGAGGTTGAAGAGGACGGCGATGAGGAGGAACGCGACGATGCCTCCGGTGCCGCCGACGAGACCGCCGACGCCGATGAAGAGCGCCGAGAGCCCCGCGAGGAGGATCCAGGTGCGCATACGCGTAGTCATGTGGTGGTTCGAGTCCTTTCCGGCTGACGTGTGTTGGCTGTCAGCCGGAGGTTTCTCCCGCCACCGCCTGCGCGCTGGCCGACACACCCGGGACCGTCCGGTGCGGACGTCCGTCCTGACGAGCGTGTCCGTTCGGGGATAATGCCCCCCGGCTTTCGTACGGATTGTAACGCCGAAGCGGCTTCACTCATTCCTCGAGCATGTCGAACGCGAGACGCTCGAGACGACCGTCGGTGATCGCCGCGACCTCGAAACCGATCTCGAGCTCGGCGCTCTCGGGGTTGGCCTGCATCCACGACGCCGCCGCGCGTCGGACGCGACGTCGCTTCTCCCTGTCGACCGCGCCGGCCGCTCCACCGAACCCGTCGCGCGCCCGCTCCTTCACCTCGACGAAGACGAGCCGGCGGCCACGCCGAACGACGAGGTCGAGCTCATGTCCGCCCGCCCGGACGTTTGCGCCGACGATCCGGTAACCGCGCAGCCGATAGTGGCGAGCCGCCGCCCGCTCACCGTGGTTCACGCGACGCGAGGCTCCGCAGCAAGCCTCCCGTACGCCCGCGCGGCGAACGAGCGGCGATGTTGCGGACAGGGCCCGTGCGCGAGGACAGCCTGCGTGTGCGCAGGCGTGATGTAGCCGACGTGGGACGAGAAGCCGTAGCGCGGGAAGATCGCTGCCAGCCGGTGCATGAGCCGGTCGCGGGTCACCTTCGCGACGATCGAGGCGGCTGCGATCGCGGCGCTCTTCGTATCGCCGTCGACGACCGCCCGGTGTGGCGGCGCGAGCGGACCGAGCCGGAACCCGTCGACGAGGCAGACATCGGCCGGCGGCTGCAATTCGGAGATCACCATGCGGAGGCCGAGAAGATTCGAGCGGTGGAGCCCGTGACGATCGATGTCTGAGGACGAGATGACGCGGACGGCGATCCGGCTCGCGCACTCGAGCACCGCGTGGTACAGCCGCTCGCGCTCGGCGGGCTCGACCTGCTTCGAGTCGTTCAGCAGGGCGAGCGAGCGTACGCGGTGGCCGCGAAGGGCGCCGTAGTCGAGGAGCACCCCTGCGACGACGAGCGGCCCGGCGAGCGACCCGCGACCCGCCTCGTCCGCACCCGCGACGAAACGCACCTCGAGTCGCCGGTCGAAGCGGAGCAGTCGCTGACCCGACGAGAGCGGCACCGGCTCGAGGATAGCCCGCGCCTCCGGACAGGACTGTGCCAAGAGTGTGACGGGTCTCTCGAGGTATCGACTCAGGGCGGTAGCACGCAGCCGGCGTCCTTCGCCTCGAGCCGGATCTCGGTCGCGACGCGCGAGGCGCGTGGAACGAGCTCGACGCGATACCAGTCGCAACCTCCGACCTGCCTCCGAGCGGCGCAGATCACGACAGTCGTCTGCTTCTCGACGAACCACGGCCGCGGGTTCCCGGTGCAGCGCACGCCATCGAGGTCGTACCCATCACGCTCTGCGAGGTACGACTCGGTCGCCTCTCGGGCGAACCGCTGCGTGTCGTCCTCGACTCCGCCGCACCCGGCGACGACGAGGGCGCCGATCGCGACGGCCAGCCCCCCGCGCACCTGGGCTACTGCTGACGCAGCTCGCGGATGCGAGACCGCTTGCCGACCCGGCCGCGGAGGTAGTACAGCTTCGCGCGGTTGACGTCGCCGATCATCGCGACCTCGAGCCGCTCGATCTTCGGGGAGTGGAGCGGGAACGTCCGCTCGACGCCGACACCGAACGAGCTCTTGCGCACCGTGAACGTCTCGCGGACGCCCGACCCCTGCCGCTTGATGCAGATGCCCTCGAAGACCTGGACGCGCTGCCGGTTGCCTTCGATCACCTTGAAATGGACGCGCAGCGTGTCCCCGGCCTTGAAGGCGGGAACGTCGCGCAGCTGGCGCCGCTCGAGGCTCTCGATGATCGTGCTCATGCGAAAGGGTCGGCCCGGAGGCCGGTCGCGGATGATAGCAGCGAGTAGGTGCGCCGCTCCGCGGCGCACCTAGCGGAGAGACACTCTGTTCGGCGGCCAGTACGTGGCGAAGACCTTGCCGATCAGGTTGTCTCGCGGCACGGCGCCCCATTCGCGCGAATCGCAGGACTGGGAGCGGTTGTCGCCCATCATGAAGTAGCTCGATCCAGGTACTTTCACCGGCCCGAACTCCTCGCCCGAGCGCCGACCGGGGTCGATGTACGGCTCGTCGAGCTTGCGCCCGTTGACGAAGACGTAGCCCTCACCGCGCTCGAGCCGCACCTCGACCGTCTCGCCGGGAAGACCGATCAGCCGCTTCACGAACGTCCCGCCGGCGCCACACTTGATGCGCGCTGCTTCCGGGGTCTCGAAGACGACCACCTCACCGCGCCGCGGGTCACGAAATCGATAGATGAACCGGTTCGCGAGCACACGATCCGAGAACCGCGCCTGACAGCCCGGGGCGGGTTGCGCGCAATGGAGCGTCGGCTCCATCGAGGACGACGGGATGCGATAGGGGTTGATCACGTACGCCTTGACGAGCAGCACGATGGCGACGGCACCGACGATCGTGACGATCCAGTCGACGACGACGCGTACTGGGTCGGGCAGCCCGCGCGTCAGCCGGTCGACCGGGTTGCGCGAGTGACGCCGCGGAGGCGGCGCGGGCGCCGCGTGGGTCGGCTCGGCGTCCGGCCGCCGGTCGTCCTCCGGCGGCTCGGGCCAGCCGTACCGCTCGTCGCCCGAGCCCCCGGGCCGCCGCCAGGCATCGTCCGGCGCGTCGGAGTCGCCCGGCGCGCTCTTCGTGCCGGTCTCGCGCTCGTCGATGTCGCTCATCGGATGCTTCTGACCCTGCTCTGCTCGCGACGCCAGCCGTCGATCCGTCCGTGATCGCCCGAGAGGAGGATCTCCGGCACGTCCCAGCCACGGTAGACGGCAGGGCGCGTGTAGTGCGGATACTCGATCCCGCCGTCGAGCGCCTCGGAGAAGCTCTCGAGCTCACCCGAGCCCTCGGCCAGCGCGCCAGGCAGACGTCTCGCGATCGCGTCGACGAACACCATCGCCGGCAGTTCGCCGCCGGAGAGGATGTACGGCCCGATCGAGACCGCGTCCGTGCAGAGGTGCGTCACGATCCGCTCGTCGAAGCCCTCGAACCGCGACGAGAGCAGCGCGATCCACGGCTCTACCGCGAGTTCCTCGACGAGTGCCTGCTCGAGCTGCCGGCCCTGAGGCGTCAGCGCGATGACTCGCGCGGGACGCTCGTCTCCGTAGGCCGCGCGCAGGGCCGCGTCGACGACGTCGACGCGCAGGACCATTCCGCTGCCGCCGCCGTACGGGTCGTCGTCGATCTGCCCGGCACGAAGCGGTGTCGTGTCACGGTAGTTCAGGAGCCTGAGGTCGAGCTCGGCGCCCAGCACCGTCGCAATGGGCTTCTGCTCGGTGAGCCACGCGAATGCATGGGGAATCTGCGTGAAGACGTCGACGCGCACGGCGACCCAGGGTACCCCGCGGCCCGCCGCAGCCCGACGCGAGACTGCCGATCGGCGCCGACCGTCCTACACTCGGCGCGTGCCGGAGATCCTTCCGACAGGAACGGTGACGCTCGTCTTCACGGACGTCGAAGGGTCGACGCAGGCCCTCCGACGGCTCGGGCCGCGATACCACGAGTCGCTCGAGCTCCACGAGACGGTCATCCGGGCCGCGGTCGCAGCCGAGCGGGGCGTCGAGGTGGACACCCAGGGGGACGCGTTCTTCGTCGCGTTCCCGAACGCCGTCGACGCGATCGGCGCCGCTGCGCGGATCCAGCTCGAGCTCGGTGCCGCGGCGTGGCCGGAGGCCGTGCCGCTGCGCGTCCGGATCGGGATCCACACCGGTGAGCCGGCGCAATCCGGCTCGCGTTACGTCGGCCTCGACGTGAATCGCGCGTCCCGGATCGCCGCAGTCGCCCACGGCGGTCAGATCGTCGTCTCGGCGGTGACCCGGTCGCTCGCGGTCGCAGCTCGTGCCGAGATGGAGTTCACCGATCTGGGTCGGGTTCACCTGAAGGACTTCTCGGAGCCGGAGCGGCTGTTCCAGGCCGTCCTGCCCGGACTCCGGCGACGCTTCCCGCCGCTCCGGACTGCGAGCGAGACGAACATCCCCGAGCTCCCGGGCACATTCGTCGGACGCAAACCCGAGCTGGCGGCGCTGGCGGCGCTGCTCGACGGGCCGCGCGAGCGTCTGATCACCCTTGTCGGCCCCGGTGGCACGGGCAAGTCGAGGCTCGCGCTCGAGCTCGCCCGTCGCTCGCTCGGGCGGTTCGCCCACGGTGTCCGCCTCGTCCGCCTCGCGGCGATCGAGGACACGGCACACGTTCCCGCGGAGCTTGCCGGGGTCCTCGGCTTGACCGGGTCGGACGACCTCGAGGCGCAGATCGTGGCTCACCTCCAGGAGCGCGAGGTGCTCCTCGTCGTCGACAACCTCGAGCACCTACCGGATGTCGGCACGCTTCTGGGCGACCTGCTCGAACGGTGTCCGCGGCTCATCGTCCTCGCCACGAGCCGGTCGCCGCTCCTCCTCGCCGGCGAGCGCGTCGTCGCCGTCGATTCCCTCTCGCGCAACGAGGCGCTGACCCTCTTCGTCGACCGGGCCCGGGCGGCCGACTCGCGGTACTCGCTCGATGCGACGGGCGAAGGTGCCGTGCACGCCCTCTGCGAGCGTCTCGACAATCTTCCCCTGGCGATCGAGATCGCCGCCGCCCGGATCGGAACGCTCGCGGTGACGGACATGGTGGAGCTGCTCGAGCCTGCGCTCGAGACGACCGGCAAGCAGGATCTTCCCGCGCGCCAGCGGACGCTCGCCGCGACGATCGCCTGGAGCTACGCGCTCCTCTCGCCGGCGTTGCGCCGGCTGCACGCGCGACTGGCCCTCTTTCAGGCGCCGTTCGGCGTCGTCGCTGCCCGCGACGCGTTCGGCGCGAGCGTCGATGAGCTCGACCAGCTCGTTCGGGCCTCGCTCCTCCGCCGTGTGGACGACGGCTCCGGGCGGGCACGCCTCGGCATGCTGCGCGTCGTCCGCGAGTATGCGCTTGAGCGACTCGAGGCCGACGGTCTCCTGGACGAGGCCCAGGCGGCCCGCGACCATTGGGTCGACGCGAACGTCACCGGCGCATCGACCCGGCTCGACGGGCCTGACCAGAAGGCGACCCTCGCTGCGCTCGACGAGCTCCTTCCGGACCTCCGTGCCTCGATCGACGATGCCCGCCGCAGGGGTGACGCGGCTCGCGCGATGTGGCTCGTCGCGCCGCTCGAGCGGTTCTGGCGGGCGCGCGCGGACCTCGTCGAAGCGCGCGCGACGCTCGAGTGGGCGCTCGCACACGACACCGCACCGGCTGCGCTCCGCGCGAATGCCCAGTGGACGCTCGGTCGCCTCGTCATCGCACAGGGCAGACCCGACGAGGCCGTCGAGCCCCTCCGGCGGGCCCTTGAGCTCTTCCGCGCCGACGGCGAGCTTCGCTCCACCGCGTTCGCGCTCACCGAGCTTGCCTGGATCGCGCTCGATCGAGGCGAGGTGGCGGCGGCGGAGGCGCATGCCGGTGAGGCTCTCGTGATCGCCGACGAGGCCGACGACGACCGCGCGCGATCGAGCGCGCTCGCCGCACTTGCGTCCGTCGCCGCGGAGCAGGGCGAGGCGGGCCTCTCGCGGCGACTCTCGGAGCAGTCGCTGGCGGTGCGGCGCGCGCTCGGCGACCGCCTGCTCGTCGCGAACGGCGCACTGACCCTCGGCTCGGCCGCTCTCGCGGACGGCGATCTCGTCGCCGCGAGAGGCGCGCTCGAGGAGTGCCTGGCGCTCGCACGCGAGGTCGGCGACGCCCAGCACGAGGCGGCGGCGGCCTGCTGTCTGGGGGAGGTCGAGATCCTTGCGGGAGACCCGACCGCGGCCCTGCCTCTCCTCCTCGAGGCGCTCGCGAGCTTCGTGCGGCTCGGCAACGAGCCGGCCGCGGCCGAGTGTCTCGTCGGACTGGCGGCCGCGACCTACGACCACGACCCCCAGGCGGCACAGCTTCTCCTGGACGCGGCTGCCGCCGCACGCGAGCGCGCCGGCACGACCCCACTCCCGGTCGAGCGGAGACTCGAGCGCCGGGTGAGGGCTCGACTACCTCCTCCGCCGCAGCCGGCTCGCGTCCTCTCGATCACGGATGCCGCGCTCCTCGCGGGCGCCGATCCGACGCGTATCTAGGCCGCAGGTTGTGCGGCCGACCCCAGTGACGCAGAATCGGCCCAACCGAGCGAGGAGGGAACATGGAGCCGAAAGAGCCGCTGCGGACCTACGAGGGTTGCGGCGAGACACTGGACGAGGCATTCGTCGATGCGGCCCGCAAGGCGCTCGCCGACGACAGTGAGCGGAACCTGGGTCGCCAGTTCGTCGTCATCCGCCATGTCGTGACGATCGACAACCCTCGCATCTCCGAGCACAAGGTCGACATCGGCGGGTAGGGCCGCATAGGGCCGGACAGGTCCGGCCCCTACATCGGATCCGGGAGGAAGCCCGGCGTGACGACGACGCGGCCGCGCTCGAGATCGATGGCGCGGATCGCGTCCTCGATCAGCGGCACGAGCCGGCCGTCCTCGAGCTCGACGTTGTCGTTCGCGACCCCGGGGTGCACCTCGACGATCCGCCCGAGCTCGCGCCCACCGTCCTCCACGGCCGTGAGCCCGAGCAGCTGGAACGCGTAGTAGCTTTCGGGATCCGGTGGCGGGAGGTCGGTCAGCGGGACGGAGAGCGTGGCGCCTCGCTCGACCGGTCGATCGAGTCGAATCGCGTGACGGCCGCCTCCGACACGCCGATGTAGCTCCACCCTGGCCGGCGAGCCTTCGACGAAGAGCCGGGCGCCGATCTCCCAGCGGCGCTCGTCGTCGCTCGCGTCCTCCACGACGAACGCCCCGTCGAGGCCGTGGGGCCGTCCGACCCGACCGATCGGGACCTCGGCGGACACGGACTCAGTCGGCGATCTCGAGGACGAGCCGCCGGTCGCCGCGCGCACCTGCCGTGCGGACGACCGTGCGAAGCGCTCGTGCGACGCGCCCCTGTCTGCCGATCACCTTTCCGACGTCGTCCGGCGCGACATGGAGACGAAGTACGACGATGTCGCCCTCGTCCACCCGGTCGACGCGCACCGCGTCCTGGTCGTCGACGAGCCCGCGCGCGATCCAGGCGAGGAGCTCATCCATCGGCTATTCGATCCCGGCTGCCTTGATCAGGCGCGCGACGGGCTGGGACGGCTGTACGCCCTTGGCAAGCCAGTCCTTGACCTTGTCGGCGTCGAGGTCGATCGTGGAGGGATCGGTCTGCGGGTTGTAGCGCCCGACGATCTCGATGAAGCGGCCGTCGCGCGGCGAGCGCGAGTCGGCCACCACGACGCGGTAGATCGGGTTCTTCTTCGACCCGACGCGCGTCAATCTCATACGTACTGCCATCTATACAGCGCCTTTCCTTCGAAGTGAGCTGGATTGTGCCCGAAGCCTTCGGCTTCGGGCACTAGAAGATCTTCCTAGCGGCGGCGGCGCGAAGCGCCGACGCCGCCGACGAGCTCCGGCGGCAACTTCCCTTTGCCCATGGCCTTCATGACCTTCTCCATCTGCTTGCGAGCCTGCAGCAGCCGGTTGACGTCCTCGATCGTCGTGCCGCTGCCTGCGGCGATCCGGCGACGGCGCGGCCCGTTGATCAGGTGCGGAACGCGTCGCTCGTGGGGCGTCATCGAGAGGACGATCGCTTCCACGCGCGCCATCTGCCGGTCGTCGATCTCGAGGCCGTCGAGCTGACGGCCCATTCCCGGCACGAGCTTCATGACGCCTTTCAGCGGGCCCATCTTCTTCAGCATCCGGCTCGAGGCGAGGAAGTCGTCGAAGGTGAACTGCCCCTGGAGCAGGCGCTGCTCCATCGCGTCACGCTCGTCCTCCTCGACAGCCTGCTCGGCCTTCTCGATGAGCGTCAGGACGTCGCCCATCCCGAGGATCCGCGAGGCCATCCGATCCGGATGGAAGACCTCGAGCTGGTCGAGCTTCTCGCCGACCGACGCGAACTTGACGGGACGGCCGGTGACGGCTTTGACCGAGAGCGCGGCGCCGCCCCGCGCATCGCCGTCGAGCTTCGTCAGGACAAAACCGTCGAAGGAGATCCGCTCCTGGAAGGCCGACGCGACGTTCACGGCCTCCTGGCCCGTCATCGCGTCGAGGACGAGGAGGACGTTCAGCGGCTTCACCGCGTCGCGGACGTGCTCGAGCTCGTCCATCAGCGCCTCGTCGATCTGCAGCCGCCCGGCCGTGTCGACGATCACCACGTCCCGTCCGTCGGCGGTCGCCCGCGAGATGCCCTCGGTCGCGGCGCGCACAGGATCGCTCGTCTCGGTGCGGTAGACAGGCACCTGGAGCTGCCGGCCGAGCTGCTCCAGCTGGTCGATCGCAGCAGGCCGCTGGAGATCCGCCGCGACGAGCGCCGGCGTCTTTCCCTCGTGCTTGCGAAGGTGCAGCGCGAGCTTCGCCGCGCTCGTGGTCTTCCCCGAGCCCTGCAGGCCGCAGAGGAGGATGACCGTCGGCGGCCGACCATAGACGAGCTTCGAGTCCGACGCGCCCATGAGCGTCGTCAGCTCCTCGTGCACGATCTTGACCACCTGCTGCCCGGGCTCGAGCCCCTTCAGGACGTCGTGATCGACGGCGCGCGCTCGAACTGAGGCGACGAGCTCCTTGACGACCGAGAAGTCGACGTCCGCCTCGAGCAGCGCCAGGCGGATCTCGCGCGTGACCCGGGTGACCGTCTCCTCGTCGAGCCGCGTCCGGCGCCCGAGGTCACCGATCGCGTCCTGCAGTCGGTTGGCGAGCGCATCGAACACGGTCAGGAAGGGTAGCCGTGGCCGTAGGGGCCGGACCTGTCCGGCCCTATCTCACCGGCCCTCAGGGCCGGACAGGTCCGGCCCTTACGAGCTCACCTGCAAGCGGCCTAATACAACGTCGCGCCGGCGTACGTGGCCGGTAGCGAGAAGGCGCCCATCCGCTCGACGGTCTCCATCTCCGACGCGTATACGTTGTGGAGCGGAGCGACCTCGATCTGCGGCGTCCCCTCGACGCCGTGAGTCCGAAGTGCCGGCACGAACC
>Ga0183260_10003379_pt1 | contig 12881 bp, 14 predicted proteins | sample AntDrymUQ4972206_2_FD_129768 | JGI IMG/M metagenome (GOLD analysis project Ga0183260, IMG submission 129768) | Polar desert sand microbial communities from Dry Valleys, Antarctica - metaG UQ497 (22.06) (version 2) (version 2) | ecosystem: Environmental > Terrestrial > Soil > Desert | place...
CCGAAGAGCCATTGCGGTCGAAGCTGCTCGTCGAGCGGGATCACCGGCGCGAGCCCGGCCGCCTGGTACAGCACCCAGGTGAGCGTCTCCATGAAGTTGTCCGGCTGCACGGGGCAGCCCGGCACGTTCACGATCGGCAGGCCGCCGGCAGACCGGAAGTCCCAGCCGAGGTAGTCCGCGAGCCCCATGCAGCCGGTGGGATTTCCCGCCATCGCGTGGATGCCGCCGTAGGTCGCGCAGGTGCCGCAGGCGACGACGGCCCAGGCCTTCTTCGGCAGCCTGTCGAGCCACCAGTTGAGCGTCAGGGGCTCGCCGGTGGCGGGGTCGTTGCCGAACGACGTCCAGTAGCCCTCGCCGTTGATCTGCTCGTTCGGCACGGAGCCCTCGAGCACGAAGACGAAGGGCGCGTCGAGCGTGCCGTTGACGGCATCGAAGAACGGCTGCAGGAACTCGTCGCCGCCGAGCGTCGGCGAGAGCACCTTGTTGTGCAGATGCACCTTCGGCAGCCCCGGGATGTTGCCGAGCAGCACGTCCTCGATCGTCGGCTGCATCGCGGCGGTGACCGAGACGCTGTCGCCGTCGCAGCTCATCCCCTCCGAGATCCAGAGGATGTGCACCTCCTCGACCCCCGGCACGTCCCGGCTCTCAGTATCAGGTTCCCATACTTGCGCCTCCACGCCTACCTCCTTCCGGCGACCAACTGGTCGTCCTCCACCAGCACGAGCGCGTCCACGAGCAGCTCCTCGCCGGCGATCACGTCGACGTGGAAGCTCCCGCACGGCGCGCACGCGAGCGGGAAGTCGTTGATGGTTGTCTCCAGGCCACAGTCCCGGCAGCTCACCCGCGCCGGCACCTCCTCGATCACGAGCTCGGCACCGTCGACCGCCGTGCCCTCCGCGACGAGCGCGAACGCGAACGTGAGCGCGGACGGCACCACCTGGCGGAGGTGGCCGATCACAAGCTCGACGCGCTCGACACGCCGGCCGGCAGCCGCCTCGCAGGCGACGGCGACGATTCCGTCGGCGAGGGCGAGCTCGTGCATCTTCAGCAGATCCTCGGGAGCGGGTCGCCGACGAGCATGTCCATCACGCGCCGGCCGCCGAAGGCGGTCTCGACGAGGAGGAGATCCACTCGCCCCACCTGAACCCGTCACCGGACAGCGGGCGGACGTTGACGTCGCGCCGCATTCCGGCCACCTCGAAACGGGCGAGCCTGTGCTCGTGGTCGACGATCTCCACGATCTGCCCTGGCACTGCTAGACACACGCGGCGGCCCCTGTAGCTCGAAGTGCTGCAGGACTCTATGCACGGCTCTCTACATGCGGCGGACATCTAACGGGTACCCCGTCGCCACGGTGCCTGCACCATCTCTCCTACGGTCAGGAACCCACGCTGCGAGCCGTCGCGGCTCAGAGCCGGCCTCGCCCGCGGACGTTCCACGTGTCCGCGAGACCGTCACCCAGCAGGTTCAGGGCCAGGATCATCAGGGCGAGAGCGACGCCCGGAAAAACGGACGTCCACCACGCGACCCCGAGATAGGACTGCGCGTCGGCGAGCATCGCTCCCCACGAGATCAGGTTGCGATCACCGACTCCGAGAAACGCAAGCCCAGCCTCGATCAACGCGGCCTGGCCGGCCTGGAAAGACGTGTTCACGGCGACGACCGGGGCAACGAGGACGAGGAGATGGCGGGTGATGATCCAGACGCTCCCCGCGCCGGTCGACCTGCTCGCCTCGACGAACTCCCGCTCGCGCAGCGAGATCGCCTCGGCGCGTACGAGCCGCCCAGTCGACGGCCAGAAGGTCGCCGCGAGGACGACCCCGACGAGCCAGAGGTGGCCCCCGAAGAAAGCCGCCGCCACGAGGGCGATGAGGAAGCGCGGCACGACGAGCGTCAACTCCATGAGCTTGAGCAGGATCTCGTCGAGCAGGCCACCGAAGTACCCAGCGGAGAGGCCCACGGCGGTGCCGACGGCAGCCGCGACGAGCGGAGGCAGGATCGCAATCTTCAGCGTCGTGGCAGCACCGCTGATGACCCGAGTCAGAACATCCCGGCCAAGCTCGTCGGTCCCGAAAGGATGCGCGGAGGTCGGCTCGCCGAGGATCGTCTCGCTCGTCCCGAAAGGGTCGCCCGCAGCTACGGCGGCGAAGACCGCGGCTGCGAGAACCCCCAAAAGGAAGAGCGTGCCCAGGACGAAGCGGCGTGAGCCGAGGAGCAGCCGCGGCGTCATTGGAAGCGAGTGCGAGGATCGAGGACGCGGTACAGCACGTCCGCGAAGAGGTTTGCGATCACGATGAGCCCAGCGGAGAACAGCAGAAGCCCCGCAAGCATGGGGGTGTCGCGCGAGAGAACCGAGTCGTAGAGGAGGCGCCCGAGACCTGGCCAGACGAAGACGGTCTCGACGAGCACCGCGCCGGTCAGCACGATCCCGAGGTAGCCGGTCAACACCGTCACGACGGGCCGAAGGGCGTTCGGGAGCGCGTGATGAAGCAGCACCCGCCGCTCCGACGCGCCCTTGGCGCGGGCCGCGCTCACGTAATCCTCCGCTAGCGCCTCCGCGGTCGCGATCCGTGTCACCCTCACGATCAGCGCAGCCAGGAGGAGCGAGAAGGTGCTCGCGGGAAGCACCAGATGTCGAACGACGTCGATGATGCCGCCAGGCTCGTCCGCCGAGCGCATCCCCCCGGCGGGCAGCCAGTGCAGCCGGACAGCGAAGAGTGCGATCAGGAGCTGGCCGAGCCAGAAGACCGGAAGCGAGTAGGCGATGAGCGAGCTGACGGAGATCGCGGCGTCGACGACTCCGCCGCGGCGTGCCGCCGCCAGGACGCCGAAGGTAATGCCGAGGATGGCCGCGAGCAGGACGGCGGCGGCGGCGAGGAGCAGGCTCGCCGGGAGGCGCGCGAAGATCGCGTCGCGCACGGGTCGGCCCTGGATCACCGAGAAGCCGAAATCCGCTTGCGCGGCCGCCCGCAAGTAGGAGCCAACCTGGTACGGAAGGGGCCGGTCGAGCTGCAGCCGCTCGCTGATCAGCGCCAGGTACTCGGGATCGGCTCCCGCTTGGCCCGCGAGGACCTGTGCCGTGTTCCCGGGGGCCAGGCTGATCAGTACGAAGGTCGCCGCGGTGACGACCACCAGCAGCAGCGCGCCTGAGACGAGCCGGCGAGCGAGGAAGACGGCGAACGAGCCTCGCGGTGGTGGCGCCGGCCCGTCAGCGTCTACCCGGGGATCCCTTCGTCCACCACACCTTCTCGCCGAAGGCGAACTGCTCCTTCGAGCCGGCGTTCCCGAAGCCACGGAACTCGGACCTCCGGTAGATCCACGGGCCGATCCCGTCTGCTAGCGGAATCACCGGCACGTCACTCGCGAGCTTCCGCTGGAGCTTCTTGTAGATGTCGCCGCGCTTGCGCTGGTCGAGCTCGGCAGCCGCCTGATCGAAGAGCCTGTCGACCTCGGCGTTGCAGTAGCCCGAGCCGTTCGTGAAGGGCGCCTGGACGTAGTTCGAGCAGACGTAGATGCGCTTCCAGCCGACGTCGGGATCCGCGGGATGGGTGAAGTTCGTGTAGCCCATGTCGAAGTCCTTGTCGATGTAGAGCCTCCGAACCCACGAGTTCATGTCCATCAGCCGCAGGTCGACGGCGATCCCCACCTCGCCGAGCTGCGACTTGATCAGCTCGGCCTGCCGGGCGAAGCCGGCGTCGTAGATGAACGAGGTGCGGAAGCGGACATCGTTCGAGCCCCGGCGGAGCCCTGCGTCGTCGAGCAGCGCATTCGCCCGCGCGGGGTTGTGTGGGTACTGCTGCACCTTCGAGGTGTAGGCCCAGGGGATGAATCGCGTCAACGGACTCTTCGCGGGGCGGAGAACGCCTGCGTACGCCGTGCGGGCGATGAACTCCACGTCGAGCGCATAGGCCATCGCGCGGCGCACCCGGACATCGTCGAACGGCTTCTTGCGGTTGTTGAGGATCAGCGGGACAACACGTGCGGCCCCCTCGCGGCCACGCTCGGTCACCGTCACGCCGGGTCGGTTCTGGAAGCGGAGCGCGTCGGGGCCGCTCGGGAACATGTAGAGGTCGACTTCGCCGGCCTCGAACGCCTGCGCGGCCTGAGCCGACGGCATGTTGCGGAAGACGAGCCGGTCGAGACGCGGGAGCCCCGCCTTGAAGTAGCTCGGATTCCGGACGAGTACGACCCGGTCGCCCGGCGTGTACGACTCGAATCGAAACGGGCCCGTCCCGATCGGGCGCAGGTTGACCGGGTTCGTCAGAGGATCGGTGTTCTGGTAGAGGTGCCTCGGCAGGATGGCGCCGTTGTCCTCGTCTAGCCAGGTCAGGAAGGGCGCGTAGCGCTGCTTCAGGCGGAAGACGACGACGTTCTTGCTCGGCGCGCTGACCCCCTCGATCACATCGACCAGCGTGCGGGTGCGCGGATGGAGCTTGAGCAGAACATCCTCATACGTGAACTTGACGTCCGCGGACGAGAACGGCCGGCCATCGTGCCAGCGCACATTCGGAGCGAGCTGAAAGGTGTACGTCCGCCCGTCCTTCGAGATCTTCCAGGAGCTGGCGAGATCCGGCGTGGGCGAGAAGTAGCGGTCGAGGCGGACGAGGCCGTTGAAGATCTGCCCGGTGACGGGATGGGCCTGACCCGAGCTCGTGATCGCCGGGTTGAGCGGACCGGGATCGCCGGCGGCGACGACGAGCGTCCCTCCGAAGAGGGGCTTGGGAGGCGTCGCGGTATCGGCCACGCCTGACGCCGCCGAGAGGGTCACCATCGTTAGCAGCAGAGCAGAGGCAGCGAGACTGGCGGGGCGAAGACGGCGCATTGCGGGGGAATGTATGCACGCTTAGGTAAATGCACGCTGCACCTAGCGCCCGACCGGCTGCCCTTGCATACTCGAGTGGCTATGTCCAATCAGGCGATCGAAGCCGGCGAGCTCGAGCGCATCGTCGAGTTCCACGGCCACATGTGCCCCGGGCTCGCGCTCGGGATTCAGGCAGCGCGGATCGCCCTGCGCGAGATCGGCGCCCACGCCTCGGACGAGGAGGTCGTTGCGACGGTCGAGACGGACATGTGCGCAGTCGACGCGATCCAGTTCTTGACGGGCTGCACGTTCGGCAAGGGGAATCTCGTCCACCGCGACCTGGGCAAGAACGCCTACACGTTCTGGCGGCGCTCGGACGGCAAGGCGATCCGGATCTCGGGTAGGCCGGGGGTGCGGCGCCGGGATCCCGAGCACCAGGAGCTCTTCGAGAAGACCGCAGCCGGCGAGATCACGCCATCGGAGCGAGCACGTTTCCAGGAGCTGCATCTCAGGCGTTCCCGGGAGATTCTCAAGACACCACCGGAAGAACTCTTCTCGGTTCTGCCGGTCGACGATGCGCCGCCCCGCCGGGCGCGGGTTCACGTGTCAGTGGTGTGCGACAGCTGCGGCGAGGAAACGATGGAGACGCGCGTGCGGCTGCTCCGGGGGAAGCGGTTGTGCCCGGACTGCTTCGATTGGGATCTGGGCGCGACCTAGCGGGTCGCGCGAGCTGTTGCAGACGCGTCGTCGAGAGCGACGAACTCGCCGTAGCGGCTGAGGAAGACGTCGAGCGTCGAGCGGGCGCGCACGAGCGACTTGGAGCGCCGGTGCAGCTCCTCCATTCCCGCCCGCGTCAGCTCGTAGATCCGCCGCGCAGGCCCGTTCGCGGAAGGCTCCCACGCGGAGTGGACAAGGCCGTCGCGCTCGAGCGCGCGGAGAGCGCGGTAGAGCCCGCCGGGGTCGTCGCCCGCGAAGCCGAGAGGCCGCAAGCGCTCGAGCAGCTCGTAGCCGTGCGCCGGCTGCTCGCGCAGGAGCAGCAGTAGGCAAGGACGGAGGAAGCTCTTCGGGAGTGAGGGCGCCTCGTCCTCAATGCGCATGCTGGACCCGTTCCTCAAGGCAGCGAGCGGCTTCGTCAGGCGAGTCGTGACACCAGCAGTCGGCGTCGCACTCGCCGTGCCCGGGCCGCGTGAGGTCGGCGAACTCCTCGGCGAAGGTTCGCTTGCCCGCGTCCAGGCCCATCGGGGTGAGGCCGAAGCCCTCCTCCGACTGTTCGAGGTACCCCTCGGCGACGAAGCGCTCGAGGTACGGCGCGAGCGTTGCGGCAGGAACTGCGAGGAAGCGTGCGAGCTCGGCCACCGTCGGCGCGTCCCCGAGCCCCTCGGAGCGCATCCAGTACATCGCCTGCAGCACCTCCTCACGCACCCTGAGCGCGTCGAGCTCGCTCATCGCTCCCCCACGAAATCGCGGGCGAGCTTGCCGATCGCCTCTACCGCGGGCGAGCGCTCGTCGAAATCGAGCGGCGCCACGCCCGCTCGCTCCGCGCCGATCAGCTGCTCGTCGAACGGGACGACGCCCGCGATCTCGAGCCCGTGCTGGGAGGCGAACTCCTCGACGGCGGCGAGATCGCGCTCGTCGCGGATCTTGTTCGCCACGAGCGCCACGCGCTCGAGCCCGAGATCCTTCGCGAGCGCGGCCATCCGTCGCCCGGTCTCGAGCGACTTGAAGTACGGCTCGACGACGGCGAGCAGTCCGTCAGCGTAGCGGGCGGTTCCGCGCGAGAGGTGCTCCGGCGAGGCCTCCGTATCGAGGATGCAGACATCCTCGGCCGGGGCGGTCTCGATGACGCTACGCACGGTAGCGTGGAGGCCGCACAGTCACCCGGTTCCCGCGTGCTGCGGGTGGGCCATCACGAGGAGCGTCACGTCGTCCGGGCCCCGCACGGAGTGGGAAGCGCAGATCTCCTCCAGCGTCTTCGTCAGCACCGCACCGCCGCCCGAGCGATCGAGCAGGTCGCGAGGCAGCGTCGGCATGGAGCTCATCCGGTCCTGTGGGATCCCGAGCGTGAGCGCAAGGTTAGGACTCGAGTCGCCGTCGATCGCGAGCACCTTGCGCCCGTCACGCGCGAGCAGGCGCGCCATCGTCCCCGAGATCGACGTCTTCCCGGATCCACCCTTGCCGGCGACCGCCACCTTCACTCGGGGGAGTGTAGATCAGATCCAGGGAACGCCGAGCATGCGGACGAGCCGCCGCACCTCGTCCGCTGCCGGGGCGACGGCAGCTGCAACCACCGACGAGAGCCCCTGCCCGACCCGCTCGGCGTCGACGACTTCGCAGCCCACGAGCCAGACGCTCGCCGGCAGGACATCCAGGCCGTGCGCGAACATGAGCGCCCGCTCGGGGGTCGCATAGTGGACGTCGGCGAGGTCGTCGGGGCCGGCGATCCCGCGGATGGCAGGGCGCTGCACGACGACCGTCCCCGGCGGACGGCCGAGCTCGAGGGCGTCGACGACGATCAGGCCGTCAGCTCCTGCGAAGAGCTCCTGGACGAGATGGATCCCGCCGATCCCGATGTCGAGGACTTCCACCTCACGCGGCGGCTCCTGCTCGAGCAGGCGGACGGCGACCGCGATGCCGAAGCCGTCGTCTCCCCGCAGGACGTTGCCGACGCCCGCGACAATGATCCGCATCTCCGAGAGGATAGGCCGGGTGGACGCTTTTCTGGAGCTCGAGCAGCGGCTCGACCGCTACGACGCGATGCGCTACCCGGTCCAGCACGCGGTGACGCGTTTCCACCTCGGCTCCCTGCTCGCTGACGCTGGTCGCGTCAAGGAGGCGATCGACTCCCTCGCCCGGGCCGTTGAGCTGTTCGACCCGGTCGCGCTACCCGTCGAGCACGCGAAGTCGTTGAACGCGCTCGGCGCCGCCCGCCGGCTGGCGGGGGAGCTCGAGCTCGCGGGCGCCTCCTTCGAGCGGGCCGCGCAGCTCTTCGCGGAGGCGGGGCTCGACCCGGAGCGGGGCGCCGCGCTCTTCAACCTCGGGCTCGTGCGCCGCGGGGCCGATGTCGCGGCGGCGGCCGACTGCTTCAGGCAGGCGGCCGAGCTGCTCGGCAACGCCCAGGAGGCGGCCGTGCTGCGAGAGCTCGGGGCGACGCTGCTCGAGCTCGGCGAGGTGGAGGAGGCGGTCGCCGTGCTCGAACGGGCGGCGGCCGGCGCCGAGGGCGACCCGGCCGGCTACGGAGGTGCATTGAACGCGCTCGGCCTCGCCCGGCTCGCGGCCGGCCGCCTCGACGAAGCGGCCGAGTCCTTCCGCGGCGCGATCGGCGCGCATCCGCGCTCTGTGCGCCCCGCAGAGTTCGCAATGGCGAAGGCGAACCTCGCCCTGGCGCAGGAGCGCCGTGGCGATCTGGCTCAGGCACGCCTCGCCGCGCGCCAGGCACTCGGGGTGGCGGAGCCCCCGGAGCCGGTCTCCGAACAGGCCCGTGCCGTCCTCACGAGGCTTGGTCCTGTCACGGACGACCTGCTGACGACTCTGCGCGAGGAGCCACGGGCGAGCTGGGAGCCCCTCGTACGGGAGGAGGTAGTGCGCTCCGCGGACGCCCCGGCCGAGGAGCAACGGGTCGACGCCGGGACGTGGATCGGCGGCTCGAGCGTCGAGCTCGCGGAGGTCTGGCTCGGGGCGCTGCTCGAGCAGCCGCCGGCTGCGCTGGAGTCGCTCGTGCGCGCTGCGCTCGCGGCGCTTCCGGAGTTCGAGCCGGAGGTGCGGCAGCGGTTCCGGGACGACGTGGCGCGGGCAGGGGCGCGCTTCCACGTCCCGCAGCTGCTGCGGCTCGAGGAAACCTTCGTGCGACTCGCCGCCGAGCTGAGCGTGCCATGGAGCTAGGCGAGGCGCTCGCGGAGGCGCTGGCCGGCAGGCCGCTCCGCTTCTACCCGGCGCTCCTCTCGACGGAGGCCGACGCCCTCGCCTGGGCGCGGGCGGGTGCAGCTCAGGGCTCGGTCGTCGCCGCCGGCTACCAGGCCTCGCCGCGCGGTCGCGCCGGGATGGAGTGGGAGGTTGGCGACGGGCTCGCCTTCTCGCTCGTCCTGCGTCCCCGCCCGCGCATTCCAGGCCCGCGCGAAGGCTGGCTCTACACGGTCGCGGTGTCCGGGCTCGCCGACGGGCTCGGTGGCGAGGCGCGCATCGAGTGGCCCGACGAGGTGCGCCGAGGCGAGGCGAGCGCGGGCGCGATCGGCGTCCACGTCGAGCTCGGGCCGCTCGGCGTCGACTGGGCGGTCGTGAACGTGCTCGTGCGCTCCGGTGATCCGGAGCTCGTCCCGAGCATCGCCACGGCCATCGAGGAGCGGCTCGCGGCTCCGACTGCACCTGTGCTCGCCGCCTACCTTCGCCGTTGCGAGACGATCGGACGCAGCGTCCGCGCCCGCTTGATCCCCCTCGGCCCTGCAGGTCCGGAGGTGAGCGGGATCGCGGTCAGCTCGTCGGTGGACGGCTCGCTCGTCCTGGAGACGGCGGCGGGCCGCCGCGTTGCGGTGCCGCCCCAGAACCTGGGCCGGCTCGAGCCAGCTCTTCCCTGACCAGCACGAGCGCATGCTCGAGCGCCGCCACCGCCTCCGGCGAGAGCTGCTCGGACGACGTGACACGCGCGGGCTCGACCTCGATCGCGACCGCGCGCCGGGGCAGCGCGCCGAGGCCGGCTGCGACCTCCAGCACGAGGTCGATCCCGACGTAGCCGGTCACCGCGTCGCCGACGGCGCGCTGGATCTCCGCGGGCCGGATCGGCTTCGGCCGGTAGTCCCGGCGCTCCACGGTTCCCGGGGGCCGCCCTCCCGGCACGGCGCCGACGAGGATGAGCACGTCGGGCCGAAGCTCCTCCAGTCGCTGCGCGACCGCCACGGCGCCGTAGAAGAGATCCTCCACGAGCACGTCGGGCCCGAGATCCTCCGCTGCCAGCCGCTCGACGGCGTGCCGCCCGAGGTCGAGATCTCCCTGGTAGAGCTCGCCGACCCCGCCGACCAGGACGCTAGTCAGCGCCGCAGGCGCAGGTGTTGACCTCGCGCGTGACCGTCCCCTGCCCGGTGTGGACGTGGGTCGTGCACGGCATACACGGGTCGAAGCTGCGAATCGTCCTGAGCATGTCGATCGAGGTGAACTTCGAGGGATCGGACGTGTCCTCGATGATCGGCGTGTTCAGTACCGCCTCCTCGTAGGGCCCGAGCTGATCCCACGGATCGCGCGGCGACGCATTGATCGTCGAGGGTGTGCAGATCTGGTAGTTGACGATCTTCCCGTGATCCATGACCAGGTGGTGGGCGAGGTAGCCGCGCCCGGCGCCCCACCAGCCGACGCCGATCCGCTCGTCTTTCGGGATGTGCTTGTCCAGCTGGTCGGGCGGAACCGCCGCGACCTTTCGCTCGCCCTGCTTGAAGAGCTTGTAGGCCTCGAGCAGACTCGCGAGCCCGACCAGCTGCGAGAAGACGTAGTGGTAGGCGCGGCCGCGGTTGCGCTCGAAGGCGTTCCAGACCTCGGGGACGTGCCACTCGCAGTCCATCTCCGGGGTCAGGCCTTTCGGGACGTTCAGCTTCAGGCTGCGCCCGGTGGCCTGGATGAAGTCGTTCGCGGGCTGCTTCTGCGCCATCGCGGTCATGAACATCCTCGCGTACGCCCCTGCCTCGACGACGTTCCGATCCCAGCGCGGGGCGCAGGCCCACGTGTACTTGTCCTTCCAGCTCTTCTCGCTCGGCTTCGGCAGCGTCTGCTTGTTCCAGGGGTGGTACGGACTGATCGGGTCGCCGCGAGGGTCGGTCGCGTACCGGTCGCCGGCCCATTGCTCGTAGTAGGAGTGCTCGACGAACTCCTCGAAGCCGATGTTGACGTCGGTGAGGCGAGTCGTCACGAGCTCGCCGTCGATCACGACACCCGGTGTCGACCAGCGCCGCTCACCCCAGTCGTTGCAGTCCGCGTAGCTCGAGTTATAGGCGTGCGGATCGTCCCAGAAGCCGGTGTCGATGAGGCTCATCGGCCGCGCGCCGACCTGCTTATAGCGCTCGTCGCACGCGTAGAAGAACTCGGGGATCTCATCCCAGACCGCAAGCATCCGCTTCGCGTAGTCGAAGATCCGCCCGAGCTTCGAGTGGTACTCGTTGAGCGTCTGCAGCGAGACCGTCGAGGAGACACCGCCAGGAACGACGGTCTGCGGATGCGGGTACTTGCCCGCGAGGATCACAAACATCTCGCGCGAGATGCGCGTGAACTCGAGCCCTTCGCGGTAGAGCGCACCGGTTAGTGGGTTCAGGGCAGTCATCAGGTCCGCCATCGTCCTGAACCCGTGATGCGCCTCGCCGCGGCAGCGCCACTCCTTCGCCTTCGGCCAGAGCTCCGGGTTCACGGCCCTGACCACGGCCTCCGAGTAGTCCGGCCCGGCCAGGAGGTAGAGGTGGAGCGGGTTGTCGTACCCCATCTCCGCGGCCTCCTGCATGTTGCGGATGACGGTCCCGAGCGGCGGCACCTCGAGCCCCATTGCCATCTCGATCGCGTACGCCGACGCATGGGCGTGCACGCCGCCACAGACGCCGCACGCCCGCGAGGAGATGAAGATCGCATCCCGCGGGTCGCGGCCCATCAGGATCACCTCGTAACCCCGGAAGAGAGTGGCCTGGGAACGGGCGTCGAGGTAGCGGCCGTTGTCGAGATCGGCAACCACGTTGATTGCAAGGGCGCCCGCGACGCGGGTCACGGGATCCATGTTCAGATCCTTGATATGCCCGTTCCGCGCTGAGAGGCGCTTGATCTGCTCCTCGCGGTCGGCGTCGGTCATCGCGACCTCGGGCCGCGTCACGGTGACCGAGTACGGGTCGGGAATGCCGCCGATCAGTCGCGCGGCGCCGTTCTGATCGAATTCGACCGGGAGATTCTTGAAGCACACGTCAGGAGTCCTCTCGTTTGCCCTTGCCCCACTCTTCGCCCTCGTTCTTGCCGGTGTCGCCGCGACGCCGGAGCACGTCGTAGACCTTGTGCCCCGCCTTGCTGAGGCCGCTCGGCTCGCCCTTCTCGGCGGCCCAGCCGCTCGGAACCTCCCCTTCGACGTCCCAGCGCACCTCGCGATTCAAGTGTTCGTTCGTGTTCATCCGTAGGGGACGGATGATGCTGCCCACCATCTTCGAAGTGGTCGACGAGAGCTTCGAGCCGGGCGATGCCTTGTAGAACGGCGTGAACTTGTCCGGGAAGCCCGGCATCGTGCAGCCGATGCAGGCCCCACCCGAGTTCATGCAGCCGCCTGCGTGGTTGATCGCACCGCGCGAGGTGATGTTGCAGTTGACGACGGGCCCCCAGCAGCCGATCTCGACGAGGCACTCCTTGTCCCCGAACTCGTCCGCGAAGCTCCCCTCCTCGTAGTAGGCGCCCCGGACGCAGTGACGATGGACGGTCTCCCCGAAGAGCCACGCGGGGCGACCGAGCTCGTCGAACTCCGGCAGCGGGCCGAAGCCCTGGAGGAAATAGAGGATCGCGGCGACCGTCTCGGTGAAGTTGTCGCCGACTGGCGCGCAGCCCGGGATATTGACGACGGGCACGCCGAGGGCGCTGCGGTAGTCCTTGCCGAGGAAGTCCATCATGCTCATCGCGCCCGTCGGGTTGCCGTGCGCTGCCGGTATCCCGCCCCAGGTCGCGCATGTGCCGATCGCGATCGACGCGGCCGCGCCAGGCGCGAGCCTCGCGATCCATTCGTCGGTCGAGACGGTCCGCAGCTCCCCCCCGGCTCCCCAGGGCTCCTCGCCCTGCCCGGACCAGTAGCCCCCGGCCTTGTGGGCGACGGTCTCGTCGCTGATCGAGCCCTCGAGGATGATCACGTACGGAGCGTCGAGCTCGCCCTTGATCGCATTCTCGTGCGCGCGGAGGTAGGCCGGGCCCGACTCGATGTTGACGACGGGGTGGTGGAGGATCACGCGGGGCAGGCCGGGGTGGGCGCCGAGCAGGAGGCTCTCGACGCTGGGAGCCTGCGCCCCGGTGACCGAGACGGTACAGCCGTCGCAGCTCATGCCCGCCAGCCAGAAGACGTGGACGATGCGCTCGGCCTCGGCGGGACCGCTTC
>Ga0183260_10003380_pt1 | contig 12881 bp, 12 predicted proteins | sample AntDrymUQ4972206_2_FD_129768 | JGI IMG/M metagenome (GOLD analysis project Ga0183260, IMG submission 129768) | Polar desert sand microbial communities from Dry Valleys, Antarctica - metaG UQ497 (22.06) (version 2) (version 2) | ecosystem: Environmental > Terrestrial > Soil > Desert | place...
CAGTTGGATGAATCGCGTGCCGGCAGCGTATGAGGACCTCGGTCTCGACACGGTGTTCTCCACCATCTTCTCGCCAAGCAAGTGGTACGACGCATACCGGTACTTCATGTACCGCGAGCTGGCTGCGGCGCCGACTCAAGACCAAATCAGCGTGGGGTATACCTTTCGGCTGAGCAACCAGATGAATCCGAGCGCCGGTCCGTTCGATCTCGGGACCGGGCAATCCCTCGGCCCCGGCGCCGCGCTGGGCCAGCTCAACGCGCCCACCGGTATCGCCCTTTCCAGCGACGGCGAGATTATCTACGTCGTGGACTCAGGCAATCAGCGAATCCAGCGCTTTGCGCGAGATGGCACATTCATCGGAACCTGGAGCGCCGAGGACGATCAGCGGCTCGGCCTCGGTATGTTCGAACCCGCCAACCAGGGAGCGAGCGACATCCTCGTCGGACCCGACGACCTGATTTACGTGGCGGATACCTGGAACCACCGGATCATGATTCTCGACTCAGAGGGCCAACTTGTGCGCGAATTGGGACGAATCGGGGAAGTTACCGACACCGGAGATTCGCCCGATCCGAATATTTCACCCGGATTGTTCTATGGACCGCGCGGGATCGCGATCGCCGAAGGTGAGCTTTATGTCACCGACACCGGTAACGAGCGGGTTCAGGTGTTCGCATCCGATGGCGCCTTCCTCCGCGCGTTTGGCGGCTATGGAACCGATCCCGGCATGCTGATCGAACCGGTCGGAATCGCGATTGGTCCCGATGGCCTGGTGTACGTCGCCGATACCGGCAACTCCCGGATCAGTGTGTTCGCGAAAGACGGCACGCCCGTCAATCAGATACCGGTGCCAAATTGGGAGGGACAGTTCAGTGAGCAGAATTACTTGCGATTCGGCCCGAACGGCGTGTTGGTCATCACCTCGCCTGGATCGGGCATTGTTCAGGCGTACAACGGCTCCGAATTCGTAACAATTCAGGGAGGCGAGGCCGGTGGCGGGCTCACGGCGCCGCTCGGGATCGCGATCGGTGGAGACGGCCAGGCGCTGGTGACGGAAACTTCCCGCAGCCGTGTTCACGAGTTCCCGATTGTGTTTCCAGACGGATTCATCGACGGTCCGGTCGCCTCGCCGGAGGCAACGCCAATGCCCACAAACCCCGCGACGCCGGTCGGGTGATCGGACTGTTCAGGGAGACCGCATACGGTTAGTGGCCGGTCTTGTGCCGGCCAACTCAAGCGGGCGGGGACAGGTTCCGGTTTGGAGCGGATCGCGAAATGGTTGACGCCTACCGTCTTGGTAGGGCTGCGGAGCTTGCTCCGCCCGTGTTCCGCCAAGATCGTCAACCTTTGTGACACCCGGTTTAGTGAAACTCGTTCATGAATGATCCGGGTTGATTCAGGTCAACCGTCGAATCCGAACAACTCGATTTCGACGTCGCCGAGGTACCCGAGGTCAAGTGACCGTTCGATGAACTCCGCGATCGTGCTCAGCATCGCATTTGCGTGGGGTGCGCTGTTGGAGACGACGACCACTCCAAGCGTGCCGGTCCGTATGTCGTCGAGCGTCTCGATTTCGGCGATCGCGGCATTGAACTTGTTCTGGACACGCTTCGTGAGCGACTTGATTTCGCCCCGCTTCTCCTTGATCGAGAACGTCGACTCGAACAGGATTGTGATCCGCGCTCTCCCGATTGTGACGCTCATGGCACGCCGAACCATACGTTGACGCGGTGATTCGCAACGTTTGTCACCTCACTACCCGCCATTCCTAATCCATGCAAACCAGATCGCGGGTGGCGTGGTTGAGTTTCACTCCGCCTTCACCCGTGCAGACGACCGTGTCTTCGATCCGGACCCCAAACTTGCCCTTGAGGTAGATGCCGGGCTCGTCGCTGAAGGTCATCCCGGCTTGCAGCGGGAGCGTGTTGCCCTCGACCAGGTACGGCTCCTCGTGGACTTCGAGACCGAGGCCATGTCCGACGCGGTGCAGGAACGCCTCGCCATAGCCCGCGTCGGAAATGAGGTTGCGGGCCACGCGGTCGAGTTCCTGCAGTGGAACTCCTGGTTTGACCGCCTCGAAGGTCGCCTGGTTGGCGTCACGCACGACCTGATACACCTTCTTGAACTCCTCGGTCGGCTGCCCGATGAAGACTGTGCGCGTCACGTCGGAGTTGTATCCATTGAGATTGCCGCCCCAATCGAAGATCACGGAGTCACCATCCTCGATCACCCGATCGCCGGTGTGATGGTGCGGAGATGCGGCGTTGGGTCCGCTTGCGCAAATGCCCCATGACACCTTGAGACCACGTTGGGCGGTGAGGTCGGAAAGTCGCTTCAGCGCCTCGACCTCGGTCAGTCCGCTGATTGCGGGTCCCTCAATGAACTCTTCCCAGGCCTCGTCGGTCAACCGGCTCACTTCGGTCAGGGCATCGATTTCTGCCCAGTCCTTGATCATCCGCAACGGCCGGATGATTGGCGCCGCCTCGACCCAGGATGCGCCCGGGAGATGCGTTTGCAGGCGGAGGAGAAAGGCAGTCCAGAGTTGATTGCCAGCCGCAATTTTCTTGCCGGAAGCATTCCCGATCACCGTCGCCGCCAGCGCGGCGGCATCCTCATGGTCCTCCCAGGTGTGAATCGAAACCAGCCGGCTGGCGTCGCCGACCAGTGGCGCCTCCAGTGTTGGGACGACGACGGAAGGTTTGCCGCTGACCGGAACCACCAGGAGATTGAGGCGTTCGCTGAGGTGGGCATCGAAGCCGGTGAGGTAAAAGAGATCGGCGGAAGGGCCGAAAACCGCTATGTCGATGCCACTGCTCGTCAGCTCCTGTTGCAGGCGAGCAATCCGGTCAGCGTGAAAATCTGTCGATTCTATCGATATCATGAGCACAGCCTTTGCGTCGTTTGCTATCTCGGTCGGAGCGATTGCTTCGTTGGAACGCTTATCGCAGACGGCATTGGATAGATCAAGATCATACCGTGCCTCGGACTCGCCGTGTGACGCAAATTGCACAACGGGCGCTGTCGAAACCGGCAACATGCTACCCTCAACAAAGCGCCGCAATGTCGCGGCAGTCGCCTCCATGAACGAGCGACACGATCGAGGCGATCGATCCCGTCATCAAGCAACAGAACCAGCAGCGTGTCCCGCTCGATGCATAATGCACGACGGGCTTCATGTCGTGTTACAGGGGAATGCGCCCGCCATGTCAACCTCAGTATCGGCCAATCGTATCGCCATCGACCTCGATGGCGTGCTCACCGAGCACCCCGCGCCACTGGTCGCGGCCGCGAACCAGCGTTTTAAGCTCGACCTGCCAGAGCGCGCATTCATCGACTCCGCCGGCCTGAATGTGCCCCTCAATGTGCGGGAATGGGTCTACAGCGACAACGGTCCGGCCTCCAGGCTGCAACCGGCTGCCAATGCGCTGGAATTTGTCGCCAAAGCAGTTGACCTGTTCGGTGAAAGCAACGTCATCATCCTGACCGCTCGTCCGGAGTCATCGGCGAAGATGACCGTGACATGGCTGGAGCGCCACGGCTTTCCCGCGATCGCAATCGTGTTCGCCGACGACAAGTTGACCTCAGCCCGCTCCCAGGGATGCCATTTTGCGGTCGAAGACAGCGAGCGGCATGCGTTGAACTACGCCGCCGGTGGAATCACCTGCTTCCTGATCGAAGATACCCATCATCCGCACCACGTCGATGAGCCGTTGATCATCCAGGTCAGTGGCCTGCCGGAAGTCGCCGGGCGACTGAACCTAATGTCCTCCAGCGCGGGACGACGAGAGTCCATCGCGGCCGCGCTCCCGCCGGTGGAGGTCGACACCGGAGAGCGCGTGCCGGTGATCGTCGTCAGCGACGCGATCCATCCAGTCGCCCGCGCCGAGTTCCTGACAGTCGCCCGGATCGTCGATGTCGATGGAACCGACGTCGATGCGCTACTGGCGGCGATGACGGGGGCCGATGCCCTGGTGGTGCGAAGCGAGACGCAGGTGACCAGCGAGGTGCTGACCGCCGCGCCCCGGCTAAAGGTCATTGCGCGGGCGGGAGTCGGCGTCGACAACATCGATCTCGAGGCCGCCACCAGGGCGGGCGTGCTCGTGCTCAACGCACCCGGCGCCAACGCGACCTCGGCGGGCGAGCACACGGTGGCGGTGCTCCTGGCGCTGATGCGCCAACTGCCCTACGCCAACGACTCGACCCACGCCGGTCGCTGGGAGCGGAAACGAATTGTGCCGAGCGATCTGCGCGGCCGGACCATCGGTTTGGTCGGTTTGGGTCGAGTCGCCGCGGTGGTCGCCAGGCGATTGCAGGCATTTGAAATGCGCGTGATCGCCCACGATCCGTTGATTCGGCCGGAGCGATTCGCCGATCTTGGCGTAGAGCCCGTCTCCCTCGACACGTTATTGGCAAGCGCCGACATCGTGTCGTTCCATGTCCCCTTCACCGCCGAAACGCGGCACATGCTGAATGCGACGACAATCGAACAACTCAAGCCTGGCGCGATTGTGCTGAACATGGCCCGCGGCGACGTGGTGGACGAAGAAGCGCTGGCAAGCGCTCTCCGCACCGGGCGAATTGCGGCGGCGGGTGTGGACGTGTTCTCCCACGAACCGTGTCGCAAGAGTCCGCTCTTCGGATTGCCGAACGCGATCGTGACCCCGCATACCGCGGGCTCAAGCGTCGAAGCACTTGAAGCGGTGGGACGAGTCATAGGCAACTCCACCCTGGCGGCCTTGCGTGGCGAAGCGGTCGCCAACGCCGTCAATCTCCCACAGGCAACACTGGAAGCGCCGGAATTGCGACGGCTGACGACCGTGGCCGGAGCGGCGGGTCACTTGCTCTCGGTGCTCGTGCCCGAAATTCCGCATCGCGTCCGCCTGACCATCTATGGCCAGGTCGCTCCCGATGTCGCGGAACACGTGCTCAATGCGGCGTTGAGTTCCTCGTTCCAGCAGTGGCTGAGTCGGAGAGTGACCCCGGTCAACGCGCGCGTCGTGGCCGCGGACATTGGCGTCGAGGTCGAAAGCCCCACGATTGACGCGGAAGCGTCGGTCCTGCCGCAATTCTTGTTCGAGGTGCGTGGTACATCGACTCATACTGTGACCGTTACCTGGGACCGCGTTCATGCCGGAATCGTGGCTGTAGATCGCTTCTCGCTGGAGCGGCCGCTTGCCGGTGAAGTGATGATCACCCATCACCACGATCAACCGGGCGTGATCGGCACGCTGGGCACAATCCTGGCGCGCTACGGGGTGAACATTGCCGGGATGCAGGTAAGCCGCCACGCGCCGCATCGCGAAGCGATGATGGTCACCAATGTCGATGAACCGATTCCCGCCGCAGCGCTGGCGGAAATCCGTGCCGCGGCCGCGATCGAGGATGCGTTTGTGGTCACGCTGCCGCCGTTCGCGGGCAATCCCGACCCGGTAGCCGTCTCAGCAATGACGTCGGTGGCGATGAAATAGGTACACTTGACACACTGGCCGACCACACACCACGCCTGGGAATTTGCCGTGACCAATCAACGCTCAACCGACACAACTGAGATTCGCGGGGAGCCCTCGGCGAACGAACACCCCAGAAAAGTCTCCGGGCTGGTGGCTGTGCTGAGCACGGACCTCTTTTTCGGGATGCGGATTCGGACGTCGCTGCGACAGTTGGGTTACGCGGTGGCGATCGCGCAAGATGTGCCGACGTTTGCGCGGCGCCTCGAAAACGGCGACCAGCGGGCGGCGCTCGGTCTGGTCGACTTCAATTTCCCGGTCGATTGGGAGGCCGTCAAGGCGACTGTCAGCGTCGGTGTCCCGATTCTCGCATTCGGGCCGCACAAGGATGTCGAGGGCTTCCGGGCGGCGAAGCGCGCCGGTGTGACGCGGGTTGTGGCGAATGGCGAATTCAGCCGCTCGCTCCCCGATCTCGCTCGCCGGTACGCCACGAGACCTGACTGACAACCGCGTTTACACATTAATGACACCTCCCCAACCGTCACTCTGACGAAGGAAGGGTCGGCCCCGCTGGATACCCGCGAAGCCGGTCCGCGTCAGCGGACGCTCTTCGGCAGACCCATCGGGCGCCGACTCCGTCGTCGAGTGCTTCGCGCAGGGACGTTTCGCTGGAGTTCAACATTGCGGCGCATTGCAAGCGAAACTGAACATCGTCCCTGGTCAATGTTTTGCGTATTTATCTTCGCGCTGGACCTTGTCGCACTGTTGGTGACTTCACAGACTCTTCGCGTATACTATGTACGTACAGTGTTTTGGGGGAACCTATGGCGACCGATTGGCCAATTGCAAACGAACCGCGGCCTCAACCACGAACGTCCACTGTGGAGGCGCCGGCGCAGACGTCGGGGTACTCAAGCGACGAACCGGTCTCCATCGAAGCCGCTGTCGAGATTTTCTTCGGCGATCTGCGGCTTGCCCCTCGGTCGAGACAAACCTATCGCCAGGGCATCCGCAAGTTCATCGAACACCTTGCTCGGCACGAAGGCATCGACCCCACATTGACGCCCGTGACGGCTTTGACGACCGATCACGTGACGTCGTTTGCCGCGCTGTTGGTCCCGCCCGACATACGCACTCCTGAAGAAGTCTCGCGGATGCGCACCGCCCAGAACAATCTGGCGGCCGTGCGCAAGTTCTGTGCCTACATCTCCGCCTACGATCTTCACCCCAACCTCTCCACCGATCGCCTGCGGGTCCGGATCGCGGCAATGATGCCTCGCTTTACTCCCCCGCCACCGGATGTGAAGCTGCCGGATCTGGAGCGGATCGTGAAATTCGTCTGCACTGGTCCGCGGAAGGAGAAACCGCATCTCGAGCTGCGGCGTCTCAAGGTACGGGCGATGATCCTGTTCATGTTCCGGACCGGGGTTCGCGTTTCCGAGTTGTGCGCGCTGCGCCGGCGGGATGTCGATCTCGAAGCCGGCACCGCGGGCATTTATCGTGCCAAAGGCGGCAAGAGCCGCACCGTTCATTTCGAGGTGGAAACGGCCGAGGCGCTCGTCGCCTACTGGAAGCACCGTGGCGATCTGATTCGCGGCGCTGGCGCACTACCGGCATTCAGCGGCCGTGACAAGGTCGGTGACCCCGGCAACCCGATCAGTCCGCGGACCGTCGAGCACATTGTGGCGGAGTTGTGCAAGGGAATCGGAATCGAGAGTGAAGTCACCCCGCATTCGTTTCGGCACGGGTTGGCGACAGAACTTGTGCGAAGACGGGTGCGCGAATCCACCGTCCAAACTATTCTCGGACACGCCTCGCCACAGACTACGCGTATTTATGTCCATAAATCAGGTCTTGAAGTTGCGGAAGAGTACCAGGATGCATTCGGAACCTACCGCAAACCCGACACGGCAACGGAATGAACTCCGCATCACGCGGAGACGCGTGCTGACGACCTCGGTGATGGGCGTCGCCGCAACGGTGCTTGTCGCCTGCTCCCAGGGAACATCGCGCGAAGCCGAACGCGGTCGCGAGCGGGACATTGAGCGCACATCGATCGTCGACAGTTTGCAGTCGACCGAAACCGCGAGACTGGTGTCCGGCACGCCCGGAGCCACACCGCCAACCACTCCCGAGGAGTGACGGCGACCAACCAAAACACCCCTGCCGCTTACGTCCGGCAGGGGTGTTTTGTTCAAAGCTCGCGATTCGTTATTCCTGGCCGGTGAGGGCCGCCGGGAGTTCCGGAACGGCGCACGACGTTTCTCCGAGACAGCCGACTTGCGTCGTCGCCAGCAGTGTCGCCGTCTCCCGGGCAGTCTCCATGTCCGGAGCACCCTGCACATCGATCACGACGAGGGTCGATCCGGCTACAGCGACGACCCTGAAACTGTCGGCATCGTCGGCGCCCGTGGCGAGACTCGGAAAGCTGTAGGCCACCAGTGCGTCGACGCCTTCGATTTCCACGCCATCGACTTCCTCGGCGTTGGGGACCTCCGGCGCCAGGTTGTCGATTTGCTCAATGATCGCGGCGGCGTCTTCTTCGGCCCCGAAACTGGTCACACCGACGGAAATGTACGGTTGGAGCGCGTCGAGATCGCCAAGCCCCACCGCTTCGGCCCACGAGGCGGTTAATCCTCCCAGCACCGAGCCCTGCAGGCCATACATCTGCTCCACATCGCCGGCGCCCAGGAAACCTGCCTGAAGTTCAATTCCCAGACCGGATAGCGGGAGCACCCGCGGCACAAGTTCCAGATCGGTCCCGACCGGGTTGCCATTGTTGATCGCGGCGGTAGCGCGGCCCTCGAGCGTTGCCGCCAGCGCATTGACGATCTGGACATCGGGCGTGGCGCCGTCTCGCGTTTCGAGGGAGGCCCCGATCAGGAATCGGTCCAATCTGAACGTCGCATCGGCTGTCGTGACCGTCACCGAGTCGTCGTTGCTGTCCGGGTAGGTCCCAGTCGTGGTTTCGCTCGGAGACTCGCCAACAATCGCCTCGGCATCCTCAAACGTGCCATCGGGGTTGGAGCGTCCTTCGTCCTCAACGATCTCGAATCCGGCTTCCGCCGCATCTGCGTCGCTCCAGGCGGACACGTAGGTCGAAATCTCATATCCGGAGTCCGGGCTGCGATAGGTGCTGACGTAGTAGGAAACCAGGCCTGCATCCGTGAGTTCGTCGGCGCCAATCTCGGCGCTGGCGATTTGCTCCGCGGTCAGGAACGCCTCACCAGTGAACACGTAGCCACCGGGGAGCGAGGCTCCATCGAGCGTGATCGAGGCCATCTGCGCTCGCAGACCGACATCGGGGGAGTCCGTTTCCTGGGCCGCGATGTGCGCGCCAGACGTGGCAATGAACAAACCTGCCGCAACGGCGACGAGTAGTTGGCGAAAACGCGACATTCGTGCTCCTCTCGAGAAACGTCATACTCTGGTTTCGCCTCGTCCCCATCGTGTCGATAGACAACGATTGACGGGCGATTCCGTGCCAATGATCCTACTCTATTATCACGTTCCGCGAGCCTCTCCGGTTTCGGAGCACGATTCAACCAGCAAGGGCCGGCGCCATGCAAGCATCCAGACCATCGACCCTGGCGACTCGCAGAATGGTGGCGACTCCCCACACTATCTGGCGTCCTCGGCGGGATTCCCGGTGCTCGAAGATGGCGGTTCGGCGATGGATGCCGTGATGTGGGCGAAAGCCGTACTCACCGTGCTGAACCCCGGAGCAACGAGGAACTGTACGATCCCCAAGGGACAATGGAGAACCTGTCAGCCACGACGGAATCCGCCCGAATCTTCCCGCGCGGATCAACTCCCGCCCGTCACCCTGATCGCGCGTGAGTGGAGCGTGCCCGATGTGGCCGCAAGTTTCCTGCAGGCGACGCCAATCGCCGTGGCCGCCTCAATTTGCCCGGCCCGTTTCATCGTCTGCTCCAGCGCCGACAACGCCTCGTCAAGTTAAGCTGTCAACACATGATCGCCAGGCGCCGAGAGCGTGCGCAACATGAGTTCCACAGTCTGCCATTGGTTGTCAGTCGAGAGGCGATTGAAGGTGTGCGTGAACGTCTGGACGATCGCGGCGTAGGCCTGATGCTGCGGCGATTCGGGGGCAGCCACCGTCAGCGACTCGAACGCCCCAAACAGATTCGACATCACGTTGTCGGGTTACACGACCGGAAGTCGCGAATCGTCTGACGCATCATCCTCACCAACCGTCCACCGCGCCAGCAGAAGGTGATCGACGTGATGGTGATGATTCCCGTCGCGACCGTGCCGAGCAGGTTGCTCGTCGTCTCCTGTTCGCCGAACACGTGCGAGCGCATGAAGCGATGGGCAGGCTCCATCCATCCCGGATTCGCTTCTTCCAGTACGTAGGTGCTGACCGCCAGCAGGACGAATGCCACGATAACCAGGCTCGGCATGGCAAGAAACGATCTGAAAGCGCGTCGAAGAGATTTTGCGCATGGGTGACTTGCTCTCTGCAGACGGACGATGAAAGCGCCCGACTAACCCTCGGCGGTCGGGCTGGCGACGGGGTTGAGCAGCCAATCCTCGAACTGGGCGGTCAACGGTTCGCGGTTTTCGGCCCAATATGCCCAGTTCTCGAAAAACTGCCGCGACAAGTTGCCGGGACCATTCGGTAGCCCGTCGGCGATGTCTTCCCGAAGCAGCGAGAGCGCATCCTGATTCACCGGTCCAAAGTTTTCAAGCCGCGAGTAGTTCGCCGTGGGCACAGCCCGCGTCGCAAAGTTAACGAAACTCATCGCTACATCGGTGTTGGGCGCGCCCCGTGGAATCACCCACGAATCCGCCGCCAACATGCCGCCCGCCCATTGCGGTTTGACGAGCGAGATAACATCGGGCAAGGCTGTCCGCACGCTCCACGCGCTGGCTAATCCGGCCTGCCCGGTGCGCACGAACTCCACCGGTGTTTTGCCGTCTTCGTAGAACTGGGTTGCGTCCCGAATCCTGTCCAGCGACGCGAAGGCCCGCGCGGTGTCGATCGGATACAGGTCGTCTCGCGATACACCATCGGCCAGCAGTGCAAACTCCAGCGTTCCAGTCGGGCTGCGCCGCAACGCGCGGGTTCCGCCGAACAAGTCAAGGTTCCAGAAGTCCGCCCATCCCGAGGGTGGCTCGTCGGCCTGTGCCGAATACACGATCACGGTTGAGTAGAGCCTGGCGCCAACGCCATGCTGCATCGTCAATTCGGGAAAGAGGGCCGTTCGGTCGACGACGTTGTAGTCGATCGCCGTCAGCCAGGCTTGCTGCGCAATGGGCAGCACGTCCTCAGTAGGGATAAGTACCACGTCCCAAACGACCTCGCTGGATTCAACCTGATTGATCAGGCTCGATATCCCACCATCCCGTCCCAACTCCTGATGCCGCACATTGGCCCCAGTAGCCTCGGCGAAGGCAATCAGGAAAGCTTCGTCGAGGGCGTCAAGCGGGTCGCCGAGCGCGGCGCTGGCAACCGAAATCGAACGTCCGGCCCAGCGCTCGGGATCGAGGTATCCCGCCACCGGCGAAACGATCGGTTCCTGGGTCGGTAGCGGCGGCGTTTGGGTGGCTGGCGCTGTCGCCGTCGGTTCGGGCGCCGCGGTGGGTTCGTCGGCGTCGTCGGAATCCAGCCCGCACGACACCAGCAACGTCGCTCCCATGCCCATTCCGGAACCGAGTATCGCGCGTCGAGTCCATTGTCGATTCAACGACATTCGGGATAGCGGTTCTGACGACATTCTCTCAACACACCTGCCGGGAACCGGTGCAACTCGATCGGAAATGCCTCTCAACCGACGCGATCGGGCGAGACGCGCGCCTTTGGTAGCCACCAGCCGAGCGTTCGCTTCAATCGATGAACGCGGTCTCAACGTTCGCTTCATGATACCGTACGGGTCAGAATCGGCGGCCCTCCACGTTTCGAATGCACGATCTTCTTGCGGAAACAGGCGCTTTGGGATGCAGGAAACAGCGACAAGCGATATGCTACCCATGAGTACTTGGCGCATGTCGTCCGGAAATTCCGGGCGCGCGAGCCAAGCGCTTATTGTTGACGCTCGCGAGCAGCCAGTCGTCGACAAGTGACGCGGTCGGTTTCGGCGTGCGGCACGCGGTTTAGCGAGTCGCGAATACCGATTGGGGTGCACACCCCTGTTCTCGAAGGAGAGATGGAGCGATGGACACCTACAACATCTATATGGATGAGCTGCCGACCGGTGAAGAATTCGATGGCGAAGAAATGGTCGAGGTTGAGTTCCGTGTCGTGCCTGGCAGCCAGGACGACGGCGATGCCGAGACAAACGCGGTGATTGCCGGACTCGACCTTGTCGATCTGATCAACCTTCGCGACTCACTCCAGCAGGAGATCGACAACTACGCGTTGACTGCGCTGGAAGTCGCGGCCGGCGCGATCGCCGACGGCGCCACTGGCTAACACCAGGCGCAGTTCGCCCACTCAACGATAGAACGTCACGCCAAACGGCGGCGCTCTTGCAGTGCCGCCGTGTATCGTGACGTTCAGGCCGCACTGGCGGCGCACGGTTTGCGAATCCCCTCTCTCTCGAGTATGTTCAGATCCAGAGTCTCCTGGCGGGCGATTTCGCCAGGTGCATCAGGGCCGCGCTATGTGCGATCGCGTTCGGCCGCTCCCGGAGAACTGGTTTTGGCGAGATAGCATCCCCGCGAGCTGTTCGTGCTTGCGGCGCAAACGTCCTCGCTCGCGTTGAGCGCCGTCCGATCCCCCCGATCGGGACGCGTTCAACAGCATCGTGACGGAGGGATGCCGTGTTGACCGTCAACCAGATTTCCAAACGCTTCGGCGACTGTCAAATTCTCGAATCCGTTTCGTTCAACATCAACCCAGGCGATCGGATCGGTCTCGTCGGACCGAATGGCGCCGGCAAGTCCACGTTGCTGCGCATTCTCGCGGGCGACGATCGGCCCGATTCCGGTTCGCTGTCGATCGCTCCCCAAATACACATCGGACACTTGCTCCAGGGGTTTGCCGACACGCCCGATGGCGACCTGGGCAATCTCCTGAATGGCCCCACGCATGGCCTGATCGACGCCCACCGTGCCCTCGACATTGCACTTGCGATGTATCGCGATCCGGCAACCGGCTCGGACGCCGCCGCCGCGCATTCGAGCTCGACCGTCGCATTCGATGCTGCCGGAGGCTACGCGACGTTGGACGAATTGACTGCGTTGCTGGACCGGTTCGGTTTGCGCGAGATCGCGATGGACACACCGCTTCGTCAGCTCTCCGGCGGTCAGAAAACCCGGGCAGGGCTGGCGGCGCTCCTCGCCTCGCGACCGGATCTCCTCCTCCTCGACGAGCCCACCAATCATCTCGACATCGATGCCCTGGACTGGCTCGAACAATTTTTGCTCGCGTATCCGGGCGCTATCGTGATCGTATCCCACGACCGTGGA
>Ga0183260_10003381_pt1 | contig 12880 bp, 10 predicted proteins | sample AntDrymUQ4972206_2_FD_129768 | JGI IMG/M metagenome (GOLD analysis project Ga0183260, IMG submission 129768) | Polar desert sand microbial communities from Dry Valleys, Antarctica - metaG UQ497 (22.06) (version 2) (version 2) | ecosystem: Environmental > Terrestrial > Soil > Desert | place...
AATCGTCGCCAGCACGCGAATCGTCTCCGCGTGTGACGGTAGCGGCTGGCGGTCGAGGTGGTGAATCTTGACGCCCGCCCCGGTGTACGACGCGACGAGCGCGCGCGCGGCTTGGTCTATCTTGTCGTTCATGAGTAAAACAGAATACAGAACACAGGAGACAGAGAAGGCGAGCCTTACGCTTCTTTCCACATTCTGTGTTCTGTATTCTGTATCCTTATTCGATTTCGACTCCGCGTTGCGTAGCGATGCCGCGCGCCTTCATGATGATGTCGTCGTCGGGCGGCGCGCTGCCATCCATCCACGCCGCGACCTCTTCGACGGGACGGCCTAAAGCGATTGCGAGCTTTTCGTTATCCGCTTCAAATCCGCTGTCGCGCAGACGCTTGAGCATCTCAAGCCCCGCCCCCTCGCTCGTTCCGCGATCATCCAACGCACCCTCGTTCGTGTTTTCCATCTGTGTGCTATCCGCTTCGGTCATGCCCCGGCCTCCCTCAGTTGTTGTTGTTCTCCGACTGTTGCTTGATAACCCAAGTCCTGAATCTTCTTAATGAGCGTGCTCTGCTGCACCGTGTTGCCGTCAAATTCGACGACGGCGGTCTTACCGTTAAAGGTTACGTCCGCACGTCGCACGCCGGCTGTCTCCTCCAACGTCTCTTTAATATCAACGGCACACGATTCACAGTGCATGCCCTGAACGTGAAACTCGGCCTTCATGCTACCCTCCGTGTTGAAGCGCCCGTTGTAACTCTCGGTGCCCGTGCAGGAAGCCGGAGATTCACGAGTGCTCGAAATGTTTACTTCTTATCTCGCAAGCGATGCGGCGTATTATACATTAACGCGACAGGAGAAGAAGCGGTCTGCACGAGCAACAACCAATCCTGACCATTGATGAAGTGATTGCGGAAGCCGCCGGCGTGCTGCGAGGGGCGGGCGTCGGAGAGGCGCGGCGCGAGGCCGGGGCGCTGCTCGCGCATCTCATCAAACGCGACCGCGCGTTTCTCATCACGCACGGCGACGCGCCTCTGACACCCGATGATCTGGCGCGGTTCCGGCAGTTAATCGCGCGGCGCGCGGCGGGCGAGCCTTTCCAGTACATTACCGGTCGGCAGGAATTTTACGGGTTGGATTTTGAAGTCACGCCCGACGTGCTCATTCCGCGCCCCGAAACAGAACTACTAATCGAAACGGCGCTTCAGCTTTTGAAGGAGAAAACTGCGCCGCTCATTTGTGACGTGGGGACGGGTTCGGGCTGCATCGCGGTGACGTTACTGCACGAACGCGCAGACGCCCGCGCCGTCGCGCTCGACATTTCGACGCCCGCGCTTCATATCGCGGCGCGCAACGCCTCACGTCACAATGTTAGCGGGCGTCTGTCACTGCTTCTTTCCGATTGCTTCGCAGCGCTCGATTCGACGGACGAACCTTTTACAATCATCGTCTCCAATCCGCCTTATATTGCCGAGTCTCACCTCGCCGGATTACAACGCGAAGTGCGCGACCACGAACCGCGCGGCGCGCTAACTCCGGGCGGCGACGGCCTCGGCGTGATCCGCCGCTTGCTTAACGACGCGCCGCAGTTTCTCGTCGCGGGTGGTCACTTGGTTTTCGAGATTGGCTTTGACCAGCATGAAGCGGTCGCGGAGTTGATTGACCCGCGCGTGTGGGCGCTGCTCGGTATGCACAAAGATTTGCAGGGCATTCCGCGCATCGTCGCGCTCCGCCGGAACAAAATGTAAAGGGCGGAAGCCCAACCGTGAGGGCGTAATGGCGGCGACAGAAGAACGCCGTAGCTTCCGCACGGGCTTCTGCCATTATATTGTCTAAGTGAATTGCCAAAAGTTTTTTGAAAAAAGATTCTGAAAACACGCAAAATTGCTCGATATTTTCACGGTTTTCGTTGTTGAATATTCCAAAATGTTTTGGCTACTCACTTAGGCCGAACGCCGAAACTCTTATCACGCGCCCGGGTCTGGCGTATAATGCCGGCGAACAAAGCCGTCCGGGAGAAAAGTTGCGGCGCACGAAACTGCGCCCGCGCGTCAGCGTTGCACCAAATCATCGAAGGAGAAAGACCTGTGAGCGAAAACTCGATCAACCGACGCCAGTTCATTCAAAAATCCGCTGTGTTAGCCGGTGCCGTTGTCGTCGCACCGTTGGCGGGGGGAATTGACGCCAAACCCGTCGTTCGCACCGCGACCGACATGATGCCGCTCGGTAAGAAGGGATTGAAGATCAGCCGCCTCGGAATCGGCACCGGCAGCAACGGCGGCCAAGTGCAGCGCGACCTCGGACAGGCGGGCTTCAACCGACTCATCCGCTACTGCTACGACAAAGGTATCACCTACATCGATACGGCGGACATGTATCAGACGCACGGCATGATTCGTGAGGCCGTCAAGGGATTGCCGCGCGAGCGCTTGTGGATTCAGACGAAGATGCGTTGGGACGCACCCGACATTCCGAAGAAGCCGCTCGAAGTGCTCGACCGCTTCCGCAAAGAACTCGGCACCGATTACGTTGACAGTCTGCTGATTCACTGCGCGACGAAAAACAGTTGGCATCACGATTTACGGAGCATGATGGACGCCTTCGACGAGGCGCAGGCACGCGGCTGGATTCGCATGAAAGGCGTGTCGTGTCACGGCCTGCCGGCGTTGCAGCGCGCGACGCAGGTGGATTGGGTTGAGGTGCAACTGGCGCGCGTCAACCCGCAGGGTCGCCACGTTGACGGCAAAGACGGCACGTGGTCGGAGCCGGGCCACGTCCCCGCCGCGATTCAGGAAATCAAGGCGATGCACGACAAGGGTCGCGGCATCATCGGCATGAAGATTATCGGCAACGGCGATTTCAAGAACAGCGCCGCCGACCGTGAAAAGTCTTTCCGCTACGCGATGAATTGCGGCTTCCTCGATTCAATCGTCGTCGGCTTCGGCACGACCGCCGAAGTTGACGAGGCCATCGAGCGCATGAACGGCGCACTGAACGAAAAAGCGTGAGGTGGTAAATCATCAATCATCAACGGAAATTATTTCCCTTCCGCCTACGATTCACGATTGACGGCAGAAATCTCCGCGCTCTCTGCGTCTTCTCTGCGTCCTCTGCGGTGAAAAGATTTAACCGCAGAGGACGCAGAGAAGACGCAGAGGGAAGTCGCCCTCCCCGATTCGTCAATTCCTTTTTGATGCGCAACGCGATGTCTTCCGAATAAGTGGGTGAGAGGAGCGCGCGGTCGCCATCGGAGTGTGTGAAGCTCTCCGCTTTATCCACCCTCCCGGACTTGGTATTTATCCACTCAGCTTTATACGTGCCGGCAGAAAGCGCGACTTTCAATTCTATCGTCTGCTCTTTCGTGGCGTCGTTCTGCGGCGCGGCGGCGAACGGCGAGGTGTTCGTCCACTCGAAGTCAATCGTCGGGTCGGTGCGTGTGAGCATCGGGCGGTCGAAATTCTTGCCGGAGTAATAACTGCCCCGCAGTCCGTTTTCGCCGCCGGCGGTAAGTTGGCTTTGCGGAATGATTTCTTTCTTCTGGCTGTCGCTCGACCAGTAGAGTTTTATCGCGGAGCCGCCGCCCGACTGGTAGTAGTCGAGTTTGATCTCATACTTGCGCCCGCCACTGAGACTAATCATGCCGCGATCTTCCACGCCCGAGTGATCCGTCCAGTTGGTGATAACCGGCTGGCCGTTGACCCACAGCCGCACGCCGTCGTTCGAGAAAGTATAAAAGGTGTAAGTCTCAGAGTGCTTCGGCTCGATCCGTCCCGACCACTTCACCGAAAAATCCTGCGCGCCGTCGCTCACTTTCGGGCAAACATAAATAGCGTAAGCCTGACCCGCTTTCACCAGTGCCCGCGCGCTCACTCCGGCGGGCAAATCGCCTTTCAGCACCGCGTTGTCCGGCTTCATTCTGATGAAATCAAATCCGTTGATGAACTCTTTAAGGATGCGCAGTTGATTACGAAAGCCGGGATCGCCGCCGCCCGGCTGCGTCTTCGGATACTGAAATGTGCCGTCCTCGTGGCCGACCGTAAACGAATAATCGAGATTGTTGTAGAGCGCGCCGCCCGCGATGATGAAATCCCACGCCTCGCGGCGGTACTGGAAATCATCCGTCCCGCGAAAGCCCGTCTCGTTGTCGCCGATGGGTTTGTTCAATTCGTAGTTCAAGGCAACGGTGTCGGGCGGCGTCGCGTAGTGAAAGTTGAAGACTGAGATGGCCCGATGCGGACGCTCGATTTTCGCCGAGCCGTTGGCGACGTTCTGCGAGATGAGATGCTTGTGCGGAAATCTCTTCTCCGTCGCCGCGATTACTTCCGCGATGTGGTGCTGCCACTCTAACGTCACGCCGCCGAAGTAAGGCTCGTTGCAGATTTCGTAATAGACGTTATCGAAGTTCTTCAACTCGGCGACGATTTTGCGCGTCAGCGCGTCATGCACCGCGAGCAACCCGCCGTGTTTGTCTAAGGTGTACACGTCAGTGCGAACGACGGTGCCCAAATTGTTGACGTTGTTGATCGCGTTCTGCGGACTCAACTTCCACTGAAGCTCTTCATAAAAGGGACAGAATAAATTGACCTCGACCACGACGCCGCGCCGCCCGGCCTGCGCGACGAAATCTCTTAAGCGGCGGAAGTAAGCCGCGTCCCATTTCGTCAGGTCAAACTTATTGCCGCCGTTCGCGTAGCCCGGCGTTAGGCTTCGCGCCCATGGCGCGATGAAGCGATTCGGCGCAGGGGCCATCGTGTTCCGCTCGATATTGAACGCGCCCTGCGGCTCGACGTAAGAGCCGGTGAACACGCGCGTGTTGTTCAAGCCCTTCGATTGCAGCTCGTCGAGGTACTTGACGTAATCAAAATCAAGATTCATCACCGCGCCGTAATGCTCGGCGGACGTGATCAGAATCGTCGGCTTACCGCGGAACAAAAAATAATGCGGGTTGACCGGGTGGAGCGAAATCGGCCTCGCGGTTTGGGCGAGCGATGCCGGGGCTATGACAGAGGTGAACAGCGCGAGCAGAAAGAGGGATCGTGCGGCGAGTTGTTTCAGTTTCATATAGCGGAGGCGAAAGGCGGTGACGCCGGGGCTGCTACTGTTCACTTTAATTCTGAGCGAATTCAGTCCGCAATATTGCTGCTCGAATCAAAGCTGGACTAACAGCACTAATTATACTCAGTTGGATTGTATCTGTTCTCCCAATCCTCTTTTACTACTTTTATAAATTCATCGATAACGTGTTCCGGTAAAAAATGCTCACGCTTGTGAGCGTCAACAATTTCGCAAATCTCTCGTTTACGTGTATCAGTAATAGCTTCCTCATTTGGCCGACGTGATTGCGCTTCGGGATTTCCAGCATGAAGACGAACCCACCCGTAAAGGTAGTCAATGAATTCCCGTCCCGCAGCTTCGGGAGTGTCAGGCCACGAGGGATCAGTCTGAAAGTTAACGCGTTGCTGGTTAGCACATTGGCTGCACAGCGCTGCAAAATCCTTTTCGTACTCAAGGAATTTCTTGTTAGGTATCTGTTCCGGCATTTACATCTTCCTTTGAGACATTGAGTGCTACGCGGTAATGAACTCCATCTCTTTAATTCTTCGTTTGTCATCGCTCCGAATCCCTACGGCGGGTGGGTCGGCTGAATCGAGTTTAACGGAACTCCGGCGGTGCCTTCAATCTGAAAGTCGGGAAAGCGATTAGTATCACTCGCTCACCTGACGCGGCGCGAATGTTCGTCGAAATGGGGAACTTCGGAGCCTGCGCAAGCAGGCGGAAGATTGTAGCCCCATGCGTGAGCATGGGGTACGCACGGGGAAATGATTTGAAGCCCGCGCGAGCGGGCGGCAGAAGGTTGCGCGCCGAATCGTGGCGATCCCGAAGCCTCTGCCGCCCGCTCGCGCGGGCTTGCGATGTTGAGTGAGGCGCTTACCCCGCGCTGACGCGCGGGGCTACAATCTTCCGCCTGCTGACGCAGGCTCATTGAGTTTGACCGCTCAGGATACACACCGCGTAAGATGAGTTACTCCTATAAAGAGTGACGCGTCACTTTCACCTGACAGTGATTGCGCGCGGCAACGCTTAAATGTCTTTAGCTCTGCCTTCCTTTTCGACGAACAGCAGTTCGGTCGTCCGATCCGTGATGCTCGACGCGGGCGTAAGATTCGATTCGGGCAACAGTCTTGATGTCGTTTCCTGCTCGGTCAGTTCTCCGGTCTGAGGTGAGCGACCTTTGCCGCCGGCCTTCTTGATGTCTTCGGCCTGGGCGAAAAGAATCACCGAGAGCAGCCCGCAGCCGACGACGACGATGAAGGCCAACAGACCGAGGCCGGTGAGGACTTTCCCCGCGACTAACAGCGTCCCGATGTAGTAAAGGAGCGGCAGCAGTACGCCGGCGCCGAAGACACACAAAGCATAAAACCCCCAACGCTCGAGTCTTTCCTTCCGCTCTTCGATGCTTTCGTCCGGTTTCACCGGAAGCTGCTCGGTGACGACCTGCGTGATCTTCTCCAGACTCAAGCCGCAGGAGCGGCAAAACTTTTGATCCGCCGTAATCTTGTTCCCACAATTAGGGCAAAACATAGTTGCCTCCAAAGATTGAAACCGTTAGAACGGTATACGCAGATGTCTACCCCCGGGTTTGGTTGGTCGGTCTATTGTAATTTACCCGCCGGGCGGAATAAGCTCCGCGATCAGATGAGCGCTTCTGTTTATGAGAATGTCTCGGTTCCCGATCATGCGCCGAAGGCTCGCGCGTGGTGGCTGTTTTCGCCGCGCGTTGATGTGGGCGTGTTTCTCGGAAGTGCAGTGGTGTCGCTCATAGCGCTGTGGGTCGGCGCGCGGCTCGGTGTGTTGGAGGCGGACGCGCCTGAGTGGTCGTGGGTTTCGGCGGTGCTGCTGATTGACGTGGCGCACGTGTATGCGACCGGGTTTCGCGTGTACTTCGACACGGTTGAGTTGAGGCGGCGGATGTGGCTGTACGCGCTCGTGCCGGCTCTGGCGCTCGCAATCGGCGTCGCGTTGTATTCCGAAAGCGAGAAATTGTTTTGGCGCGTGCTGGCGTACCTCGCGGTGTTCCATTTCGTGAGGCAGCAGTACGGCTGGGTGGCACTCTACCGCGCGCGGCTCGGCGAGCGCGGTCGCACGGGGTGGTGGATTGACGCGGCGGCAATTTATCTTGCGACTATCTATCCGCTCATTTACTGGCACGCGCATTTGCCGCGTAAATTTTGGTGGTTCCTCGCCGGTGATTTCGGGGGCGTGCCGCTCGTCGTCGAGCAGATCGTGCGGCCCATCTACTGGCTGGCGCTCGCGGTTTACGCTCTACGCTCGGCTTACAATTGGTTAATAAAACGTCAGGGAAATCCGGGCAAGGACATTGTGGTCGCGACAACTGCGGTGTGCTGGTACGTCGGGATTGTGATGTTCAATTCTGACTACGCCTTCACCGTGACTAACGTCGTCATCCACGGCGTGCCGTACATCGCTCTCGTCTACTGGTACGCGCGCGGGCGTCTCGCCGAAAGAGGTATTGATGCTAACCGTCCGTACCGCGTGCTGGCGCGCAACGCTTACGTCTTCATTGCGACGCTGTGGTTGCTGGCTTACTGCGAAGAGTTGCTGTGGGATCGCGGCGTGTGGCACGAGCGCACGTGGCTGTTCGGCGGCGCGTGGGATGTCGCGTCGCTCAAGGTCATATTCGTGCCGCTCCTCGCGCTGCCGCAGATCACTCATTACGTATTAGATGGGTTTATCTGGCGGCGCAGGGGGAATCCCGAATTGTCGCTGACGTTAGCCGGCTCCCGAGACCGCCGCGATTCGGCGTAAAGACGAATTTCGCGGCGAGATGAAGTGCCAGAATAAGGGCTGAGTGAATGAGGCCGCGAGAAAATTAAAACCTCTAATATGGGGGGTCATGTTTATTCATAACGAAATTCAAATCCCCTCTTGCCGAACGGAAAGAAAAGTAGTATCTCTACGTAACAGAAGCAAGTTCTAAAGTTTTTAATAGACAAGTTGAGCGGGGAAATATCACGTTACGAACTCCGTGCGTTCGGGCGAGAGTTTTATGCACGCCCCTGAAGCCGTCGGCTTTTAATCGCCGGATGCTGCTCTGCGCATAGCGCTGCATCGTCGTCGAGGTATCGTCCGCGCTCGGTTGTCTATCACTGCTCCGGTGCGATTTTGCTAAAACAGTCACAAGACCATAAGGCGCGATTGTAATGCCGCAGATTTTTCACCACAGCACTAATACGCTTGCGAAGCTGAGCATCTTCGGCGCGATTTTTGTTCTGTTGACCGTGGTGTGGGCCGTTGCGGAGATCAATCGTTCGTCCTACAACACGGGACAATACATCGAGCGTCAGCAACCCGTTCAGTTCAGCCACAAGCACCACACCGGCGACGACGGCATTGACTGTCGCTACTGCCACACGTCCGTCGAAGTGTCGAACAGCGCCGGGATGCCCGCGACGAAGACGTGCATGAATTGCCACTCGCAAATCTGGTCGGACAGCCCGTACCTCGAAATCGTGCGGACGAGTTGGAAGGAAGGAAAGCCCATCGAGTGGACGCGCGTTCACGACCTGCCCGACTACGCTTATTTCAATCACAGCATTCACGTCGCAAAGGGCGTCGGTTGCTCGTCGTGCCACGGGCGCGTGGACGAGATGCCGGCGGTTTATCAGGCGGCGTCGTTGCAGATGGAATGGTGTCTGGCGTGCCACCGCGAGCCGGAGCGTTTTCTGCGCGATAAAAAGGATATTTACAAGATGGACTACAACGCGCCGAACCACTTGGGAGAGAACAGGACGGAAAAAGAACTCGCACTCGGACGGAAGCTAAAGAAGGATTACAACATTCACAACGCACAGGTGCTGACGAGTTGCTCGGTGTGCCACCGATGAGAGTCTGAGTTTGAGGTAGTGATGGGAAATCAGTGCTTGCTGTGCCGCATCGCGGCAGATGATTTTAGCCGTGCGTTTTAACGCACGGTGGACGAGTCGGTTCATGTCACGTCGCGTCAGCGACGCTTGAGTTCAAGCGTCGCTGACGCGACGTGAGGTCAAATCTCGACGCTTTCCCGGCGTTGAAACGCCGGGCTAAAGTCAGGCTGCCGCGACGCGGCACAGGCAGAACAGCATTACTTGTTCATCACTATTACGTTTGGATACGTAAATGCACATCAAAGACACTTTCCCCGAACTTTATAAGATTCGCCGTCCGCTCAAGCTCGAAGACGTGCGCCAAAAGCTCGGCAAGGCGAGGGGCAAAGAGTACTGGCGCAGTCTCGAAGAATTGGCCGCGTCGGAAGAGTTTGAGGAGTTGCTGCACCGCGAGTTTCCGCAGGCCGCGTCGGAATTGGAAGAGGGAGTTGACCGGCGCAACTTTATTAAATTGATGGGCGCGTCGCTCGCGCTCGCGGGCTTGAGCGGGTGTTCGTACCAGCCCTCCGAAACAATTGTCCCTTACGTCCGCCAGCCCGAAGGCATCATTCCGGGCAAGCCGCTTTTCTTCGCCACCGCGATGCCGATGGGTGGCATCGGACTGCTCGCGCGCAGCAACATGGGTCGTCCGACGAAAATCGAGGGCAATGACCTACACCCGGCGAGCCTCGGCGCAAGCGATTTGTTTTCGCAGGCCGCGATACTTCAACTCTACGACCCCGACCGCTCGCAGACGCCGATTGATCGCGGCGAGATTCGCTCATACACGCAGTTTCTCGCGGAGATGGCGCGGGTGCTCGAAGCGCAGGTGGCGAAGGGGGGAGCGGGGCTGAGGTTCCTGACCGAATCAATCATCTCGCCGACCGCCGCCGCGCAGATGGGAGAAATCACGAGCCGTTTCCCGACGGCGAAATGGCATCAGTACGAACCGGCAGGCGGCAACGCCGGGAGCGTCGGCGCACGCCTCGCTTTCGGCGAGCCGGTCAACGTCATTTACAACTTCGAGTTGGCTGACCGCATTCTCTCGCTCGATTCGGAATTTCTCGCGTGCGGCCCAAGCCATCTGCGTTACGCGCGCGACTACGCCAACAAGCGGCGGTTGACCGAAGGCAAGGCGGAGATGAATCGCCTCTACGTTGTGGAGACGACGGCGACTCCGACCGGCTTGGTCGCGGATCATCGTCTGGCGATTCGTCCGAGCGAGATGGAAGGTTTCTCGCGCGCCGTCGCCGCCGCGTTGGGTTCGCCCGGCGGGACGACTGGCTACACCGCGCACGCCGAATGGATTGCCGCGATGGCGCGCGACCTGCAAACGGCGCGAGGCCGCAGCATCGTCATCGCTGGCGACACGCAATCGCCCGTCGTCCACGCCCTCGCGCACGCGATGAATCAATCACTCGGCAACGTCGGCACGACCGTCACGTACACCGACCCCATCGAAGCCAATCCGGTTGACCAACTTCAGTCGCTCCGCGAACTGGTCACAGACATTGACGCCGGCGCGGTCGAGGTGCTGGTGATGGTCGGCAGCAACCCGGTCTACAACACGCCCGCCGATTTGAGAATCGGGGAAGAGCGACTCAGGAAAGTTCCGTTGCGCGTTCATCTCGGAATGTACAACGACGAGACAGCGGAGTTATGCCAGTGGCACATCCCGGAAGCGCACTTCCTCGAAACGTGGAGCGACGCCCGCGCCTTCGACGGTACCGCTTCGATTATTCAGCCGCTCATCGCGCCGCTCTACAATGGCAAGAGCATCCACGAATTTCTCGCGGCGTTCACCGGCGGCGGTGAGCGTTCGAGTTACGACATCGTGCGCGAGTTCTGGCAGAACGAATTTCCGTCGCGCGAGTTCGATAAGTTCTGGCGCAAAGTTCTGCACGACGGCGTCATCCCGAACACCGCGTATCCGCCGAAGAACGTCTCGGTGGGCGGGAGCTTTACGGCTCAAGAGCAAGAAGGAGCGACGGGCGCGGCTGGCCCCCGGCCCCCGGCCCCCGGTTCCTACGAGATTGTCTTCCGGCCTGACCCGACGATTTACGACGGGCGCTTTGCGAACAACGGTTGGTTGCAGGAATTGCCGAAGCCGCTCAATAAACTGACGTGGGACAACGTGGCGATCATCAGCCCGGCGACCGCGCGGCAGCTTAATCTCGGCAACGACAACAACATGACCTCGAAGGGCAGCGAACTCAGGAACGAAATCGTTCGCCTGCGTCTGAACGGGCGCGAAGTCGCCGCGCCTGTCTGGATTCAACCGGGTCAGCCCGATGGCGTTGTAACGCTGCATCTGGGTTACGGGCGGTGGCGTGCCGGGCGCGTCGGCACCATCAACGGTAAGACGCCCGGCGTCAACGAAGAAAGTTTTCCCGTCAACCAACCGATTGAAGCGAGGCCGACGGAGTTCGCCAATTTCCAGAACGCCTATCAACTTCGCGGCTCCGAGTCGCACTGGTCGGCTTCAGGTCTTGAAGTAATTAAGACCGGCGCGACCTACCAACTCGCTTCGACGCAGCTTCACTTCAACATCGAGGACGACCGCGAGATCGTCCGCGCCGGCACTCTCGAACAGTATCGGAGTGATCCCGGCCTCAAGCCGCACCGCGACGAGGACAAGCAGCCGCCGAAGCCGGCGGGCGAGAACCGCGAACCCGTCCAACACGAATCGCTCTACCCCGAATACGATTATTCCAACTCGGAAGAGCAGCGCGGCAAAGGCTACACCGGTTACAAGTGGGGCATGTCAATTGATCTTTCGACATGCGTCGGGTGTAGCTCGTGCGTTGTCGCGTGTCAGGCGGAAAATAACATCCCCATCGTCGGCAAAGAACAAGTCGCACGTTCGCGCGAGATGCACTGGCTGAGAGTGGACACCTACTTTCGCGGCGCGATGGATAATTTACAGGGCGTCAACTTCATGCCGCTGCCGTGCATGCATTGTGAGGACGCGCCGTGCGAGCCGGTCTGTCCCGTTCATGCCACTGTCCACGACACCGAAGGCTTGAACGTGATGATCTATAACCGCTGCGTCGGCACGCGGTATTGCTCGAACAACTGCCCGTACAAAGTGCGCCGCTTCAACTTCCTGCTGTATCAGGATTGGAACACGCCATCGTTAAAGATGGCGCGCAACCCGGAAGTCACGATCAGGAGTCGCGGCGTGATGGAGAAATGCACTTACTGCATTCAGCGCATCCAGTACGCAACGATTGAAGCGGAGAAAGAAAACCGGCGCGTGCGCGACGGCGAGATCGTGACGGCATGTCAGGCGGTCTGCCCGACCCAAGCGATTGTCTTCGGCGACTTGAACGACCCGACGAGCCGCGTCGCCAAGCAGCACAAGGAGCCGCGCGACTACAGCCTGCTCGCCGACTTGAACACCAAGCCGCGCACAACATATCTCGCGGCGGTACGCAATCCGAACCCGGAAATGCCGTGATGGGTGATAGGTGATAAGAGAGTGATAGGTAATAGGTAATGGGTGATAAGAGGAAACAGTGGTTGAGCCGCGAGTAATCAGCTAAAGGTAAGGATTTAATCCTATCACCTATCACCTATCACTTTCTCATCACCCATCACCGCTTGAGGACGCTTATGCAAAGAGTGACAAATTCACACGACGACGTGGCGATTCACCGAACGTCGCCGCCCGTGATCGAGCCGGGGCACACGTTCGGGTCAGTCACCGACAAGATTAGCGCGCTCACCTTAAGGCGGCGGACGCCCATCGGGTGGTACTTGGGCTTCACTCTTTCGTTCATGGTCGCCGGGATGCTGATGATGACGATTCTCTACCTTCTGCTGAAGGGCGTCGGCATCTGGGGCAACAACGTCCCGGTCGGCTGGGCGTTCGACATCATCAATTTCGTGTGGTGGATCGGCATCGGCCACGCCGGGACATTAATCTCGGCGATTCTTCTGCTGCTCAGACAGGAATGGCGCAC
>Ga0183260_10003382_pt1 | contig 12877 bp, 11 predicted proteins | sample AntDrymUQ4972206_2_FD_129768 | JGI IMG/M metagenome (GOLD analysis project Ga0183260, IMG submission 129768) | Polar desert sand microbial communities from Dry Valleys, Antarctica - metaG UQ497 (22.06) (version 2) (version 2) | ecosystem: Environmental > Terrestrial > Soil > Desert | place...
CAGACATCCACCGCCACATTCTTCTGTGCCTCGGCCGTCGAAGCCCCGATATGGGGTGTCAGGAAAAGGTTGGGAATCCTGCGCAAGGCACTATCGGCGGCGAGGGGTTCTTTCTGAAAGGCGTCGAGCGCCGCGCCCCACAGGCGTCCATTCTGCAGAGCTGCCGCCAATGCATCCTCGTCCACGATTCCTCCGCGGGCCATGTTGACCACAATCGCCTTGGGAGAAAGACGCGCGATCTCACGCTTCCCGATCATGCCCCTTGTTTCATCGGTCAGCGGCGTGTGAACTGTCAGGACGTCCACTTCGTCGATCAGCTGATCCAGAGATTCGGCGCGTTTCACGCGAAGAGAGTGGAATCTGGATTCGGAGACGTACGGATCGAATGATACGATCTCCATACCGAACGCGGCCGCACGACTTGCCACCTCGCCACCGATGCGGCCCAGTCCGACGATGCCGAGCGTGCGCCCGTGCAGTTCCGATCCAAGAAGCAGCGATCGATTCCAGCTTTCCTGGCGCATCGATGCATCCGCCTGGGGAAGATGCCGAAGCATTCCTATGACGACACCAAAAAACAGCTCGGCGACAGCTACGGTATTCCCGGCGGGGGCATTTATCACTGCGACCCCCAACTCGGTCGCCGTGTCGAGCGCGATGTTGTCGACTCCCACACCTGCCCGTCCTACAACCTTGAGCTTTGTCGCACGCCGAAGAAGTTCAGCAGATATCCGCGTAGCGCTACGCCCGACGATCCCGTCGTAATCCGCAATTCGTGAGAGCAACTCATCGACGGGTAGTGTTGGCACTTCGTCGACGACGAGGACTGGCTCGGACGCGAGCAACGCAACTCCTTCAGCGTCTATTTCGTCTGTTACTAGGACTCTGTATCGCACTGGATTACAGGCAGCGGAGGGACCGGACGATGAAGGGAGCAAGCTAGCCGGTGACTGTTGCCCCCAACAGGCAGGATAACGGCTTCTACTTTTCCGTCCATGCCTTCCACACAAGCTCGTCGGCGCCGATGGTCAGCTGGTTTCCATTCCTCACCAGCGGAATTTTCAGCAGCAGTGGTTCCTCGACAAGCTTGCCCAGCCATGTCTCATCGGACATCCTGGCATGGGTGAGCCCCAGCTCCCGAAACACATTGGAACTCTGATCTATAAACACGCCCACGCCGCTCTCCTGGGTAAGGCGCCGTAGCTCGCCGAGCGATGCGGGACTTCCACTCCGATCACCGACGTGCGTCTTGATCCGCCTTTCGGAAAAGAATCGAAGAGCTTTTCTGGTGTCGGCGTTTTTTCGAACGCCAAAGATCTGTACTTCCATTGTGAAAGATCGGTAGGAGTTGCGAAGTTGAGGCTGGACGCGGCTGCGCGCTGTTCGATTCCGTCGAGGACATCTGCCGAAACCTATGGGGACATCGCATTACTCGCCGGCATGGTGGCTTCCCGGACCTCATCCGCAGACGCTGTGGGGAAAGCTGTTCCGCCGACAGCCAGTTCAACCGACACGCATTGAGCGATGGGACACTCCTGACGGTGATTTTCTGGATGTTCACCATATGGATGCGGCTAACGGCGCCCCGCGGCTCATTCTTCTTCACGGTCTCGAAGGCTCGATCCGGTCCCACTATATTCAGGCCTTCCTCGGCGAAGCAAGGAAGAGAAAGTGGGGTGGGAGCGTCGTCATCTTCCGCTCCTGCGGTGAAGAAATCAATCGCACTCGTCGGTTCTACCACTCAGGGGAAACCAGCGACCTTGACTTTGCCATTGCCAGGATCGCTGCAAGTACGCCGCGATCCCCGCTCGTCCTGGCAGGCGTCTCTCTCGGTGGAAATGTTCTGCTGAAATTCCTTGGCGAACAAGGCGCCAGAACAGATCCACGGGTCAGGGCCGCGGCTGCGGTGTCCGTTCCGTTCGACCTCGGACTTTCGTCCCGTAGAATCGATCGAGGGTTTTCCCGGGTTTACCAGAGATTTTTCCTGAGGTCCCTGAAGCAAAAGACGGCGACCAAACTTGGACGTTTCCCGGACCTGGTTACCGCCGACCGGCTGGCCTCGATAAGGACTCTCTTCGACTTCGACGATGCCCTCACCGCACCTGTCCACGGCTTTCGCAATGCCGACCACTACTACACTCAGTCGAGTTCGCTTCAGTGGCTGAACCGTATTAGGACCAAAACGTTACTATTAAGCTCAATTGACGACCCGTTTCTCCCGCCACAGATCCTGGACGAAGTCCGTACGGTCGCGAGAGGGAACAACGCTCTTCGAATCGAGTTCACCCCCGGAGGTGGCCACGTTGGCTTTGTTGGCGGCCGTAATCCGTTCAATCCTCAGTATTACGCCGAACAACGTGTCGGTGATTTTCTTGCAGAGCAGCTTCAGGGCGATGCGTTTGTCTAACAGTCCAATACGAGGAGCAACAAGATGCAAGACCGCATGAGCCGCGGCGCACTCACGGTCGGGGCGCTCTGCGCACTCACGGCAACCTCTGGGTGCACAACGGCACAGGTAAAACCTGGAAGTGAGCATTCTGCCGAGAGCCATGCGTCCAGCACAGTGGCCTCCACACCAGCTGTGAACAGCGCTTCGCTGCCCCCCGGCGCCGAAGGCGCAATGGCTCGGCTCAGCAGCTCGCCCCGGCACGGCGAATGGATCATGGTCTCCACCGGTCCCTCGGACAGCATACGCGCCTGGGTGGTGTATCCGGAGACAAAGACGAAAGCGCCGGTGGTAATCGTGGTGCACGAGATTTTCGGTCTTTCTACCTGGATCAGGGCTGTTGCGGACCAGCTCGCGGCCGACGGGTTCATTGCCGTGGCTCCTGATTTCCTCACAATGAAACAGCTTCCCGAAGGTCCTGACAGCGTTCGGGAGCAGGCGGCCCGAGTGGCTATCCGTACCCTCGGCTCGGCAGACGTCCAGCGTCAGATTACGGCTGTCGCCAATCACGCCATGGCCTTACCCGCGGCCTTGCCGCGGTACGGGGTCGTTGGTTTCTGCTGGGGTGGGGCGGTGTCTTTCGAGCATGCCGTCCGCGCTCAAGCGCTCGGAGCATCGGTCGTGTATTACGGATCTTCACCCGCCACTGAGATACTCTCCATGGTGCGGGCTCCGGTCCTCGGACTTTACGGAAGTAACGATGCCCGCGTGAACTCCACAATTCCGCCAGCAGACTCAGCGATGCGGGCAGCTGGAAAAACGTACGCGAAAAACATCTACGAAGGCGCGGGACATGGATTCCTTCGCCAGCAGAGCGGCATGAACGGAGCAAACGCGTCAGCGGCGCAGCAGGCGTGGCCAGCAACCGTCGCATGGTTCCGCAAATACCTCGGTGCCTGAATGATCTGGCGGGTATGCTATCTCGCGTCGTTTCTCGCCGGTCTTGCCCTCGCGGTCAATTCGATGCTGCTGGGGGCCGAGCGCTGGCGGCGGAAAAGCTCGGCCAGACAATCGCCGGTATTTAATCCACCTACTGCCAGTGCGCTTGCTGTAGGCCTTGGCACAACGGGCTATCTGCTGACGGCCCGAACCGGTCTTGGCTGGTTCCCGATCATGCTGATATCGGTTTTCGCCGGAGCCGCAGCCCTTTCCGGGATGATCGTCCTGATGTCGAAGTGGGCTCTCCGAGGTCCTGCCGTCGCTCAGGATATTGACGAGGATGACTTACAGGGGCAGATCGCCACCGTGACACGTACAATCTCGGGGGTCGAGCCAGGCGAGATAACCTGGTCTGCGTGGGGCACGATTCGGACGGTCCCCGCCATGAGTGTCGATAACTCAGAGATTCCCGAGGACTCAGAAGTTGTCATCGAAACCATCGAAGGCGACGTCGCACGCGTTGAGCTTTGGTCGGCGGTTGAGCAGCGGTTGTAAACAGGATTTACGAGCGGCAAGTGATCCTATGGCGGAACCGTCGCTAGCGATAGTTGGGCGTCATGATTGCGTCATCGACTAGGCACTGACGCTTTCGTGATGGTCTGCTGTCCTCTCTATCTCGCAGGTCTGTTACCGGCGAAAAGGCTGCAACCAATCCGGTCAGTTTCCGCTTAAGCTCAAGAAGCTCCCTCGAAGTAGGCCAGTTCCTTCATCTCAGGATACTCGACTTCTCGGCTAGGATGGATGGCTGACAATTAAAGCCCAATCCGCGTTAGCTTCAATGCATGCCCGCGAGCTTAACCACGCAGTCACCTGAAGCGTACTTTGACGTTTTGGTAGTTGGCGCTGGTCACGCCGGCACCGAAGCGGCGGTTGCAGCCGCACGTCTGGGCGCTCGCGTTGGCCTGGTTACGAGCGCGCTCGAAACCATCGGTCAGATGTCGTGCAACCCTGCCATTGGCGGCGTTGCCAAGGGAACCGTTGTTCGTGAGGTCGATGCGCTTGGCGGAATCATGGGGCGCGCCACCGACCTCGCCACCCTCCAGTTCCGCATGCTCAACCGGAGCAAGGGACCCGCTGTCTGGGCACCCCGCGCTCAGTGTGACCGTGGGCTTTATCGCCGAGCCGTTCGATCACTCCTCGAGCAGCACGGAAACCTTCACACAATTCAAGGCACCGTCACGCGCCTGCTGATGGATCCCGAAAGTGCTCGGGTCAGTGGCTTGGAAACTCTTGAAGGAAGGCGTTTTTCCGCGCGGTCCGTCGTGATCACAACGGGAACCTTTCTCAGAGGACGCATTCACATCGGTACGGAGACGAATCTTGCCGGTGGTCGGGCTGGAGAATCGTCAACCACGCACCTTGCTGTGCAGCTCGAGAGCGCCGGTCTGACGGTTGCTCGCTTTAAGACGGGAACTCCGCCCCGCATCGACGGCCGATCGGTTGACTACTCGGCTCTACAGAAGCAGGAAAGCGAGCTGGATCAGTTCGACTATTCGTGGTCTCACTTCTGGAATGAGTCCCGGCTCCACAACGGAGTGAGCAGGCACCCTTCGCAGCTTCCATGCTGGCTTGCCCACATCGATGCCCAGGCCAGAGAAATCATCCAGAAGAACATCGGAAGGTCTGCGATATACGGCGGGGCGATCACGGCGCGTGGCCCGCGCTATTGTCCCTCGGTCGAAGACAAGATCGTCAAGTTTCCGGACGCTCAACGCCATCAGATTTTCCTCGAGCCCGAAGGTCACGACACTTCCGAGCTTTACGTAAACGGGCTTTCGACGTCTCTCCCCGCTCCGGTTCAGCTCGAGATAATGCGCACCGTGCCCGGGCTAGAGAATGTTCGGATGAACCGAGCGGGATATGCAATCGAGTATGACTACTACCCTCCGACACAACTCGACGCGACGCTCAGGGTGAAGGCAATTCCAGGTCTCTTTTTCGCCGGACAGATAAACGGAACGACAGGATATGAAGAGGCTGCGGGCCAGGGAGTGGTTGCTGGACTGAATGCCGGACTGGATGCACTGGGTAGAGACCCAGTTATTTTCGGCAGGGAAACGTCATATATCGGCGTTCTCGTCGATGACCTGGTCACCTGCGGTGTGGATGAACCATACCGACTCTTTACGTCCAGGTCCGAGTTTCGGCTGACCGTTCGCCAGGACAATGCCCTTCAACGACTGGGCAATTATGGAACCTCGCTCGGCCTGTACACTTCCGAAGAGCAGACGGTTGTGAACCGCCGGTTGCAGGATGAAAAAAGTGTCCATGAGTTAGCCGAACAGACGAGTATTACACCCATGCAGGCCGAGCAGCTGATTCATGCCGTTGACGGCTCGCCGCTGGCTCATCCCGTAAGGATCGCCGAGCTGGCGCGGAGGCACGGCGTATTGCTGACCGATTTATTCCGTGCTGCCGGTGTAGGCGCCGGCCTTTCCAGTCAGGCCATTCTTAGCGCGGACCTGGAGATCAAGTACCACGGCTACTTCGAACGGGAAAGGTCGCAAGCCGAACGCATGCGCACGATGGGTGATTTCCCTCTGTTGCCGGATCTGCCATACGGGGAGATGCATTCCTTGTCGTTCGAAGCGCGCCAGAAGCTTGCATCCATTCAACCCCGTACTCTTGCGCAGGCAGCTCGAATACCCGGCGTCAGTCCGAGCGATATCCAGAACCTGGTAATCGAGGTCGAGAGAAAAAGGAGAGCTGCAGTACCGGCTTGATCAGGATGCTCCGCCTGCTTCGGCACGCTTCAATTCTACTGACGCGCGTACACCGTGTACCTGGAGCAGCATCACCGCGACAGCGATCATTGCTCCCCCAATGAGCGTCGCGGGCGTGACCCTCTCAGCAAGAAATACTGCGCCAAGAACCGCCGTAAAGAAGGGCTCGATCGTGGCGACAATCGATGTTCCTACGGGGCCCAGTATCTGCAATCCGGCAAACAACGCCACGAGAGCCAACACCGTACACACCAGGGAAAGCAGACCGACGTATCCCCATAGAGCGATCGTGTCAGGAACCTTTAGCTCTCCTGACATGACACTGGCAAGGAAAAACGCCGTTGACACACCCAGCACGAGGTAGAAGCTGGCAGTTACCGCCGGGATGCCTCTCTGCGCGGTGCTTAGAGCCGGAAGGTACAACGCATAAAGCAGGGCGGAGCCGAGTGCGAGCATCACACCCGGCGGATGGAGGGAATTGGCTGTTGGCGCGCCAACCATTACGGCGATGCCGGCCATCGCGACAATCAACGCAGCCAGCCGGATGTAGCTGAGTTTCTCGTCTCCGCGAACTGCCGAAAGGATTGTCAGCCACGCAGGGTACGTATAGAAGAGGAAGCCGAGTGCCCCGACCGATATGTAGTTCAGCGCATACAGAGATAGGTATGTTATGGCCGGCTGGGCAACGGCTCCGACGACCATCAGCCGCCATTTCTGCCGCGCTGTGACAGCGACGCGTTGATTCCTTGAGATCAGGGCAAAGAGAATTATTGCAGCGACCAGGTAACGCCAGAACATGGCCGGCAATAGAGGCAGTCCGGCTCGCGTGATGAATACAACAATGGTGGTGAGGGAGCCGAAACTGCATGCCGAGACGAGGATCAGGAGCGTTGCGCGGAATGTGCTTCGGTCGGGTGAACCCATGCCCCAAACTATTTGACCGAATACGCGAACCGAAGATTGATCATCTCTCTGGCCTGCGGTGTGAGCGTGCAGCATAATTGCATTATTGACATGTACGTGGCGCTTGCAACAGGCGTTTCGTCGCAGACTGTTCACTCGCGCTCATCTTACAAATCCGAGGAAATCGTATGGAATGCATCTTTTGCCACCATCTTCAGGCGAAGCGATGAGGATGGCGTTCGGGGATGGATGTTCGCCGATTGCACGACGTTCAGCGCCTGTAGCGGGCCGGGGCGGGAGAACGGGGTTTCTGATTGAAACGTTGCGCATTCGCGCGGGACGTGGTTTCGATGAAAGCTCTGCAATCCCGGCGTCCCGAAACGTCTTGATAGGAATCGTTCCGACACATCACCCTTTTTCTCACTAACCATGAAAGGCATACTGATTCTATTCGCGAGCCTACTCGTAGAGCCATTAGCAGCGCAGAATACTGGCATAATAGCAACACAACCGCCGTCTGTCGCGGTTATGGCTCGAGGAGAGGTCAAAGTCACTCCGGATCGGGCAGCCATTCAGATAGGCGTCCAGACGCGGGCTCCGACGGCTTCTGCTGCCGCTGCTGAAAACGCGACCAAACTGAGTTCGGTCATCGCCGGACTCAGGGCACTCGGGCTCGCCGCTAACCAGATAACTACCATCAACTACAACGTGCACCCCGTGCAACGCTACGAGCAGAACCGCGAACCCGTAATCACCGGATACAACGTCACAAACACACTGCTCATCGACGTGCCAAAGCTTTCTATGGTCGGCCCCGTCATCGATGCAGCGATCGCAAAGGGGGCAAACACAGTGACCTCGCTTCAGTTCATTGCACCCAACACCGAAAATGCTCGACGCGAGGCCATTGCCAGTGCGGTACAAAAGGCGCGAGCTGATGCGGAGGCCGCCGCACGTGCAGCCGGTGGTACTCTGGGAGGCTTGGTCGAGATAAGCATCGGAGCGTACTTCCAGCCGCCTCGTCCTCTGATGTATATGGAGATGCAGACTACGGCCATGCGCTCAGCCGATACTCCGATCAACCCGGGGGAACAATCCGTGACCGTCGAAGTCAGCACGCGGTGGAGTTTCATTCCCGGAGCACGCTGAACGCCACTCTTTCGTCGTTTTATGATGTGTCACGTGACACGGGTCAGCTTGGAACGTTAGACCCTGTTTCACGTGACACATCCGGCTCGTTTGTTATAGGAGATCTTCGCCGTCTGCCCTGCACGGCCTCCAGTTCGTACATTTCGTCACAAATTCTCGCATGGTGCGCGTGAGCCGAGTAATCGCAGTAGCAAACCAAAAAGGTGGGGTGGGGAAGACCACTACAACGGTCAATCTGGCGGCAAGCCTCGCTGCTGCTGAGCAAAGGACACTGCTCATCGATGGAGATCCGCAAGCAAACGCTACCAGCGGAATGGGTCTGAGCTCGCGTGAACAACGCCTTACCCTGTACGAGGCACTGATTGGCAAAATCTCAATTACCAAGGCACGATTCTCACACGTGCAGCTGAACCTTCTCGATGTTGTGCCGGCAAGCCCCAACCTCGCCGGCGCAGAAGTAGAGTTGATCGATCGCCAAGACAGAAGTCAGGCGATGCGGGAAACCCTGGAGCCCATTCGCGACGAGTACGATTTTATCCTTATTGACTGTCCACCATCCCTCGGGCTCCTCACCGTAAACATGCTGAGCGCCGCCGACGCAGTCCTCATCCCTCTCCAGTGCGAGTACTACGCCCTTGAAGGGCTGTCCCAATTACTCGACACGGTACACCGGATCCAGCACCGCGGGAACGAGCGGCTAGCACTGGCAGGAGTCCTGATGACCATGTACGATGCTCGTCTTAACCTTTCCCGCCAAGTAATTGAAGACGCTCGAAAGTACTTTGGTGACCTCGTTTTCAAAACGGTAATTCCAAGAAACGTCCGGCTCGCTGAAGCGCCCGGGTTCGGAAAGCCGATTATTCTGTACGATATCGCTTCACTCGGCGCGACGGCATACACAGCAGCCGCCACTGAGTTGATCGCGCGAACTGACCAGGAGAACCAGACATATGGCAACCGATAAATCAGCGCGGCGACTTGGCCGTGGACTTGACGCTCTCTTCAACACCGCACCAGAACCTGTCGACGAGAGCGCTGGCGAGAATACATTCCGGGAAATTCAAATCAACGAAGTAGGGAGCAACCCCTTTCAACCCCGCAAGCAGTTCGCTATCGCTGAGCTTCGCGAGCTCGAGGAGAGTCTCCGTAGCTCGGGACTTCTGCAACCCATAACCGTGCGCCCTGCACCTGACGGAGGAAAGGGGTACCAGCTCGTGGCGGGCGAGCGTCGCCTTCGGGCCGCAACTGGCATCGGATGGAAGAAGATTCAGGCCGTCGTCAGGGAGCTTAGCGATCAGCAGATGCTGACACTCGCACTGGTTGAGAATCTCCAGCGCACTGACCTTAATCCAATCGAGGAAGCCGAAGGTTACAGCCAGCTCATTCGAGAGTTCAGTGCCACACAACAGTCAGTTGCTGGCATCGTCGGAAAGGATCGCTCGACAGTGGCGAATGCCCTTAGACTCCTCCAGCTTCCTGAAGCAGTCCGCCAGTTGCTTCAGTCCAACGGGCTCTCAGCGGGCCATGCACGTCCATTGCTCGCTCTCAACGATGAAGCAAAGATTATCGCCCTCGCCAACGAAGTCATTGCAAAAGGAATGAGCGCCCGGGACGTGGAGCGGAGAGTTCGCGAAACCGGGAGTATCTCCACGCGTTCGAGAGGGAACCGGCTACGAAAAGTCGATGTCCGCCCCGCCGAAATCAGACAGGTGGAAGATGGTCTCCGAAAGTACCTACAAACAGACGTCTCGGTGATGCTAAAGGATCGCAGCCGTGGTTCGATTACAATCGAATTCTACTCCCCCGAGGATCTTGATCGAGTTGTTGAGCTGATCGGAATCCCGACAGATCTGAGGTAGCCTCGAAACGCACGCAAATTATGAGAACATACGGATCGGGAACCAATTGCCCCTTTGCTAAGACAAGCACTGGGAGTGAGTTAGCATGATTCGCACAACTTTGGTCAGACGAGCTTGGACGTATGTGTATCTGCTGGGAGCTCTGATTCTCTGCAGTTGTTTCGGAGACTCCAAGCCAACAAACAATGCCGACTCCTTCAAGGTCGCTCTCTTGACCCCTGGCCCTGTTTCGGACAAATCCTGGAACGGAGGAGCTTACGAGGGCCTGATGCAGATCAGGGACAGCCTAGGCGCCCAGATTAGCCATATTCAAACAAAGACTCCGGCGGAGTTTGACGAGAACTTCAGGCAGTACGGAGCCAAGGGGTTCGATATAGTGTTCGGTCACGGATTCGAGTTCCAGGATGCAGCCAAAAGAGTAGCACCGACCTTTCCGAAGACAGTCTATGTGGTCACGTCGGGAAGAAGCCTCGCAAAGAACGTAGTGGGAGTCGATTTCTCCTTTGAGGAGGCGTCTTACCTCGCCGGAATGGTTGCCGGGTCCGTAACCAGGACAGACGTCATCGGAGTCATCGGAGGAACCGAACTTCCTCCTGTCAAACGAAGTTTCATTGCTTTTGAACAAGGCGCCCGGGCAGTCAACTCTGACGTGTCCTTTATAGTGTCATACATCGGCAACTGGGATGACATGAGCGCCGGAAAGGAACAAGCCCTCGCTCAGATTTCTCGAAAAGCCGACGTTATTTTTCAGAACGCTGACGCCGCTGGGCTAGGTGTTTTTCAGGCGGTAAAAGAGGCCAAAGGCGTGAGCATCATCGGCTCGAACGCCGACCAGAACAACATCGCGCCAGAGCAGACACTTGGCAGCGTCGTTATCAATCTGCCCAAGGCATTCCTCTCAATCGCGAGAGAAATACAGGATACCAGTTTCGTTTCTCATGTGTTTTCGATGGGGGTCAGGAGCGGTGTCGTCAAGCTGGTCCTCAACCCCCGTTCGGAGACGGCCATCCCGCCGCAGGTCAGGGCAGCTGTCGATTCTACCGAGAAGTTGATGATGAGAGGCAGCTTCAAGGGTTTGATGCAGGGTAAGGGCAGCGCGGATTTGACGACGCGGTGACTGCTACCACCGAAATCGTCAATTATCTCGACACGATCCTCGAGACGGCCAGCACACCTGACTTCCCACACGCTCTCAATGGGCTTCAAGTCGCCAACTCCGGAACGGTTCGCAAGGTGGCCGCGTGTGTGGACTTCTCGCTACGGAGTGTAGAGGCTGCAGTAACAGCGGATGCCGATCTTCTCCTGGTACATCACGGAATGTTCTGGGGTGGCTTGCGGCGGATTACCGGCGCCACTTATAAACGCCTCAAGCTACTCCTTGATAACGATGTGGCGGTCTACGCATCACATCTGCCGCTGGACAGGCATGCGGATTTCGGAAATAACATCCTTCTCGCCCGAGAGCTTGGACTCGACCCTGTTGAATCATTCTCGCGCTACGAGACCATTTCGATCGGAGTCAGGGGAAATGACGACCTTCCCACGGCCAACATCGTCGAGCGCGCCCGGATTTTCGCGCAGCGGCATGATGGTGATGTAGTATCTACCAAGTTTTCTCCCGAGAGACGAACACGTCATTGGGCTATCTGTACGGGTGCTGGTGCGTCAGCTGACACTCTTACCGAAGCATCCGAGCTGCAGATCGATACGCTCATTGTAGGAGAAGGCCCCCACTGGACCGCGGTGGAAGCCGAAGACATGGGATTAGTCATCATCTATGCCGGCCACTATGCAACAGAAACGCTTGGAGTGTCTGCACTTGCGCGTCACCTTGCCGACAGGTTCCAGCTCGGTTGGACAATGATCCATGCGCCCACCGGTCTTTGAAGGAATCTCACGGCAAAGAGATCGGACTCCAGGCTATTCCAACCGACAAGCCTGCGCTCGAGCTCGAGCAGATAACGAAACGCTTCGGAAATGTTGCGGCGCTCGATTCAGTCTCACTATCCGTGAAACGCGGAACAGTGCATGCGCTCCTCGGCGAAAACGGAGCCGGCAAGACAACGCTGATGCGGGTCGCGTTCGGCATGATCCGACCGGATTCGGGCACGGTGAGGGTGAAGGGTCGCACAGTAACATTCGCATCTCCTGCCGACGCTATCCGCCACGGACTGGGTATGGTGCACCAGCAGTTCGCGCTGATACCGGCGATGTCTGTGGCTGAAAATGTCGCATTGGGTGGAAGGGGCCGGTACAGATTCGAGTCCACAGCCGAGTTAATTCGCTCCGTGGGCGACCGGACCGGATTGTGGCTCGACCCGGCACTCACCGTCGCCACGCTTACGAGTGCTGACCGCCAGAAGCTCGAAATTATCAGATCCTTTGCACACGGTGCCGACACTCTCATTCTGGACGAACCCACTGCTGTCCTCGCACAGTCTGATGCCAACGAGCTGTTCGGCCAGCTGCTACTATTTGCCAGCCGGGGAGGCACGGTCGTACTGATTACCCACAAGCTCCGGGACGCCATTCGGCACGCAGACGAGGTGACAGTACTTCGTTCAGGGAGGAATGTTCTGACCTCCAGAATGGATATCTCGACAGAATCCACGCTCACGACAGCCATGCTGGGCCAGCCACTCGAGAAGACATCGGCATTCAGCCGGCCTCCTCGATCTTCACTGCCGCTTATCGTGTTGAAGGACGTAACCATTACGCGTAACGACGGCACCGACCGGATTCGCAATGCCAATGCGGAAGTTTATCCGGGGGAGATAGTCGGAGTAGCAGCTCTCGAAGGTGCCGCCTCTGAGCTGCTTCGGGCAATTGCTGGACGAATCTCTCCCGTGACGGGATCA
>Ga0183260_10003383_pt1 | contig 12877 bp, 10 predicted proteins | sample AntDrymUQ4972206_2_FD_129768 | JGI IMG/M metagenome (GOLD analysis project Ga0183260, IMG submission 129768) | Polar desert sand microbial communities from Dry Valleys, Antarctica - metaG UQ497 (22.06) (version 2) (version 2) | ecosystem: Environmental > Terrestrial > Soil > Desert | place...
CGCAACTCCTTCACGACCGATTGCACGATGTCGTCCTGCACCGCGAAGATGTCTTCGAGCACGCGGTCGTATGTCGCCGACCACAGGTACGAGTCGGTGGCCACCTGGACGAGTTGCGCAGTAATGCGCACGCGCTTCCCCGACTTGCGCACGCTGCCCTCGAGGATCGTTGCGACGTTGAGCTTCTGGGCTAACGTCGGAAGGTCGATGTCTTTGCCCTTGAAGGAGAAAGCGGACGTACGCGACGCTACGCGCAAGCTGGGGATCTTTGCGAGCACGTTCAACAACTCCTCCGCGAGGCCGTCGGCGAAGTACGCGTTCGCCACGTCGTCGCTCAAGTTCACGAACGGCAGCACTGCGATCGAGGGCATCGTCACGTCGAAGGGCGACAGCGCCGTTCGCAGCGGAGGGAACGACTGCGGCAAATCGGGATGGCATAGTTGGAAAACGGTCTCGCGCCGGGCGTGATCCTTAAGGCTGTGATCGCCAAGCGGCTTCAAGACGATCGCGGCCGGCAACAGGTCGCGGCACAGGTCGTGTGTCACTTTGGACAGCAGCGTCTGGCCGCCGTGGCCAAGGGCAAGGAGCCGTGCTACGCGGTTGAGTGGCGGACCGAAGTAATCGCCATCGCGCAACTCTGCGGCACCGGTGTGCAACGCCATCCTGACGCGAATTTGGACAGGTGCTGGCCAGAATTCTGTCTGCAGCGCCTGCTGCGCGGCGAGTGCGGCGTCCGCAGCATGCCGTGCGGTGGCGAAAGCCCCGCAGAAGGAATCGCCTCCCTTTTTGAAGACGTGACCGCCGTGCTTGCGAATGCATTGCCGCAGTATCGCGTCGTGCCGCGCAAGCGCTGTCTGCATTGCGTCATGCTGCGTTTCCCATAGCCGCGTGCTGCCCTCGATATCGGTGAACAGGAACGTGACCGTGCCGGTCGGGGGCAGCGGGTCCGAAGGATGTTTCGCAGTCATGGGGCAGAGGAGCTCAAGCGATGCAGCAAGCATTTTGCGGATCGCCACCGGCTTTCGCAACCAGGACGTCTCCGGCCGATTGCGCGATTCTGTCCCGCGTAATGCTGCGACGTAGCTGACGAAGGCAACCGCGGCGTATATCAGCCGCTCAATCGTTCAAGCGAAGTGGTGACAGATACTGCTGCCGGTAGGTTTCGAAGGGAATGGTGTCGGCGGCTTCGATCTCGCGCTGCTCACGGAGCGAATCTTCGGCCAGTCGTGCAAAGCGATCGCCTACTTCAGCGGCAAGCGGCAGTTGCAGCAGGGTGTCACGGTGCGCACGCGACTGCGCGAGGACGAAGCGCACATAGGAATTGCGGTGGTCGCGCTCCATCGCCTGGAGAACGCGCGCGGAAGGTGTAGTGGCAGGATCGTTCAAGGCTGTGACCGCAGTCGAAAGCGCCTCGCCGTGCGCGGTCGTGGCATGCGCGGCATCGAGCGCCGCGGCGATTGGCTCGCATTGGGCAAGCACCTGACCACCCCATTCGGAGAGCGCCACTTCGTGTGACCCACGCGTGAGTGAGAGGCCGGGCTCGCGCCCGCGCGCCGCAACTTGCTGCTTGTTGCGTCCTATGGAAGCGAGCTCCTGCGGCGTATCGGGCGGGCTTTCGCAGAGCAGGCAATGCAGCAGGAATACATCGAGAAAGCGAATGGTGCGGGCAGTGATGCCGATCGGGCAGAAAGGGTCGAGGTCCATGAGGCGCACCTCGACGTACTCGACGCCGCGCTCGCGCAACGCGTGCAGCGGTCGCTCGCCGGACCGGATCACGCGCTTCGGCCGGATCGTGCCGTAGAACTCATTCTCGATCTGCAGGAGGCTCGTCGCGAGCTGGCGGTAGTCATCACCATCCCGGATGCCGATCGCCGCATAAGGGGGAAAGGGCTGCGTGAGCGCCTCCTGCAGCGACGCGCCATAGCTTGCCAGGCTGTTGTAGCTCACGGCAAGCGAAGCCTGCGCCTCGCTCTGGTAGCCGAGCCTCCCCATGCGCAGCGATGTGGCATACGGCAGGTAGAGCGTGCCCTCGTTTAAGGGCTCGAGTTCGTGCGCGCGGCCGGCGACAAAGGTTGAGCACACCGCGGGTGACGCACCGAACAGGTAGAGCAGCAGCCAGGAATGACGCCGGAAGTTGCGAATCAGCGCGAAATACTCGTCGTTGGAAAGCGGATCGGGGAGCGAGAAGTTGTAGTGAATGCCGGAAATCATTTGCATGCGCCGGCCGTAGCGATGCGCGAGGCCCATCCGATACACGCTCTTCGCGCGGCCGACATTGGATCTGCCGAAGCGGCCTATCGGGATCAAGTCGTCTGCGGGTAGTCCGCACGGCATGCTCGCGCACCAGAGCAACTCGTCGCCGATCGCACGGTAGACGACCTGGTGAATCGCGGTGAGCTCGCTCAAGCAGGCCTCGGCGCCCGTATGCACTCCGGTGATCAGCTCCAGTTGCGACTCGCTGAAGTCGGTGGTGACATGCGGATGCGTGAGCGCTGCGCCAAGCCGCGCGGGATGTGGCGTTGTCGCCAAGAGGCCCTCCGGCCGCACGCGTAGGCTTTCCTTTTCGATCCCACGCAACAGACCTTTCAGCCCCGCTCGGGGCAACGACTGCAGGCGTTCCTTTAAACTCACGGCGCGCTTACGGACGAAGACACTCGATTCACTGTAAACGCCGCGATCGCGTGCGATCGAAACACGCCGCCAACGCGGTTGCCAGCAGCGTGCTCGTCGAACGTCATACCATTTGCAATAGCACTGCTGAACATTGGACTTCCGAAAAGAAGATGGACGCGCATTCTATTACGCGTACGCTGCCGCGAAGCGAACCGGTAAGCTCTAGGGAGGCTCTGATCAAGTTACGTGGAGCGCGTTGGCACGAAATCCGGATGATGCTCAGTTTCCTTCCGGCCGAGGCGCGGGGCGTGCAAGGGCCCACGTCCAAGTCACCGGGCGACACCAGCGCCAGATTGTCGTGCCAAACCTTTGGGACGGGGGTTCTCCGGGGCGCTAACTTTGTCGCCGGAAGCGGCCAACAGGATGAACTATTGGCCACTTCCGCCTTCGCGTCATCATCCCCGGAGAACCCCCGTCGCGCCCGCGTAACTTGATCAGAGCCTCCCTAGGCCACTTGCCTATGGCGAGAGACAAATGAAGCCCGAGAGCATTGCCGCGCAAGCGCTTGGATGGGTCGATGCCGAAACGCGCGCGATTGCCCCGCCGATTCACACCTCGACGACGTTCATTCGCGACCCTGACAATCGGTATCGATCTGGTCGCGTATACGCGCGCGACCACAATCCGACGTTCGACCAAGCCGAAGCGCTGCTGACCGCACTCGAAGGCGGGCACGCTTCGCTGTTATTCGCCTCGGGCATGGCCGCAGCCACCGCCGTATTTCAAGCGTTGGCGCCTGGCGAGCATGTGCTGGCGCCGAAGGTCATGTACTGGTCACTGCGCAATTGGTTGATGAACTTCGCGACGCATTGGGGATTGCGCGTGGACTTCATCGATATGACCGATCCGGACGACGTGCGACGCCGAATGGAGCCCGGTAGCACCAAACTGGTCTGGATCGAAACGCCCGCGAACCCGTTATGGACAATCACCGACATCGCGCTCACCTGCGACATTGCTCACGCGGCGGGAGCGGTCGTGGCGGTTGATTCGACCGTCGCCACACCGGTTCTCACGCGTCCGCTTGCGTTGGGCGCCGATATCGTGATGCACGCGGCAACGAAATATTTGAATGGGCACTCGGATGTGATCGCAGGATCACTCACGACCCGCGAGGATTCGGCAATCTGGACGCGCGTCAAAAACATTCGTGTGCAGATGGGCAGCGTGCTCGGTCCGTTTGAGGCTTGGCTGCTCACGCGCGGCATGCGCACGCTTTTCCCTCGGGTTCGGGTGGCATGCGCCAGCGCGCAGGCGATCGCCGACCACTTCGCGCAGCATCGCTTGATTCAGGAAGTGCTATATCCCGGCTTGCCGTCCTTTGCCGGACACGCGGTCGCTGCGAAGCAGATGCATGGCGGCTTTGGTGGGATGCTGTCAATCCGCGTGCGGGGGTCAAGCAGTCGATCCGGTGAGGATGCTGCCGTCGCCACGGCGGCCGACGTTGCGCTATGGAAGCGGGCGACTTCTCTCGGAGGCGTCGAGAGCCTGATCGAACACCGCGCCAGCGTTGAAGGTCCCGGCACACCTGCCCCGGCCGATTTGTTGCGCCTTTCCGTAGGCATCGAGGACACGCAGGATCTGATTGCCGATCTCGAGCACGCACTCTCGCAGGCGCACTCCTAAAGCGTTAGGCGAGACTGTAGCGGGCACTGTCATTGCGGACGGCCCCACTCGGGGCGGCCCGCCAACGCAAACAGCCACAGCGCCGCGGCGATTGGCCACGCAAGCAGGACGCTGTGCGTCAACCCATTGAAATTGAGCAAGTGGCCGTAGCGCCAGTTGAACAGCGTCAGCGGAGCATCCGCGCTGAACAGATCGGAGGACAAAAACGGCAGCAGCAGCGATGCGAGCAGCGCGGTCGCGCATGCCGCGACTTGCGCGGGCCGGCGCAGATAGACGGCCGGCAACAGCACGAGCGCGCCCGCCGCGATGCCTATCGCAACGCCGGGTCTAAGCCACGTCTCCAGTGCGGCAGGTTTGAGTATCAGGGCTGCCGCGATGCCCTTGCTGACCAACGCCGATCCGAGCAACAACAGAATCGCTCCGCTGACGTAGCGGCGATCACGCAACAAGAGCGCCACGAACAGGCCGACGCCCACGAGTTGGAGGGCTGACTGCGCGGCTTCGATCAAAACCCCGGCACGGTCGCCGCCCATTCCAAAGACCGTCGCCGGCGCGGCTTGCGCCGGTGCGGGGTCGAAGGTGACGGCAAAAAACGATATTCCAGGATTGAGCTGGGCGGCAAGCCAGATCACCAGCAGAGCGATCCCGACATCGCCTAGCCGACCCTCCAGAAACACGCGCGAACGCGCGTCCGAGAGTGTCTCCCGCAAGCCGTGGGCGCGCACCAACGTCGACCCAAGCGCACCGCCGGCCACCCCGCCCGCGGTGTTCGCGAGAAAATCGAGCAGGTTGGCGTCGCGCGGCGGCAAGAACATTTGCGACGTTTCCAGCATGAATGCGAGGGTCGCACTCGCTGCGAATGCCACACAAGCGCGATCAGCCGGTGGTGCTCGGTGCGGCATCAGCGCAACGAATAGTCCCAGTGGTATGTACGCCACCATGTTGGCGATGAGATCAAAGTGTGTGGAGCGTAGCGGCCAGGCCGCGAACGGCCAGAACGGCGTGCCCGGAGCAGGCGAAATCCACGGAGCGAACGGCTGGAGGCTCGCATAGACGAGGGCAAGTCCGTACAGCGCCGCCAGCACGTGCGGCAGCAGTGTCCGCGATCGGAGGTCGGACGTCACGGGTCCGGCACGACGTTGCCGGTCTGAAGAGCATCCTTGCCACGACCGCCCTCCAAAACACTTTTGCGCACGACGGTCATCGTTTCGTGCTCGGCGATTGCAACGAAGCCCGCGGCGATGAACATCGAGAGCGTGCCGTGATAATGATCAGCCGGCGCAGTCTCGTCCGGGTCGACCTTCCACGGAAACGCGTCGACAACGCGAATGCCGCGTGCGAACAGATCAGTCAGAGCGCCGTGCAGTGACGCGCGCGCCACGCCCTTGCGGCGCCAGTCCGGGGCCACCACGAAACATACGATCGCCGCGGCTTCGTGCGGCGCCACCGGCAACGCCGGCGCGGGAATGCGCAGGCGCGCACAGGCATGCCTCAGCTTGTGATACGGCTGAGCATTTATCCAACCGACGACCCCCTGGTCAGCGTAAGCGAGAAAACCTTCCATCTCGCCACTGGCGATGCGCTCGCGCATCGCGACCCGATTGGCGTTGCCATCGAGCGATGGCCAATGAATGGCCGGTGCGACGTGGTAGTAGTGACAATAGCATTTCGCCCATTCGGCATTGTCGGCGAATGCGGGCCCGCGCTCGTGATCGAAGAAGTCGAGATAGTCTTCGACGCGGGCGGGCGTCAGCCGTTCGATCCGGACGGTCATTTCGTTCTCGGTGACTACTAACGCGCGGCGGGCTGCTACCTCATCAGCGGACCTTGACCTCGGTCCAGAACCGGTTCAACAGCCGACGCTCCTTTTTCGGCAGATCGCGCAACTGCTGCAATTTCTGCATGCGCTCCGGACTTGGAAATACCGCCGGATTCTCCTTCACCTGCGGTTCGATGAACTGCATCGCAGCGGCGTTCGGGTTGCCCGAGCCGATCATGTTGGAAAGTTGAGCTGCATTCTCTCCGTCGAGCATGAAGTTGATGAAGAGGTAGGCGAGATCGGGGCGAGGACCGGTCCTGTGCAGGACCATGTTGTCGATTGCGAGTACCGCGCCTTCCTTCGGCGTCGCGTAGCCGATGGCAAACGGGCGTTTCGCGTTGCGCGCATCGGCAGCGGCCTGGAACATGTCGTTCGAATAGCCGTGGGCGAGCCAGATGTTCCCGATCGTCAGCTCCTTGATATAGGAGGATGCGTTGAACGCCGCCCAATAGGGTTTCGCGCGCAGGATCAGCTCGCGCGCCTCTTTCAGTTTCGCTTCGTCCGCTTCGTTGGCGGAATAGCCGAGATAAATCAGCGCGGCGGCAAAGAGCTCGCGTTGCGAATCGAGCACCGTCACCTTGCCATGCAACTTTTCGAGATAGCGGGGTTCGAAGATCGCCGCCCAGGTATCGGTCGGAATCCCCAATTCCTGCACCTTCTCGGCGTTGTAGCCGAGCAACGTGACCGAATACGCATAAGGCACCGAGTACTGGTTATCCGGATCGAACCACTGCCCGACGAACTCGGACTTCAAGTTAGCGAAGCCTTTGATTCGCGCTTTGTCGAGCTCGCGCAACGCCCCTTGGCTGATCAGCGTCTGCACAGCGTTGCCGGTCGGTACCAGGATGTCGTAGCCGGTCGCACCGGCGGCAAGCTTGGCCAGCATTTCCTCGTTGTCGGAGTAGTAGTCCTGGACTAGCCGACACTTGCAAAACGCCTCGAACGATTTCGTGGTTTCCTCGGCGAGGTAGTTGTTCCAGTTGTACAGACGCAATTCGTTGCCGCCCGATGACGCCGCCGGTTTGTCGCCGTCGCCCTCGGAGTCGCTGCCGGTCTTGCCGCACCCCGCAGTCATCGCAACGCCGAATGCTGCCAACGTTGCGGCGAGTGCCGCGAGCACTTTGCGCCGGCCCGGCTCTACGGTTCGTCGCATGAACACGGATTGCGTCACGAGCTCGGGCCGCGCAGTGCGTCCGGCGCAACCTTGCCCGCGATCACGATGAGCGTCAGTGTCAGCAGCATCAGCAATGTCGAGACGGCATTGACTTCGGGCGTGACCGCCACCTTGATCATCGTATAGATCGTGAGGGGCAGCGTCGGTACTCCCGCGCCAGCGGTGAAAAACGTGATGACGAAATCATCGATCGACAACGTAAAGGCCATCAGCGCGCCGGCGAGGACTCCGGGTGCGATCAGCGGCAGGGTGACCAGCCGGAATGTCTGCCAGGGTGTAGCGCCCAGGTCACGCGCTGCCTCAAAGATCGACTCGTCCATACCCGATAGACGTGAGCGGACGATAATGGCGACGAAGCCGATGCAGAAGGTTGTGTGGGCGATGATCACGGTCGCGAGTGACAGGGATTCCTCGCCGAATACCGCGATAAAAAAAATCAGCAGCGACACGCCCAGCAGAATCTCCGGCATCGCGATGGGCGTCAAGGTCAGCGCCGGCAGGAATTTCGAGCGGTAGCGGTGGATCGCGATCCCGGCCATTGTGCCGAGCACCGTTGCGAGCGCGGCGGCGACGAGCGCGATGAACACCGAGTTGACCGCGGCGTTGAGCATTTCCTCGTTCTGGAACAGCTTGCGATACCAATCGAGCGTGAACCCCACCCATTCGGCGTTCAGCTTCGAGTCGTTGAAGCTGAACACGACGACGACGGCGAGCGGGACGTACAAGAACGCGTAGACAGCGAGCGCCGAAATCCACAGGAGTGGCGACCTACGCATGGGCCGCTCCGCGCCGCGCGAGCCACGCGGCGACACCGGCGATGGCGAGCACGGCGATGGTCAGCATCAGCGAGAGCATCGAACCGAACGGCCAATCGCGCGTCCCGAGAAATGATTCCTTGATGAGGTTGCCGACCAGCCAGTCGTCCTTGCCGCCCAGTATTTCGGGGATCGCGAACATGCCGAGCACCGGGATGAATACCAGCGCCGAGCCGGAAAAGATTCCGGGCAGCGAGAGCGGAAACGTGACTCGCCAGAACCGGCGCCAGGCGTTCGCGCCCAAATCCTGCGCCGCATCGAGGAGCGCCGGGTCGTGCTTTTCGAGGTTCGTGTACAGCGGCAGGATCATGAACGGCAAGTGGACATACACCATGCCGACGATGACTGCGAAGCGGGAAAACAAAAGATCGAGCGGGCCCAGGATAATCATCCACGCGTACACCCGCACCAGGAAATTGCTCGCGAACGGCAGAATGACGAGCAACACCATGACATTGCGATACTGCTGCGGGCTGCGCGCGATCAGCAACGCGACCGGATACGCCATCACGAGGCAGATGAGCGTGGTCAGTGCGGCGACGCCGAAGCTCTTGACGAAGATCTGCGCATAGATCCAGTCGCCGAAGAACACGGCGTAATTTTCGAGGGTGAGTCCGCGATCCTCACCGGGCACGTCGCCGAAAATCGGCGCCAGCGCACCGAACTCGCCCGGGTAGCGCACGCTCGCGACGACCATGATAAGCGCCGGCAGCAGAAAAAAAACGGCGAGAAACACAAACGGCGGCCCACTGACCAGCCAGCGGGTCAAGCGTCCCGATCGCGTGCGGGACGAGGTTTCAGCCAACGTGAAACCTGGCGCGGTAATTCAGTAATTCCACTGGGTTAAGCGGCCCAAGGTGGAAACCTAGCTTCGGCCGGAGGCTTCCAAGAAAAAACCGGCGGCAAAGCCACACGATTTCCGGCACAACGGCAGGAAGCACCGCGAGTAGCGTGAACACGCACTGGCCTGATCGATGGCAGCATCGACACGTGGCCTTCGTACATCACCGGCGAAGCTTCAAGCGCACAGATCATCTGTCCAAAAACGCGCCCGCAGCCGCTTTCCACGAAACGGCCACCGGATCGCCGATCTCGAAGAACTTGGCACGGCCCGGCGCCGAATTCGGCAGCAGCGCTTCGATCTTGTGACCCCCCGGAAGGTCGACGATGTACGTTGTCACGTCGCCGATGTAGAGGAAATTGTTGACCGTGCCCTCGAAACTGTTGGAGTCGGGCGAACGTTCGCCACGCGCCCGGATCACCACTTGCTCGGGGCGAATGATGAACACACCCCTGGCGCCTGCGTCCACACCGTTGCGCCGCGGCGCCATCACGCTGCCGAGCGAACCGATCGCGAGTTCCAATACCGGCCCCGCCGTGGTGACGATCGCATCGTACATATTCACGTTGCCGATAAAGTCGGCGACGAAGCGGCTCTGCGGGAACCCATACAGACGATCGGGCTCGTCCACCTGTTCGATCGCGCCCTGGTTCATCACCGCAATCCGGTGCGAAAGTGCGAGCGCTTCGGCCTGCGCGTGGGTGACGAAGACAAACGTGACGCCGACGTCGTGCTGCAGCCGAATGAGCTCGATCTGCAACTGTTCGCGCAGCTTGGCGTCGAGCGCACCCAGCGGCTCGTCGAGCAGGAGGAGCCGTGGCCGGTTGACGAGGCCTCGGGCGAGCGCCACGCGCTGTTTCTGCCCGCCCGACAGCTCGTGCGGGAAGCTTCTTCCTTTGTCGTCCAGCTTGACCTGCTCGAGCGCGGCTTTGACCGCGGTCGCGACCTCGGCGCCGGACTTGCCCGCCATTCTGAGCGGAAAAGCGACGTTTTGCGCGACCGACAGGTGCGGAAACAGGGCGTAACTCTGGAAAACGGTGTGGATCGGGCGCTGCTCGGGCGGGGTATCCTTCAAGTCGACGCCGTCGAGAACGATCGCCCCGGAGTCCGGCAAATCGAACCCGGCGATCATGCGCAGGATCGTCGTCTTGCCGCAGCCGGACGGACCCAGCAGCGTAAAGAACTCACCCGCGTTCACGGAGAAGCTGACGTTGTCAACCGCCGTGAAATCTCCAAAACGGCGGGTGACGTTGCGAACTTCCAGCAGCGCCATCGTGCCGGCCCCCAAGGTCCAGTCGAGCAGCGCGGGATTGTAGCGCGAGTGGGAGCGGCATGACCTTTGCATCTGCCGTTTGCGCTACAACGACGCCACGCGCACCTGCGCCTGACGTCGGCCTTAAAGCTGATGCGAACGAGAGCCGGACCATGGTAGTTTGGCAGCAATGAGCGATAAAGCCCCGCCGCCGTCGTTGCTGGAGGCGCTTCGCGCCAAATCCGAGGTGCTGCGTGAACGGGACCAGGCCTCCCGCAAACCAGTCGAGGAAGCGCTGCAGGATATCGACCGGCGCCTGTGGAAAGCGTTTCGCTGGCTGGACGAGGCGATGGGTCACCTGGAGGTGATTCGGCCGGTCGTCACCCGTCAGTTTCAACTCGGCACCATTCTGACCATAGCCAAACCGCGGTTCGACCGTGGCTTTGTGACGTTTCGCAAGCGCGCCCTCGCCGGCCTCGAGTTGCTCGAGCACGTGGAGATGTTCTACCGGCTGATCGGCGCCGAGCCGATCATGCTGCGCGTGAATCCCGGCGGCGCAGCGGCGATCGAAGAACGGCTGCGTGCTGCCTCGATGCAGTTTCAGTATCAGACCGAGCAGGACCACAAGCGCGTCGTACGCTATGGCCTGTTTCATATCCAGCCATTGATCTCGGCCTCGGTGCGCCTACAGCCTGATTACCACCGGCAGGTTGTGGACGTGACATTGCGCAACGTCGACCGGTTCGAGTCGGTCAGCCTCGAATTCACGCCGGACAAGATCAATGAGCCCGTGTTCGAAAACCTGGTGCAATTCATGCTCGGCGAAGCGAACACATTCCTGCACCGTGCACCACTCGCCGGATTCCTCCCCCAGCGCGAGCAGCGCCCAGTGAAAGAGAAGGCACGGCAGCGCGCGTAGCGGCCAGCCAATTACTCGACCGAACTGGGTATGCGCGCCGCTTGGCCTAAACTTCTGCGGGCGCTCAAGCGCAGTTCCATCTGATCGACGACGATCGCCGCCAACGCGCGCAGGATCTCCCTTTCTTTGTCGGTAACTTCCCGCGGTTGCGTGTCAAGGACGCACAAAGTCCCGAGGTTATGGCCATCCGCCGTACGCAGCGGTGCGGCGGTGTAAAAACAGAATCCGCTCTTGCCGGCGACCAACGGGTTCGTGAGCGCCACCGGATCGCGCCGGGCGTCGGGGATGACCGTTAGTTCATCGCGGAGGATCGCGGAGGCGCACAGACCCGGATCGCGTCCCACCTGCGATTCGGATACGCCGTGGTGCGCTTTGAACCAGATGCGATCCTCATCGACGATGCTGATGATCGCGACCGGTACATCGAAAATGCGGGCGGCGAGCTCCGCCACGCGGTCGAATGCCCCATCGGGAGGCGTATCGAGAATCTCGTAACGTCGGACGGCCGCGAGCCTTCGCGTTTCAACGTCTCTGTCAGGGATGAGCAGCATGACGGCAATCCGAAGTGAAAGCGGCGCCAATGAGCGCTGTCCGGGAAAAGCGCCAATTCGCCAGCTGATGCACTGAAAAATTCAATGCCTAGATTATCACGGAGCGTAGAGGGCTATTCAAGGTCGACGGCCGCATCGAGCCGCGTTTTTGTCGGTGGTTAAAGCGGGCGCAGCAGCAGCAAACCGATCACCGCCGCCAACAGCACCGCAACCACCGCAAGCCAACGTTTCAGCGTGAGTTGGGCTGCGGCCACCTCTTTGACGAGGTCTGGTCCGACCGGCGGCACGAGCAGCCGGCGATGGAGCAAGCGCGGGAGTTCCGGCAGCGCCGCGACAATGTAGGGCGCTTCCGCGATCAATCGCCGTTGCAGCGCCGGCCATCCGATCTGGTCGTGCATCCAACGTTCCAGAAACGGCTTTGCCGTCACCCACAAATCGAGATCGGGATCGAGTTCGCGCCCGAGACCTTCGACGTTCAACAACGTTTTCTGCAGTAACGTCAACTGGGGCTGGATCTCGACGTTGAACCGTCGCGATGCGCGGAACAGTTGCACGAGCACCCGAGCGAGTGAGATTTCCTTCAACGGCCGGTCGAAGATCGGCTCGCAGACGACGCGGATTTCCGCTTCCAGCTCGTCGACGCGCGTGTCGGCCGGGACCCAGCCGGATTCAATGTGCGCCGTGGCCACGCGGTGGTAATCGCGCCGGAAGAACGCGAGAAAGTTCTGCGCGAGGTAGCTTTTGTCGGTCTCCGACAGCGTGCCCATGATGCCGAAGTCGAGGGCGATGTATTTGCCGTAGTTGCCCGAGTCGATGGCGACGAAGATATTGCCAGGATGCATGTCGGCGTGAAAGTAGCCGTCGCGGAACACCTGGGTAAAGAAAATCTCCACACCTGCGCGCGCCAACCGTTTCAGGTCAACGCCCGCGCGTGCCAATTCGTCGGTGCGACCGATCGGAATTCCAGCCATCCGCTCCATCACCAGCACTTCGCTGTGCGTCCAGTCCCAGTAAATTTCCGGCACCAGCATCAGCGGCGAAAACTTGAAATTGCGCCGCAGTTGCGAGCAGTTGGCTGCCTCGCGTGAAAGATCGAGCTCGTCGCGAATCGTTTTCTCGAACTCGGCGACAACCGCCCGGGGCTTTAAGCGCTTGCCGTCGGCCCACAACCGTCCGACGAGTCCCGCCGCGGCATCCATCAGCGCCA
>Ga0183260_10003384_pt1 | contig 12875 bp, 8 predicted proteins | sample AntDrymUQ4972206_2_FD_129768 | JGI IMG/M metagenome (GOLD analysis project Ga0183260, IMG submission 129768) | Polar desert sand microbial communities from Dry Valleys, Antarctica - metaG UQ497 (22.06) (version 2) (version 2) | ecosystem: Environmental > Terrestrial > Soil > Desert | place...
CCGATCTTGCGGGTCCCCATCGCCAGCGGGAAGTTCCACGGCGTGATCAGCAGGCACGGCCCCACCGGCTGCTTGGCGACGAGGAACCGCGCGCCCCCGGCCGGCGCCGTCTGGTAGCCCCCGTCGATGCGTACGGCCTCGCCCGCGAAGTGCCGCAGGAACTCCGCCGCGTACGCGATCTCGCCCCGCGCCTCGGCCAGCGGCTTGCCCATCTCCAGGGTCATCAGCAGCGCCAGCGCGTCGATCCGCTCGTGCACCAGGTCGAAGGCCCGCATCAGCATGTCCGCCCGCGCGCGCGGCGAGACGGCGGCGAACGACGGCTGGGCGGCGACGGCGGCGTCGAGGGCACGGCGGCCGTCGGCCGGCGACGCGTCGGCCACCGCGCACAGCGGCTGCCCGGTCGCGGGGTCGAGCACGTCGAAGGTCCGCGCCCCCTCGGCGTCGACCCACCGGCCCCCGATGCCCAGCTGCCGGGGCACGTCCGCGAGCACCGCCGGCGTCGGGGTGTCGGGTCGAGGGGCGACCTGCACGTCACGCACGCTCATCTCGAGACATTCCTCCCGGCCGCGCCAAGACGCGGTGCCCTACACTGGATTGTCGACAATCTACCAGAGGAGGAACCGTGGCCGAGCTCTCGCAGGTCCTGAAGCAGGCCACCGGGGTGGTGGCCGCGCGCGGGGAGGGCGTGCACCTGTTCGACGAGTCCGGTCGCCGGTTCCTCGACTTCACCGCCGGCATCGGGGTGACGAGCACCGGGCACTGCCACCCCCGCGTCGTGGCGGCGGCGCAGCACCAGGTCGCCACCTTGATCCACGCGCAGTACACCACCGTGCTGCACCGGCCCCTGCTCGACCTCGTCGAGCGGCTGGGCGAGGTGCTGCCGGCGGGACTGGACCGGATGTTCTTCGCCAACTCCGGCTCCGAGGCGGTCGAGGCCGCGCTGCGGCTGAGCTGGCAGGCCACCGGCCGGCCCAACGTGATCGCCTTCCACGGCGGGTTCCACGGGCGTACGGTCGCCGCCGCCTCGATGACCACCTCGGGGACCAAGTTCCGCTCCGGGTTCGGCCCGCTGATGGCCGGGGTGCACCTGGCGCCGTTCCCGGACCCCACCCACTACGGCTGGTCCGTCGACGAGGTGACCGCCTTCGCCCTCGACCAGCTCGACTACGTGCTCCAGACCGTCAGCGCGCCGCAGGACACCGCCGCGTTCGTCGTCGAGCCGGTGCTCGGGGAGGGCGGCTACGTGCCCGCGTCCGCGGCGTTCTTCGCCGGGCTGCGCGAGCGCGCGGACCGGCACGGCATCCTGCTGGTGGTCGACGAGGTGCAGACCGGGTGGGGGCGTACGGGCACCTTCTGGGGCGGGGAGCACTTCGGCGCCCGCCCCGACGTCCTCGTCACCGCCAAGGGACTGGCCTCGGGCTTCCCGCTGTCGGCCATCGCCGCGTCGTCGGACCTGATGGGCAAGGCGTGGCCGGGCTCGCAGGGCGGCACGTACGGTGCGAACGCCGTCGCCTGCGCCGCCGCCCTGGCCACGCTCGACGTGATCCAGGACGAGAAGCTGGTGCAGAACTCCGCCGAGCGCGGCGGCGAGCTCAAGGCCGCCCTGACCGAGGTGGCGGCGCGGCACGACCGGATCACCGACGTACGCGGTCTCGGGCTGATGCTCGGCAACGAGTTCCGCGACGCGGACGGCCGACCCGACGGGGCCACCGCCGCGGCCGCCCAGCGGGCCGCCGCCGAGCGGGGACTGCTGCTGCTGACCTGCGGCGCCTGGGGTCAGGTGGTCCGGTTCATCCCCGCGCTGGTGGTGCGGCCCGAGCACGTGGACGAGGCGGCAGCGATCTGGGCGGAGTCCGTCGCCGCCGCCACGACCTGACCCGTACGTCCCACCGGCCCCAGCTTTCACGGGGTACCCCGTGAAAGCCTCACTCCCCGAGGGTTACAACCCCCGGGGAGTGACAGCGACCCGGGGAGAGTGGCTCCCTGGTGGCGGCTTCCGGCACGGTTGACGACCTCCTCGACGACAACAACCCCAGACGACAACCCCACCGGACGGCCCCGGCCCTGGCGGCGCTCGTCAGGCCTTGGCGGGGCGCCGGCCGGCCGGCCGCGAGATCACCCCGGGGACGCCGCGACCCCGCAGCGAGCACCCGACGGTCTCGGTCACGAAGACCAGCGCGGCCGCCCCCACGAGGCACGAGGCCATCATGTAGAACGCCGGCACCAGGTTGTTGCCCGTCTCGCCTATCAGCGCGTCGTTGGCGTACGGCGCCGTGCCGCCGAACAGGGACGTGGACACGTTGTAGGCGATGGCCATCCCAGCGAAGCGCACATGGGCGGGGAACATCGCAGGGAAGGTCGCCGAGATGGTGGCCAGCTGCGGCACGTACAGCAGCCCGAGCACGGCGAAGCCGAAGACGGCGCCGACCGGACCGGTGGCCATCAGCAGGTACATCGGGATCGCCAGCACGAACAGCCCGAGCAGCGAGGCCCACCACATGGGCTTGCGGCCCACCCGGTCGGACAGGGTCCCGGCGAACGGCAGCAGGACCATCATCGACAGCATGCCGATGACGGGGGCGATCAGCGCGGCGTCGGCGCTCAGGCCGATCTCCTGCTGCAGGTACGTCGGCATGTAGGCCAGCAGGGTGTAGTTCACGACGTTGAGCGCGACCACCAGGCCGAACAGTGTGAGCAGCGGCCGCCAGTAGTCGGCGACGAGGTCCCGGAACTGGGTCTTCGTCTCCTGCTCCTTGTCGCCGGACTCCTCGAGCTCACGGAAGACCGGGGTGTCCTCCATCCGGGTGCGCAGGTAGAGGCCGACGACCCCCATCGGGCCGGCGAGCAGGAACGGCACCCGCCACCCCCAGGTGTCCATGGAGGAGTCGCTGAGCACGAGGGAGAACCCGAGCATCAGCAGCGCGGCCAGGGAGAAGCCGGCCAGCGTCCCGAACTCCAGGAAGCTGCCGTAGAAGCCGCGCTTGTTGTCCGGGGAGTACTCCGCCATGAAGGTGGCGGCGCCGCCGTACTCGCCGCCGGTGGAGAAGCCCTGCACCATCCGCAGGATGATCAGGATGGTCGGGGCCCAGAAGCCGATGGCGTCGTAGGACGGCAGCACTCCGACCAGGAACGTCGCGCCCGACATCAAGATGATCGTCATCGAGAGGATCGCCTTGCGACCGAGCCGGTCGCCGAGCGGCCCCCACACGAGACCGCCGAGCGGGCGGACCAGGAACGAGATCGCAAACGTCGCCAGCGCGAACAGGGTCGCCTGGTCGGTGTCGCCGGGGAACAGCGCGGCGGAGATGTAGGAGACCCCGTAGGCGTAGAGGCCGTAGTCGAACCACTCGGTGGCGTTGCCGATGGCCGACGCGGCGACTGCGCGTCGCAGGATCTCGGGCGGGACCTCTTCCTCGGACGTGGGTGGGTTGCCTCCCGGGTTGCCTCCCGGGTTGCCCCCTGAGTTGTCCCCTGAGTTGCTATGCGTGGACGCCATCGGTCCTCCTGGACGTCGCGGCCCCCTCGGCGGTCAGGCACCGCCGGACGGCGCGATCAGGGACGCTGCCGGGTCACTCGGCAGATTGTGCGGTTGTTGACAATCCGACACCATACCGATGCCGGCGGTTCGTGACCAGGGTCGGCCGGGTGTGTCAGCCGGCCGACCTCGGCGGCGCCCGGCCGGGCTCGGGTGCGGCGCCGCGGGCGGCCCGCAGCCGCTCGATGCGTCGCTCGAGCACGAGCGCCAGCACCCACAGCCCCCCGAACAGCACGCCCACGACGAACATCGCCGCCGTGACGAAACCCAGGGCCAGCGCACCGGCCTGCACCGCCCACCCGAGCGCGTACGCCCACCGGTGCCGCAGCAGGCCCGCGGTGACCACCGCGACGAGGGCAAGGCCCAGACCGGCCGCCAGCGCGGGCGCGAGGTCGACGTCGGCCAACTGGATCATGACCGGCACCGACAGCGCGATGACGACGGCTTCGAAGACCAGCACCGCACCGGCCATCGCGCGCACTCAGGTCACCCCGTCGCCGACGTCGGCCGGCGCACCGAGCAGCGTCCGCGCCTCGCCCACAGTGATCACCGAGCCGGTGACGAGCACGCCACCGCTGCCGAGCGCCTCGCCGTACGCGCCACCGCGCTCGGCCAGGCCGGCCGCGGTGTCGAGAGCGTCGTCGAGCCGCTGGACGAGGTGCACCCGGTCGGGGCCGTAGACCTGCTCGGCCCGCTCGGCGAGCTCGTCGGCGGGCATCGCCCGCGTCGTCGCCGCCTGCGTGCAGACGACCTCGGCGAGCACCGGCTCCAGCGCGGCGAGCACCCCGTCGACGTCCTTGTCGGCCAGGACGCCCAGCACGCCGATGAGGGGGCTGAACGAGAACGCCTCCTGCACCGCCTCGGCGGCGGCCTGCGCGCCGTGCGGGTTGTGGGCGCCGTCGAGCACGATGGTCGGGCTGCGGCGGACGACCTCGAGCCGGCCCGGTGACCGCACCGTGGCCAAGCCCTCGCGTACGACGTCGGGGTCGAGCTCGGCGCCGCCGCCGACGAAGGCCTCCACTGCCGCGACGGCGAGGGCGGCGTTGTGCGCCTGGTGCGCGCCGAGCAGCGGGACGAACACCTCGTCGTACTCCCGGGCCAGGCCACGGACCGTGAGCATCTGTCCGCCGACGCCGGGCAGCCGGCGTACGAGCTCGAACTCCACGCCCTCGCGGGCCACCGTCGCGCCCACCTCGGCAGCGCGGCGCAGCAGCACCTCGGCGGCTTCCGCCGACTGCCGGGCCAGCACCCCGAAGGTGCCGGGCTTGAGGATCCCCGCCTTCTCGGTGGTGATCGCGGCCGCGTCGTCGCCGAGGTACTCCGCATGGTCGACCGCGACCGGCGTCACCACCGCGACCTGCGCATCGGCGACGTTGGTCGCGTCCCAGGTGCCGCCCATCCCCACCTCGACGACGGCCACGTCGACCGGCGCGTCGGCGAAGGCCGCGTACGCCATGCCGGTGATCGTCTCGAAGAAGCTCAACGGGTGCGGGGCGGAGCGGTCCACGACCTCGAGGTAGGGCTGCACGTCGGCGTAGGCGCGGACGAACCGTTCCTCCGACAGCGGTGCGCCGTCGATGCCGATCCGCTCCCGCATCGACTGCAGGTGCGGGCTGGTGAAGCGCCCGGTACGCAGGCCGGCCGAGCGCAGCAGGGCGTCGATCATCCGGCTGGTCGAGGTCTTGCCGTTGGTGCCGGTCAGGTGCACCACGGGGTAGCCGCGCTGCGGGTCGCCGAGCAGGTCGACGAGGGCCTGGATGCGGGCGAGGCTCGGGTCGAGCCGGGACTCGGGCCAGCGTCCGAGCAGGGCGCGCTCGACCTCGCCGTACTCGGGGTGCGGGCCGGGCGCGCCGGTGACGTCAGCCATCGCCGTCCAGTGTCCCAGTCGGTCAGCCGAGCCAGGTGGGGCGGAGGCCGAAGCCGGACGCGCCGTCGGCGCCGGTCCGCGAGGCGAGCACCTGGTGCAGCTGGATCTCGCCCTGCTCGAAGGCCAACCGCGACCCGGCCATATACAGACCCCACACCCGCGCCGTGCCCTCGCCGACCTCGGCGACGCACGCGTCCCAGCTGCCGACCAGGTTGCGGCACCACGCCGCCAGCGTCAGGGCGTAGTGCTCGCGGAGGTTCTCCTCGTGCCGGACCTCGAGACCGTGGTCCTGCATGATGGCGATGATGCGCCCCGCCCCGGTCAGCTCCCCGTCGGGGAACACGTACCGGTCGATGAACGCCCCCACCGGGCGGGCGACGTTGTCGCGCCGGGTGATGCTGTGGTTGAGCAGCCGCCCGCCGGGGCGCAGGTGGTCGCGCAGGAAGTCGAAGTACGCCGGGTAGGCGCGCAGTCCGATGTGCTCGGTGAGCCCGATCGAGCTGATCGCGTCGAACCCGGTCTCGCGCACGTCGCGGTAGTCGCTGTGCCGCACCTCGGCCAGCGCCCCGAGCCCCTCGCGCTCGACGGCCGCGCGGCCCCACTGCGCCTGCTGCCGCGACAGGGTGACGCCGAGCGCGCGCGCGCCGTACTCCCGGGCCGCGTGCCGCACCATCCCGCCCCAGCCGCAGCCGACGTCGAGCAGCCGCATGCCCGGGCGCAGGTCGAGCTTACGCGCCACCAGGTCGTACTTCTCCGCCTGTGCGCGCTCCAGCGACGCGTCCGGATCGGGATAGACCGCGCACGTGTAGGTCATCGACGGACCGAGCACGAGCTCGTAGAACCGGTTCGACACGTCGTAGTGGTGCTGGATCGCGGTCGCGTCGCGGATCCGGGTGTGCCGCAGCCCGTCGAGCGTGCGCCGCCACCGCGGCAGGTGCTCCTGCGGCGGAGGGAGCGGCGGCTTGAGGTGGCTCCAGCCGAGCCGGCGCACGAGGCGCAGCAGCGCCGCGGGCGACGGGGCGGTGGCGTCGAAGCTGCCGGAGACCGAGCGCATCAGCGGGTACGGGTCGCCCGGGTGCACGCCGTCGAGGTGCAGGTCGCCCGACACGTACGCCCGGGCCATCCCGAGGTCTCCGGGCGCGGTGACGATGTAGGACAGCCCGCGCTCGGTCGCGATGTGCAGGGACACCTCGGCGTCCGAGGGGCCGGCGCTGCTGCCGTCGTACGCGGTCAGCCGGAAGGGCAGGGGGCCGGGGCTGAGCGCCGCCAGCCCGGGCGCGATCGCCGTCGTCGGACGGGTGGGAGCAATCGTCATCGTCGTTGCACCGCCTTCTCGTAGAGCCCGGTGAGCCTGCCGTCGGGGTCGTAGTGCGCGCGCACCCGGGCCCGGCCCGGACCGGCGTAGCGGGCGTCGAAGTCGGCTCGGGAGTAGTAGGCGTCGGAGTACAGCGACTTGTGCCCACCGAGGCGGCTCACCTCGTGCTCGACCGCCCGGTTGAGGTCGCCGTCGCGCCCGCCGGGCGCGATCGGCGCCGTCCCCCAGAAGCCGACGTTGACGTACGTGCGCCCGGGCTCGAGCGGGTACGCCGGCCACGCGCGTGCGCTGCCCGGGCCGTGGGGCTCGCGCAGCCGCAGGGGGCACAGCCACACCGGGCGCATGCCGAGCGCCCCGTCGAACCAGGAGAGGAACTGCGCGAGCCGCTCGACCGGTACCTCGACGTCCTGCACCACCCGCTCGCGCGGCGGGCGACCGCGCCACCGGTCGACCCGGGCCGCGACGCCGTAGCGGTGCTCGAGCCCGACGAGACGGTGGTAGACGTCGCTGCGCCGCCACCGTCGCGGCCAGGCTCGGCGCACCAGCGGGTGCTGGACGCCGAAGGCCGACGAGCACCAGAACCAGTCGGCGTCCCACCGCCACAGGTAGTCGTACGTCGTCAGCGCGTCGGTGCGCCGCTCCCGCACCGACCGGTAGAAGACCCGCTGCCCGGTGTAGTCGCTGGTCGCCGGCTCGTGGTCGGACCAGCGGCCGAGCGTGAGATACGCCTCGCCCGGCCCGAAGACCACCCCGTCGACGAAGTCGACCGCACGCCCGTCGTGGGTGGCCGACCCGACCACGTCGGCGACCAGCCGGGCGAGGTGGTCGAGGTCACGGGCCCGGACGTGCCGCAGCGCGACGTACGGTGCGACCGGCGCCAGCTCGATGCGCAGCCGGGTCGCGTAACCCAGCGAGCCGTAGGAGTTGGGGAAGTGCGCGAACAGGTCGGCGTGCCCACCCTCGGGCCGGGCCGTGACCACGTCGCCGGCGCCGGTGAGCACGTCCAGCTCGAGCACCGACTCGTGCGGCAGCCCGCTGCGGAACGACGTGGACTCGATGCCGAGCCCGCTGACCGCGCCGCCGAGCGTGATCGTGCGCAGTTGCGGCACGACCAGCGGCATCAGCCCGTACGGCAGGGTGGCGTCGACCAGGTCCTCGTACGTGCACATGCCCTGCACGTCGGCGGTGCGCCCGGCCGGGTCGACCCCCAGCACGCCCGTGAGACCGGACACGTCGAGCCCCGGCTGCCCCGTGCCGGCGCGGGGACGGAACAGGTTGGACGTGTGCTTGGCCAGCCGGACCGGCCGGCCGGCCGGGATCTGCGCGTACGACGCGCGCAGCCGGCGCACGGCAGCGTCGTGGCGCGCCGTGGACGGGGTCCGGGTCCACTGGTGGAGCACGTCGCACAACATAGCCGCGTCGGCTCCGTACGATGGCGCCCCATGACCTCCCCGCCCGGCCCGCGCGAGATCCGGGTCCCCGACAAGCCCGCTCTCGAGGGCCTCGAGCAGCGCTGGGGGCGGGTGTGGGAGGAGCAGGGCACCTACCGCTTCGACCGCACCGCCGAGCGCGCCGACGTGTACAGCATCGACACGCCGCCCCCGACCGTGTCGGGGTCGCTGCACGTCGGGCACCTGTTCAGCTACACCCACACCGACCTGATCGCGCGCTACCGCCGGATGACCGGCAAGCAGGTCTTCTATCCGATGGGGTGGGACAACAACGGGCTGCCGACCGAGCGCCGGGTGCAGAGCTACTTCGGGGTGCGGTGCGACCCGTCGCTGCCGTACGAGCGGGGGTACGAGCCGCCGGCGGAGCCGGACCCCAAGCGGCAGGTGCCGGTGAGCCGGCGCACCTTCATCGAGCTGTGCGAGCGCCTGATCGGCACCGACGTGGCGGCCTTCGAGCAGGTGTGGCGCACCCTGGGGCTGTCGGTCGACTGGACCCGGCTCTACACGACGATCGGCGACCGGTCGCTGGCCGCGTCCCAGCGCGCCTTCGTCCGCAACCTGGCCCGCGGGGAGGCGTACAACGCCGAGGCACCGACGCTGTGGGACGTGGTGGACCAGACGGCGATCGCGCAGGCGGAGCTGGAGGACCGCGAGACCCCGGGTGCCTACCACCGGCTGGCCTTCGAGCGCGGGACCGGACCGGGCGGCGACCCGGTGCTCGTCGAGACCACCCGACCGGAGCTGGTCGTGTCCTGCGTGGCCCTGGTCGCGCACCCCGACGACGAGCGCTACCGGAGCCTGCTGGGCAGCACGGTGCGCACGCCGGTCTTCGACGTCGAGGTGCCGGTGCGCGCGCACCCGCTCGCCGACCCCACCAAGGGGACCGGTGTTGCGATGGTGTGCACCTTCGGCGACACCACCGACGTCACCTGGTGGCGCGAGCTCGAACTGCCCACCCGCACGGTGGTCAACCGCGCGGGGCGGTTCCAGACCGAGACGCCGCGCTGGCTCGAGGCGCCCCCGGCGCGGCAGGCGTACGCCGAGCTGGCCGGCAAGACCGTCTACTCGGCCAAGGAGGCGTGCGTCGCGCTGCTGGGCGAGGCCGGCGCCGTGCGGGGGGAGCCGCGGCCGATCACCCATCCGGTGAAGTACTACGAGCGCGGCACCAAGCCGCTGGAGATCGTGTCGACCCGGCAGTGGTACATCCGCAACGGCGGTCGCGACCCGGGGCTGCGCCAGCAGCTGGTCGAGCGCGGTCGCCAGGTCGAGTGGGTGCCGGACTTCATGCGGCACCGCTACGACGGCTGGGTGAACGGGCTCAACGGCGACTGGCTGGTCAGCCGGCAGCGCTACTTCGGCGTGGCCTTCCCGGTGTGGTACCGCGTCGACCTCGACGGCGACCCCGCGTACGACGAGGTGCTGGTGCCGGACGAGGCCGACCTGCCGGTCGACCCCACGTCACAGGCGCCGGCCGGCTTCGACGAGTCGCAGCGCGACGTGCCCGGCGGCTTCACCGCCGACCCCGACGTCATGGACACCTGGGCGACGTCGTCGCTGAGCCCGCACATCGCGTGCGGGTGGGAGCACGACGACGACCTGTTCCGGCGGACGTTCCCGATGGACCTGAACACGCACGCGCACGAGATCATCCGCACCTGGCTGTTCTCGCGGATGGTCCGGGCGCACCTCGAGAACGGCAGCGTCCCCTGGGCCACCTCGATGATCTCGGGCTTCGTCGTCGACCCCGACCGCAAGAAGATGAGCAAGTCCAAGGGCAACGTGGTGGTGCCGACCGAGATCCTCGAGCGGTACGGCTCCGACGCGGTCCGCTGGCGGGCGGCGATGGCCCGGCCCGGCCTCGACAGCCCGTTCGACGAGACGCAGATGAAGGTAGGGCGCCGGCTGGCGGTGAAGGTGCTGAACGCGAGCCGGTTCGTGCTGGGCCAGCCCGGGATTGCCGAGGCCGCGGCGGCGCCCGTGTCCACAGCTGTCACCGAGCCGCTCGACCTCGCGATGCTCCGCCGGCTGCGTGAGGTCGTGGACGCGGCGACCGAGGCGTTCGAGGCCTACGACTACACCAGCGCGCTGGAGGTCACCGAGCGGTTCTTCTGGACGTTCTGCGACGACTACGTCGAGCTGGTCAAGGAACGGGCCTACGGCGGCCGCGGTGACGCGGGCACGCTGTCGGCGCGGGCGGCGCTGGCGCGTGCGCTGCACGTCCAGCTGCGGCTGCTGGCGCCGATCCTCCCGTACGTCACCGAGGAGGTCTGGTCGTGGTGGCAGGACGGCTCGGTGCACCGCGCGCCCTGGCCGAGCGCCGAGACCGACCTCGACACCGTGCCGCACGACCCCGGCGTGCTCGTCGCCGCCGGGGAGCTGCTCGGCGCCCTGCGCGGAGCCAAGTCCGAGGCCAAGGTGTCGATGCGTACGGAGGTGCTCGCGGCGACCGCCAGCGGTCCCGAGGAGACCCTCGCGCTCGCCGGCCGGGCGCTGGCCGACGTCCGCGCCGCGGCCCGCGTGGTCGGCGACCTGACCCTGGCGCCGGACCGCTCCGAGGCGGTGCGGGTCGACGCCCGGCTCGCGCCGACCGGCTGAGCGGCCCGCCACCGCCGCGGACGGGGCCGGTCAGGGTCCCGCCGCCCCCGGCCCGGGACCGCCGTCTCGGGCGGGTGAGGCCGAGAACGATCCGTGCAGGTGATGCGTCGCGCGTCGATCAGCCCGATGCTTGGGGCCTGGGACCAACAGGCTGCCAGCAACGGGTGACGACGGGGGGAGGCACGGTGGACACCGACACGTCGGCATCGCTCGCCGCCACGGCGACCCGGTTGGGCGTCGTCGACGCCCTCATCTTCCGCCGGCTGTCCGCCTCCCGGTGGGCGCACCTCGGCGGACTCGGCCGAGGCTGCGGCTGGGCCGGCCTCGTCGACGTGGACGCTGCCCAGGACCCGATGCTGGCGCAGCTCCCCGAGGAGCCGGGCGGCGTCCGCACGTTTGGGTGGGCACAGGTCGCCCGCGTCGTGGGGCCGTACTACGCCACCGCCGGTGCCTTCGTCCGGGTCAGCAACGACGTCGTCGTGGTGCTGGGGAACCCGTCCGCACCGCTGGCCGCCGACGCCACGGTCGAGCAGCTGCGGTCGCTCGCGGTGCACCTCGACCGCTTCGTCCCCGACGTCACCCCGGCGAAGCGTCTGGCCGACGAGCTGGAGGTCCTGCACGCGATCCGCGCCGTCACCACCGGGTCGGCGCGCAACCTCGACGGCACGCTGCGCCACATCCTCGCCGTCGCCGTCGAGGCGTTGTCCTGCGAGGTCGGGCTGCTCCGAGACGGCCGGGGCAACCTGGTCACCACCAGCTCCTGGTCGGGCGTGGACGTGTCCGACCCCGCCGTCGGGGAGACGCTCGACGTCCTGGAGCAACGCACCCGCGGCGGGTCGCTCTGCGTCCAGGACACCGACATCGAGACGGTGCCGGCCCCGCTCGGTCGCGAGCAGGGGGTCCGCTCCCTGCTGGCCATGACCATGCCGGACCCCGTCGGCGGGATCCTGGTCGTCGCGCACACCAGCGCCGGTCCGCGGGGTTTCACCGCCCTGTGCCAGCAGCTCGGCCGTCAGCTCTGCGACGCCTCGGGGGTCGTCGCCCACACCGCGGGCCTGCGCGACGAGCTGCACGCCCTGGTGGACGAGCACTCCAGGACCGCCCGCCGCGACCCGCTCACCGACCTCGGCAACCGGCTCGACTGGGACGAGGCGCTGGTCCGGGCGCAAGCGCGCGTCGACGCCGGCGGTGTCACGACGGTCATCACCTTGGACGTCGACGGCCTGAAGCGGGTCAACGACTCCCACGGGCACGAGGCCGGCGACCGACTCCTGGTCCAGTGCGCCAACGTGCTGCGCCAGCACGGTCGCGAGGGCGATGTCATGGTCCGGCTCGGCGGCGACGAGTTCGCCCTGCTGCTCCCGGTGGCCGACCACCTGGCCGAGCAGCGGGTGAGCTCGCTGCGGGCCGCCCTCGGCAGCGTCACCAGCGGTCGGTTCACGGTCGCGGCGAGCGTGGGGACGGCCACCGTGAGCCGGGGCGGGAGCGTGGCGGACGCGGCACGCGACGCCGACGCCGCCATGTACGCCGAGAAGCGCGCTCGCCGGGTGGCCGACCACCCGGCCTGACCCGTTCGCGCAACCCGGCGAACAGCAGCCGCACGGTGAACTCGTCGACGGTCCCGCCGAGCACCCGCCACACCGGCTCCAGCCGTGACCGCGACCGCAGCCGCAGCCGCAGGTGCAGCCGGGTGCCCGGCAGCGGCGGGCGCGCTGGCAGCTCCGGCCGGAGCACCAGCGCCCACGACAGCGCGAGCACGTCGTCGGGCAGGTCGTCGGCGGCCCAGTCCGACGGTCCGCGGTCGCCGGGCGGCCAGCGATGACCGCGGGTGCGCTGGCGCAGCGAGGACCAGACCAGGGCGTACGGCGGGTCGACGACCTCGGCGCGAAACTCCGGTCGACCCGGCCCCCAGTCGGGCACCCGGTCGCCGACCCGCACCCGCTGCAGCTGCGGGTCGAGACGGCGCAGGCCGCGCCCCCGCTGCGGGAGCAGCCGTTCGACGCGCGCCGGCAGGTACCAGCCGGCGCGGCCCTTGCCGAGCTGGACCAGCCACGGCCACACCTGGTCGGGCGGCGCCGGGAGGGTGGCGGCGCGGTCCATGACGATGCAGCG
>Ga0183260_10003385_pt1 | contig 12873 bp, 15 predicted proteins | sample AntDrymUQ4972206_2_FD_129768 | JGI IMG/M metagenome (GOLD analysis project Ga0183260, IMG submission 129768) | Polar desert sand microbial communities from Dry Valleys, Antarctica - metaG UQ497 (22.06) (version 2) (version 2) | ecosystem: Environmental > Terrestrial > Soil > Desert | place...
TCGCCTTGAGGAAGATCCAGGGCCGCCAGCCAGCGTCGCAGAAAAGCGTCTCGAGGCTGGCGACCTTCACGGCGGAGAAGCCTAACGACCGTTTCCGAGCCGTTCGAGGACATGCACATTTCCGACACGTTCGACCTCGACGAAGCCAAGTCGACGCAGCAGTCGCTTGACCGTCCCAAGATCCTCTGGCGGCGAGTACCCGCCCGAAGGGAGGACGTCGATGTCGCGGTAGACGACGAAGCGCACATGCTCGGCGCGCTCCGCGAGCTCAGCGGTCGTGAGCGAGGTGCCCCACTCGGCCGACAGGAACGGCTCCGGCAACGAGTACACCTCGACTCTGTGGCTGAGGTGCGCCATCAGGCTCCACGTAGCAGCGACCGACGCCTCACGCGGGATGCGCTCGAGTGCGAGCTCGATCGCGGCGGCCTGTCTCGGTATCGATCGTGTCACTGCGTTGTGCACCGAGAGTCCCACTCCGACAGCGACGATCGCCGCGACCGAGACCAGCGCGTAGACCGGGAGCTGCCGTAGTCGCGTGAGAGAGCGCAGGCGTCCAGCGCCGATCGCTGCGGCGACGAAAAGGCCGGTCAGGGTCCCGAGGTGGTAGTGATGAACGAGATCGTGCTGCACTCCGTACGCCGAGAGCGCGTTATGGAGCGCGGTCGGAAGCGAGAGCAAGAGCCATGACGGCGCCAACAGCGCCAGGCCTCCTGTCGAGAGCAGGAGCAGCAGCACGTCGCCGAGACTGGCGACGGCGACGTCGCCGAGCAGCTCGAGCGGATGCTCGAGCATCCCCTGGTCACGACTGCGCCCGTAACGAGACTGTTCGGCGCCACGCCGGCCGCCCAGGCATCCATCAGCGCCGAGTAGCCGCCGTGGAGAGGATACGAGTAGAAAAGTTGGTGAAGATACCCCTCCGAGACCTCGCCTAGAGCGCCTCGGATCACGTCGTCCACGGGCGGCTGTGGAATCCGCTCCGCCCAGCTCATCGAGAGCTGCTCGAGTGGGATGTTCCACACCTTCTCGTTGTACGGCCGGAAGTAGGCCGAGACAAGCACATCGCCGAAGTTCGCTTCGAACCACTCGGCTAGGTTCCGCGGGTCGCTCTCTCGCTCACGCGCCCGGAGCATGCTCAGCAAGGCATCTGCTCGCAACGGGTGTGGAAGCGCGGCGAGATCGTTTTCGAGCGGATAACGAGCGAGGGCTCCGGCAATCGCGACCCTGTTGTTGCGCCGGCAGCGGTGAACGTTGTCCCCGAGACTTCCGATCATGCACTCGAGCAGCAGTTCGTTCCGAGAGAACATGATGTGAGGGCCGCGATCGAAGACCCAGCCGCCGATCGAAGTCGAGCGCGCATGGCCACCAGCTTGGTGGCTCTGTTCGAGAAGCACAAACTCGAGATCGGTGAGAAGCGCAAGGGACAGGCCGCTCGCGCCGGCGCCGAGTATTCCCAGTTCTAGTTGCACGTCATCGTCTTTCGACCGATGAGCTGAGGTTCTTGACGACTCCGCCGCTGAGCGTCAGGCCGTACATACGGCTGCAGGCCTCGTCGTCGCGGGGCCGCAACACGTCCGCTGTTGAGTGGATCATCGTCCACCAGCAGGTTCGGATCCGAGGTAGACCTCGAGCTCTGCGAGGCCGTCAGGCGACCCGGCCTCGTAGAAACGTGTGAAGACTTCATACGCTGCAAGCTCGCCTCGAACGGCTGAGCGCGCGGTATATCTCGCCGAGGTCCGCGCGACTCACCTCGAGGAGCTGTCGCGGGTCGTCGACGTGCTCGAGCACCTCGGAGCAGACGGCGTGAGTCGCCCAGCCCGCGTACTTCGGTGGTGGGGGCTCGGCTAGCGTCAGGTGGTCCTTCTGCAGAAATACGGCATTCGGCACCTTTCGCTCAGCGCTTTCGATCCCTGCGAGGCTCAATTCGAGGCCGAGCAATTCGGCGTCGGGATAGACACCGCGAAGCATCGCCGCGAGATCGCCGGTCCCCGAGCCGATGTCGACGATCTGGCGCGGCGTCTCCTTCCCCACGAGCAGCCGCATGATCAACCTGCGCCGGAACTCCTGCGCGGGGTTTCTGGCAGCGGACCGCTCGTACTCCTGCCAGTGGTGCTCCCAGTTGTCGATCTTCGACACCGTCAGGGGATACCAGGGTGAGGGGCAGGACCGACGACAGGGAGCTGGGCAGCACCGGACTCGAGCAGCCGCTCGGCGCGCTGCCAGTCCTCCTCGTCGTCCACGTTGAAGCCCTCGTAGCCGTCGGTGAAGAACGGCGTGACGACCTTTCCCTCGCGCGTCCCGGTCTCCGTCACGACTCGCGTCCACGCGATCTCGAGCGCGCTGTTCTGCGAATAGACCGCCGGGAGCGCCTGATACTGCCCGGCGTGCCAGGCCACGTCTAGATGCGACTGGTCGAGGAGAGGAGACATCGTCCGGCCGTCCTCGGCCGGCAGCCACATCTTTCCCGGATGCTGCTTCACGCGCTCGACCGCGCGCAGCGAGTCCGCCTCCGGCGTCGCGCGAAGCTGGTCGAGCCCGCGCCGAACCACGTCCGGCCCGCGAAAGGGATTGGTCGCGCGCACGATGGCGAAGATGTCGAACCGCTCGCCGAGCCGCTCGAGCGTGAACGTGAGCCACTCGATGTCGGGCGAGGTCGCGGTCGCGTATTCCGCCGGGCGCAGGAACGGGACTTCGGCGCCGTACCAGCGGGCGATCTCGGCGATGTCCTCGAAGTCGGTCGAGACGACCACGCGCGCGAAGACTCCGCTCTGAAGAGCCGTCTCGATCGCATAAGCGAGGAGCGGATGACCTGCGAGCGGACGGACATTCTTCCCTGGAACCCGCTCGGAGCCCGATCTGGCCGGGACGAACGCGACCGCGACCGGGGCCTTCGCCGAGGTCACAACGCGTTGGCTTGAGCGACGAGCCTGGCCAGCACCGGGCAGGGAACCCCGAGCCGCACTCCCGCGCGGACGACGCTCCCGGCGATCGCGTCGATCTCATGGCGCCTGCCGGCGAGGACGTCACGCGCCGCCGAGGTCGTGAGGTGCGGATCCATCTCCACGATCCGCGTCCACTGGGCCGAGGGCATCATCTTGACTCCATCGGCGGTGGCGACGGCGCAAGCCTCGGTCAGCGCCTGCTCCATCCGGGGGCGCCACTCGGGATCCGTCCGCAATTCACCGACCGATTTTCGCGACAGCGCCGTCGCGCTCGACACTACCGCAGCTCGTGCGGCCTTTCGCCACAGCACGCGCTTCTCGTCATCCTCGAGCTCGACCTCCATGCCCGTCGAGCGAAGGATGTCCGCCGCCCGCTCGAGCTCCTTGGCGGAGAGGTCGTTCGAGGCCATTGTCACGACCCCGGAAGGCGTGCCCTGGACGATCTGCATGCGCCCGACCCGATACGCCTCGAACTGAGAGAGGCTCGCCGCCGCGACACGTCCTGGGAAGCGCGCTCGGATGATCTCCACGTGCTCGAGCCCGTTCAGGAGCGGGAGCACGACCCCGTGCTCGACGGCTTCGGGCTGGATGCGCTCGAGCGCGTCTGCGAGATACGGCGCCTTCACAGCCACGACCAGAAGGGACACGGGCTCGATGAGCCGCTCTACCATCACGGGCCGCACGTTCACCGGCTTGGAGCCGTTCGAATCCAGCGTGATCCCGGAGAGCGCCATCAACCCGACGATTTCCGGCGTGCCCACGCAGATCGTGCGGTAGTGAGCCTCGGAGAGCCGGACGGCGAAGGTCCCTCCGACCGCTCCGGGACCGAGAATGGCGACGATTCTCGTCATGTCAGGGCTGGATCGGCGATCAGGTTCACGATCTTCCAGTCGGAATACATGTCGAGAGCCTCGATCCCTGCCTCGCGCCTACCGGTGCCGGAGCCCTTCACGCCGCCGAAGCCCATGTGCGGCTCGGACCCGTGCGTGCCGCCGTTGACGACGATCACCCCGGCCTGCGCCTTTTCAGCGAAACGCATCGCCCGGTGCAGGCTCGAGGTGTGGATCGCGGCGGTGAGGCCGTACGGAGAGTCGTTCACGAGGGCGATCGCGTCGTCGAGGCTCGAGACGCGGTAGAGGAGGGTGACCGGCCCGAAAAGCTCCGTGCGCGAGATCTCGTCGTCCGGGGAAGCTCCTTCGAGGATCGTCGGAGCGAGGTGGAATCCCAGTCCCGCGCCGCGCTCGCCACCGGTCAGCACCTTGCCCCTCCCGCGATAGCGCGGCTCACGGTTTGGAGGATGCGCTCGAGCGCGGCTTCGCTGATCACCGGCTCCGGGCTCAACTCCTCCGCTCCGGCCACGAGTCGCTCCCGGAAAGCCTCGTACACGGCATCGAGGACGATGATCCGGCTCGCTGCGGCGCAGCGCTGGCCCGCATTCGAGAACGCCGAGGCGAGCGCCCAGCGGACTGCGTTCTCGAGGTCGGCATCGTCACAGACGACGAGCGCGTTCTTGCCTCCGAGCTCGAGGCCCACCTTCGCGAGACGCCGTCCCGCGGTCTCGCTGATCCAGCGTCCTGTCGCGGCCGAGCCGGTGAAGCTGACGAGATCGACATCCTCGTGCTCGACGAGCGCGGCCCCCACCTCCGCTCCCAGCCCCTGGACGACGTTCAGGACACCCGGCGGAACACCGGCCTCGAGCGCCAGCTCCGCAAAGAAGAGCGCCGACGCCGGAACCTCCTCAGACGGCTTCACGACCGCAGCGTTGCCGCAGAAGATCGTGGGAAACGCCTTCCAGGCGATGTTGGGGAGCGGCGTGTTGAAGCTCATGATCAGACCAGCGACACCGAGCGGCTGGCGCATGGTCAGCACCGTCCGGTGCTTCATGCTCGCCGTCGTCGTGCGCCCGTACGAGCGTCGTCCTCCCCGGCGACAAAGAGGCCCATCTCGACCGCAGCGTCGGCTTCACCGAGCGCGAGCGCGAGCGGCTTCCCGGTCTCGGCGACAACGATCTCGGCTGCCTCGTCACGCCGCTCGCGGAGCAGCAGCGCGAGCTCTCGCACGATCTCCCCGCGCTCGACCGGGGTTCGCTCAGCCCACGCAGGCTGAACAGCTCGGGCTGCCCGCACCGCCGCGTCGACGTCTTCGGCGCCCGAACGGGCGAGCCGACAGAGCGGCGTCCCGGCAATCGGGCGCACCTTGTCGAGCCACTCGCCGGAGTGCGCCGATACCGGCTCACCAGCAATCAGATTCGGGATCTCGGCGCGCACGACCAGGGGCGAGAGTATCCCCGTCTCCCCGTGGACGAGTTGACACACTCTTGGCACATTTCAACCGTCCGCTCAGGACATGACCAGGGTCAGACCCGGATCTTCAACGTCCACCGCGTGGTGCGGTATCGAAAGGGGGACATGGCCGTTAGCGCGATGTCTCGAGCCCCGAGGCGGAGATTCGTGCTCGTGAGCCTCGAACGTGGCTATTCCGGCCGTCACCACGCCGACCAGCCGCCGTCGACGACGACGTTCGAGCCGGTGACGTAGGAGGAGGCATCAGCGGCGAGGAAGACGACGGCGCCGAGGGCTTCGTCAGCGCGGAGCATCCGACCCATCGGAGCCCGCGCCGCGTAGGCCTCCAGGAACTCCGGCGGCTGATCGTTCCACACGCCGGCGAGGGTCAGCGTGTTCACGCGCACCCCCGCAGTCGCCCAGTACGTGGCGAGGTAGCGAGTGAGATTGAGAACGGCCGACTTCGAGACGGAGTAGGCGACCGGCTTCACGAAGGTCTCGCCACGCTCGCGGCGGAAGGCATAGAGATCCTGAACCGGCGAGAGCAGGCCGTAGATCGAGGAGACGTTGACGATCGAGCCGCGACCCTCGCGCGCCATGGCGCCTCCGACCACCTGACAACAGAGGAACGCGCCCTTCACGTTGACGTCGAGAACCGCGTCGAATGAGGACTCCGGGTAGGTCTCGAACGGCCCGACCTCCTCGGCGGGCGCGTCCGGAGGTGAGTCGAGCCCAGCGTTGTTGATTAGCAGGTGCGGGGTTCCCCACTCCGTCTCGATCTCCCTCAGCGCCCCCTCGATCGCAGCGCGATCCGTCACGTCGCAGGCAATCGCCCGAACGCCCTCGGGCGTGTCGCCAGCGACGACGTCGAGGGACGCCACGCGCATACCCCGCTCGGCAAGTCCGGCCGTGTAGATGGCGCCGAGCTGGCCTATCCCTCCGGTGACGACGGCCACGCGCCCCGAGAGATCGAAGAGCGGATCTACTTGATGGGTCACGCTTGACGCGAGCCACGCGCGGCAAGCTCGTCCGCGAGCTCGATGTCCTCGAGCGCCACGTTCTGCTCGAAGAAGAGCGCCCGCAGCAGGCGCTTCCCGAGCAGCCGGTCGAGCTCGTACGGCGGAAGCCCACCGTCGGCTGGCGACTTCGCGACGAGGTCGCCCGCCGCAAGGAGATGTCCGGCAGGCAGATCCCGCGCGGCGACGAGCTTCTTTCCCATCTTCATGAGTGGGCGCTCCTCACTCGGAAGGCGTCGCTTGACGCCGTCGCCGAGCGCTTCTGGAACACGACGAAGGTCGCGGACGAAGCGGCGCATCCCGTCGGGCATGAGCGAGTACGCGTGGTCGGTGCCTTTCCAGGCGTGGTTGAGCGTGAAGTGCTTCTCGAACGCGCGCGCTCCGAGCATGTAGGCGACCGGAGCCATGGCGATTCCGTTGTGGTGGTCGGAAAGACCGATGACGAGCTCCGGGTAGCGCTCCCTGAGCGCAGAGATGACCGAGAGGTTGAGATCCTCGATGTCGGCCGGGTATGAGGCCGTGCAGTGGAGCACGCAAAGCTGGACGTTGAGGGGAAGGATCGCCTCCGCGGCTCGATCGATGTCGTCGATCGTGCCGCCTCCGGTCGAGAGGAAAAGCGGCTTCCCGAGCGCCGCGACGTAGCGGAGGAACGGCACGTTGAGAAGATCTCCCGACGCGACCTTGAACGCGTCGACGCCCAGCTCGGCGAGGAAGTCGGCGCTCGGCTCGTCGAACGCAGCTGCGATGAACGCGACACCTTCCTCGCGCGAGTACCGGCTGAGCTCGAACCAGTCGCTCTTCTCGAGCTCGAGCGCCTCGCGGTGCGCTCCGTAGGTCGCTCCGAAGCTGTTCTCGTTGTCGTACGGAGCCTCGTAGAACGCGCGCGTGAAGAGGCGTCGGTTGTCCCGCTTCTGGAACTTGACCGCGTCGACCCCACACTCCTTCGCCGCGTGGATCAGCGCAGTCGCCTTCTCGACATCTCCCTGGTGGTTGTGCCCGATCTCGGCGATGACATACGCGGGCTCGTCATCCGCGATTCGCCGGCCGTCCACATGGAGCTCGGGCACGGCACGATGGTACTCACGGCCACGGCGAGAAGACGATGATGCGGCGTCGTAGCGGCTGCGCCCGCGCTACGAGCGGGGAGCCCGAGCCGAAGGAAGAGAATTGGCCGAAGGATCCGCCACCAGTCGCGACCCGGAAGCATCTTCGAGTATCCGAGGTCGCGGTGATAGCGCTTCGTGACCGGGGCTTCGCGCACTCGCCAGCCGTAGCGGATCGCCTGGTAGAGCAAATAGGGCTCGAGCTCGTATGTGTCCAGCCACGTTTGGTGGAGGCGAATTCGCTCGTCGCCGACGACCGCCGTCGAGAATGCCCGAAAGCCGTTCGTCGCATCCGTCGCAGGAAACCCCGTCAACAATCGGAAAACCAGGGAGCCTCGAAACGCCAGCCAGAGGAATATGAGGCTGACCGGGACGCCGACAGCAAGTCCCAGCACGGCCGGGCGAAACGCCGAGCGGGGGGGATGTGGGGGATTTCCCTCGATCTGGTTCTCCATGCGATACCGCTCCTGGCACTGACGCTGACGTTGTCGCAGCCGGCGCCCACTCGATGCCGTTCCTTGACGACGGCGCGGAGGCTTGCACACCAAGCTCCTGTCTAGCTCTCCCGCTCTAGGGTCGGGTCTAGATCGACAGTGCGAGCCTCTCGGATGACCTCCTCGCCGACCTCGCGGGAGGGGATGTCGTCGACGGCGATCCTGACCCGACCGCAGCCGTCTCTTGAGATCTCGGTGCCCTGGAATCCGACCGCGAGCGCTTGGTCGCGCAGTTCCAGAGCCTCGAGTTCGGAGTCGCGGTAGCCGAAGACGACCTGATACTCGCCCTCGCCCGTGGGCGCCAGGACGCAGTCGGCTCGAGACGGAAAGGCCGGCGCGCCCGCGAACGCAAGCACGACGATCGGGTAGCCGAGAGCGGCAAGCGCCACGATCAGCCACGGAGCGAAGCGATGCATCTCAGCCCGCCTCCGGGCGGCGAGGCCGGTCCGTGCCCCGCCAGGCTGCGTCGAGGAGCAGAGGGGCGAGCGCGGCGGACAGGACGATGAGACCCGCAGTCAGGCGGACGACCGGATTGATCGCTTCGTCTTGCTCGATTGGGACCTCGAGCTCTGTGAACGACCAGATTCCCCACGTGAAGCCGGCGAGGGCGAGGGCGTAGACGAGCGTCGCGAACAGCGGCAACACTCTGGCGCCGGCGATGAAGGCAAGCGCGATCGCGGCGATGACGAGTGGCAGAACCACAGTCCAGAGCCCTGCGTCGAATGCGGACGAGAGCACCGACTGGAGCGACGGCCACGCACGGTCGAGGTTGTCCAGAAATCCAGTCGCGCCGCTCGCTGGGAACTCGCCGGTAAGGTCGTGCGACACGTACCACGCCCGCCACGGCAGCGCGAGAGCGATCGCACAGGCGGAGGCGAGCACGAGGCGCGGCCAGGCGCTTCGCCATTCGCGCCAAGAGGCCGCGAGCCCGGCCGCGATCACGCAGGCCGCCAAGAGCTGACCTTCGCGCTTGGTCAGCATCGTCGCGCCGAGAAACAGCGTCGCGGACGCGAGCTGCCAGGGCTGCCGCTCGATGAGCCAGAGCGCGACCAGCAACGCGGCGAGCGCGAAGAGGTAGTCGAGGGTGAAGTCCGCCTGCGGCTCGAGCGTTCGGCCGACGACGCGAGGGCTGACAAGCGCGAGGAGCGCGAACGACCAGAGCAGAACGGCGGGAACACGCGTGGCCAGGAGACCGGCGACGGCAGCGACGAAGCCGGCGAGGAAGAACCAGAACTGCACATGGAGCGTGACGACGTCGGCCGAGCCCATGAAATGAAATGCCGTCGCCTCGAGGGTGGGAACCAGCGGCGGATACGTCGCGTTCGGGAGCTCGCTGAAGAACTGCTCGTCGAGGCCGCCGAAGAAGTAGATCGCCTTGGCCTTCGGAACCCAGAACGACCAAGCATCGAATGCGTACAGGCCGGAGAGCCGAGCAGCGCGGAAAAGCGCTTCCAGGTAGACGATCACGAGAGCTGCGAGCCCCGCGCCCACGAGCCCGATTCGCCGCGGGGCAGACCCGAGCGACGGCCGCGCGCGGCGGAGACGGAACCCGACGACGATCCCAGCCGCCGCGAGCGCGAGCCCGGTCAGCACGATTGTCGCGAGTGAGAACGGAACGCCGGCGACGAGCAGCAGACTGAGAACGACGCCGAGCCCGGCAACGCCGAGCATGTACGCGAGCCCGGCGAGGCGGGCGAGCTCCCACCACGAGCGCCAGCCCCGCAACCCCCAGAGCAGTCCAGCACCGACACCGACAGCGAAGAGATTGAGGGCGGCAAGCCCGAGCAGCGATCGAACAGTCATCCCGCGAGCCTGCCAACGAGGATCCCGGCTTCGTCTTCGAGGAGGACCTCGAACCCGTCTCCGAGGCCGGCGGGGTCACAGCCGTAGCAAATGATCCACAGCGCATCAGGAGACGGACGGCGCGGCATGAGGAAGTACCGCGCGTAGTGGTCGATGAACGACGCCGTCAGCTCGGTGGCGCCCTCAACGCCAGGGCCGGTCACGACCCGATAGGTCTCGTTCTCCGGAATGAGCGCTCGTGCCTCGTACAGAGGCCGGTTGGCGACGACAAGCGCGTTTCCACCGGCGAACTCGCGATCGTCGAAGTTCTGGGCGGCGTTCGTGCACGCCGTATCGCCGAGCCTGTCGACCGCCTTCGCAAAGTACACAAGGCCAGTCGCAAGGGCGGCGGCGGTGCAGAGCGCGACACCGAGCCGAGCGATGCCGTGGGGCCAGTCGAGGAACGACGAGACGTCGGTCTTTGGAGCGACGCCTGCCGCGGCGCGGCGATCGCGTGCCATCACGCGACGAGAATAGAGATGGGGTCAGCGTGCGCGGGCGAACGCGGCTCGGTAGACGGCGATCGTCGTCGCCGTCGCAGCTTCCCATGAGAGCTCCGCGTGCGCTTTCTCCCGACCGGCCTCTCCGAGTCGACGGCGAAGCTCCGGATCCTCGAGCAGACGCTCGAGCGCGGCCCGCAGCGCGCCCGGGTCGCGTGGGGGTACGAGCAGCCCCGTAACCCCGTCCTCGACTGCATCGACGAGACCTCCCGCGGCCGCGGCGACGACGGGTCGTCCGTATGCCATCGCCTCGCGCGCGGCCACGCCGTACCCCTCTCGATGCGAAGGACAGGCGATGACCGCGGCTCGCTCGTAATAAGGGCCGAGCATGCTCGGCGGGACATATCCGACGGCATCGGGAACGAGACTCCGAAGCGGCCCGTCGCCCACGATGACGCGCGGAAGCCCCTCCGTCGCTTGGAGCAGAACGCGGATTCCTTTTTCCTCCGACAGCCGGCCGACGTAGAGAACGTGAGGCGGCTCCTCGGGCGCCGCGACCTTCTCAGGGAGGCGAACTCCGCTCGGCACGATGCGAACATCCTGCGCGCCGAGCTCCCTCGCCTCTTCGGCGAGCGCCTGCGAAGGACAGAGAACGAGCTGCGCTCTCCGCACGAGCCAGCGGAACACCCACGGCGCACGTCGCGCCAACTCCACGTCGGTGCCCCACAGCTGGACGACGAACGGCTTTCCCGTCATGAGCGCGGGCAGCGCGGAGGGAAGCCAGTGCGCGTGGGCGAGATCGACGCCTCGCGCCGCCCGACGGGCCGCCCGCGCGTAGGAGAGCAGGAAGAGCGGAAGCGCAAGTGCGAGCCATGGCCTCCGCCTGACGTTCCCGACGATGCCGTGGCCGTACGCGAGCCCGAAGTGCGTGAACGAAGCCGGCGAGACGACGGCTACCTCCAGCCCAGCCCCCCGCAGATGCTCGACCGCATCGCGCACGAACACTCCCGCCACGTCGTCCGCGTGGCGCGGGTACGACGTTGTGAGAACGAGAACTTTCAAGAGGCCCGCACGGCCCGCCCGAAGACCGCGGGCAGCGCCACCGCAAGCGCCGCGAACACGTAGAAGTAGTAGAAGGTCATGGTCAGGTAGAAGAGGTTTGCGACCAGCGTCGCGACCAGCGCGGCGGTCATTCCCCAGGCCAGAGGCCGGACGCGAGCGGCGAGCGGGTCGCCGATCGCAGTCAGAGCACGTCCGAGCCGCCGCGCCGCCCCGAGCCGCCGGAAGATCCAGACGACGAAGACTGCGAAGAGCGCGGCCCCCACGACCCCTGTCTCGACGAGGGTTGCGACGTAGAACGAATGCGGACCGAAGTCCGGCCGACCGGTGACGAACTCGTAGTAGACCGCGAAGTTGTTGAGCCCGAGCCCGAGCGCTGGATTCGACGAGAGCACGTCGGGGACGAACCCGTACACCTCGAAGTGCGGAGACGCGGCCGCCGAGCTCGTATTGGTGCGAGCGCGAAGCACGATGAGGAAAAAGTCGAGGCGCGCCACGACAACCGCTGCCACCAGCGCGACGACGGCTCCGAGCGGGACGAGGAACGCCGGCCGCCGAAAGTGTCGCCGGTACGGGAGAGCGAGCACGAGGCCGCCGCACCCGAGCCCGAGGAGCCCGCTTCGAGACAGGGTCGCGAGCTCGACGACGAGCAGAAAGACGAGCAGCACGGCGAGCGGCGTGCGCAGACGATTGCCGGGCTCGAGCCGGAGGTAGAGCGGGGTGAGGACGAGCAGCGGGATCACGAGCTCGATCCCAAGGTGGTTCGGATCACCGGTTAGCGCGTTCGGGCGGAAGACCTCCTGAGTGCCGCCCACTGCACCGAAGACGTTGATGCCGGTCTGGCGCGAGGTGATCGGCTCGATCAGCGCGGCATCGAGATTGGCTCCGACGAGCTCGGCGAGCCCGAGCTGGATCACGCCATAGAGGGCGTTCAGCGCGATGCCGCCGCAGAACGCGGCGAGGGCGAGCCAATAGAACGGCAGCGAGCGCCGTGCCAAGACCGCGACGCCCGCAACCAGGAACCCGAAGTGGAGAACGAACTTGACCATGCCCTTCGCCCACTGCGCCAGAGACTGGGCGGTGTCGAGCGAGTAGAAGCCCGCGAGATAGACGAGCGCGAACGCAAGCAGGAACCCGAGCGCCACGAGAGCGGTGCGCGTGAGCCGCGTGTCTCCTCGCTCGAGCCGGTCCCAGCCGAAGACGACGAGGAACACTGACGTCAGGACGTCGGAGAGCGTGAGCGAGCCGGCGAGCTCCCACTGGAGCTTGTGAAACGTGACCGTGAGGACCGTGGCCAGGAAGAGCCCGTCGAGAACGGGCTGCGCGAGGACGCGCTCACGCGTTCTCGCCCGAAGCGGAAGCGCGTGCGTGGTCATCAGACGATCTCCCGGAGCAGGTCCGCGGTCTCCTCAACGCGAGCCAGGCGAGACAGTCGCTCCCGGTCATCCTCGGAGAGCTCGGTCGCAGGCAGGCCGCCGTCGAGAAAGCGCGCATGCAGCTCCTGCAACGCTTCGCTGATCCCTCCGATGTCGTCCGGAGCGACGACGACACCCGCGCCTGTCTCTCTGATGAGGTCGGCGGCGGCGCCGTCCGGCGGCGCCACAGCGAGGATCGGCCTGCCCGCCGCGAGGTACTCGAAGACCTTTCCGGACAGCACGCCTTTGCCCCTTCCATCAGCGTCCGGGATAAGAAGCAGCA
>Ga0183260_10003387_pt1 | contig 12866 bp, 11 predicted proteins | sample AntDrymUQ4972206_2_FD_129768 | JGI IMG/M metagenome (GOLD analysis project Ga0183260, IMG submission 129768) | Polar desert sand microbial communities from Dry Valleys, Antarctica - metaG UQ497 (22.06) (version 2) (version 2) | ecosystem: Environmental > Terrestrial > Soil > Desert | place...
CGGCACGCGGAAGGGCCTGTTCGTGCTCGACGGCGACGGCGAGCGCCAGGAGTGGCAGGTCCGTGGCCCGCTGTGCGACGGCTGGCCGATCCACGACGCGATCATGGATCCGGGATCCGGCGCGCTCCTTGCCGCGGGTGGCAGCAACTGGTACGGGCCGGCGGTCTGGCGCAGCGACGATCTGGGGCAGACCTGGAGCCACTCGAGCGAGGGCCTTACCTACGGCGACGATGGGCCGAAGATCGCCACGGTGTGGAACGTGACCGCCGGACGCGATGCGGTGTATGCCGGCGTGGAGCCGGCCGGGTTGTTCCGCAGCCGCGATGGTGGCGTAACTTGGCAGCACGTGGACGGCCTGACGAACCACCCGACGCGGCCGGAGTGGCAGCCCGGCAACGGCGGCCTGTGCCTGCACTCGATCGTCCCCCACCCCACCGACGCGGATCGGCTGTGGGTCGGCATCTCCGCGGTCGGGGCGTTCGAGACCCGCGACGGGGGCGCGACCTGGGAGCTACGGAACAAGGGCGTCAGGGCGGACTTCGATCCCAATCCCGATCCCGAGTTCGGGCAGTGCGTCCACAAGCTCGTGCTGGCCGCGGACGGCGGGGAGCTGCTCTACCAGCAGAACCACTGCGGGGTGTACCGCTCGGCCGACGGCGGGCGCCAGTGGGAGGAGATCACGAAGGGCCTGCCGTCGCAGTTCGGCTTCCCGATGGCCGCCCATCCCCGTGACCCGAAGACGGTCTGGACGATCCCGCTGACCGAGCCCGAGGATGGCCGATTGATGCCCGACGGCCACGCCGCGGTCTGGCGCTCCAATGATGGTGGAGACAGCTGGGCCCGTAGCGACGACGGGCTGCCGAAGGAGAACGCCTACCTGGGCGTGCTCCGGGAGGCGATGGCGGTGGATCGACTGGACCCCGTCGGCGTGTACTTCGGGACCAGCACCGGCCAGGTGTACGGCAGCCGGGACGAGGGCCGCAGCTGGATGCTCGTCGCCGATAACCTGCCGTCGATCTGGTCGGTCGACGCGGCCGTCGTCAGCTGATCCCGGCCGCTCCCTTGGCCGACGTCCACCTGCCGCGATCGCTCGTCGGCCTGTTCCCTGGCGCGCCGCGGCGACTCGAGGCACGCGGCGTGACGGTCGCCGACGTCATCGCCGACCTCGACGCGCAGGTGCCCGGCATCCGCAACCGCCTGCTCGACGCCGGGCCCAGCATCCGGACGCACATCAACGTGTTCGTCGCGGGGGAACGAGCGACGCTTGCCACCCCCGTGCCCCCAGGCGCGGTCGTTCACGTGATCCCGGCCGTCTCCGGCGGCTGCTATCGCCCAGACGAGGAGGCTCCAGCATGGAAGAACGGTTCGTCCCGCTCGGGGCCAGTGAGGGGCGTCCGATCGAGACCCATGAGCCCAGTGCCGGTGCGGATCCCAGGCAGCCGCTGGACGATCCGCGAGCGCTGCAGATTCTCTCCACGGAGCACTGGAGCCTGCTGACCGCGCGGTCGCTCGTCTACAACGAGGCCTTCGCCCGCGGCGGGATGTTCATGGCCTTCCTATCCGCCACGCTGGTCGTGCTCGGCCTCATCTCGACAGCGACCGGCTTCAGCGACCCGTTCCTCGTCGTCGTCGCCGTCGTGCTGGCCGTCGACCTGTTCGTCGGCCTCGCGACATTGGGTCGCATCGCGGCAGCCAGCAGCGAGGACCTTCGCTACCTCCAGGGCATGAACCGCCTCCGCCTCGCCTACCACGAGATGGTCCCGGGCCTCGAGCGCTATTTCATCAGCAGCCACCACGATGACTTCGATTCGGTCGCGCGCTTCTATGGCCCTCCGTCGCCAAGCGCGATCGCTGGCGTGCTCCATGGCTTCACAACCACACCAGGCATGATCTCGACCATCTGCAGCGGCGTCGCCGGCGGGCTCGTGGCGGTCGTAGTGCTCCTCTTTACGCACGAGCCGCTGTGGGCAGGTGTCGCGGGCCTGCTCGGGGTTGCCGGGTTCTTCGTGGTGGCGACCGCCATCGCAATGCGTTCGGTGCTGGGCTTCATGAGGTCCATGGAGCCCATCTTCCCCAAGCTCCCTGACGACCCCGCAGCGCCAGCGGACCGGTCCTAGCGCAGCGGTCTAGCGGACCTGGAGCTCGATCGGAACGGAGCGCTCGATCGTGTCCGTCACCGGGCAGTGGTTCAGCGCCCAGCGGGCCAGGGCCTCCAGCGCGGGGGGGCCGACTCCGTCCGCCTCGATCTTCACGACGACCTTGAGCGAAAGTGCGCCGGCCGGCGTGGCGTCATCGATGCCCAGGATGCCGCGATCATCCGATGCGCTGTCCACAGCGACCTCGACGGATCCCGGCGCGAGCTCGATGCCCAGCGTCGCCGCCCGGATGCCGATGAGCGCGGCCACGCACGACGCCGCGGCGGCGCGCATGTACCAGCCCGGCGAGGGCGCGGACGCGGCCCCACCGATACCGGTGGGCATGTCCGTGGTGGTCTTCTCGCCCCCCGGTCCGGTCACCTCGACGCGGAGGCCGTCGGTCAGGTGCGCGCGAGCCTCCGAATCCCGATAGCGCGCCTCGGACGGGTGCTCGCTGAGGTAGGCGGTGGCTCGCTCGACGGCATCAGCGATCTCGCTCATTAGCGCATGGTAAACGTCCTGGTCAGCGCGGATCGAGCTTCCGGGCGAGCTGGCGTGTCGGGCGCGGGCCGTAGGCCCGCGACTTCCAGAAGGCGTGAGCACCGGCATTGTCCTCGCCGACGTTGACCCTCACCTCCAGGCTGCCGAGATCCCTGAGGCCGGCCTCCACCTGGTCGACGAGGCGCGTCGCGATCCCGCGCCGGCGGTGGCTCTCGGCGACGGCCACGTGGTAGATCCAGCCGCGACGCCCGTCCCAGGCGCCGAGCGCCGAGCCGACGACCCGTCCGCCCTCGGCCGCGACGAGGACGAGGCCCGGATTCCGGCGGGCGAGGCGGGCGAGGCTAAGGTCGTCATCGCCGAGCGCGCGGAAGCCGCAGGCCTCCCATAGTGCTCGTAGCGCGCCGCCGTCGACGCCACGCAGCTCCCTGATCACGACCGCCTCCGGATCCGGGCGCTTCGGGGCCTGGCGAGCGGGCCTGGGCGCGGGCCTGGGTGCGCGCGTTGGCGCTGGGACCGTCTTCGGGCGGCGCTCCGGCGTTCGAGCGCTCTCACGGGGGGGAACCGATGGGCGCGGGACTCGCAGCTCCGAGATGGGCGCGGCGCCGGAGCGAGCTTCGCGAATTGCGGCCCTCGCGGCATCAAGCGTGGCGAAGGGACCGCGGGCCAGGGGCAGGCCCAGCTCGTCGGTCTGCTCCGCGTCGAGCACGAGCCAGCCGCTCGACGATTGCTCCACCGTGAACCGGCCGTCCTGCGTGCGATAGGTCCCGGCGCGCTCGCGCTTCAGCGCGTCCGGCGCCGGCTCGGCCTTCGAAGCCTTCGAAGACTTAGAAGCAGTCCTCAGATTCTTCGTGCGGGGTTCGCCTCGGCCGGCCATCGCCCGAAGCCTAGCCGAGAGGCTGCGCCCAAAGGATTGACGGGCGAGGTGCCCCGCGCGACCATCCGGCCATGGCCGACGACGTCCACCCGCGCGAGGCTGCTCGGATCCGACGCCGCGACCGCGATGCTGATGCCGAGGCGCGCGACCTCATGCGGCCGGGCATGGGCAAGGTGTTCAAGCAGATCCAGGACGCACAGGCTCGAGCCGCGAAGGCTGCGGGCAAGCAGCCAGGGCCGCGGAACCGCGGTCGGGGAGGGAAGATCTAGCCCCGCGGGCTCCGCGCGCGGCACGGGCTACGCGAGCGAGACGAGTTACGCGAGCGGCAGGGCGAACCCGAACTCCGTGCCGCCGCCATCTCGTGGCTCGGCCCAGATCCGGCCACCGAGGCTCTCGATGACGCGCCGGCAAGCGGCCAGGCCGATGCCCAGGCCGGCGGAGCGGCCGCGGGCGGCATCGGTCCGGTAGAACGCCGTGAACATCTTCTCGAAATCGGCGCCCTCGAGCCCGATGCCCCGATCGAGGACCAAGACCTGCGCCTCGGTGTCCGTCGCCTGGACGACGACCTCGATTGGCGCCTCGGCGGGGCTGTACTTGGTCGCGTTGCTGAGCAGGTTCTCCATGATCAGCTCGAGGTAGGGCCGGTCTGCCTCCACGATGAGGTGGCGGGGCTCGCTGGTGAGCGCGATCGTGCGGCCCGGGTGCCGCCGCTTGAACGAGTCGACCACGAGCTTGGTGACGTGCGCGAGCACCTGCGGCTCGGGATCGGGATGGATGCCCGCCTCGAGCTTGGTCAGGAGCAGCAGGTTCTCGACCACGCCGAGGAGCCGCTCCGCCTCGCCTGCGATGTCATCGACCATCGACTCGCGGTCCACCCCGGAGAGGCGCTCACCGCGATCCCGCAGCAGCCGCGCGTTGCCGAAGATGGTCGTGACCGGAGTGCGCAGCTCGTGCGACACGAGGCCCAGGAACTCATCCTTGACGGCGTTCGAGGCCCGCAGTGCCTCTGCCGTGGCCCGAGCGGCGTCCTCGGCCATCTTGCGATCGGAGATGTCCACGAGCACGTTCACCGCGCCGACGAGAGTTCCATCAGGGTCTCGGAGGACTGTGGGGTACGGCGTAAACGCGATGCGGCTGCCGTCCGGCCGCTCCGCGATGGCCTCCACTCCGCGCAGCTCGCGGCCGTCCAGCAGGGCGATCGCCATCGGGCACTCTTCGTGGGCCATCGCGGCCCCGTCCGGCCAGTACAGCTTGTACGACCCGCACCACAGCTCGCCGAGCTCCGGCCGGCGGCCCCAGAACGCCGCAGCGGCGTCGTTGAAGTACGTGATCTTGCCCGCAGCATCCGTCGTGTACACGGCAACGCCCAGCGCCTCGAGGAGCTGGCGATAGCCTGACTCGGCGGTTGCCCAATTGGTGGTCCCGAAGCGGGAGGCGACGGCATCGGCAACGACACTCGCGGCGCGGTCGAGGGCACCGAGGACGGGATTGTCGGTGAGCGTGGGCGCGGTGACGCGAGGTTGGACGGCCATGACACTCCGAACTGGGGCTCGATAGTCCGGGGCAGTATCCCCATTGAACACGCTCAGGGCGAGGGGTTTCACGGGGTTTGAGCGAGTTGCAAGACCTCTGCAACCACTGCCTCAATCTGGGTGCAAGACGATTGCGAGGCGGCTTGCAGTGCCTCGTCGGCACCGCCGCACGGATCACGGCCGGCTTTCGACGCCCTCCCAGCGGCGATCGACGACGAGATGGATGACCGTGGGCCGATCGCCGACGAGGGCCTGCCGCAGGGCTGGCTCGAAGGCCGCGTCGTCCTCGACGCGCACCCCGCGCGCGCCCAACGCGCGCGCCGCAGCCGCGAAGTCGATCGGCCCCAGGTCCGTGGCAACGCCCGCTCCGTTGGGCCGCCGGTCCTGGTAGGTCCGGATCATCCCGTAGCGCTGGTTGTCGAACGCCAGGATCACCGTTCGAAGACCGCTTCGGACGGCCGTCTCGATCTCCGCCAGGGTCATCCCGAGGCCACCGTCGCCCACGAGAGCGACGACGGCGCGGTCCCGGTGGACGAGGCCAGCCGCGATCGCAGCCGGGAGGCCGTAGCCCATGGCACCCGACGTGGAGCCGAGGAAGGTCCCGGGGCGGCGGAACCGGAACCCGCGCGCTGCCCAAGTCCCGAAGCTCCCGGCGTCGGTCGTGAGGATGGCGTCGTCCGGAAGCAACTGGCGGAGGGTCGTGATGACCTTGCCCGGGTGGACCCCCGGTCCCGCCCATGGATGGTCATCTATGACGGCGGCAGCCTCCCAGGCCGCGCGATCCTCGGCGTTGCGGGCGGCGCGCGCGTCCGTGCTGACCGCGTCGAGCACGCCCCGGGTCTCCAGGCGGGCGACGGCCGCACGCAGGAAGAGCCGCGCGTCGGAGGCGACCGTGAGCGCGGGGGCCGGCGAATCCGCGGGGACCCGCCCCGGCGCGATGTCCACGTGGGCCCAGCGAGTCCCGGCGCCAGGTACAGACCAGCCGTACGTGGTGATCTCGCCCAGCCGGCACCCGATGACGAGCAGCGCGTCGGCGTCCTCCAGGCGAGCCTTCACGGTCGAGGGCGCCCCGTAGCCGGTCATTCCCAGGTACAGCGGATGGTCGTTGGAGATGACGTCACCGCGCCGCCACGAGGCGACGACCGGGACGCGAAGGAGCTCCGCGAGGCGGACCAGATCGTTCGAGGTGCGCGCACGCAGCACGCCCGCGCCGGCCAGGATGAGGGGCCGCTCCGCACCCGCGAGCAGGCGCAGGACGTCGCGGACCTGGTCGTCCGTCGGTCGCGGCGGCGGGATCCTCGCCAGGTGCGGCGCCATCCCCGCGGGCACCTCCTCATCGAGCAGGTCCTCGGCGAGCGACAGCACGACGGGGCCCGGCCGACCGTTGAGGGCCTGGTCCACTGCCCCGACCGCGGCTTCGATGGCGGACGCAACGTCCGTCGGCTCCGCCGACCACTTCGCGAGACGGCCGATCGTCTCGGTGACCTCGATCTCCTGGAAGCCCTCGCGTCCACGGGAGCGGCGATCGACCTGGCCGATGAACGCGAACATGGGGCTGGAGTCGGAGTAGGCCGTGTGGATCCCGATGGCCAGGTTGGAGCCGCCGACGGCGCGGGTGCCCAGGCATGCGGCGGGGCGGCCCGTCAGCTGGGCGTGCGCCTCGGCCATGAACGCGGCCGCGCCCTCGTGCCGTGTGGCCACCACGTTGATCCCGACCGCCTCGAGGCCCTCCAGCAGGCCCAGGAAGCTCTCGCCGGGCACCGTGAACGCCCAGCGCACCCCGGCGCGCCGGATCGCGTCGGCAAACATTCGCCCCACGGTCATGGGCTCGGCCGGAACGGTTTCCGGCCCTGGCGCGCCCGCCGGGCCGGAAGCGGCCCCTTCGGGTTCGGGGGCCTCTGATTGGGCAGCGACCGCGTTGGCGTCGGATCCGGCGGCGACTGCGTCGGCCTCATTGGCTGGGGCTTCGGATTGGGCAGCCGGCGCGTGCGAATCGCCGGTCGCGTCCGGCGGAGCCGGCGGCGCGTCAGCGGCATAAGGCTCGTCGGGCGACGTTTGGGCACCATCGAGCTCGTCCGCGGCCGAGTCACGCTCGTCGCCTGCCGGAGGTGCGTCCTCGACCTCCTCGACGGAAAGCTCGTCAGTCATCGGGGGCGGCTCGCGATCTGCCATCGGCTCGAGCTCGGCCGTCGGCTCCAGCGCGGTCGTCGTCTGAGGCTCGGTCGTCGGCTGGTTCTCGGGGCCCGCCTGGCCGGCCGGGTCGCTGGTCGACTCCTCGGTCGCCTCATCGATCAGGGGCGTGGCCTCACCGGCAGCGGGGTCCTGCTCGGCCGACGGGTCCAAGGTCTGCTCGGTCATCCGAGGAAGGGGCTCGGGAGCGATGTGATGACGAGGCTGAGGATGAGCATCACGACAACGAACGCGACGAGCACGCGGGCAAGGAGGGACGACCGCATCGGGCGCCCCTTACCGGTAGTTCTGGAACTGGAGCTCGACTACCTCGTCGAGCTCACGCAAACGGGCGATGACGCGCTGCAGGTCGTCCCGGCTCTTGCTCGAGACGCGGACGGCGTCGCCCTGGATCTGCGACTTCACCTTGGGAAACTCGTCGCGAATGAGCTTCGTGACCTTCTTCGCAAGGTCGTCGGGCAGCCCGCTTCGCAGCCCGATCCGCTGGCGCACCTTGTTGCCGCCGGACGGCTCGACCGTTCCCCAGTCGAACACCTTGAGCGACAGCCCGCGCCGAATGGCCTTGGACTGGATCAAGTCCTTGATCGCGGTCGCCCGGAAATCATCGTCCGTGATCAGGATCAGCTCGTCCTTGCCCTGCTCGAGCTCGACGGTCGCGCCCCGGAAGTCATAGCGCTGGATCGTCTCTCGTCGAACCTGGTCAAGCGCGTTCCGGAGCTCCTGGGCATCGAACTCGCTGACGACGTCGAACGAGGCCTCGCCACTCATCCCGTCTGCCTCCTGGGCCGGCGCGGCATGTTGCCCACACCGGAGCTGCGGTGATTGTCGGGCGCCAGTATGCCTGTTCGGCTCCGATCGGGATATGCGGTCGTGTTGCCTGATCTCGCCCTACCTGGCAGCGACCTGCCCCAGGGCCTCGAGCAGCAGCTCGGCGATCCGGTAGCTTCGACCGCCGCCCATCACGAGGACGGCGTCACCCGGCGCGACCTGCTCAGCGAGCCACGCCGCCGTCACCTCGACCGAGCCCGTAGCTTCCGCGACGATGTCCGGGCGCAGCTTCCGCACGGCAGTGGCCAGCGCCGCCGGCGAGGTGATCGTCGTGTCCGGATCGCGGCTGGCCCAGATGTCGGCGACAGCGACGGCGTCCGCGCCGGCGAGTGCGCTCGCGAACTGCTCCAGCAGCGCGGCCGTGCGATGGAACGTCAGCGGCTCGTAGACGGCCCACAATCGACGGCCCGGCTCCCGCTCCCGCAGCGCCGCCAACGTCGCCGTGATCGCCGTGGGGTGGTGCCCGTAGTCGTCATAGACGACGACGCCCCGTGCCTCGCCCTTGCGCTCGAGTCGCCGTCCGATGCCGGGAAAGCTCGCAAGGCCCTTGACCACCGCGGAGAGGTCCGCACCGAGCTCCAGCGCCGCGGCCGCCACGACCGCCGCATTGGCGACGTTATGCAGCCCCCACGTCGGCAGATGGGCCGGCACGCTCCCGGTGCCCGGGAGGTGCAGCGCCAGGGGCGTGCCCTGTCCGTCGGCTGGCAGTGCCTCGGCCAGCAACGTGGTCCCTAAGTCGACGTGCCGCCTCTCCGCCGCGGATGCAACGACCCGGCCGCCCCACGGGTGGAGCCGTCGGAGGAGGTCGGCGACGCCCTGATCGCCGACGTTTGCAACCAGCGTGCCGCTCGGAGACCGCCGGATCCAGGATTCGAACGCGTCGAGGACCGCAGCGCGATCCGCGAAGACGTCCGGGTGGTCCCACTCGACCGTCGTGAGCACGACGACGTCCGGGCGGTAGGCATCGAAGTTGCCGGCGTACTCATCGGCTTCGACGACGAACGGGGCTCCCCTGCCCTGTCTCGCCGTCGCCGCTACGCCGCCGGTGAGGGCCGCTGGCAGGAGCGCGCCGACGAACGCCGCGGGATCAAGGCCTGCATCCGCGAGCACCCAGGTAAGCCAGCCGGCAGTCGTGCTCTTGCCGTGCGTGCCGGCGACCGCCAAGAGCGTTCGGCCGACCGCCGCGTCAGCGACGACCTGCTGCCACGGCTCCGCCGGGATGCCCCGAGCGCGTGCCGCCGCGAGCTCGGGGTGATCGGGAGCGATGGCCGTGAGGGCCTTGGTCACGGCCAGGCGGTCCGGCGCCGGGTCGCCCGTGACGTGGTTCGCATCGTGCTCCCAGGCGAGCGCGATCGCGGCGGCGTCGAGCGCGGGCGTGTACGGCGAGGCACCGCCCGGATCGCACCCGGTGACGATGCCGCCCGCTGCGGCGCCGAGGAGCGCGGCCGCGGAGGCCCCGGCACCGGCGGCTCCGACGACGTGGATGCGTTCCCCGGGCCGGATCGGCCGGGCGATGCGCGCCGCTGCGAGCCCGGCCCCGAGCTCCTGTGCCGTGCGTGTCACGCCGGCTCCGACCCGGCACGCTCTATCAGCCACTCCAGCGCCGCGAGTGCCGCCGCCTCGCGGTTCGCGTCCCGGTCACCGGCAAACGTGACTCGGCGGACCACCACCCCTTGGCCGCTCGCCAGCCCGAGATACGTGAGGCCCAGGGGCTTTGCGTCGCTCCCGCCACCTGGCCCGGAGATGCCCGTGATCGAAGCCGTGAGCGAGGCATCGAATTTGGTCCGCGCCCCCGCCGCCATCGCTTTCGCGACCTGGGCGCTGACGGCACCGTGGGAGGCCAGCGCCGCCGCAGCAACGTCCAAGGTGGCCACCTTGGCAGTGTCGGAGTACGAGATGATCCCACCGACGAAGTAGCCCGACGACCCCGGCACCGAGGTGATCGCGGCCGCGACCATCCCCCCGGTACAGGATTCCGCGAGGGCGACGGTCAGCCCTCGGCCGAGGCAGATGCCCTGCAGCCGCTCCGCGAGCGCGACGAGCGCCCCCGGCACGGCTAGGTCCGCTGCGTCTTGACCGGCTCCGCCGGCGGTGCGAACAGCCACGTCTCGGGCACGCCGGAGCGGCCCAACGCACCCAGCGACACCCCGTTGAGCGCGAAATGCGTGCTCCCCGAGGATCCCGTCCGGACCTCGACGGAGGTCTTGCCGCTGAACGTGAGGGCCTTGCCCGGCGCGACGACACGGCCGCTCTGCGGGCCGTCGAGCTCGCCGTCGACCCAGACCTTGATCCATGCCGGGCCGCCGCGGATGCTCACGACCAGGTTGACCCCGCTGAAGGCGACGGAGATCTGGCGAGTCAGCGCGGCCGTCTTTCCGTCGGTGCTGGTGGCGGTAACCGTTATTGCCCAGCGCCCCGTGGTGAGCTCCAGCGGCGGGACGGCGAATGACCCGTCGTCGTCGACCTGGACCGTCGCGCCGGGACCGGCTGGCGCCGTCGGTCCCGGCGAGGCTCCCGCATCCGGACTCGGCGGCGGCACCGAACTTGCCGGGGCCGGGGTGACCCCTACCCCGGCCGTGCCCGTGCCGAGGAAGGCCGAGGCCACGGTCACGGTTGCGGCGTTCGTCGTGGTGCCCTCCACCGCGATCGCCCCGTTGCCGTAGGTGGTGCCGTCCACCGGCGAGGTGAGCACGAGCGTGGGCGCCTGGAACTCGAGGAAGGGCAAGGTGATCACGACCGTTCGCGGCGTCTCGGTGATCTTGCCCGTCTCAGGGTTCACGGCGCCGATCTCGAACTGGTTCCGGCCGCGCCGGAGATCGACCAGAAGGCTCCACTCGCCGCTCGCGAGGGCCGTCGTCCGGTAGGGCTGGTCCTGGCCCGGCGTGGCGATCGTGATCGTGGCCCCGGGGCTGGACGTTCCCGCCAGGCGATAGGACGTCGTCGATTCGTCGACGTCGAGGACGGCTTGGGCCGGGTTCGTGATCGCGAGGTCGGGCGGCCGGGAGTAGCGGAGGAGCTGCGCCGAGAGGTAGATGAAGAACAGCACCACCCCGGCGGTGAGGAGCGCGGCCACGACGACCGATGGCGAGAAGTTCAGAGGCCGCGACGGCTCGGCGAGCGGACGGGGCAGGACGATCGCGGGCTCCGTGCCGGTCTGCTCGCCGCGCTCGCGCCGCCATTGGCGTAGGACGTCCTCGGCATCCAGCCCGAGGTAGATCGCGTAGTTGCGGAGGAAGCCCTTGGTGTATACGGCCCCCGGCAGGTCTCGGTAGTCACCGCTCTCCAGGGCGCTCAGATAGCGAACGCGGATCTTGGTGTCGCGCTCCGCGCGGACGAGGTCCACTCCCTTGCGTTCGCGGGCGGCCGCGAGTCGGTCCGGCAGTCCCGGACCGGGATCCCCCGAATCGCGCTCACCCGCGCCGAACCGGAGGCCCTCCTGGGCCGCTCGGCGGGCGTGATCGCGCGTCGTCATGTCCTACTCATCCCCCGCGTCCCCGCCGTTGTCGTGGGTCGCGGCATCTCGCCGGAGCACGGCCCGTGCGTTCGAGCCGTCAAACGCGCCGATGTAGCCGCGAGCCTCGAGCTGGTCGATGATCCGGGCTGCCCTCGCGTAGCCGACTTTGAGGCGGCGCTGGAGCAGCGACGCCGAGGCGCGATCGTACTCCCGGATGACGTCGACGGCATCGGACAACAGTCGATCGGCGTCCTCGTCGCCCAGGTCCGACGCGGGACCCGTGCCCTCCTCGTCGCTCTCGAGGATCGACATGTCGTAGTGCGGGTCCTCGATCTGGTCCTTCCAGTGGCTCGTGACCTTGGCGATCTCCCGGTCCCACACGAACACGCCCTGCAGGCGCATGGGTCGCGGCAGGTCCGAGGGCTGATAGAGCATGTCTCCCCGTCCGATGAGGTCCTCGGCGCCGGGCGTGTCGAGGATCGTGCGCGAGTCGATCTGGGACGCCATGGCGAAGGCGATCCGTGACGGAACATTCGCTTTGATCAGCCCGGTCACGACGTTGACCGACGGCCGCTGTGTCGCCAGCACCATGTGAATGCCCGTGGCGCGAGCCTTTTGCGCGAGCCGAACGATCGCTTCCTCGGCCTGCCTGCCCTCGCCAAGCATCAGATCCGCCATCTCGTCTACTACCACGACGATGAACGGCATGCGGTCTGCAGTGTCGGCACGACTGTCGTTGAATGCCTTGACATTCCGGGTAGAGGCCTGCGCGAACCGCTTGTAGCGCCTCTCCATCTCCCCGACCGCCCACGTAAGAGCTGCTCTTGCCTTCCGGGGCTCCGAGATCGTCGGGACGAGCAGGTGCGGCACGCCGTTGTATTCGCCAAGCTCGACGCCGCCCTTGAAGTCGATGAGGATCATCCGCAAGTCGTCCGGGCTGGCATTGAACAGCAGGCTAGTTATCAGCGCGTTGACCATGACGCTCTTGCCCGACCCAGTAGCCCCGCCGATCAGCAGGTGCGGCATCTTCGACAGGTCGACGGCCTGCGGCCGACCGGCCACGTCGCGCCCGAGCGCGAACGTGAGCTTGGAGCCCGAGGAGAAGTCCAGCGACTCGAGGATGCCCCGGAGCGTGACCACCTTGAAGTCCTGGTTCGGGATCTCGATGCCGACTGCGCTCTTGCCCGGGATTGGGGCCTCGATCCGGAGCGTGCGCGCGGCGAGGGCCATGGCCAGGTCGTCCGAGAGGGCCTCGATCCGGCTGACCTTGACGTGCGCCGCGGGCTGGACCTCGTACTGCGTCACCACCGGGCCGGCATTGCGGCCGACGATCTGCGCCTGGATGTCGAAGC
>Ga0183260_10003388_pt1 | contig 12865 bp, 17 predicted proteins | sample AntDrymUQ4972206_2_FD_129768 | JGI IMG/M metagenome (GOLD analysis project Ga0183260, IMG submission 129768) | Polar desert sand microbial communities from Dry Valleys, Antarctica - metaG UQ497 (22.06) (version 2) (version 2) | ecosystem: Environmental > Terrestrial > Soil > Desert | place...
CAGCGCGATCGCCGCCGCCGCGAAGCTCACCGGGCGGTGGCTCAGCCAGAAGTCCGGGTCGGCCCGGTCGCGCGTGTAATGGCCTTCCGGCGGCTCCCCCACCCAGTCGTCATCGTCGTCATATCGATCGTCCATCCAGTCCTCCTATGGGACCGATTGAAGTTCGCTCGTAGAGCGGGCCTTCGGGCCTCTGCGGAACTTTTGCACACGGGTGGTGCGGGTTTTTGCACACAGGAACCGCCAGGGCGCATTCCAGAGCCAAATCACGGCCGTACCCTGTGATTAGCTCCTCCCCTCCCAACGCTTATGAGTGAGATAACTCGCTCGGGCTGCGTTGGCCAGCGTCTCGCGAAGCTGGGTTGAGTCCACTCCGAACTCTTCGTCAGCTTGACCCATGACCGGTCGGGTGGCCCGTCGGTTTCTGCTATTCGGGCTGGCGTCCGCCGTAGGTGCGGCAGGCAGCGACGGCGAGTTCGTCGACGCGGTCGTTGAGTTCGTTGCCGGAGTGCCCCTTGACCTTCACCCACGTGACCTGATGGCGGCTGACTTCGGCCAACATCAGCTCCCACAGGTCACGGTTGAGCACCGGTTTCTTGTCGCCCTTCACCCACCCGCGTTCCTGCCAGCGGCTAAGCCAACCCTTGGTGAAGGCGTCCATCACGTAGCTGGAGTCAATGTGGATGGCGACGGCGCCAGGGCGCTTGAGCGCTCGAAGCCCTTCGATGACCGCAGTCATTTCCATGCGGTTGTTGGTGGTTTCGCTCTCGCCGCCGGAAAGTTGGCGTTCGGCGTCGCCGATGCGCAGGACCGCGGCCCAGCCGCCGGGCCCGGGGTTGCCCGAGCACGCGCCGTCTGTCCATAGCTCCACCGAGGCCATGCGATGAACGTAGCGGCGGGCGCTCGTCCGGGGGCGGGCAGCTGGCGAGATACGTCGTTCGCGGTTCCGCGGTGCGTGTGGTGCTCCGCCTCGACCGACTCCTGATGCAGCTGCGCATCAACGACCAAGACGATGTCGACGCCTACACCCGAGCCGTCAACGCCTGGCTCACCACCCGCCACGGCCTCCCGGCCCCAAGCCGCATTGTGGCCGACCCTACGGCACCAGCTCGCTGCTCTCACCCGCCGCCCAAGCCGCCCGCCGCGTCCCCGGCTCCAAGCCATGAGTTATCTCACCTACATGCGTTCAAGGGGCTCCTCCTATGCCGTCGCGGCCGTACACCCAGCGCCGTTGCCCCGTGTGCCGCACGAACACCGACTTCAAGTACCTGCCGCACGACCGCGACGAGTATCAGCGGACGCTGATGGTGTGTACCCGCTGCAACCACAGGGAGCCCAAGCCGGGCCAAGCTAAGGTCGATGACCGATGAGCTCTCCTTAGCGTGGCCGCGGGGTGTTTCGCAGGGTCGAGCCGAACGAGTGAAACCGATGACGCGCCTGGCCCGCCTTGATGTGAAATTTCGCGGGGTTCTTGATGCGCTTCGTCATTGAGTAGTTGTGGAAGTCGGCGAGCCATTTCCACTTCTCCCACGCAGCGCTCCCGCGCTTGAGGGTCCCGAGCGATGCCTCGATTGTTTGCTTGTGGCGGCCCAACGCGTATTGGGCGAGCTCCCAATCATCCTCCTCTTCGAGCCACACACCGAGATGGTCCACGAACACGCTGCCGTGCTTGTCGCAGGCGAGGATGCGCCCGTGAACGCTGAGTCTTGGCTCTGCGTACCACGCCTCGGCCATCGTGCGGCTTAGTTCGACGGCTTCAGCTGAGAGCACAACGCGCGGCCAGGTGGTGGTGTCCTCTAGAACCGCGGCTTCGGTCAGCGCTGGACCAAAGACGAAGCTTTCATCCATGTAGTGCGGGCCGAAGGTGATGGCGCCTCGGGCCAAGAAACCGGCGTCAAGCATGTGAAGCATCATGTACGCGACGTTCACCTGGGTCGTGCCAAGAGCTATCTCCACGTTGTCCGGGTGGCCCAGAACTGGAGTGCCGAGCACCACGTTGTCGGTGAACCACGTCGAGCGGTGGGGCAGTCTGGCGTCTTCGGTGCCGGCGCGGTCCCGCGCGACGTCCAGAGCTATACGCAACTCGCGGAGGTACCTCAAGGCATCGTCGCTCTGGGTCATCGCCTTCACTCCGAGCACGTCCCAGAGGAGGACGGCAGAGTGCGCGAACCGCGGCTTGCCGTCGTCGTCCTTATAGGCGTCGTACGCCCTTTCTCTGCCCGGTTTCCACTCTCGGTCCGGAGCCGGCTCTTGCTCGTTGCGGCCTAGCAATCCCAGCGCCGTCTCCCAAGCCCAAGCCACCGCCTTTGCTGGGGCTCCCAGGGGGTTGACGAGTTCGTGAACACTGAGCCTCATATCCCGAGCAGCGTAGGCCCGACCACAGACTCCACGCGCCCTGCCGCTGCAGGGACAGGAACTACGCGAACCGCTCGCCGAGGAGGTTTGTCCAGCCGTTCAGGGCGACCAGGTCGTCGAGCGTGGTCAGGCCGCAATGGCGGCTGCCGGCGGCTCGTCGAGCGCACCCTGGACGACCAGGCTGAGCTCCCACATCGGGCCGGCCAGGCCGATGACCGCCTTGATGAGGGAGTACTCGTACTGCACCTTCGACCACGACTTCACGCGCTCGGCCCTGGCCTTGTCGGTGTGGAACGGGCCTGAGTACAGCCAGTCCCTGATGACCTGCTTGGCCGTGAACACTTCCTTGGGCTTCCCCATCGGGTCGTGCTCCCAGACGTGCCGCATCATCTCCGCGTCGGAGGCCTGTTCGTAGGACTCCTCCAGGATGTCGAGCAACTTGAGCGCCTCGGCCCCTTCCGCAGAGGCCTTCACGCGTTCGCGCAGGATGGCGAGCACCTTGCCGAACTCGGCTGGCTCGCTGGGCGACCAGAGCTGGCGGAACACCATCGTCATCGAGCGCAGCTGCGTTCGGCCAGCGTGCTCCAGGCGCGCGTAGCTCTCCTCCGGGGAGGCCTTCACCGACAGCCGCAGCGGCTCCTGGTGGAACTCCTCCTCGCCGAGGTCCCGGGCGAGCCCGGTGAACAGGCGCAGGGTGCTCTGCTCCTTCTTCGTGAAGGGCTCGAACCTGTCGGCCCACCGCTCGGTGGCGATGGTGTCCCAGAAGGTCTTCGGACCGTGAACCACGGGTCACAGGATACCCCCGTCGGGAGGGCCCCCGGGGACACGAATCTGAAGGCAGGCACCGCCCGGGCTACGCGTCGGCCGTAGCCGCGTTGAACTGCTGCCGGAGGCCTTCAAGCGTGACCTCTGGCTGGTCGGCGAGGACCCACTGGGGCCAGCCCTTCTCCGCTTGGCGGCCGGTGAGCGCCTTCGCGGCTCCCGATGGTGAGAAGTGCTCTCGCCCGTTCAGCAGCAGGCGTCCGCTCGGGAGAACCTCCGCCTCGGCGACGATGTTCGCGTGCACGAACGCGAGCTGCTGCCCTGCGGTCAGCAGGCCCGCGCGGATGAGGTCGGCGATGTGGACCGCTTGGCGCCGGAGCTTCGGCGACTCCTTGCTGCCGCCGCGCGCGGCCGCACGGCGCCACCCGGCCGCGCTCACGCTGACGGGCGATGCGTTCGGCTTCGGTCAGCTTCGAGCGCCGCGGCGCCCTGGTTGCGGGCGGCAGTGGGCCGGTCGCTGGCAACTCCGGAGGTGGCATCTCCGCTGGCAGCTGCCGCGTTCGCGCGGGGACCGTCCCGGCTGTTCGTGCGCGGTGAAGGGCGAGTGCTCGGTCACGCACGTCCTTGGCCGTCTTGGCTTCTTCCTTGGCGCGGCGGTCCACGAGCCCGGGGGCGGGAACGCGACCGTGGTGCTCTCGCGCGAGCCGATGGTGGACGGCTTGGCTGAGGTTGACGTGCTGTTCGGCAGCGAGCCGGTAGGCCTCGGCGACGCCTTCGACGACAACATCGAGGTCGGGCCACTGGTAGTCGCCGGTCGCCCCATCGGGCCCCGGCGCGCGCTGCTGCGGCATCTCCGCGGTCGGACGCAGATGCCGGGGCGGCGGATGCGGCGGTGTCCACATCGCGAGGCTGTCGCGGTCGCGGCGGAGCTCGTCGATGTACTCGGCGAGCGGGCGCTTGAGGTCGCTGAGGCTGAGGCTGGTGGCGGTGGCGTAGGCGCGGAGCGCGCGCCTGCCCCAGGGCAGGCAGCCGATGTCGGTGAGGAAGCGCTCGACGACCCGTTCCGGCGGGAGCCCGCGCCGGGTGGCGTGGCTGCGCCAGCGCAGGCCCGCGGACTGCAGGGCGTGGTCCCAGCCTGACCCTTCGCCCTCGGGCCGGAACGCCTGGTCCACCTGGGCGGCGGTGGGCAGGTGGCGGTCCAGGTGGCCTCCGGCGGCCCACGCGCGTGAGTCTGCGGCGACAAGCGCGTCGCGGCGCTGGGCGTACTCATGCGGGCGCAACGAGTCCTGGTTCAGGGCCCGGGCGACCAGCTGAAGGGCTGCGGTCGCCTCATCGGTGGTGATGCTGCGGGCCGCGCGTCGGCGCCGCAGCGCCAGGTAGTGCCCCGTCGAGCGTGCGGGGTCGTGGATGAGCTCCAGCAGTTCGTACCAAGCCAGCCGCGCGAGCCGGCGGCGCGTCGCATCCGCGGAGGGCGCGCCCGCCCACCGTGGCGTGGCGGAGTCGGCATCGGCCTTCAGGGCCCGGTCGTACGGGCCAGGAGCGACGGTCTCCGGCGCATCCGGCCTGACGTGGCTCGTGACCTCGGCAACGACCCCGATGAGCGAGTGTTCATCCAGGGCCGAGCGGAAGCGCGAGCTCGTGGTCGAGGCCATCCATCAACCGTAGAACCGGTAGGGGACCTGACCGCGACGGCCCGCTGCCCCTAGGCCTTCTTGGGCAGGTGAACGAAGAAGACGTTGAGGTCGGCTTCGCGGTCATCATCGCCGGACCAGTGCACGGTGGCTCGCAGTTCCGTCTCGGTATGCGCGTCGTCCCACTCGACGAACTGGGGATGTTGCTCCAGCGCCTCGCGCGCCCGGCTGATGATGGTGGTCAGGTCCTGCTCGCGTACGAACATCACGATGGCGAGCTTGGTGTCGCGCCAGGCGGTGTAGCGCGAGAGCTGGTCGATGGTGTCGGTGAAGCCACCCGCCCCGCTCCAGTACTTGCACTCACCGATGAAGATGTTGTGCTCCTCATGGCGGATGAGCAGGTCCGTCTTGCCCTTGAAGTTGAAGCCCTCAGCGGTCGTCTGGCCGCGGTAGTGGGTGTTCAACGCTCCGAGCAGTACGTGGCGCAGGTCCTCCTCCCCGTGGCCGGAGTGCGAGGCTGGCGCCCGTTCGATGGTGAGGGCCATGGAGCGGATGACGCCGAGGATGTGCTGGTACGCCTCGTCGCCGAGAACGGGCTCTAGCGCCATCGGCCGCTGCGGTTGGCTGGTTGGCAGCACGGGCGCTGGCCGGCGGACGATGGCGTCGGAGATGTAGGTCTTGCTGTCCTGGGGGGAGGGCGGCCCCATCGGCAGGCCGGTCTCCTCCAGGTGCGCGTAGTTGGCCTTCACGCGCTCGCGCCGCGCGTTGATAGCGGCGCGGGCCGTGGCGTTTAACGTGGCGTTGAACCGCTCGATGTCCGCACGGGCCCACCCGAGGTGGGAGTCGATTTTCTGCGCCAAGGCCTCCGCCTCCGCCCTGATGTTGGGTCTGCGGTCGTGCGGATACTGGATGACATGAAGTACTTCGCCGTCGCGGACTACCGCGCGCGGCGGGTTCATGCTCCTCTGGGTCGGTGCCAGGTCGAACACACCCTTGTCGCCGCTGAAGGGGATGTGGACCACAACCCGGTGGCCAGCGATGTAGGTCGGGGTGGACGGGTCCGTGATGGCTCGCGTGAAGCTCGTCGGAGACGTCCACCTGGACCTCCTTGGGGCGGTCCATCCACATGTCACCGGTCTGGAGCTCGGGGGCCTCAACGCGCCACTTCGCCACGAGGGCTTCGACCCAAGCCTCCACATCTACCTGCAGCAGATGGTCTTCAGGCGCTGCCTCTACCTCCGTGGCCACCTGTTGAGCCTGCTGCTCCAGAGACGCCCGGAGGTCTCCGTTGTAGAACAGAAGGTCTGGGTACGACGGCATCGCTCGAACGTACCTCCTGAAGCCGACGGTTCTGGGTCCACCCGTGCGCTACTCGGCGAGGGGGTCGCGCGCTAGGCCCGTCCCGTCCAGCTTGTTCTCGTCGTAGATGTCGGTGGCCTCGCGGTCGTCGCGGGCGCCGATGGCGGTCAGGCGCTCCCACGGGTCGGTGTGGGGACGGTTCGCTGGCCGCAGGGGCCACAGCTGTGCGACGTCGGGGCGCGTGCGCTCGCAGACGTTCGGCAGGTGCGTGAACAGCAGGCCCGTCGCCATCACCGGGTCGTGGCCGGCAGCCATCGCGGCCACGAGGGTGAGTTTGGTCTGGCACAGGACGCTCATCTCCCGAGCCTGCTCCAGCATCGAGGAGTCGGTGGTCACAAGCCCGTCCCACGGGCGCTCGTGGTGGTGGAGAGCGAGCAGCAACTCCCAGTCGTCCACGGTCTGCAGCCTCTCGTCGATGAGCCGCACCGGCACGAGCTCGGCCTCGACGAGGTAGTCCTGAAGGACGGTGACGATGGGCTCGGGGAAGTTGTTGTCGAGCGCGAAGAGCCTCTGCGCCATCTGGCCCCCTGCCTGCCCGGGTGCCGCGCTAGGCGGCGGTCGCTTCGAGATTGCCGGCGAGCTGGCGTTCGAGGTCGAGCGCCTCGTCAACGTACCCGCGGTCTACCGCCGGGTAGAGGCGGTAGATGCGGGCGCTGTCGAAGCCCCGTCGTTCCAGCGCGCCGAGGGCTTCGGTCTCCAGGCGGGTGTCCTCCACGTGCGGGGAGCCGCCGAGCTTGCCCGGGACGATGCGAAGATGGGGGCGTGGGCGCTTGAGGTCGGGCCCGACGATGTTCTCCCCGGCCGCGAACGGTCCGGTCAGGTCGAGCAGTTCGGCACCGAGCACGCCCTGGCCGTCAGGAACCTCTACGACCTGGCCGTGCTTGAGCACCACCAACCGGCCCGCTCGGTCGACGGCGATGCCTTGGCCATCATCGGCTGAGAACTGTTCCGCGGCTTCGCGCACGTGCGCGAGCGCCTGGCGAATCTTCGGCATCGGGGTCACCGGCACGGCCTGGCCGCCTGGCTCGTCCTTGGGGTGGCGCAGCCAGTAGATGGTGCGCAGGGCGAGCAGGTCGCCGAAGGACCACAGCTTGATGCGCGCCGCGGAGACGCTCGGGACGATGATGTTCTCCCGGTGCCAGTGGTGCACGGTGCTCTTGGGCACGCCCGAGAGGGCGGCTGCGCGCTCGGCGTTGTAGGTCCCCCGGGGTGCCATGGGCATGAGTATGGCCTGAGCGCCCGCCGCGCCGCCACACACCACGGTCTTCGGCTCTGCGCTGCGGACCCCTGCCGGTGCACCCGTCGAGGCCGACCGTGTCGAGGCCTACCGTGGATGCCCATGGACCCGTTCGATGCCGTCTGCGGCCGGGGGCGGACGACACGCCCTCCCCGCCACCGCGTGTGGTGGCTGGACGGCGAGGGGCCGTCCGGGGTCGTGCGCTGGCTGGACGACGCGTACGAGGCTGGTTGCGACACCCTGTACCTGGAGGAGGAGCCACGCGGTGGCGAAATCGCCGCCTATGCGATTCTCGGCCGCTCGGATGAGCCCGTAGAGGTAGCTCGCCGCCTGCGCCGCGCCCTGACTGGCGAGGAGGCGCAGTTCATCGGCAGCCGGTGGCCGAAGCAGCTCCGGGAACGCCCGCAGCGTCTGGTGGAGATAGGTCCGCTGCACGAGCCGATGTAGGGCTCACGCTCAGGCGACCGCGGAGGCGCGCTGGCGCTCGTGCCAGGTCTCCAACACGAACTCCGAGACGGCCCTCGCAGAGTTCGCCGCCAGCCGCGCGTGCCGCGCGTGCGCCGGACTCGTGGTGGTCTTGCCGTGGCCGAGTCCGAGCACGTTTCGGAGCTCCGCGAGGCTCTGGACAGCCGTGGTCAGATTCGACAGAACCTTGTGGGCGGCCTGGCTGCCCTTCGCGCTCGACGGCACTGCCTCCCGGCTGAGGGCCAGCTCGACGCTGACGAGCTTGTACAGGTCGCCCAAGCTCGCGCGAGGCGAGTAGGTCACGCTGTAATCGTCGAGCACGAACTTGAAGACGCTCTCGGTCAGCCCCTTCGCCGACTCGATGGCGGCCGCGGGGTCACGGTCGATGCCTGCCTGGATGCGTTCCAGATGCTGAAGCAGGACAGCGGGTTCGGACAGGCGGTCGAAGCGCTCGACAGCCAGGACGGGCGCACTGGCCCCGAGCACGAGGTTGCCGCTGTCATCGACCCCGGCACCGTCGCGCTGCAGCGAACGCACGAGCGCGCGACCCTCATCGACGAGCGGGTCCTCGTCGGCGTCCGTGCTGAACATCGTGTTCCGCTGGCCCCAGTCCTCGATGCCGTCCACGTACACGCGCACGAGCCGGTGCGCTACCTGGGGGTCGTCGAAATCGACGCCGGCCTCAGCGGCCGCGCACACCGACCGGCGCATCCCGCCCTCGACCGGCTCGAAGTCATGCGGCAGCTCGAAGTCGTAGTTGGAGTAGGCCTCCGCGATGCGGCTGACCGTGCCGTGGGCGGCACACAGGTCCGCGAACTTGTTCCGGCTGCGACGAGAAATCTGCACAGGTCGAGAGTAAGGCGACACACGGCAGATAGGGCATGGAAACCGTCCGGATTACCGCTATTTGCAGGGTGAGAACGGGTCGTGTCACGGAGCCCCGGCGGCTAGGAGGTCAACCTCGTGATGGCGCCCACGCCCGAGGTACCGCATGCTGGGCTCATGTTCAGGGGGTTCGCTGTTCTCGCCGCTGTCGTGCTCGCCGCCAGTGCGCTGTGGCTCGCGGGCGAACAGCACAAGCAGAACTGCATCGACTCGAAGATGGCGAACTGCAGCGTCCTGCCGTGGAAGAGCGGCGAAGCCGTCGCCAAGAAGAAGGACAAGGACTGGCGCGACCAGAGCGGATGGGGCGACGAGGGCGGCTGGGACGAGGCCCCTTAGCGCCAGCGGCTAGTTCAGGACCTCCAGGTAGCTCTGGCTGCCGTGCCGGACTGAGATTTCCAGGAGCTTCTCGTCGGTGTACGGGTCACGGTCGTTCCAAGCCCCCAGGTCTGCCGCTTGCTCGCCGAGCAGGCACTGGAAGGCCCCCGATGCGATGACCGACTCCTCGGTGCCGTAGGCCAGTTGCTCCGCCCGCGGCGCCATGTCCGCGAGCTTGGCCTGCTCGATGGACAAGGGCTTGTGCTCGCGCAGTGCCGCCAGCGCCTCTCCGGCTCGCAAGGCCAGGGCCACATTCTCGTCCTCCTGGGCGCGGCCCTCAATCCACTGCAGCATCACGTGGGCCAGCCAGACCCAGGTCGCTTCCAAGCGCGCGGGGTCAGAGGTGGCATCCGTGAGAGCGTCTTCGTCCCGCTTGCGTGCCTCCTTCGGCACGCGACTGAAGGACTCGGTCGCGGTCACGATGAGCAACTCCAGCGGGTAGTCGCCGCACAGCACGAGCGCCGCCGTCAGTCGCTCCGCGGGTCCGTCCCCGGCCTGCCCCTCGATGACGCTCCGCGCCACGAGCGTGTTCTTTTTGCGCCGCCGGCGGTGGAGCAGGCCCATCGTGCCGGCCTCAGTTCCGGGCCGAGGGAGTTCGCGTCCGCAGTGCTCGCATTGACCCCCAGTTACGACATTGCGCGGAAGGCCACGCGCCGGCCACCCTCGGCCGCGCAAACGATGCGTCCGTAGCCGCCGGCGTCCCCTCTGGACACGAAGCGGTACGTGCAGCTCCAGTCGAGCACACGCGTGAACTCGACCTCGTTCGCGTAGTCCGCTCGCGCCCAGGCGCGGCCCCAGGACGCCGTGGTCTTCCGAGCGGTCGAGCACGAGACACGCTTTCCCTGGATGGCTCCGAGGCCCAGCCCGTTCGGGGCCCTGTAGGCGCCCGAGCACCGGTGGTAGCTCGCGGCGGCATCCGCGTCAGGAGCCGCGGACGCTGGCGGCGTGATGGCCAGGGTCAGCGCAGCGGCCACGAGAGCGAACTTCCATGGGCTTGGCATGGAAAGGACCGTACTTGGCTCCGCTCTCACCCTCCCGCCTTCAGGCTGAGGAGGGCCTTTCCCGTCGGACTTTCGAAGAAGTCGAGGGCCTTCAGTTTCTCCTCATCGAACCCGAGCAGCGCCACACGGATGGTGGAATTTTCATCGTATTCGTTGTCCCATTGCCAGGGCTCGCTTTTCAACTCCCCGGCGGCTGCCAGCACGAGGCAGGTCATGAACTCATCCGCCCGCCCGAGGGCCGGGTCCGGCGCCCAGTCACTGCGGATACGGTTGATGATTCGTGCGCCTTCGACGTCGAAGTCCGCCATCCCCGGGTATTTGTCCGGGGTCTCCTTGCGGCGTTGACTTCTCCAAAACCAAAGGTCGGCCCGAACCTCGGCATCACAGCTATCGAGCTTCTCGATTAGTTCGGCGGCGCGGTCGTCGCCGATTCCTGGCAAGGCGTACTCCTCAGCCATCACTTCAGCCGAGCCGCTTACTGCTTCGCTCTGCGGAGAAAGTCCGCGGCGTGGCTGACGGCCTGGATGACGCTCCACGGCTTGTTGGCGGCGAATGTCCACGTCGGCCAGCCGCCAGCGCCGGTGTGCGCGGTGTTCGACACATGACTGCTTGCGGCGCCGAGCTGGCTGGGCTGGGTGACTTCGGGGGCCGGTATCAGCCAGATTTTCCCGAGACCGTCTACCACGAAGGTTGTTTCGTCGTGGGCCTCCGGGCTGACCTTCTCGCGGGGGAAGAACTCGAAGAGTCGGCGCCGGACCTCTTGAAGAGCCGCTTCTTGTCCAGGGGTCCACTTAGCCTCCGCCATAGGCCAAGTCTCCTGCGGAATGACGTGCTCCGTCAACCCTCGGGTGGTGGGCACGCCGTACATGCATCCGGTCGTTGAGAGTCTCTTGGAGTATCGCCCTGGCGATGACCCGGCGGTGAGCCACTGCCTCGCGGCCTTCGCGGCCACCGGCGCGGTGTCGATATTCGACCTCGCCGCGGGTGACGTCGTAGGTACGGGCCTCGGGGTCGTAGGTCAGGGCGCGGTCATCGGGCCCGGCGAAGAACTCCTCGCCGAACGCAACCGCTTGCCCCTCGGCAGCAGCCACTGTGTGGATGGTGGTGATGTAGCGCCGGGTCCCGGTCGGGACCTCGCCGCTCTCCCTGGCCTCAGCGGCGTACTTGAGGAAGTCGAAGGTGTTCTCGAACTCCCTGACCTTTGCGTCGGCCCAGTCCTGGTCGAGGCCGCGCTCGTGCACGATGAGCACCGCCGAGATGTAGGCGTGCTTGGCGGTCAGCGCCCCGTCGCGGTTGAGGAAGGCCTGGCCCTCGCCCGCGGCCGCGCCCGTCTCGCGGTCGATGGGGATGGAGTAGGCGGGGTTGCCGTACAGCGCCTCCAGCGTGTGCTCGACGTCGAGATGTACGTCCGCGAAGTGGGGGTTGGCGAGGGCGATGACCAGGGGCCGGCCCTGCGCTTTAGGAGCGCGAGGTCGTCCGCATCCGCATCGCCGACCACTGGTGGACCATCACCGACGCGACCGCGGGCTGTCGCACCCACGAGACCAAGGGCAGGAGCGTGAAGTCGTGGATTGGCTGGACGGACATGAAGGGCATCGACATGGCCTGCGGACTGAGCATGGCCGCCGAAATCGACTCCTGCTCCATCCCCGAGTACGACATCTACCCGGCCCTGTACGAGAAGCTCAAGGACATCCTCTCCGGGGTCCCGCGCGCAGTCCTGGCTGACAAGGGCTTGGCCATCAAGCGCGTGATGCAGATGCACTCCGACGACGGCGTGTTCTCGGTCCTTCCCTTCCGTGGCAGCAAGGAAGAGCCAGAACCGGCCGACCATGAGCGTTGGGACCGCCATGGCGTCCCGCGCTGCGAGAACTGCGGCGGCACCACCCGGTTCGTGTCGTTCACCAAGACGCCGAACGCTCGCGTCATGTTCGAGTGCATCACCAAGCCCCACGCCGAGTGCGCCGGCCGCCAACAGCTGCGTTGCTCAGAGGACCCGCGCTACCTGCTGCCGCTGTGGCGCAACAGTTCGCTGTACGCCTCGCTCAAGCACGCAGGCATGGAGTACGAGCGCGCGCACCGACTCGCTCGCCAGCGCCACGGTGCGGGCGGGGACAACTCGATGACGCGCGCGAAGCGCAAGGGCGCGAACTGGCAGCAGCTCATCGCGAACACGGCCATCCTCGTGGACTGGCTCAAGCTCGACTGGCGCAACGGCTGGCTGCCAGGCACCACCTGCAAGGTCACGCCTGACGCAACCTTCTTCACCGGCAAGGGAGAGTTCGAGCGCTTCGAAGCCGAGTACCTCGAACAGGGCCTGCACACGCCGTACGGCGAACGCGCGGCAGCGCTTGACCCCACTGGCCGCACCCCCTGGCGCCTCACCCAGGCGGACCGAGTCCAGCTCAAGGCCGGAGGCAAGCAGGAGCCGCTTCCGCGCCCCCTCGGCGGCCCGCGTCGGCGCGCTCTCACGCAGCTGCCCGCCGACTCGGACAAGCGCGTCGCGTCCGCGCGCAAACGGTTCTTCGCCGACCAAGCCGCCAGCACCCGCAAGCCCAGCTCCAAGACAACGCCGACCCCGGGCACCGACACCAACAGCGAAGGCGTCGCGAGCAAGAACATCGCCCGCGCCCAGGCCGCCAAGAAGCGCGCAAGCCCTCCCTCACCTAGCTTAGCTACTTGCCCCGGATTAAGTCTGGGCAGTGAAACGGCCGCGCCTGGGTGTGGGCGCGGCCGTTTCGGTGTTGGGGTGTGCCCGTGTGGGCGGGCGATTTCGATGGTGTCAGGGGGTGCGGATG
>Ga0183260_10003389_pt1 | contig 12863 bp, 14 predicted proteins | sample AntDrymUQ4972206_2_FD_129768 | JGI IMG/M metagenome (GOLD analysis project Ga0183260, IMG submission 129768) | Polar desert sand microbial communities from Dry Valleys, Antarctica - metaG UQ497 (22.06) (version 2) (version 2) | ecosystem: Environmental > Terrestrial > Soil > Desert | place...
CGAGGCCCGTGACGACCAGGCCGACGCCGCGGACCAGGGCGCGGAGGCTCGCGACCGTGCCGCTGCCGACCGCGACACCGAAGCCAACGGTCGGGACGCCGCGGCCGGAGACTCAAACCGGTCCGCAGAGGAGTCCAGCGACCGGCACCGCGAGGACCGTGCGGACGCAGCCAGCGACCGGTCTGCCTCCATGCATGACCGCGCCCGCGCCCGTGGCGACCGTACGGTCGCGAAACGTGACCGAGCGGATGCCTCCGATGACCGCGGCGGCGCTCGCGAGACCATGGGCCAGTTCAGGCAACTCCTTACCCGGGCGGAGGAAAACTCCGAGGAGATGTTGTTCATCGGGCGGGCGCAGAGCTTCATCATGCAGTCACGAGGGCTCACCTCTCAAGAAGCCCTGCTGGAAGTGGCGACCCGGGCGGCCCGCGACCAATGCGAGCTGGGCGCCGCGGCGCGAAGCATCGTGGCGAACACCAGCGCGTCCCCGTCGTAGCGGACACCGCTATCACCGAACAGATCCGTGCATAAGCAAGACGAGGTGCGCCCCGAAGCTGCAGGTCGGTGGCCCAGGCGGGCCGGCCGAAGGTGTCTCTCAGCGTCAGGTGCAGTGGTCATGGCTAGGGCCTTCCGTGGCGGGGCGAACTCGCCCGATAACTTGACCCACAACGCTCCGAATCGCCGGGCGGGTCACGCCTAAGTCGCACAACGCTTAGCGGGGAGGCACTCCCAAGATGCCGGGCGAGCCCAAGCGGGTGCAGCCCAGCCGGGCGCGCGACGACTGACCTCCGGTGAGCGGCGACAGCGCGCCGGTCAGGGCGGTGATCGGGACGCCTGACACTCCGTCCGACGGGTGCGTGCGGTCGCGCCCCGGCCGCTGCGGGGCGGCCGGATCGGGGTTGGCACTCGGCGCTGCTGAGTGCTAGAAAATGCTCGTTGCACGGAGTCCGCCCGCCGTCGTGGCGGGCGGCGAGCCAGAACTCATGGGAGGTGAGAACCGTGCTTCGCTTCGACCCCTACCGCGACATCGACCGTCTCACCGAGCAGGTGCTCGGCACCCAGGCAGGGCTCGGCCCGGTCCCCTCGGTTCATGCCGATGGACCTGTATCGCTCGGGTGACCACTATGTGCTGCACGCGGACCTGCCGGGCATCGATCCCGGGTCGATAGATCTCAGCGTCGACGGCGGCAACCTGACCATCCGCGCCGAGCGTTCCGCGCGTCCGGACGAGGCAGTGCAGTGGATGGCAAGCGAGCGGTTCTCCGGCCGCTACATGCGTCAGCTGTCGCTGGGCGACGACGTCGACTCGTCGCAGATCCGGGCGGCGTACCACAACGGGGTGCTGACCGTGTCGATTCCGGTCGCCGAGCGGGCCAAGCCGCGCCGCATCGAGGTGTCGGCAGACGACGATCAGGCCGTCATCGAGAGCAGCTCGGCGAGCAACCGCTGAGGCAGGTTCACATTGGGGCGACGCCGGTCGCCGCAGCGGTGGCGACCGGCGTCGGTCGGGCTGGCTCCGGCTACGATCCGGCCGGCTCGGCCGTCTGCGCCGTCGTCGTGAACGTCGGCCCAGGATCGGTGCTCGTCTCGGGGGTCGGGGAGGGCGGCGGCGTCGTTCGCGACGACGGCGGCTGCTCGCGGTCGCCGACCGGATCGCCGGAGTCGGAAGCGGCTGCCCAGCGCACACCCACGACGACCGCCACGACCGCCAGCGTGATGCCCACAACCGTGAGCACGCCCTGCGTCCAGCGGCGAGGTGGGCCGCCAAGGCGGTGTCGCCCGCGGGCGTCGGTGCCTTCAGGCGCCGCGATGGTTGCCGCCGAGCGACCTGGCCAGGCCAGCAGCGTGCAGCAGCACAGCAGCGGCCGTCCCCGCCACCGCACGGCCCTGACCATGCCAGCGCGTGCTGGTCGCTGGGACCACGTCGACTGCTCCTTCGCCCGAGGACCTCATGCGTCGTCGCTTCGGCGTGACGACGCACGGCTCGCGCACCCGTGCACGCTAGACGCAATCTCGGCCCATGTCACCGCAACGCAGGGCTCCGGCGCCGGAGCCGAGCTTCGTGCTAGCCGATCTCGACCACCGTCAGGTCGCCCGCCACGGGGACGCGGACCGAGGTGCGGGCGGAGTAGCGCCGCACCGGGCTGCCGCTCCAGCGCGGGGAGTGCACGGCGATCGGCCGCGCCACGCCCAACCGCACGGTCAGGTCCTGCTCGCGGACCGAGATGCGGTCGCCGTAGGGGTAGACCCTCGCCACCTCGACGTCGCGCCACAGCAGCAGGTAGTGCCGACCGTCCCGCTTCTGCACGAACGCACGCTGCAGGTCTTGGCCGCCGCCAGACACCTCGATGGGGAAGGGGTCGGGCCGGAAGGCCGGGCCCTGGTCGGCCATCAGGGCGAGGAAGCGCTTGGTGGCGTAGTACTCCGGCTTCTTGCGCCACGTGTCGGGCGTCGCCGCTCCAGTGGTGGTCCTGGTCATCGCAACCAGGCCGAAGTGGGCGTCGCGCTCGGACGTGCGGTTGATGGCTGCCTGGCTGCTGTAGTCGACGGCGTCCGGGTCGTCGAGGAGCTCGAAACGACCCCAGACCGCCCGCCGCCGGAAGAAGTCACAGATCGCCCGGATTGCATAGGTGGCCGAGGCAGCCTCGGGCACGGTCTTGCCGAGGTTGTCCGCCTGCGAGTTGTTGTAGCCCGACTCGCTCATGACCCATCGGGTCACGTCCGGGAAGCAGCGGCGCAAGACCGCGAGGTGCTCGTCGAGGTAGCGGGTCGGGCTCGTGCCGCGGTTGTACAGGTGCCCGTTGCCCATGTCGCAGTACGCGCTCAGGTCACCCAGCTCGGCGGCGCGCTGCGCGGTGACGTCGGTGCGGGTGGACGGCCCTGCCACCGGGGTGTTGCGGGTGGCCGGGTCGGCCTTCGCGGCGGCCCACAGCGCCCGCTGCATGATCCGGGCGTGCAGAGCCCACTCCGGGTCGTTGTGTCCGTTGAAGACGGGACCATCGATCTCGTTGCACCCGCCGAAGGAGTGCAGCAGGTTCGCCAGGTTGCCACCCACGCGAGGCTTGTAGTACGTCGCGAAGTGGTGCATCACGTTCCGGTTGACCGCGTTGGCGTCGACGTAGTCCTCGAGCTCCCCGACCGTCGCGTGCCAGCGCACGCCGCGCCGCGCCAGCTCGATCATCGCGCGCTGTTGGTTGCGGGTTCCGATCGAGGTGCCCGTGGTCACTCGCTCCCGGACGATGCGTACGCCGAGGTCGTCCAGCAGGTCCAGCACAGCGTCGGTGTGGCCGTAGACGGTGTCCTTGTAGAACAACTTCGTGTTGACCATGTAGGACTGGCAGACCTCGTCGGCGGTGCGCGCCGTGACGGGGGCAAGCGCGACTGCAGCCGAGGGACCGCCCAGCGCTCCGGTTGTCGGGGCGGCGGCACTGGCGAGGGATGCCACGCCGAGGGTCAGGAAGTCACGTCTGATCACGAGGTTGTCTCCAAGCTGAGGCAGCGGGTGGTCAGGTGGCCGTCCGTACGCAGACCGACCCGACCCCGGGCGTGCTCGTCCGAGGAGAGACCTTGCGACCGTGCGACCGAACGTGACCGTAGCGAGTCCGGTCCGTGGCGTAAAGCCCCGTTTTGGGAGGTTCGACGACTGTGGCTCGTCGCCGGGAGGGGCCGCTGGGAGAAAACTGGTAGCGTCGTCCCATGCTGACGACACTCGATGCGGTCGGTCGGATCGTTGTTCCGAAGCCGTTGCGCGACGCCCTGGGCCTGCGGGCCGGTTCGACCCTGGACGTCTCGCGCTACGGTGCCGGACTCCAGGTGGTACCGACCGGACGCACAGCCCGGCTGGTCGACGAGGCAGGCGCACTGGTCGCCACCGGTGACAAGACGATCGACGACGACGACGTCTTCGGACTGATCGACACGGGACGGCGGTGACGCCGCCGGCCGCGCCGCTGATCGCCGTGGACACCAGCGTCGCGGTACCGCTGCTGGTGCAGACACATCGGGCGCACGCAGCTGTCGTCGCCTGGTGGGACGGTGCCGAGCTCGCCCTCAGCGGACACGCGGTGGCAGAGACCTACTCCGTTCTCACTCGACTGCCTGGCGACCTGCGGGTGTCTCCCGCAGACGCCGCGCGGCTGCTCGGCCAGCGCTTCGTCGCACCGTTGCTGCTCGGACCGGACACGGCCGCGCGGCTACCGAACGTGCTCGCTGAGCTGGGCGTGGCCGGCGGCGCGACCTACGACGCACTCGTGGCGCTCGCCGCCGCCGAGCACGGAGCCGATCTGGCCACCCGCGACGCCCGCGCCAAGGCCACGTACGAAACCGTCGGTGTCCGCGTCGTCGTCGCCGGCTGACCTCAGGGGTCAGGCGTTGCCGCCGGCCTGCTGCTCGAAGGTCTCGTGCTCGATCAGGTGCAGACAGGGGATGCCCAGGGACCGGCGGGCCTTGGAGGTCCAGTCGACGTGCAGGAAGTCACGGATGGCGTGTGGGCCGGTGAGCACGATCGCCTCGCGCGCGTCTCGGTCGGCGGCGGCGCGGACCAGACCGCGGACGGGGTTGCCGTGGGTCAGCTCTCCGGTCGCCCGGCGCCCGGTCGCGCGCAGCAGGGTGAGACTGCGGGCGAGACCGGCCTTGGCCTCCTCGACCAGCTCCGCGTCGAGTCGGGCCAGGGCTTCGTCGCTGAGGGCGTGCGTGGGCAGGATCATCTCGTAGCCCGCGATCGACCCGAGCGCGGCGTGGACGTGGCTCGACGCGTCGTCGACGGGCAGCAGCACGTGGTAGGCGACCGGGTCATCGAGCCCGTCGTGCAGGCTCGCGACCTGGCGTGCGTCGAGCTCGGAGAGCCCTTGCTCGATCAGCAGGACCACGTCGTACATGGGGTTGCAGGTTACGCCTGGTTCAGCCGTTGAGCACTTCTGAGAGGTCGTACGTGACGACCTCCTCCAGCTGCGCGTAGGTGCACGACTCGGGATCGCGGTCGGGACGCCACCGGCGGAACTGCGTGGTGTGCCGGAACCGCGTGCCCTGCATGTGGTCGTAGGCGACCTCGAGCACCCGGTCGGGTCGCAGGGGCACGAACGACAGGTCCTTGCCGGCGTTCCACCGCGAGGTGTTTCCCGGCCGCCGGCGCCCGGACTCCGCGTCCCCCTCCTCGGCACCCCACTGCCACGGGTGACTGGCGGCGTCGGTCTCGTACGGCGCCAGCTCGGTGACCAGTTCGGCGCGGCGAGCCGCGCTGAACGAGGCCGCCACCCCGACGTGCTGCAGCGTGGCGTCGCAGTCATAGAGGCCGAGCAGCAACGATCCCAGCAGCGGCTGCTGCTCGGTCGACGTCTTGTGCAACCGGTAGCCCGCGACGACGACGTCAGCCGTGCGCTCGTGCTTGATCTTGAGCATGGTGCGCTGGCCGGGGGAGTAGGGCGCGGCCAGCGGCTTGGCGACCACCCCGTCGAGGCCCGCTCCCTCGAACGTGGCCAGCCACTCGCGAGCGGTCTCTTCCGACTCGGTCATGGCGGTCAGGTACACGGGTGGAGCCGAGCCGCGCAGCGCCTCGGTGAGCAGCTGCCGCCGCTGCGCGAAGGGACGGCGGGTGAGGTCGTGGTCGTCGAAGGCCAGCAGGTCGAAGGCGACGTACGACGCGGGAGTCTGCTCGGCGAGCCTGCGCACTCGCGAGTCCGCCGGGTGGATGCGGTCGAGCAACCGCTCGAACTCCAGGTGGTCGTCGATCGCCACCACGATCTCGCCGTCGACCACGCAGCGCGGTGGCAACGACTGCCGGACGGCCGCGACGACCTCGGGGAAGTAGCGGGTCAGCGGTCGCTCGTTGCGGCTGCCGAGCTCGACCGCGTCGCCGTCGCGGAACACGATGCATCGAAACCCGTCCCACTTCGGTTCGTAGCCATACCCGCCGTCGATAGCGTCGGCCGCCGGCACCTGCTTCGTGCTGCGGGCGAGCATGGGGCTCACCGGAGGTGGCACCGGCAGGTTCAGGCTCGGCTTGTCGGGCATGTCAGGCTCCTTCGCGTACGTAGCGCAGCAGCAGCTCGTCATCGGCCGCAAGGACGTGGCCGAGCCGCAGGTGCACGGGCGCGTCGAGCTCGGCGCCGGCGGCGAGTCGAGACGATCCTCCCGCAAGCAGCAGCGGGCTGAGCGTCAGGCAGAGCTCGTCCAGCACGCCCGCCGCGGCGAGGTCACGGGTGAGCCGGGGGCCGCCCTCGGCCTGGATGCGGCCCAGACCGCGGGCCGCGAGCGCCCTGCGTACCGCCACCGGGTCGACCCGGTCGCTACCGCAGACCAGCACGTCGGCGTGCGCACCGATGTCGCGCCGGCGACCGACAGCCGTGGCGGACGTCGTGACCACGATGGTGCGGCCACTGCCATCGGGGGGGTCGACCAGCAACGAGTCGGGTATCTCGAGGCTGTTGCTCACCACCGCGATCGGTGGGAGCGGTGCGAGCCCGAGTCGGGCGCGCAGCGCCACGTCGATCTCAGACGGCTGTACCGGTGCGTACTGCTCGGACCGGGCGGTGCCGGCTCCGACAAGGATCACGTCAGCCAGCCCGCGCAGCAACGCAAAGACCCGTTGGTCGGCGGGTGTGGTCAAGCCCCTCGGGTGCCCGGCGGCGTCGGCAATCGCGCCATCGAGCGAGGCGACGAAGTTGAGGCGAAGCCAGGGGCGCTCGACCGGGTAGGCGTAGATCGTCGCCAGGTCGTCGTCGGTCAGGTCGTCGAACGGGTCGGTCCTGGTGTCAGCACCAGCGGGCAGCAGCATCCGCACCCCGCCGATCTTGCCCCAGCCGTGCCCCGACCAGCGCCGACCGGCAGTGTCACGTGGGGAGGGGGACCAGGTCGACGGCGCCGACGGCGTAGCGCTGCAGCACCGTGCGCGCGACCTCGACGTCGGCGCCGAGGGGTTGCGACACCGCGACGGCCCCGGCTTCCAGCGCCAGCTCGGCTGCCCGGTCGGGCAGGAAGCCTGGCGCGAGGAAGAACGACCCGACCGCGATGTGCCGCCGACCGTCGGCGCGGAACTGGCGGACGGCCTCACCCGTCGACGGCGGCGTCGCCGACGCGAACGCGGTGAGCACCGGCAGCCGGTGTCGAGCACCCCAGGCCCGGGCCACGCGCTGCACGCCCGCGTTCGCCACGTGGTCGGTCGACCCGGCCGCGGCGAGGACGAGTGCATCCAGCTCACGTACCCGCGACTCGGCCAGTGTCGTGCGCAACCGCACGTCGAGAACGTCGAGGAAGCTGCGCCGGGCGCCGAGGACAGGCGTGGTCTGGATACGCATCCCCGTACGTGCCGCCGCGTCGGCGACAGCCGACGGCACGTCGACCCTGGCGTGGGAGGCTTGGGTCAAGAGCATCGGTACGACCACGACCTCCTCGACACCGTCTGCGGCGAGCCGGCCGAAGGCCTCGGCATGGCCGGGCCGAGACAGCTCGAGGAACGCCGCGTCGACCCGCAGGTCGCGGCGCAGCGCGCGCACCTGGTCGCGCAGCGCGCGCACCGTCGCCGCAGAGCGGGGGTCGCGGCTGCCGTGGGCCAGGGCGAGCAGGGCCGGTGCAGTCATGGTCGCTGCTCCTCTCGAGGGCTCGTGCGGGGACGGTCGGGGGAGTGTGCGGTCACGAGTGGATCCCGCACTCGGTCTTGGCGGTGCCGGCCCAGCGGCCGCTGCGCGGGTCGTCACCGGCGGCGACCCGCCGGGTGCACGGGTGGCAGCCGATCGACGGGTAGCCGTCGGCCACCAGCGGGTTGACCAGCACCTGGTGCTCGACGATGTAGTCGTCGACGTCGGCCTGGGTCCAGCGGGCCAGCGGCGAGACCTTCACTGTGCCCAACCGCTCGTCCCAGCCGACGACGGGCGCGATCACCCGGTTGCGGGTCTCGTCGCGGCGCAGCCCGGTCGCCCAGGCGTCGTAGTCGGCGAGGCCACGGCGCAGCGGCTCGACCTTGCGCAGCGCGCAGCACCGGTCCGATTCACGCATCCACAGGTCGGGTCCGTACGCGGCATCCTGATCGCCTACGGACTGCTCCGGCCTCAAGGTCACCACCTCGACAGGCAGCGTCGCCGCGACCGCGTCGCGGGTGCCGATCGTCTCCGCGAAGTGGTAGCCGGTGTCCAGGAAGACCACGCGGACACCCGGGGCCACCCGCGCTGCGACATGGGCCAGGACGGCGTCGGCCATCGACGACGCCACGCAGAAGCGGGCGCCGAAGGTGGCAACCGCCCAACCGATGATGTCCTCGGCCGAGCCCAGCTCCAGCTCTGGTCCCGCGAGCAGCGCAAGCTCGCGCAGCTCGGCAGGGGAGCGCTCAGGGACCGGGCAGGAGATATCGACATCGACGACGGTCATGGCGCCCGCTCGGTGCCGGCTGGGGTGAGCAGCCCGAGGAAGCTGACCGAAAACGCCCGCCTACAGCTGCGGCACTCCCAGTCGCGGTGTCGCGTGCCGTGCGGGAACAGGTTGTCGTCGCCGCAGTAGGGGCAGTGCTGGGTGATGCTGTGCCCGCCTACGCCAACCCCTACGCCGCTCACCGAAGCACCGCCTCGTCGGCGCGCGCCGCCCAGTGCGCGAAGGATTCCTTCTCGTCCCGCTGGTCGAGCCAGGCACGCACGACGCGCTCGACATAGTCGGGCAGCCCGGCCGTGGTGACCTTGTGCCGGCGCAGCTTGCGGCCGAAGCCGGGATCCGCACGGTGCTCGAGGGCGAGCCCACCGCCCAGATGCACCTGGAACCCCTCGACCTGGTTCCCCTCGTCGTCAGTGACGATCTGCCCCTTGAGTCCGATGTCGGCGATCTGGACTCGCGCGCAGGAGTTGGGGCAGCCGTTGACGTTGACGCTCAGCGGCTCGTCCAGCTCGGGGACGCGTCTTTCCATCTCGGCGACGAGGTCGGCGGCCGTCTGCTTGGTCTCGACGATGGCGAGCTTGCAGAACTCGATGCCGGTGCACGCCATCGTCCCGCGCCGCCACTGTGACGGTTCGGCGCGCAGCCCGATGTCGCTCAGTGCGGCGACCAGTGGATCGACCTGGGCGTCGTCGACGTCGAGCACCACCAGCTTCTGGTACGCCGTCAACCGCACCCTGGCGCTGGCGTGCGCCTCCATCACGTCGGCGAGGCGAGCGAGCAGCCGCCCGGACACCCGACCGACTGTGGGCGCCACCCCAACGTACGAGCGACCGTCCCGCTGCCGGTGCACGCCGATGTGGTCACCCGGCAGGGGTGGCACGGCGGGCGCCGGTCCGTCGACGAGGCGCTGACCGAGGTAGTCGGGCGACTCGAGCACGTCGCGGAACCTCGCCGCGCCCCAGTCGGCGACGAGGAACTTGATCCGGGCGCGCGACCTCAGCCGACGGTAGCCGTGGTCGCGGAAGACGCCGCAGATGCCGGCCCACACCGCGGGGACGTCTTCCAATGGCACCCAGGCACCGAGCCGCGCCGCGAGCATCGGGTTGGTCGACAACCCTCCGCCGACCCACACGTCGAAGCCGGGGCCGTGGTCTGGGTGCTCGACACCGACGAAGGCGACGTCGTTGACGGCGGGTACGACGTCCTGGCTGGGGTGGCCGGAGATGGCCGTCTTGAACTTGCGCGGAAGGTTCGCAAAGGCGGGATCGCCGATGTAGCGGCGCTGGATCTCGTCGATCGCCCAGCTGCCGTCCAGGATCTCGTCCGAGGCGATACCTGCCAACGGGCTGCCAAGGATCACTCGCGGCGTGTCGCCACAGGCTTCCTGCGTCGACAACCCGACCGCCTCGAGTCGCTGCCAGATGGCCGGCACGTCCTCGATCCGGATCCAGTGCAGCTGCACGTTCTGCCGGTCTGTGATGTCAGCGGTGTCGCGTGCGTACCGGCTGGAGACGTCGGCAATCGTGCGAAGCTGGTCGAGGTCGAGACGCCCGCCGTCGATGCGTACTCGGAGCATGAAGTAGCGGTCGTCCAGCTCGTGCGGCTCCAGCACGGCCGTGCGACCACCGTCGATCCCCGGCTTGCGCTGCGTGTACAGACCCCACCAGCGGAACCGGCCGCGCAGGTCGGCCGGGTCGATCGAGTCGAAGCCGCGGCGGGCATAGACGTTCTGGATACGTGCCCGCACGTGCAGGGGGAGGTCGTCCTTCTTGACCTGCTCGTTCGGGTTCAGCGGCTCGCGGTGTCCGCGGGCCCACTGACCCTCGCCGCGAGGACGCGGGGGACTGGAGCGGGTGGAGGCGGATGATGGCAGGGCAGGCATGGGGTGCGTCCTCGGAGACGGAGACGCACGGACGGCAAGGTCATCAGGCGACCGGGAGCACGACCGCGCGCCCGGCGAGCTGCGGGCGAGGTCAGGCGCGCCGACACATCATGCTGCGTACGCGACCCAGGTCGACATGAGGTCGACCGACGAGGTGGGTGCTCTGGGCGTACTGCACACCCGGAGTCTGGACATGCCAGCCTCGGTCTCACAATCCAACGTCTCGACAAACGAGATGACCGTCCACCTGCTGGACGCCTCCGACACGTTGCGGAGCGAGCGGCCAGCCGCAGTCCCCCGAACACGCCGGTCGTTACGGTAGACGCCATGTCGCAGGATCGGGTCCGAGGCACCGATCCCACCGACGAGCCCTCGTCGGAGCCCGCCGCCGATGCGGCCCCGCTGCCCGTCCCACCGCAGACCTGGACCGGGATCATGTGGCGTCTGGTCGCCAGCACCGTGGGCGCCTGCCTGCGCTACCGGGTGACAGGGCTCGCGGCTGAGGCGGCGTTCTTTGCGATCCTGTCGCTGCCCCCGCTGGTGTTCGGGCTGGCAGGCACGATCGGCTACCTGGCCAACCGCTACGACGTCGCCGAGGTGGACAGCTTCAAGACCCAGATCCTGGACGTCGCGCAGCGCGTGCTCACCGACGAGACGGTGGGCGAGATCGTCCGACCCACGTTGAACCAGGTGCTCGACGAGGGCCGCGTCGACGTGATCTCGCTCGGCTTCGTGCTGGCACTCTGGTCCGGCTCGCGCGCGCTGAACGTGTTCGTCGACACCATCACGATCATGTACGGGTTGGGCGGGCGGCGCGGCATCGTCGGTACCCGCGCCCTGTCGTTCAGCCTCTATCTCGTCGCCTTGCTCCTCGGGATCGTCGTCGTCCCGCTCGTCCTCGCCGGGCCGCACCTGGTCGCCGACCTGCTGCCGGCGCGGATTGTTTGGATGGAGAACTTCTACTGGCCGACCGTGCTGGTGCTGATGGTCGGGTTCGTCACGACGCTCTACCACTTGTCGGTGCCGGTGCGGACGTCCTGGCGCTACGACATTCCTGGTGGCGTGCTGACACTGCTGGTGTGGGTCGGCGGGAGCTGGGTGCTGCGCGCGTTCCTGCAAGGCACCGTCGGGGGTGACAGCACTTCCATCTATGGTCCGCTGGCCACGCCGATCGCGGTGCTGATCTGGCTGTACATCCTGTCCATCGCGGTGCTGATAGGCGCAGCCCTCAATGCCTCGTTCGACCGGGTGTTCCCTGAGAAGTCGACCGCGGGGGCGCGCCTGGAGCTGGTGCGCCGGTTGCGAGACAGGGCGATGGCCGCCCGCATGCGCGACGCAGGGCTCGACGACCGCGGAGTGGGGGTCCTCTCCGCCGCCGCAAGTGCCAGCGAGCACGAGCTCCAGGCCGAGCTGGCCCAGCATCACGACCGGGCTGGCGAGGACGAGCCGGCCCGGCGCGAGAGCCGCGAGCGCGATGGTCGTGGCCGACGAGTCGCAGCCGAGGAACCCACACCGACGCCCGGACCAGTCACCCCAGACGACGAGACCGAGCTGATGGAGCGCCGCTGAGCGGCCCTGGGTGCCAAAACGTGGCTCTGGTGACACCGTGGCTCTGGTGACACTGGCCGTGCACTGCCAAGATCTGGCACATGAGCCAGCAACTCCCAGACAGTGCCCGCATCCAATGGCAGTACCGCGAGGCCGGTGTCGAGGGACGGGGCGAGGACGACCCTTCGATCCTGCGTGAGTCGTGGTACGAGATGCTCAACCGGCTCGGCGCGCAGGGCTGGGAGCTCGTGACCGAGCACGTCTCGTTGAACACCGACGTCACGTCGTATCACGGGACGCTCAAGCTGCGCCACGACACCGACGACTGAGCGCCGCCCTCGTTCGCCAGGGCGGGGTCCCAGGTCGACGAGCGAGGGCCGCTGCACAGAACAGGTCCCTGCGGCACTATGCGCGACGAGTCGTCTTGGACCTGTACATCGTGATGTCGGCTCGCTCCAGCAGGTGCGCGCAGCTGTCACCTTGCTGTGACGAGGCCAACCCGACGCTCACCGTCGCAAGGATCAGCTGCTCGTCGACGATGTAGGGCATGGCCAGCACGTCGCGTAGCCGTTCGACCATTCCCTGGGTGTCCGGTGTGACGTTCTCGCAGATGATGGCGAACTCGTCCCCGCCGAGGCGTCCGACGGTGTCCTCGGCCCGGAAGTGCTCCAGCAGCCGGGCCGCGACCTGACAGAGCACGGAGTCACCAGCTGCATGGCCGTAGGTGTCGTTGATCGACTTGAAGTGGTCGACATCGCCGAACAGCACGTGGAGCCCGGTCCCGTGTCGCAGAGCCCTGGAATGCGACTGGTCGAGCATGTCCATGAAGGCGCGGTGGTTGGCCAGCCTGGTGAGCGAGTCGGTCAGCGCCATCAGGTTCAGCTCTTCTTCGCGCTTTCGCAGCTCGGCCTCAACGAGTTCGCGTCGCTCGATGTCGGCGCGCAGTGCGACCGTGGCCTGGGCGTTCTTAGGCGCCAGCCGTGCCGGCCGTGGACCGTGTACCGGTCCCCGGACATGGCGGTAATGGGTGGCCCGGGCCCGGCCGAGCAGGGTGCAGGACCGGTTGATCGGCACCGCG
>Ga0183260_10003390_pt1 | contig 12861 bp, 14 predicted proteins | sample AntDrymUQ4972206_2_FD_129768 | JGI IMG/M metagenome (GOLD analysis project Ga0183260, IMG submission 129768) | Polar desert sand microbial communities from Dry Valleys, Antarctica - metaG UQ497 (22.06) (version 2) (version 2) | ecosystem: Environmental > Terrestrial > Soil > Desert | place...
CGCGTTGAACGGCCCGACGAGCCGCTGCTCGGCGGCCGAGACGATCCACTCAGCGAGGTCGCGGACGTCGACGAGCTGGAGCGGCCGCCAGGCCGGCCCCGGCACGAGCACGTCGCCGCCGCGGGTGATTCGGTGCGGCCAGTACGTGAAACGGCCCGTCGGGTCGTGCGGCCCGACGATAAGCCCTGCGCGCACCGCAGTCGAACGCCCCGGGAACGCGTCCTCGACGGCCCGCTCGCAGTGCGCCTTGAGAGCGCCGTAGTCCTTCGCGACGTCCTCCGAGCCGGGCTCGGAGAGCTCCGCGAGTAGCGCCGTCTCGTCGACGACCTCCGCGAACGACGCGTAGACGGAGATGCTCGAGACGAAGACGTAATGGCCGACTGCGTCTGCAAGGAGGCTCGTGGAGTCACCCACGACGCGCGGGAGGTAGCCGGACGTGTCGACGACCGCGTCCCACTCCCGCCCGCGAAGGGCGTCGAGCCCGCCGTCGCGGTCACCGTGAATCCGCTCGAGCTGCGGGTACAGGTCGGCGTCGGTCGTGCCGCGGTTGAAGAGCGTGACGTCGTGCTCGCGGTCGAGGGCGGCGTCGATCACTGCGCGGCCGAGGAACTTCGGGCCGCCGAGCAGGAGCAGCCTCACCGGAACTCGGCGAGACCCGCGAGCAGGCGGTCGACCTCCTCGGCCGTCGTGTAGTGGACGATCCCGGCACGCACGGCGCCGTCGACCTCGTCGAGACCGAGGCGACGCATCGTCTCGAGCGCGTAGTAGTTGCCTGACCAGACGGCAACGTCCCGCGCGGCGAGGTGCTCGGCGACCGCTCGTGCCGTGTGGCCGGCGACGCTGAAGCAGAAGGTCGGCACGCGGCCCTCCATGGTCGGCAGCCCGTGCAGGTCGATCCCGTCCGGGAGGCCGTCGAGAAACCGTGCGCCGAGGGCGCGCTCATGGGCGAGCAGCGCCTCCCAGCCGAGCGAGTCGATGTAGTCGACCGCCGCGACGAAGCCGGCGAGCAGCTCGTGTTGCGACGTGCCGAGCTCGTACCGGTGCCCGACGGGGTCGTCGGCGGCCGGGCGCACCTTGTACGGCCGCCACGCGCGCAGAAGCTCCTCGCGCCCGAACGCCATGCCCATGTGCGGCCCGAAAAACTTGTACGGCGAGCAGAGGAGCACGTCGCATCCCCAGGCGGCCACGTCGATCGGGCCGTGCGGGCCGTAGTGCACGGCGTCGACCCAGGCGAGCGCCCCGACCGAGTGCGCGAGCTCGACGACGCGCGGTATGTCCGGCGCCGTGCCGACGGAGTTCGCCGCGGCCGGGAAGGCGACGACCCGCGTCCGCTCCGAGAGCTGCCGCTCGAGGTCGTTGTAGTCGAGCGAGAGGTCGTCGTGGACGTCGACGAAGCGGATCGCGATCCCGACGTCGTCCACGAGGGCGAGCCACGGGGCGACGTTCGCGTCGTGATCGAGCCGCGTGACGAGGACCTCGTCGCCGGCCTCCAGCTCGCGCGCGAACGCGCGCGTGAGGAGGAAGTTGAGCGCGGTCATGCTCTGCCCGAACGCGACCTCGCTCGCGCGGCAACCGAGGAAAGCGGCCGCACGCTCGTGCGCGTGGTCGACGAGCGCGGTCGTCCGCTCCGACGTCTCATACGGCGCGCCGACGTTCGCGTTGTCCCGTCTCAGGTAGTCGGAGATCGCGTCGATCACCTCGTCGGGACACTGCGTTCCGCCAGGCCCGTCGAAGAACGCGAGCCGCCGGTCGAGCGCCGAGAAGCGCGCCCGTACGGCATCCACGTCGAGCAACGTGGCCTGAGGCGTTGCTCGAAGCATGGCTTGAGGCGTGGCTTCAGCCGCGCCTCGGGACGTGGCTTCAGCCGCGTCCCCGTCCCTCATGCCACCCGCCAGGCATACGTCGGCTTCGCGGTCAGCGACGCACCGATGAAGCAGTCCCGCTCACCCTTCGAGAGAAGGTCTGCGACCTCCGCTTCGGACGGCTTCGGGTCGAAGCCCACCTCGCCCTCGACGACGATCTCGACGAATGCGAACCGGCCGTCCTCTTCGCGGCGGGTGACGGTTCCGCGCGCAGCAGCGCTCGACGTGAGCCGCACGCCGGCGCGAACGCAGTGGAACCGGAGACTCGTGAGCGTGCACCGAGCGAGGCCGGCGAGCACGAGGTGCTCGGGCGTCCAGCTCGCCTCGTCCGCGCCTGCGAGCACGCCACCGCCGCGGTCGGAGCGGGCGTCCCATGCCTCGTCGAGCGTGACGGCGTAGTCGAAGCTCTTCGCGGACGTGGGCACGAGACCAGCCTAGATGGTGATCGTTCGCCGTCCGGTCGATCCCGTACGGTTGTGGCCCATGCAGCGGTTGCGGCCGTTGGACGAGCAGGAGTGCTATCTCCGGTGCTACGGCTGGGTGGGCGCGGACGACGCGGTCAGGGTCAGGCGACCCGGCGACGACGAGCCGGAGGCCGTGGCAATCCTCACCGAGCGGATCCGGCTCGCGTTCGAAGCCCGACTGGAGGGGCGCGAGGCGGCCTGACCCGTCCGCCGCTCACGGTTCCCCGTCGAGCTGCGCGCACGTCGTCTCGGCCTAGACTCGGGGCCGTGCGGAGGCCATCGCCCGGGCGAAGCGCTGTGCCGGACGTCCTCGCCCCCGGTCTCGACGTCGTCTTCTGCGGCATCAACCCGGGCTTCCACTCGGATGCACGGAAGGCGCACTTCGCGAATCCCCGCAACGACTTCTGGAGGCTGCTGCACGCCGCGAGGTTCACGCCGCGCCTCGTCTCCCCGGACGAGCAGGACGTCGTGCTCGGCTACGAGATCGGGCTCACGAATGCAGCCCTCCGGACGACGCGTGGCTCGTCCGACCTCCGCCGCGCGGACTTCGCGGGGAGCGCCGCTCGACTCGAGCGGCTCGCGCTCGAGCTCCGGCCGAGGGCGATCGGCTTCGTCGGGAAGGAGGCCTACCGAGGCCCGTTCGGAGGGCGACCGGCGCACGGCCTCCAGGAGCCGCGGCTCGGCCACACGCTGCTCTTCGTCCTCCCCTCGACCTCCCCGGCGAACGCGGCCGTCCCCTGGGCCGAGCGGCTGAGCTGGTTCCGCGCGCTGCGCGCGCTCGTCCCGCGCGCTCAGGCAGGCGCTGCGGGAAATCGGGGATCGTCCCGTAGCGCCGCAAGGTCGTCGTCCTCCCGGGCATAGCGTGCGAAGTCGTGCTCGATCTCGACCGCCTGGAGGAGGTGCGCGATCGCGGTCTCGCGGTCGCCGAGCTGCGCCTCGGCGCAGGCGAGGTTGTAGAGCAGCCCACCGGCTCCTGGGTGCTCGTCGAGCGCCTCCTCGAGCAGGCGCTTCGCCTGCTCGTGCTCGCCGCGGTCGAAGAGCGGATAGACCTCGGAGTTGACCTCCCACGGGTTCTCCTCGAACGCCTCGCCGGGCTTCCCTCCCATGCTGACGATCGTGGCCCCGGTCGGCCCGGCCACGGCGCCGCGCGATGTCCCAGGCTCTCCCACGAAGACGAGGGTCCCGGTTGGCGCCTCGACTGTCTCGCCGGCGACCGTGAACGTCGCGTGCCCCGCGGTGACGAGGTAGAGCTCCTCGTGGCCGGTCGACTTCTCGTCATGCTCGGGAACGAGCGTCGCGCCCGCCTCGCCCGACCACGCGTTGACCCCGAACGAGGCGATGCCGAAGCGACGGCGAATCGGCACCCACTCCGGGCGACCGCCCGAGCGCTCGATCCCCTCCAGGCTCGCGGTCTCGAAGGGCCGGTCGGTCATGGGAGCAAGGCTAACCGGACGCGGTCGTTCGAGTTAGAGCAGGTGTCAACCTCGCCAGCGATTCGTTATCGGCGTGCGCCAGTCGCGCCCGAAGGCCCTTGGCCGGAGCTTGACTCCCGGTGCTGCCTGGCGACGCTTGTACTCGGCGCGGTCGACGAGCGCGAGCGTCCGGTCGACGACGTCTTCGGGGAAGAGCTCGAGGAGCTCCTCACGCGAGCGGTCGAGCTCGACGTAGGCCTCGAGCACCCGGTCGAGCACCTCGTACGGCGGCAAGGACTGGTCGTCGCGCTGCTCGGCCCTGAGCTCCGCGGTCGGCGGCCGGTCGATCGTCGAGACCGGGATCAGCTCGCGCCCGGCGCGCTCGTTGAGATGGCGCGCGAGGCGGAAGACGTCGGTCTTGAACACGTCCTTGAGAAGCGCGTAGCCCCCGACCATGTCGCCGTAGAGCGTCGAGTAGCCGACCGCCATCTCCGACTTGTTGCCGGTCGCGAGCACGAGCCAGCCGTGCGTGTTCGAGAGCGCCATCAGCATCGTCCCGCGAATGCGCGCCTGAAGGTTCTCGGCGGCGAGCCCCTCGAGCCCGCCGAGGGCGTTGTCGAACGACTCGACGACCGCCTCGATCGGGAGCTCACGGAAGTCGACGCTGAGGCTCTCGCTCACGCGCCGCGCGTCTGCCCGCGTGCCTTCGGACGAGTACCGCGACGGCATCGAGACGGTGTGGACGCGCTCGGGGCCGAGCGCGTCGACCGCGATTGCGGCGGTCACCGCGGAGTCGATCCCGCCCGAGATTCCGATCACGACGTCGAAGAAGCCGTTCTTGGCGACGTAGTCGCGGAGGCCGAGGCAGAGGGCGAGCCGCATCTGCTCCAGCTCGGGCGCGAACGGGGCGACCGTCGGCTCGACCGGCTTCGAGGGCTGCCGGGGAGCCGGGAGCTCGATCGTGGTCGCGACGGGAACCGAGTCGCGAGATCGCTCGAGCTCGCGTCGGCGCACGTCACGCAGCCGGCGCCCCACGACCTCGCTCGGGTCGAGATCGACGAGCAACAGGGCCTCCTCGAACCCGGGCGCGCGCGCAATCACCTCGCCTTCGTCGTCGAGCACGACCGAGTGGCCGTCGAAGACGAGCTCGTCCTGGCCGCCGACGAGGTTGCAGAACGCGACATACACGGCGTTATCTCGTGCTCGGGTGACGAGCATCTCCTCGCGGTCCTCTGCCTTGCCGACGTGGTACGGCGACGCAGAGAGGTTGACGAGAAGCATCGCTCCGGCGAGCGCGAGATCGGTCGCCGGAGGGCCCGGCTGCCAGACGTCCTCGCAGATCGTCGGGCCGACGAGCACCTCTCCGAAGCCGAGCAAGACGAGCTCCCGCCCCGAAGCGAAGTACCGGTGCTCGTCGAAGACGCCGTAGTTCGGCAGGAAGTGCTTGCGATAGACACCGGCGACCCGGCCGCCCGCGCAGACGAAGGCGGCGTTCGCGAGGTCGCGCTCGAGCGAGGGCCCGCCGACGAGCGCGACGGTGTCCGTGCACGCGCGCGCAATCTCTTCGACCGCGCGGCGGGCGGCACGGACGAACCCGGGACGGAGCAGGAGATCCTCCGGTGGGTAACCGGTCACCGCCAGCTCCGGCAGGACCACGAGGTCGGCCCCCGCGCGGGCCGCTTCCTCGATCGACCCGACGATGCGCTCGACGTTTCGGTCGAGGTCGCCCACGACCACGTCGAGCTGGGCAAGCGCGAGTCTCACACTCGCCGCCATGGTTTTTGCCTCATAGGCACAAACGTAGCCGACTCAGGCGTTCCAGCGCTCGATCACGGGCGTCTCGCGCTCGTAGCCGAGGATCGACACGGTGCCGGTGGCGAGCTTGTAGAGCCGCCCGTCGGAGACGGGCTGGCCGAGCCACCGCGCGGTCAGGGCGCGCAGAGCATGCCCGTGGCCGAAGAGAAGGACGTCACCGCCGGCGGCACGCGCCCGCTCGATCACACGGTCGACGCGCGCCGCGACGTCGTCCGCGGTCTCGCCGCCGGGGCTCGGGTGACTCCAGATTGTCCAGCCGGGCACGGTGCAACGGATCTCGGGCGTCGTGATCCCCTCGTAGCTGCCGTAGCTCCACTCCGCGAGGTCGTCGTCGACGACCGCCTCGGGGAAGCCCGCGAGCGAGGCCGTGCGACGCGCGCGCTCGCGTGGGCTCGTGAGGACGAGCGCGAAGGTCTTCGCTCCGAGCTTTTCGCCGAGCTCCGCTGCGGTCGCGACGCCCTCCTCGGTCAGCGCAACCTCGGTCGTCGAGGTGTGGAGGCCGTCGCGGCTCCACGCCGTCTCGCCGTGCCGGACGAGCCAGACCGAAGACGCCGCACCGCTCACACGGTCAGCCCGCGGTGAGCGCCAGCATCAGCCCGCCGTCGTCGTCGTAGGCGGGGAAGAGATCGACGACGACCGGCTTCTCGAGGCCTGCACGCGTCCTGACCTCGAGCCGCTCGCCGAGTCGGCGCACCCCCCACTCCCGGACGAGCTCCATCCCGGAGGTGTCGGAGAGTTGGAGCGCCGAGGCGACGTCACGCCCGATCAGGTCGGGCTCGCGGAATCCCGTCAGCTCGAAGACGCCGCGTCCGACCGCGAGCACGCGAGCGTCCCGATCGCAGACGACGAAACCCGTCGACGGCGCCGGGTAGTAGTCCTCGAGGAGCTCGAAGAGGAAGCCGAACCCGCAGCTCCGGCACTGGGGCGCGTTGCTCGAGAAGCCTTCCGTGCCGTCCGCGTCGATCGAGCGCTCCCGGCAGTTGGGGCAGATGTAGACGGGCACTCGCGGATCGTAGGCGCCGCCGTGTTGCGCAGCCGTTCAGTACGTGGGGGAACCCATGGTCCCCCCGCGAGCCCCCTCCGGCTCACGATTATGGCCGGGGCGGGGCAGAGGCCGGGGCCGGGCCGGAGCGAAGCCGCGTGCCGCCCGCGCTGCGCGCGGCGTATCCTGAGGCGATGCGCCTCCTCCTCGTCGCCGGTGTCGTCGCAGCGCTCCTGATTGCGCCGGGGGCCGGCGCCGCGGGCGCGGACTCCGTCGCGGCGACGAAGAAGGTCGTTCGCGCGTGGAGCGCGAGGCTGAACGCGTACGACAACACGGGCGTCGCCCGGTTGTTCGCCCGTCCCGCCGCGATTCTGCAGGGCGGGGCGGTCTACCAGCTCCGCACCTACGACGACATCGCACGCTGGCACCGGAGCCTGCCGTGCGCGGGCCGGATCGTCTCGATCACGGTCGAGGGTCAGGACGCGACCGTCGTCTTTGCGCTGCGCAGCGGCAGGAACCGACGCTGCGACGCGCCGGGTCAGAAGGTCGCGGCGGTCTTCCGCGTGAGCGGCGGCAAGATCCGCGCCTGGGCCCAGGTGCCGGTGCCGAAGGCTCCCGGAACGGTCGCGTAGCGCGCCGACTTCACGCCGGTCGCCCGGCGAGTGTTCCGATGACCGTGATCCGCGCCACAGAGCAGCCGCTGACGCTCGAGAACAAGCCGGCGTGGTGCCAGATTCCCCGCGCCGGCTTCTTTCGGATGCCGAAGGATGGCGGAGAGCACGACCTCCACTACCACGACGCGAACGAGCTCTACCTCGTCACCGGCGGGAAGGCCAAGCTCCTGATCGCGGGCCAGGGGCACTACGTCATGGCCGGCGACATCGTCTGCATCGAGGCCGGCGACGAGCACGACATCCTCGAGATCTACGAGGACGAGGACTTCTCGCTCTTCTGGCTCTACGAGCCCGGGGCGACGAGGTTCGGACACCTCCATCGCACCCCGGAAAGCGGCCGACCGCATCCCGTCCCGGCGAAGCCGCTCCCTGCCGACTTTCCCGCCTGACCCGCGGCAGACGACGGAGAGCAGGTGTCCGACTGAAGTCGGACACCGAGGGCTCAGCTCGCCGGAGGGCGGCGTCGCCGCCCGGGAGGCTGGCCGTCCAAACGCCCTGCCAGTGGGGAAGAACGGGGCCGGTGGGGGAAACATGGTTTCCCCCACCTAAAGAGTGCGCCCCCGGCTGCGGCTTCCGGGGGCGCGTCTTGCTCGAGGCTGCTCTCTGGCGGACTGACCGGAGGGAGCTCGTGACTCTGCGGCCCAGTCACGCAGTTCTCCGTTCCGGCGCGCTTCCGCTCGAGCGCCCCGCAACACCGGTCCTGGCGTCTGGATCGATGCCGTGAGCTGACTGTATGGGCCATGCTCCAAAAAGTCAAGTAGCTCAATCAAGTGATCCTCGATATGATGTGCTTCACATGAAGACAGGCTCCCGAGGCGACCGATTCACCCCATCGGGGGAGGGCGCCTCGCCCGGTGGCGGCTTCAGTGAAGGCGGTATGGGCGATGCGGCCGCCACCACCCGGCTCCTGCGTCGGTCAGAGACGACCGACGGTCTCGGCGTGCGCGTGCGCGACCTTCGTCACGCCGCCGGGCTGACCCAGACCGAGCTCGCAGGCACCCGCTTCTCCAAGGAGTACGTCAGCCAGATCGAACGTGGCAAGACGAGCCCGACCGAGGAGACCGTCGCGTGGCTCGCCGACCGGCTGGCCGTCGACCCGCAGTTCCTCGCACACGGCGTCTCGGCCGACAACCGGACTCGGCTCGAGGCGCTGCTGACGCGCGCGGAGGCGCTTGCCGAGTCGCATCGCGACAGGGAGGCAGTCGACGCATTTCGCGAGGCGCACGCGGAGCTCCAGGACGTCGGCTCGTCCGAGCTCGAGCTGCGCGCTCTCGTCGGCGAAGGGTGGTCGCTCCAGGAGTCCGGGGCGGCGCGGGAGGCGATCGAGGTACTCCAGCGGGCTCGGGAGATTGCCGAGCGACCCGGGTTCTCCGAGCTAGACCGCGCAGACGTGCTGTTTCGCCTCGGCTGCTCGCGCCACCGGATCTCGAGCATCCCGAGCGCGATCGCGCTCTTCGACGAGGCGCTCGAGCTCGCGGAGCGCTCCGGGCTCCCGTGCGACCTGCTGCGCGCGCGGATCTTCGCGTGGCGGTCACGGTGCCGGCGCCGTCAGTCCGACTTCGAGGCCGCGCGCGAGGACGTCGAGCATGCGATCGAGCTCGCCCGCGCGATGGACGATCCGCGTGTCGTCGCCGGCACGTACCTCCAGGCCTCGCTCGTCGCCGAGAAGCTCGGGCACTGGGTGCTCGCCCGCCAGTATGCACAGCAGGCGAAGGCGATCTACCAGGAGCTGAACCACGAGCGCAACACCGGCCGCCTGATGCTGAACCTCGGTGGCCTGCAGTTCCTGCTCGGGCATCCCGAGCAGGCGATCGAGCACCTCACCACCTCGTTCGCCCTCGCCGTCGAGGCCGGTTCGCAGCCGGACGCCGCGCAGGCCCTGGGGGGCCTCGCATCGGTGCACGGGCACCTCGGCGACCACGAGGCAGCGGACGAGCATGCACGAAAGGCTCTCGACCTGCTCGCGGGTCGCGAGGACTTCCTCGACGAGATCGGCCAGTCCAACCTGGTACTCGGTCGCTCATTGCTGGAGCGGGGACGCCTCGACGAGGCGGAGCAGTGCTTCCGGGCCGCGGACTCTGCGTTCGAGCAGCTGGAGTCCATTGCGCACCGGACGGGGGCGTGGGTCGCGCTGGGTGATCTCGCGGAGCGTCGTGGAGACGCCCGTGAGGCAGCGCGTTGGTACCGCAATGCCGCCGAAGCACTTGCAGTCGTCCGCTTCTAGAAAGGAGGTAAGCATGAGCAGAGCAAGACTGACCTTTGCGCTCGTGAACCTGGCGCTCGTGGCAGCGCTCGCCGGCGAATTCAACTTCGGCAGCGGCTGGTTCGACGGCAGCTGACGCGATGAAACGGCGGGTCCCTGTCGGGACCCGCCGTCTTCACATCAAGCCTCTAGCCTCGCTAGCAACCTCGGCCGCCGTGAACAGCGGCGTCTGCAACAGGAAGTTGCGTCGCCAAGTGCGCGAGCTCGAGCAAGAGCGCGAGATCCTGAAAGCGGGCGTGCCTTTCTTCGCCGCTCGGAGTGCGACGATCACGAGTGTTCCCATACGACGGTCAGAGCTTCCATAATCGTGTCGAGGATGGGACAGTGGTGCGAGATCGATAACGAGCCTGCGTCATGGCCAGCGGCGTCGCCATGAGACCGGACTCTGGAGGCGTTGGTGGGCGGGTGCGAGCGCTGCGCAAGGCTGCGGCGATGACGCAGACCGAGCTCGCCGGCGGGCGCTTCTCAAAGGAGTACGTCAGCCAGGTTGAGCGGGGAAAAACGAGACCTACAGCGGAAACGCTCGAGTGGTTTGCCGCGCGCTTAGGAACAGACCGCCACTTCCTCGAGGGTGGACTCTCGGGGGCTGACACGGCGCGGGTCGAGAGGGCGCTCGCTGAAGCCGAGGAGCTCATCGAGAGCCATCTCTACGGGGACGCCGTCGAGGCTTTCCGAGGCATTCGCGAAGTCGGTGCTGCCGCGACTTCTCCGCCTTTTTCGCTTCGTCTTTTGACAGGAGAGGCATGGGCGCAGATCCAGCTAGGTGACACTGAGTCGGGGCTGTCGCTGCTCGATGAAGCGGCGAACGTGGCAGCGGCGGCGACCTTTTCCGACGTCGAGCGAGCTGATGTGATCTTCCGTATCGGTGTATGCCGCTACTCGTTGTCGGAGATCCGGGACGCGCTCGCGTTGCTCGACGAAGCGCTCGTGCTGGCGGAGAAATCAGGGCTGCCGTGCGACCGGTTACGGGCCGACATATTCCACTGGCGTGCGCGCTGCCACCGGCGCGAGCGTGACTGGGTTGCGGCGCGTGAGGACGCCGAACGCTCGCTCGAGCTCGCCGAAGCCCGTGGTGATCGGCGTCGAGTCGCTGACGCCTACTTCCAGGCGTCGCTCGTCGCGCAACAGGAGGGACGCTGGGCGCTCGCGCGTAACCAGACCGAGCGTTCAAAGGCGCTGTTCGAGGAGCTGGGCGACGTGGCGACAGTCGCGAGGCTGCTCAACAACCTTGCCGGTCTCAATCATTTGCTCGGCGACCCAGCAAAGGCGATGTCGCTTCTGCGTGAGGCGTTCGAGATCTTCGTCGAGCTCGGACTCGCGGTCGAAGCGGGATACGTCTGTTCCTCCAAGGCGGAGATTCTCCTCGATTCCGGAGAGCCTCAGAGCGCCGAGATCCAGGCCCGAAGGGCGATAGAGCTCCTTGCTGGTCGCGTGGATCACCTACAAGAGGTAGGTACCGCCCAACTTGCGCTCGGGCGAGCCGTCGCGGCGCAAGGTAGGGCAGGCGAGGCAGAACAGATAATCAGCGCTGCCGACGCGACGTTCAAGCGAGCCAGCTCGCTGAGCCACCGCGCCGACGCCTGGATGGCAATGGGTGACGTCGAGCGGCAGCGCGGGGACATGCGCCGAGCCGCCACCCTGTACCGCCAGGCAGCGCAAACCCTGCTCGAGCCGCACCTGGGCCGACATTTCGCAACAGGCGGGTGAACAGCGCGGGCCTGACCGTCTCGGGCGCCGCCGTCCTGCAAGCTACTGCGGCTACCCTGGGTGCGTGGGGCGCTCACGGGTTGCCGCGATCCTGACCGGTCTCGGCCTCGCGCTTCTCGGCGGCTGCGGCGGCTCCGACGAGGGCGCGAGCACGTCGGCCGAGACGGTGTCGCCGGCGACTGGAACGCTCGAGGCGTTATGGCGCGCGCCCGGAGAGGACGTCGCCGTCGTCGCGGGGACGTCGGATCACGAGGTGGGCGCGAACCGCGTCTCATTCCTCGTCGTCGACAAGCAGTCGCGGCTCGTCGAGCGACCGATTGCGAAGGTGTGGATCGCACGCGGGTTGAAGCAGCGGCCGTTTGCGACGGGCACCGCCCGGCTCGAGCGGATCGGCGTCCCCGGCGGGTCTACGGCAGACGACGTCGGCGGCATCTACGTGACGACGATCGACGCGTCGCGTCCCGGGACGTACTGGTTCCTGGCCGAGCCCGTCGGCGGACGGAAGGTGCAGGCGCTCGGCACGGTCGTCGTCCGGAAGCAGAGCACGGCGCCGTCCGTCGGCGATCGCGCGCTCGCGACGCGGACGCCCACGGTCGCGAGCACCGGTGGTGCGCTCGCCGAGCTCACGACCTCGCGGAAGCCCGACCGCGCGCTCTACGAGCGGTCGGTCGCCGAGGTGGTCACGGCGAAGGAGCCGTTCGTCGTGACGTTCGCGACGCCCCAGTTCTGCCAGACGCGGACGTGCGGGCCGGGCGTCGAGGTGGTCTCGGCCGTCCGCAAGCGCGCTGCCAGCTCGGGCGTTCGGTTCATCCATGTCGAGATCTACGCCGACAACGATCCCGCGAAGGGTGTGAACCGCTGGGTGAAGGAGTGGAAGCTCCCGACCGAGCCGTTCACCTACGTCGTCGATCGCCGTGGAGTGATTCGAACGAAGCTCGAAGGGGCGTTCTCGGCCGGCGAGCTTTCGCGCGCCGTCGCCGCCGTGCGGTAAGTGTCCGGCTGAAGCCGGACACCGAAGGCGGGTGCAGCCTCCAGGCCCTTATGCTCGCCGCATGTCGCGGATCCTCAGCTCGCTGCCCGTCGGCGAGCGCGTTGGCATCGCGTTTTCCGGTGGTCTCGACACGACCGTCGCGGTCGCCTGGATCCGCGAGAAGGGCGCTGTCCCGTATGCCCTGACGGCCGACCTCGGCCAGGCGGACGAGCCCGACGTCGGCGGTGTCCCCGAGCGCGCAAGGGCAGTCGGCGCCGAGGAGGCGCTCCTCGTCGACTGCAAGCCACAGCTCGTCCACGAGGGGCTCGTCGCGCTCCGCTGCGGCGCGTTCCACGTCTCCTCGGGCGGCAAGACGTACTTCAACACGACACCACTCGGGCGCGCGGTGACCGGGACGATGCTCGTGCAGACGATGCGCGAGCACGGCGTCGACATCTGGGGCGACGGCTCGACGTACAAGGGCAACGACATCGAGCGGTTCTTCCGATACGGCCTGCTCGCGAACCCCGCGCTGCGGATCTACAAGCCGTGGCTCGACCCGGTCTTCGTCGAGGAGCTCGGCGGCCGAGCGGAGCTGAGCGAATGGCTCGCCGAGCGTGGACTCGCGTACCGCGCGAGCGCCGAGCGCGCGTACTCGACCGACGCGAACATCTGGGGAGCGACGCACGAGGCGAAGGAGCTCGAGCTGCTC
>Ga0183260_10003391_pt1 | contig 12857 bp, 12 predicted proteins | sample AntDrymUQ4972206_2_FD_129768 | JGI IMG/M metagenome (GOLD analysis project Ga0183260, IMG submission 129768) | Polar desert sand microbial communities from Dry Valleys, Antarctica - metaG UQ497 (22.06) (version 2) (version 2) | ecosystem: Environmental > Terrestrial > Soil > Desert | place...
CTGTAAATGCAGAAGCTTTTGAGTCTATTGCAAGAACACTGCCTGTAAATCTCATTTCGCGGCATAAGAGTAATATTTATCAGTTAGAAGGCCTGTTACTTGGGCAGGCACATTTGTTACATGAAAACTTTACTGATGATTATCCAAAGCTTTTAGAAAGAGAATATGAATTTTTAAAATCCAAATATGGATTAAAACCCAACCCAATACCGGTCAATTTTCTACGCATGCGACCCGGTAATTTTCCTACCGTCCGACTTGCGCAGCTTGCACAACTGATCCATGCATCTTCGCATTTATTTGCAAAAGTATTGGCGACAGAAGATATAAAAATTTTCAAAAAATCTCTACAGGTTGTGGCCAATGACTATTGGCATTATCACTACCGCATAGATGAAGAATCTTCATTCAAACCAAAACGATTAGGTGAAGAAACGATTAATAACATTTTGATCAATACAATAGTTCCCATGCTCTTTGCCTATGGTCTGCATCATAAAGATGAGGACATGAAGTCAAAAGCCTTGCTTTGGCTTTCCCAAATAAAATCTGAACATAACGTGATCACAAAAGGCTTTATGAGCCTATCTGTGGCCAATAGATTTGCTTACGATTCTCAGGCTCTAATCGAATTAAAAAATGAATACTGCAATGGAAAGAAGTGCCTGCAATGCGCTGTAGGCAATTCTTTGCTAAAGCAGGTATGATCATTTTTGTTTTTCCTGCACCAAATTACCGCTCTCAAAGAAAACCACTGGCTGTAGTAATATCAAGAAGGGTAAATGTTTTATCATTACGCCCTAATTTATGGTCATAATTTACTTTTTCTGACGAGCCCATTTTTATACTATTTATGGAAACGTTTTCTTGGGTCCTTTTTCCTGTTCCCAGGGAGCTTTCATGACAGTTGTAATATCGCTGGTGGTAGGCTTTTGTGCCTAAGCGTAAGAATAAAATAAAATTGTTGTTAGTAATAATGGTATTGCACGCATTTTTTTGATTTATATTTTTTAAACTAAAGCCAGCTGTTTTTATAAGCCACTTTAATTGCCTGCGCTTTTGAAGTGACATGCAATTTTTGATAAATATTCGAAATATGTGTGCGTACCGTAGCAGGGCTAATAAATAATTTCTCTGCAATTTGTTTGTACTCTAATCCTTCTACAAGATGCTGCAGCACATCATTTTCACGTATGCTTAATAAACGGGAAATAGTGGTGGTTGTAGCTTGTGGTAAACCGGTTTTAAGCAATCCTAAAGTTTTTCGGGCAATAGCCGGGCTCATAGGCACAGCATTATAATTCATTACATGCAAAATAGCATCAGTGATACTTATTGCATCATCATCTTTTAATAAATAACCATTGGCTCCGGCTTTGATGGCTTCAAAAATTTTTTCATTGTTATCAAATACTGTAAGTACTATAAATTTTATTTTTGGATAAAGCATGGAGGCAACAGCAATGGTTTGTATCCCATCCATCTCCGGCATTTCCAGGTCCATTAAAGCTATGTCCGGTAAATTATCCTCTGACAGTTCTTTTAATTTTTCCAAAAAATCTTCTCCATTACAAGCCTCTAAAACAATTTTCGTTTCCGCAGAAGAGTTTAATTTATCCCTTATAGCTCTGCGAACTATGAATTTATCATCTGTTATGGCTATTCTAATGAGCATTACTACTTTGTAAAAGTGAGTCAGAAAAAATATTACTACAATAATGCATATGATGTATTTTTTTGCAATGTTATTTCTGTTCCTGCTTCACTTGAAATAATATTTAACTGATATCCGGCTTCCTTAGCCCGGTGCTGCATATTTAATAAGCCATTTCCATCACCCCTGTTGTTTTTATTAAAGCCTTTTCCATCATCTTTTATAGATATAAGAATGGTTTCATTACTTTCAACAGTGACTATTATGTTTTGAGGTTTGGCATGTTTAATTATATTTTGCAGTGCCTCCTGCATAATTCTATAAAGGTGCAATGCCTCTGCAGGCGACAGCTCAAAATTTTTGTCTAATTGTTCTTTAAATCTTATTTGTATATCGCTAAAATGCTGCAACAACTTTTTTGAATATAATTTAAACCGGTCAATAAAATCTGTAATAGTGATCACATCATTATTTAACACCCAGATAGTTTCCTGAAGGGAGCCCATAATATTCTGTGCATTATCAGAAACATCATCTGCAGTTTGTTGTATGTTATGCCCCGATGCCTGCTTTTTAAGCTGCACGGTATTTGCCATTAAAACTGTTGCATAAGCGCCAATATTATCATGAAGGTCTCTTGATATGCGCTTTCGTTCGGTTTCTTCAGCAGATAAAACAGCACGTGCTGCTAATTGCTTTTCTTCTGCCTGCATTTTAAGCAGCTTTATCTGCTGATTCTTTTTATATCCTCTAAATAAGAGCCACGCCATTAAAAAAGTAAAAAAAAGTAATAGTAAGGAGCCATAAAAAAGATAATTTTTCCTGGAAATATCAAGCTTTTGAAGAGTAATTAATTTTTCCTTTTTCTCTAAATTATAACGGGTATCCATTTCTGCCTTAGCTTCAGCCGAATTGGATACATACATGGAGTCTTTTAAAGCTATAATTTTTTTTAGGGTTTTGCTATATTCTATATAATTACCTGCAGCTTTATAATTTTCACCTAATGCATGATACAAGTAGGGCAGCTTGGAGGAAAGCCGAAATTCTTTCGTCATTTCAATTCCCTGCAGGCTTAGCGTTATCCCTTTAGCAGGTTGGGAAATACTTGCATAATAAATAGCTAACTGGCTTATATCTGATACAATATAGAAAGGATCGCCTATTTGTTTTCGTAATTGAAGCGCTTCATTTAAAGGTGCTTCTGCAAGTGCAGGTCTTTTTGTATTTATATAAATATCTGCAAGTATATTAAGACTATTGGCAAGATAAAAAAGATTTTCATTTTTGCGGGAAAAAGCAATTGCCTTCTGTATATAGTATGCTGCTGAATCGTTTTGATGAAGCTGTTTATAAACAGCAGCAATATTAGAATATATGTTACTGTTTTTTTCGTGATAAGCTTTATTGCCTGAAGTATTTAACGCTCCGAAAAACCATCTGAGTGCTTCGGTGGTTTGATCCATTTCCATGTTAGCCCATCCAATAGCATTTTTTGCGATCATCTGCATAGCAGTGTCCCTGGTTTGTTCTGCTATCCGAAGAACTTTGTAAACTTCCGCAATTCCTTCTTTATATTTAGTGCTTCTTATTAATACCTGGGCTTTTAAACCGGTTAACTTCATCAGTGGTTCAGCATTTTCCCTATGATCGGTTATTTTTAAAATATTGCGTTCACATATTTTTAATGCACTGTCCAAATCGCCCTTTTTAACCATACAGGTGGCTACGTAATATTCCCCAAGAGCCATATTAAGCTTGTCATTCTGAAAAATGCTTACCTGTTTTGCCAAAGATGCATATTTACATAAAGTATCACTACTGAGAGATTGTCTTTGATCGCAGAAAGCAAATAGCGCCATCAATTTTTGATGAGGATTTTGTGCTACCGCAATATCTTTTTTTAAACGGTCAATTGTAAGGGTTTGCCCATTACTATGCAATGCTGCAGTGAGTAAAAAAAAGGAAAATCCGCATACATAGCGTAGCATACATTCAATTTATAATAACACAAAATTTTAATAATCAATATTAACTTTTGGAAAGTTTAGAACTTTCCAAAAGTTTTGAACAGTTATTTTTTTGTAATGTAATTTCTGTTCCTGCTTCGGTTGAAAAAATATTTAATTCATACCCTGCTTCGTTAGCTCTGTGCTGCATATTTAATAATCCATTTCCATTAATAATATTGTTTTTATCAAATCCTTTTCCATCATCTTTTATAGAAATGCAGATGGATTTATTGCTTTCAACAGAAACGATTATATTTTTGGAGTTGCCATGTTTAATAGTATTTTGTAATGCCTCCTGCATAATTCTAAACAGATGTAATGCCTCTGCAGGCAATAATTCAAAATCCTTATTTATCTGTTCCTTAAATAGAATATGTTTATTGGGAAATTGCTGTAACATTTTTTTTGCATACACTTTAAACCAATCTATAAAATCTGTGATGGTAATTACATCATTATTTAATACCCAGATGGTTTCCCGAAGAGAACTCATAATATCCTGTGCATTTTGAGAAATATTTTCTGCAGATTGTTGTATAACAGCTTCTGAAGTTTGCATTTTAAGTTGCTCTGTACTTGCCATTAAAACTGTTGCATAAGCGCCAATATTATCGTGCAGATCTCTTGAGATGCGTTGCCTTTCCTGGTGCACGGTTTTCTGAATTTCTATTTCCCGTATTTTTTTACGTTGTTTTATTTTAATATAAAAATTTACTCCTGCTATTACCACTGCTAAAACACATAAAACAATTAAAATATAAAACCATTCTGTTTGCCAAAACGGAGGAGTAATTATAATTGAAATATTTTTTTTATGCTTTAATTTTTCATGAGGAGTAATACCTGCAGTATATTCAAAAAGGTATTTACCTGGCGGTAAAACATATCTTGCAAAGCCCTTGTTGCCTGCATTTACCCAATCTTTATCAATTCCCGTCATTTTATATTGATAATTATAAAGATCCGGGCTGTATCTTCCCAAGGCAATAAAAGCAAATGACAAAATATTGTTGGTATAGGGAAGCTTTATCTGTTGTACATTCCACGAAGCTGCAGTATCGGAATTCCAATCTCTGTCCATTACTTTAATATCAGCCATAAATATTTTTGGTAACTCTGAAAGACTTTTCATGTTATCAGGATAAAAGCTGTTTACCCCGTTTACACCACCAAAAAATAATTCTCCGTCTGCGGCTTTTGTATAACTATTGGTATTAAACTCATCGCCCTGTAAACCATCGGATGAATATATATTTATGATCTTACCATTTTTATATATACAGGAAATACCTTTATTTGTTGCACACCAAATATTACCCTTATCATCACTTACAATACTGTATATAAAATCATTTGCCAACCCATCCTTTTTTTGATAGATATGTAATATATCCCCGGTTTCTCCATTTAATTTATACAAACCTTTTTCAGTACCAAGCCACATATTTTTTTCATCATCCTGATAAAAGCATTTTGATACCAGATTTTCTATTAGAGGAAAAGATTTTTCTTCTTCATAATTGTTTCCTGATAATATTGCGTAGCTCCCGGCATCCCCTACCCATAATCTTTCTTTATGGTCTGCTATTGCACTTGAAAAAGCTTTTTGTATAGGTATTCGTTTAAAGTCAATTTTGTTTTCAGAATAACTAATAATGAATATGGAAAATGGGCAAAAAAGCAATGCAGTACTATCAGTTACCGTTTGTATATAAGATGAATAATTAATTGTATTGGGTACAAAAGACTGTGTGAATTTCTTATGTAATGTGGTAAACTGAAAATTTTTTGAATTCAATAGATACACACCCGGTTCTCCATCAGTAAACAATAAATAATTATAAGGTTTAATTTTAAGTATGCAGCTTGTTTGCTCCTGTGGGCTAAGTTTAAAATGCTTAATTAATCTTTGTGAAGTATCAAAAACGGAGAAGCCATTAAATAAACTGCCCGTAATTATTAAATTAGCTTCTTTATCAGCATATATGCAGCGGTTAAAATTATCCGGCAGAGCACCTGTTCCATAATATTTTATGGCAAGATTATTAAGATTAATTTTTTTTAAACCTTCTGCACCTGATATAATCCACAAATGGTTAAAACTATCGAGAAATAAATTTCTTATATAGCCGGGGTTAACAAAAACATCATTTTGGGGGTTAACCATCCGATAAATTATTTTACCTGATTGTACATTAAACATAAACACTTCGTTATTCAGCTTTAGTGCATATAGGCTGTCGTGCAAATGAATTAATGAGGTATTAATAATATTTTTTAAGATGTAAGCCGGGTATTCAGTTAAAAATTTTGTAACTCCGGTTACTATATTTGTTTTATAAAGCCCTTTTTTTGTTATATTAATAAGTGTAGTATCACTTATCAAAATATAATCTATCTCGGAGAAAGATTCAGGAAAGTGAACAATATGCTTTATCCGTTTTTCTTTAAAATCTATATGTACTATAGCTTTTATGGCTCCATAAATAATTGTATTATCACTTGCCTTATTGTATAAAGAAGGCTGCAGCGTTAACGGCACAAAAAGGCTGTCTGTAATATTTCCTGAGTGCTTATTTATGCAGATGAATTTTTTGGCCAATTCATTCCAGCACCATACGTTTTCGTTTATTTCTACAAAAGGTTTTATAAATGGGAATGCTGATAAATTTGCCTGGCGCAGGTTACCATTCAATTCGCCGGAAAGACTATACAATAATTTAAACTTATTAGTAAAGCGGTTATAAATGCTAATTTTATCCTGGTAGCATAACCAAATATTTCCATCTTTTAATTTAAAAAAATAAATATGGTTGGTTTGTGGTAAACCTGCCTGCGGTGTAATGGTTTCAAAATTGAGCCCATCAAAGCGTTGCAGGCCAACACCCGTACTTATCCATAATAAACCATTTCCGTCTTCCGACATATCTTTTACCTGGTTGCTGAGTAACCCTTCGGCAACGCTGTAACTTTTGCTGCTGAACTTTTTAATTTGCTGTGCATCTGCAGAAAATAAAAGGATACTACTTAAGCAGTACACCAAAGCTGTACAAAATATTTTTTTAAATAAGAAATTCATCATCTTTTTAAGCTCTGATACTTTTGTAAGATTGCTTATGGTAATCTGTACAAAGTAAATCTAAAGTAAATGTGCAAAAAAATAATGCAAATGCTGTATTGCCTATTGCAAATGGTAATACTAACATTGCTTTTTATTTTGATTATAAATTTCTATAAAAGAAATAGAGATAAATGAATACCACAGAAAAATCTTAAGATAATACAAAGCTCAAAAAAAAATCAACATTTTATAAATCCTATGGCGCAGCACAGAAAATGTTATTGAAAAAATATGGAGGCGGCGCATCTGCAAGAGGAGATTATTCAGGAACTGCTATAGGCATAATTGGCCCGCTGAATGATTTAGTGGGAAAGAATTTAGGAGTAACATTTTATGCCCAACAAATAACAGAACCATTACCCACAGTTTTAGAAAAAGTCAGGATTCAATTGGATAAAGGCCTGTGTTCCCATGCTTATTGGTTTTGATGGCACAGATGGTAAACATTTTATATTAGTGCTGAAGTATAAATATGCAAACGGATATCAATACCTTATTTACGATCCATGGGATGGTGTATGTGATTATGTTAGCCAGTATAATTTGGAAGCAGGATCAATGGCTCCTGTAAATAGTTCATGGAGAATTACAGTAGATTATTATTATCCTACCAATGATTGAGTGCCATTGTATTGCTTTGTTGAAAAGGTTGAAGAGATAGAAAATGGAAAAACCAGGCAAGTAATTTCATCAAGGCAACAGCTTCTTTTGCTCCACGAACAGTTGCAACAATTGCTAAAAATCATTATAAAAAATTGAAGGCGCTTCTTTCTTTTTTGTAAATCTATTGTAACTCTCCAAAAAATACATCATATGCTGTATTGACCGAAGTAGCAGGAAGTGAGAATTTTGGTTTTAAACAAATTAAAAAAATTTTAAAACTAAAGTTTATGAAAAAAATCACACAATCATTGCTTGTTGCAGCAATTTTAATGTCTATTCCATTTTTCTTTTCATCTTGTGATAAGTTAAAGGAAGCATTAAACTTTCAGGTTGATAACAATCAGGACATTCTAATTGACATCCCACCTGCCGCTGCCGGAGGACGCTCATCAGTTTCTGCAGTACCCTTTAACCTTAAGGCTCATATTGACGCTCAAAATACAAGTGGTAAGTCTATTGACCTTAGCAAGATAAAATACATAAAAGTTAAAGCATTACAGATTGATATAGTTGATGGCGCTACTGCCAATAATAATTTTGCAAATTTTGAAGATGGCGGCATATTGATAAGCAGCAATGCTACTGCTACTACACAAGCAAGAGTTACAATGGCTGCTATTTTAAATAATCCTGATGCGTATTCTACCCGCATTGTACTGCCCGTTACCGGAGCAGCTGCCGGTAAAGACTTTAAGGAATACTTACAAGGCACTGCACTTGAGTACATTTTATCTTATACACTTCGCAAGCCGCTTACTACCCTTTTACGTTGTAAAATACATATTGTGTGGGAGATTGATGTGCAGGGTTAATATTTTTTAGCTAAAAAAAACGAGAATATGAAAAAATATATTATTATAATTTTTATAGCAACAATTTCAAGTGGATCTTTTGCACAATTTGGAGTGCAGGCAGGATTAACGGTAGCTTCAATCAAAATTGATGGTCAAACCGGCAGCACTTCTACTCTTACTACAAGTTCAAAAATAGGCCTAACAATAGGAGTATTAATTGATGTTCCCGTATCTAATATGATTACATTTCAACCTGCCTTGAATTATACACAAAAAGGAGGAAAGGTTACTTCTAAATATACAAGTGGTTCAAGCGATGAAGATATATGGACTATTAATAATTTAGAGGTTCCACTTAATATTATTTATAAGGCTACCGGGGGCTTTTTTGTTGGGGCTGGGCCTGCATTATCTTATGCTGTTAGCGGAACACAAAAATATACTAGCACATCAGTTGGTGGACCAGGTGGTAGTGGAACACAATCAGGTGAAGAAAAAGCTTATTTTGGAGATGGGGGTTTCAAAAGATTAGAATTCTCCGGTAATCTATTAGCAGGATATCAATTATCAAATGGCTTATTCGTTTCTATAAATTATAATATGGGATTAAACAATATTCTAGAAGCTACCGAAAGCTGGAAAAATCGTTATTTTGGCTTCAGAGTAGGTAAGAAATTTGGAAATGCTATGATGCGTAAACAATAATATTAGTATTGTTGAGCATAACCATACCTGGTTTTCTGTAACCTTCCCGATGTAAAGTGGGGAAGGTTTATTGTTTAAGTTATTCGGATTAAATCTAATATGTTGCCGTAACAAATAATAAATCATCAAAAACATATTTAACAATAAGCAGGGTGGTTGAAAGGTATTTACAAATATTCCAAAGTTCGATTAGAAAATCATCCATTAGAGAGCAGATATCTTATTCCCAGCTTCCCCAATCAAGCTTTACTTCTATTTCAGGATGAAGGCTATGCTGCACAGGACAGGTAACAGCAGTATGCTTCAAAATAGATTTCGATTTTTCGTCCAACTCTGACAATGAATCTGGAATACTAAATGTAATATTGATACCGCCAATTCTACGGGGATCTTGCTTCATATTTTTTTCAACCTCTGTTTTTATACCCTTTAAATCAATGCCCATCGTATTTGCTTTGAGTGCCATTACAGTGATCATGCAGGTGGCCAGTGATGTAGCAGTAAGGTCGGTTGGAGAAAATCGTTCGCCTTTGCCATTATTATCTACGGGTGCATCTGTTTCAATGGCAGAGTTGGAATGCACATGCGTACATACCGTACGCAGGTCACCTTCATATAAAACAGTGGAAGTCATTGCTCTTTTTTGCTTAAATTTACGCCCATAATATATCAATACTGTGAAAAAACTTTTTGTCTTTTTTTGCCTGATTTTAATAGCCTTTACCTCCTTTGGACAAGACTCAACTGAAAAGCGACGTGAACCAAGAAAAGATCGCAGAGAGGATAAAAGGACCCGTATAGATGCCATGATCAGGCAGGAAGAGGAAGGAGTACTTTCTTATCAAAAGCAAAGTGCATTTGGCATACAATTACGCACAGATGGTTACGGTATTTTTTATGAATTGGGACGTTACAGATCGCCGCGGTTTGCCAATCTCTATCTTATAGAACTTACGGAGATCAAACATAAAAAAGAAGAAAAAACAACAGTAAGCGATGGCTTTTTCAGTAATTCATTTATTTATGGTAAACTGAATAATTTTTACCAGTTAAAGTTGGGTTTTGGACAACAATACATATTCGGGCAGAAAGGCAATAAGAATGGAATAGCGGTGATGGGCATATATCAGGGCGGATTGAATGTTGGACTTCTTCGGCCATATTATCTATCCGTATTTGATAATAATACAGCAAGAGATATAAAGTTCGACTCACAGGACAGCGTTCTGTTTTTAACAGGTGATATTCAGGGCAGTAGTGGTTTAGGAAAAGGCTGGAATGAACTAAAAGTAAAACCCGGGATTTTTATAAAAACAGGTTTACGTTTTGATTTTGGCAGATATAATGAAATGATACAAGCCATTCAGATTGGAATCGGCGTTGAAGCCTTCGCTCAAAAAATACCTTTGTTTTATAGATCCGAAGAGAGCCAACAAATTTTCTACCAGGGGCATATTGCATTTCTTTTTGGTCGCCGTAAATAAGTATTTTTGTACTTCAGCATTCAGTTAGTTCCGTTCGAATTCATCTAATATGATAGAACTTCCGGTAGTATCAGCAGAGGTACCCATAAAACGCAACAAACCTGATTGGCTTCGGGTGAAGCTCCCTATTGGCGAGAGTTATAAACATGTACGTGGACTCGTAGATCAACATAAGCTACATACTATTTGTGAAAGCGGCAACTGCCCAAACATGGGTGAATGCTGGGGTGCAGGCACTGCTACCTTTATGATACTGGGAAATATCTGTACACGTAGCTGCGGTTTTTGTGCAGTGGCTACAGGCAGGCCGGAAGCAGTGGATTGGGATGAGCCACAACGTGTAGCAGAGGCCATTTACCTGATGAAAGTAAAGCATGCGGTGATTACATCAGTTGATCGCGATGAGTTGAAAGATGGTGGTTCCATCATTTGGTATAATACCATCAAAGCAGTAAAATCATTGAATGCGGACACAACGCTTGAAACATTGATACCTGACTTTAAAGGACAAATTGAAAACATAGAAAGAATTATTGATGCAGCACCTGAAGTAGTATCGCATAATATAGAAACTGTGGAAAGATTGAGCAGGCAAGTACGGATACAGGCAAAGTATCCACGTAGCATGGAGGTAATACAAACATTAAAAAGAGGGGGTATGCGTACCAAAAGCGGAATCATGCTGGGACTTGGAGAAAGGAGGGAAGAGGTAATCCAATCATTGCACGATCTTAAAAATGCAGGTTGTGATGTAGTGACGTTAGGTCAATACTTACAACCATCAAAAAAACACTTACCTGTCAACCGGTTTATACACCCCGACGAATTTAAAGAATACCGCGAGATTGGTTACAACATAGGATTGGATTATGTGGAAAGCGGGCCACTAGTACGGTCGTCTTATCACAGTGAGCGGCATGTAATTCCAGGCTATGGCAAGCAGGCATGGAAAAACGAAAAAGCAAAGCTTATCGCATAAATTTCTGTCTATGGCAATGCCACGATCACACCCCAATTAAACTCTGTTTTTTATTGATGCCAAGAACTTTACAATCCTGGTTTTTAATCTGTTGGCTTGCCTTCCCTTTCCTGGGTTTTTCACAAATAAAATGGACAAATGTTGATTCGCTCTATCAACCCTTACCCAAATCTCTGCATGTATATTTTACCGATAATTCTATAGACACGGCACCCTTTAAAGCATTTTATGTGATAGCTGATCTAAAGGATAAAAATTTGAATTTTACCACTGATACAACCTTTAAGAGAAGGCTGACTCCAACTGAATTTTTTCAAAAAAACAATGAGCCCCTATTAGTAGTGAACGGTACATTTTTCTCCTTTGAAACTAATGCTAACCTGAATGTAGTGATCAGGGAAGGCAAAGTGGTTTCGTATAATTCAAAGACTAAAAAGTTGGCAACCGATACCACGAAAAGGGTGAAAGTTTATACAGGTGCTTTAGGAATTACAAAAGACCGGAATGCTGACGTAGCATGGGTGAAAACCGATAGCAGCAAGTCTTTTGCACACGCAATACAAACTTCAGATAACCATGGAAACTATTTTGCCGGGAAAACAAACACTACCGGGCAAACGCAAAATAAATCCTCCGACCTTTTCAAAAGATGGAATATGCAAACTGCTATCGGCGGTGGGCCTGTTTTAATTCAGAATGGAAAAATTAAGATTAGTAATAATGAGGAAGGCATGTTTGCAGGTAAAGCCATTCACGACAAACATCCACGTACGGCAATGGGCTACACAAAGGAAAATAAATTAATCATATTAGTAGTGGAAGGCCGTAATCCTGAAGCTGACGGAGCAACGCTACCCCAGGAGGCACAGATATTAAAAGACCTGGGATGTATCGAAGCATTGAATCTTGATGGTGGCGGCAGCAGTTGCCTGCTTATTAACGGTAAAGAAACTATCGCACCTTCGGATAAAAGGCAGAGGCCGGTGCCGGCTGTGTTTATGATTCATAAGAATTAACCCCTTCACTCCCGCATTTCCCATACCAACGCACTCGCTCCTAATATTGCAGAGTCAGCTTCCTTCAATTCACTGAATACAAGCCGCACTTTGTTTTGAAATATGGGTAAAAGATTTTTTTCCATGTGCTCTCTCGTGGGTACCATCAGCATGTCACCGGCTTTTATCACACCGCCAAAAAGTATAATAGCTTCGGGTGATGAAAACATCACGAAGTTAGCCAGGGCTTCACCCAGTATTTCACCCGTATAGCGATAAACTTCTGCTGCTAATTCATCACCTTGTACAGCACAATCAAAAACTTTTTTAGAGTCAATTTCTTCCGGTGTGTAGTTTCGGAGCAAGCTTTCCTGAGTGGTCGTTTGCAAAAGTTCTTTTGCAGTAAGTACAATGCCTGTGGCAGAACAATAAGCTTCAAGTGAACCATAC
>Ga0183260_10003392_pt1 | contig 12857 bp, 12 predicted proteins | sample AntDrymUQ4972206_2_FD_129768 | JGI IMG/M metagenome (GOLD analysis project Ga0183260, IMG submission 129768) | Polar desert sand microbial communities from Dry Valleys, Antarctica - metaG UQ497 (22.06) (version 2) (version 2) | ecosystem: Environmental > Terrestrial > Soil > Desert | place...
GGAACATCGTGCGCAGGCCGGCGTTGGAGTCCATATCGCTGCCGCCCTCACGCGCCGCCACCTCGACCTGGCGGATGAGCTTGGCGAAGAGCTTGCCGCGGGCCTTGTCGACCGCACCCTTCTTGTGCTTGATCGTGGCCCACTTGGAATGACCGGACATCTCTCCTCCTCGATCTACAGACTCGAAAGAAACGACTGGTGCAGGCGCAGGTCGTCGGACAACTCGGGATGGAACGCGGCCACCAGCACCGGGCCCTGGCGGCACAGGACGGGACGACGACTCCCGTCGGGCGCGGCGACGGTGGCCACCACCTCGACCCCGTCTCCGACCCGCTCGACGACCGGGGCGCGGATGAAGGTGGCGGGGAAGTCTCCGCCGACCAGGCCGTCGACGGCCACCGCCGCCTCGAAGGAGTCGACCTGGGACCCGAAGGCGTTGCGGCGCACGGCCACGTCGATGGCCCCGAAACACCGCTGAGGGTCAGAAAGATAACTACCTTCGCATTCTGTAAGCCACCTACCAGGGACTTTGCCCCTCGGAATGCGAAGGTAGTTATCTTCTGGACCCTGACCGGGTCGGCCGTCGAGGATCTGCGACGCCAGCAGGATCATCCCCGCGCAGGTGCCGAAGGCGGGAAGGCCGTCGGCCAGCCCCTCGGCCAGGACCTCATCGAGGCCCGAGGAAGCCAGGAGCCGCGCCAAGGTGGTGGACTCACCGCCGGGGAGGATGACCGCATCGACGCCGGCCAGGTCCTCGGGTCGGCGTACCTCGACGGGGTGGGCGCCGAGGAACGTGACGGCCTCAGCGTGGAGGGCGGACGCTCCCTGAAGGGCCAGAATCCCGATCTTCGGCACCTGGGGGGACCTTGTTCGTCATCGCTACCAGCCCCGCTCGGACAGGCGCACGTCGACGTCGCCCGACTCCTCGCCCCGCATGGCCTCGCCCAACCCGCGGCTCACCTTGGCCACGATATGAGGGTCGTTGAAGTGGGCGGTGGCCTCGACGACGGCCTTGGCCCGCACCTCGGGATCGCTGCTTTTGAAGATGCCCGAGCCTACGAACACCGCTTCGGCGCCGAGCTGCATCACCAGGGCGGCGTCGGCCGGCGTGGCCAGCCCGCCGGCGCAGAACAGCGGCACCGGCAGGCGGCCGGTCTCGGCCACCTCCTGCACCAACGACACAGGCGCCTGCAACTGCTTGGCCCAGCCGTACACCTCCGCAGAATCGGCGGTGGTCAGCCGGCGGATGTCGCCCAGGATCGAACGGAGGTGACGCACGGCCTCCTTGACGTCGCCGGTGCCCGCCTCACCCTTGGAGCGGATCATGGCCGCGCCTTCGGAGATCCGGCGGAGCGCTTCGCCGAGGTTGGTGGCCCCGCACACGAACGGCACCGTGAAGCGCCACTTGTCGATGTGGTGGGACTCGTCGGCGGGCGTGAGCACCTCGCTCTCGTCCACGTAGTCGACACCCAGAGCCTCGAGCACCTGGGCCTCGGCGAAGTGGCCGATGCGGGCCTTGGCCATCACTGGGATGGTGACCACGGCCTTGATGCCGTCGATCATGGCCGGGTCGCTCATACGGGCCACACCGCCGTCGCGGCGGATGTCGGCGGGCACCCGCTCGAGGGCCATGACCGCCACCGCTCCGGCGCGCTCGGCCAGCGCCGCCTGCTCCGGCGACACGACGTCCATGATCACGCCGCCCTTGAGCATCTCCGCCAGGCCCCGCTTCACCCGTTGCGTGCCTGTGGTGCGCTCGTCGTTCACGGAACGAGCCTACCGCCACCAGCAGCGCAATCGGCGGGGTGCGGCAGGCTCATCGCTGCGCTCACCTGACGGTGGACGAGGCGCCGGGCTCGGGGAGTTCCACCCAGGTCCGCCCGGGGAGCAGGGCGATGGGAGCGCCGGCGCCGTCGGTGTAGGTCGTCATGGCCGTGGTCGACGACTTCGTCCACCGTCCGGTGATCGACTTGCCATCCGACAGGATCAGCGCTTCCCCGCTGCCGATCAGCTCGGCCTCGAAGACCTGGGCGCCGGTGGTGTCGGTGGCCCCTTCGACCGCGTTGTAGGGGACGAACTGGACGATCACGTTTGTGGCTTCGACCTGAGCGCCGTTCTGGAGCAGGTCGGGACGGCCGTTGTTGGTGCGCTTCCAGGTCTTGGTGGCTGCGTCGAAGTCGAAGCCGACGGGCTGGGTTCCCACCACCAGGGCGAGGCTGCTCGCCGGGGTGGCGCCGGCGGGAGCGAAGGCCTCACCGTCGCGGAGGAAGGGGGAGAACGCCGGGGGCGGCGATGCCCCGGGTGCGACCTTGGCGTAGAGGGCGGCGGTCGACGTGTAGGTGGTGTGGTCTCCCGAATGGGGTCCACGGTTGACGTACGGGGTGCCGTCCTCGTCGGCGCTGGCGATCGTGAGGCCGGCGGTGGCGCGGATGAGGGCGTCGAAGCGCTCCGAGCCCCCCGAGTAGGCGAACACCCCGCCGAAGGGCGCGGCCAGATTCGGATCGGTGGGACGAACCGAGCGGACGGGGCCGATGGAGTCGGTGTCGGTCGACTGGTAAACGGCCAGCAGGCGGGTGAGCCCGCCCTCGACCACTTCCTCGTAGACGATGTCGGCGGCGTCGACGCCCGCCTGGGGCCGGGCGGCGGCGACGTTGTCGATCTTCACGTTCAGGGCGGGGCGGCCGGCGGTGGCGGCGTCGGTGGCGGGGAGGCCGGTGAGGGGGTAGGTGGCAGACACCTTGGTGGTCGTGGCGCCGCCGACCGGCGTGGCGCCGTCGTCGGACTTCGAACACGCCGCGCCCACCGCGGCCACCGACAGGGTCAGGGCGGCGATGACGACGCGACTTCGGCCGGGCTGGCGGCGGCGCAGTACGAGCAGTGCAGATCTCACGTTCACAGCTCCTTCAGGGCCTGGATGCGCTCCTCGAGGGGAGGATGGGTATCGAACAGGCGGTTCAACCAGGCTAGGCGACCCTGGTCGGGCGTACGGGCCAGGGGTGACTCGATCCAGAGGTGGGCAGTGGCCCGCGACCCCGAGTGCACGACAGTGCTGTCGTCGCGGAGCTTCTCCAGCGCCGACAACAGGCCCGGCGGGTAGCGGGTGAGCTGGACGCCGCTGAAGTCGGCCAGCGCCTCCCGCCGCCGGCTCACGGCGGACTGCATGACCCGGGCCACCAGCGGCGCCAGGGCGAGGAGGACGAAGCCGAAGACGGCGAAGATGGCGCCCGCCCCGCCGCCACTCCCGCTGTCGTGGTCTCGCTGGCGGGGACCGCCCCACCAGAGGAAGCGCAATGCGAAGTCGGCCATGAGGGTGACCACACCTACGAAGGTGACGGCGAGGGTGGAGGCCAGGATGTCGTAGTTCTTCACATGGCTCAGCTCGTGGGCCAGCACTCCCTCGAGCTCGATGCGGGTCATCTTCTCGAGCAGCCCGGTGGTGACGGCAATCGCTGCATGCTTCGGGTTGCGACCGGTGGCGAAGGCGTTGGGGGCGGCGTCGTCGATGACGTAGACCCGCGGCTTGGGAAGGCCGGCGGCGATGCACAGCCCCTCGATCAGGTTGTGGAGGCGGGCGTAGGTCTGGGGGTCGGCAGGCTTGGCGTGGCTCATGGCCAGGGCCACCGCATCGGACTTCCAGTAGGCAGTGAACGAACCCGCCACGACGACGACCAGAGCGACGACCAGGAATACGACCCCCAGCCCGAGAAGGCGGTCGACGGCCAAAGCCACCAGGGCCACGAGCACGACGAACCCGGCGACGAGCAGCACCGAGCGGCGCTTGTTGGAGGAGATCTGTTCGTGCACCGAGCGTCAGAACTGAACGGAGACGGGCCCCCGCGAGGCGTCGTCGGCCTCGAAGTACTCGCGCGGTTTGAACCCGAAGGCGTTGGCCAGCAGGTTCGAAGGGAAGCTCTGGATCTTGGTGTTCAGCCTCAGCACCGCGTCGTTGTAGAACTGGCGGGCGTAGGCGATACGCCCCTCGGTGCCGGAGAGCTCCTCCTGCAGCTCGAGGAAGTTCTGATTGGCCTTGAGGTCGGGATAGGCCTCGGCCACCGCGAACAGCGACTTGAGGGCGCCGGAGATCATGTTCTCGGCCTGGGCCTGGTCCCCGACCCCCTCCGCGCTGATGGCGTTGGCCCGGGCCTGGGTGACGGCCTCGAAGGTGCCCTTCTCATGGGTGGCGTAGCCCTTGACCGTGTTCACCAGATTGGGGATGAGGTCGTAGCGGCGCTTGAGCTGGACGTCGATCTGGGCCCACGCGTTCTCGATGCGGTTCCGCAGGTTGACGAGGCCGTTGTAGGTGATGATCACGTACAGGGCCAACAGGGCGACGACCACACCCACGATGATGCCGACAACCATGTAATGCCCCTCCCAGGGACGGCTCCGCCCCTCTGGCCGGTTGCTCATCATACGGCCTGGCACCCACCCCTCGCAGTAGGGTCGGCGCTCATGCGCAGGGTCCCCGCCATTGTGGCGTTCGTCTTTGTCGCGCTGTTGCTGGCGGCGTGCGGATCCAACACCACCTCCACGACGACGACCACCACGACAGCCGGGCCCCCGACGTCGGCGAGCACGAGGGCTCCGCGCGCCGGGGTCACAACGTCGACACCTCCCGACTCGGCGCCGGCGGATTTTGCGACGACGGCGGTCTCGGTACCCTCCGACGATGCGTTGGGCACCGCCCTGCTCACAGCGGTGCGGTCCGCCGCCCAGGACGGCTTCGACCGGGTGACCTTCGAGTTCGCCAACCACCTGCCCGGCTACGGCATCGACTACGTGCCCCGCCCGATCCTGCAGGACGGATCGGGCACCGAGACTCCCGTCGGCGGCGCCGCCGTGCTGCAGGTACGCATGACCCCGGCCAGCGGCTTCGACCTGTCGGGTGGTGGCACCGAGACCTACGTCGGCGCCGAGCGCTTCACGCCCGGCACCCCTGCCATTGTCGAGGTGGTGCGCACCGGCGACTTCGAGGCAAACCTCACCTGGGTCGTGGGTGTGACGTCGCAAGCTGGCTTTAAGGTGTCGACGCTGGCGTCGCCGCCCCGCCTGGTCGTCGACGTCGCCGTCGGTTGACCGCTCGGGCCCTGTCCCCCGCTCAGGGGGCCGCTCGGGCCCTGTCCCCCGCTCAGGGGGCCGCTCGGGCCCGGGCTATCGCCTTCTCGTACAACGGCACGTAGCGCTCGGCCAGGCGGTCCATTGCGAACGACTCCGCCCTCACCTCGCCGCCGGCCACCAGGGTGGCGGCCGTGGCCGGCTCCCGGATCACCCTCGTCAGCGCCCGCCCCAGAGCGGCGGCGTCGCCCGGGGGGACGAGCAGGGCCTCCTGGCCGTGACGGGCCACGTTGCGGTAGCCGGGAAGGTCGCTGGCGACGATGGGCGTCTGCGCGGCCATGCCCTCGAGCAGGACCATGCCGAACGACTCCCCCCGCAGCGACGGCGCACACAGCACGTCGGCACCCCGCAGGCGCTGCGCCTTCTCCTCCTCACTGAGCCGCCCCAGCCATTCCACCCGAGGATCGCCGGCGGCCTCGGCCTGGAGACGCCGGGTCTCCGGCCCGTCGCTGGCCACCCAGACCCGGACGTCGCGGGGGAGGTGGGCAAGGGCGGCAATCAACACCCCCAGTCCCTTGCGGGTCTCGTGGCGGCTGACGAACACGACCGTGGGGGCCTCGGTGGGCCACGGGGTGGCCTTGGCGAATCGCGGCAGGTCGATGCCGTTGTAGACCAGCTCGAACTCGCCGCCCAGGGTGGAGGCCATGTCGCGAGCGTCCTCCGACACCGCGCAACGCAGGTGGAGTCGCGCGTTCAGTCGCGTGCCCAGGGGCCGGAGGCGACGGTAGGCCACGCTGGCACCGGCGGCGTGAAACGTACCCAGGAGGGGCCCCGACGACATGACCAGAGTCGTCAGAGTGGGCCCGGGCGCCATCGGTTCGTGCAGGTGGAGGATGTCGAACCGCTCGTCGCGGACAGCCCGAATCGTGCGCAGGACGCACGGGAAGTCGGGGGCGAGGGGCGCGACCGATCCGTTGAACAGAGCGGCCACCGTGTTGCCGAGCGGGGTGACCCCCACCTCGGGCGGCGGGCCGTCACACGGACCAAGCACGCGTGCCTCGTGTCCCAGTTCCCGCAGGGCGCGGGCCAGCCCCAGGACCTGGCCCTGAACCCCTCCGGGCAGAGACAGGCTGTAGGGGCACACCAAGCCGACGCGCACGTCGGGAGCGTACCCGGCGCCTGCTAAGACTGGCCGGGTCACTGCGACCGGGGAAACCACGATGACCGACGACAACCTGACCAGGGCCGAGGCACAGGACCGGGCGACGAAGATTTCGTCGGTGACCTACGAGGTGTCACTCGACCTCACCACCGGTGACACCAGCTTCACGAGCGACACCGTCATCCGCTTCACCGCTCCGCTCGTGGGCCTGGCCACCTTCATCGATCTCGACGCCGCCGACGTGCGGGAGATCACATTCAACGGCCGGTCCTTCCCCACCACGGCCTGGGACCCCGGCCGATCACGCGTCGCCGTACGCGGCCTGCTCGCCAACAACGAGCTGCGGATCGTGGCCGACTGCGCCTACCAGCACACGGGCGTGGGCCTGCACCGGGTGGTCGATCCCGTCGACGGCAAGGTCTACCTGCACACCCAGTTCGAGCCCTTCGACGCCCACCGGGTGTTCGCCTGCTTTGACCAGCCCGATCTCAAGGCCACCTTCGCCCTCACCGTTGTGGCTCCCGACGACTGGACGGTGGTCAGCAACTCCCCGGTCGCCTCCCACGAGGGCAACGTGTGGCGCTTCGCCCCGACCCCCGAGCTGTCCACCTACCTGGTGGCGGTGGTGGCCGGCCCCTACGCCGGCGTTCACGAGAAGCACGGCCATCTCGACCTCGGCCTCTACTGCCGCGAGTCCCTGATCCCCCACCTCGACCCCGACGAGATCTTCACCATCACCCGTCAGGGCCTCGACTTCTTCGTCGAGGAGTTCGACTACCCCTACCCGTTCGCCAAGTACGACCAGCTCTTCGTCCCCGAGTTCAACTTCGGGGCCATGGAGAACCCCGGCTGCATCACGTTCAACGAGTCAATGGTGTTCCGTTCGCGGGTCACCGAGGCGGCTCGGGAGGGACGGGCCAGCACCATCCTCCACGAGATGGCCCACATGTGGTTCGGCGACCTCGTCACCATGCGGTGGTGGGACGACCTGTGGCTCAACGAGAGCTTCGCCACCTACATGGCCAGCCACGCCATCGACCGCGCCACCCGGTTCAGCCGGGCGTGGGTGCGCTTCGCGTGGGATCTGAAGGCCCCCGCGGCCAACCAGGACCAGCTCCCCACCACCCATCCGATCTCCGCCGACATCGTCGACACCGAATCGGTGCGCCTCCACTTCGACGGCATCACCTACGCCAAGGGGGCCTCCGTGCTCCGCCAGCTGGTGGCGTGCGTCGGGCCCGACGCCTTCCGGACCGGCCTTCAGGGCTACTTCCCCGAACACGAGTGGGCCAACGCCGAGCTCGGCGACTTCCTCGCCGCCCTCACCGAGACCAGCGGCCGCGACCTGGGCGCATGGTCGAAGGAGTGGTTGGAGACAACCGGCATCAATACGCTCACCGCCGACTTCGAGCTCGACGAGACCGGTGTCTACCGGTCCTTCCACGTCGTGCAGGAGGCGGTCGCCGGCCACCCGACCCTTCGCACCCACCGGTTGGCCCTCGGCCTGTACTCCCTCAGCGACGGGGCCGTGGTGCGCGACCTCCAAGTGGAAGCCGACGTCAGCGGTCCCCGCACCGAAGTCGCCAAGCTGGCCGGGCGTCCTCAGCCCGATCTGCTCCTGATCAACGATGGTGACCTCACCTACGCCAAGGTGCGCCTCGACGAGCGCAGCCTCGAAACGGTGCAGGCCCACCTGAGCACGATCGCCGATCCCCTGGCCCGCAACCTGTGCTGGGCCACCACGTGGGACATGGTGCGCGACGCCGAATTGCCCACCCGACGCTTCGTCGACCTGGTGGTGACCCACGTGGCCGACGAGGAGGACGACACGGTGCTCGGCCGCCTCCTCGGCCAGGCGGGGATGGCGGTCGACGCCTATGGGGACGCGGCCAACCGGGCCCCGGCCCGGGCCCGGCTGGCCTCGTCGGCGTGGGAACGACTCGGCGCCGCCGATCCGGGCAGTGACCGCCAGCTCATCTGGGCCCGCCACTGGTTGTCCAACATCGACGACACCGTCGACCTCGATCGCGCTCGCGGCCTGCTCGACGGATCCGTCGAGATCCCAGGCCTGGCGGTCGACACCGACCTCCGGTGGGACGTCGTGGGGGTGCTCGCCACCCACGGCGCCGACGACGACGGCGCCCTCATCGACGCCGAGCTCGACCGCGACCCCACCGACATCGGCCAGCGCCGGGCCGCCACCCGGCGGGCGTCGCGACCCACGACCGAGGCCAAGGCCCACGCGTGGGACCGCCTCCACGGCGGTGAGGTGAGCGTGGCCCAGATCAGGGCCATCGCCGCTGGCTTCGCCGACTTCGGCCAGGAACACCTGGTGCGCCCATGGGTGGAGCCCTACTTCGCCGAGCTGGTGCGCGTATGGGACGAGCGGCAACAGGAAGAAGCCCTCGGCCTCATCAGCGGGCTGTTCCCGTCAACCCTCGTCGACGACGAGGTCGTCGCCGCCGTCGACGTCGCCCTGGCTGCCGGCGACCTGCCCGGACCCGTGCAACGCATCCTGGTGGAGGGCAAGGACAGGGTGGAACGGGCACTGCGGGCCCGGGCCGCCGACCGGGCTGCGTCCTGACCCCAGGCCCCTCCCGCCCGTTGAAGGGGGGCTGAGCCGGTAAGATGGCCGCAGCCGGACGTCAAACCGGACTTGTCTCGCCGATCGCAGGAGACGCTCGTGGTCAACTTTGTCACCGTGCACGAACCGTCCCGAGCCCAGGTTGACCGGAGCGCCCGCTGAGCGGGCGGCGGGCCAGCTTCGGCAAGCGGGATCGGGAGCGGGCGAAGAAAGAGAAGGCAGCAGCCAAGCGCGACGCCAGGCAGAACAAGGGCGCCGATTCCCCCGACGAGGCGCTCGACGGCGAGACTGTCGAGGCCGAAGTCACCGAGGTGTCGGCGGCCAATGGCGAAGCGGCCACGGCCCGGCTGCTCGAGGCGATCGGGGCCCTTCACCAGCGCTTCGACGACGGCGGCATGTCCTACGACGACTTCGAAGAGCAGAAGGCCGAGCTGATGGGACGCCTCACCGTCGAGTGACCTTCTCGGAGGTGTGACGCTGGTCGTCACGCCATCGAGTACCATGAGGAACCGCCGGGTTTCCCCCGGCATATCGCCGGCCCTCCTCCTCGACCGAGGACGACAGGGCTGGTGAGGTCACCGAGAATCTCCTCGAGCTGGCCTGTGCGTCCCCTCGATCGGAGCTTCAACGTGTCCCTGTCCTTCGCCGACATCGGCGTGCCCGTCGACCTCGTCACCCTGCTCGCCCGCCGCGGCGTCACCAGCCCTTTCCCCGTCCAGGCCGCCAGCCTGCCCGACGCCCTGTCCGGCCACGACGTGTGCGGCTGCGCCCCCACGGGCTCGGGCAAGACGCTGGCCTTCGGCCTTGCCCTCGCTCTGCGCACCGGCCAGGCGCAGCCCCGCCGGCCCAAGGGCCTCGTTCTCGTGCCCACCCGCGAGCTGTGCTCGCAGGTGCAGCGGGAGATCGCGCCTCTCGCCGCCGCCCGCAACCGCAGTGTCACCGCCGTCTACGGCGGCACCTCCTACCCCGCCCAGGCCCGAGCCCTGCGCAAGGGGGTCGACATCGTGGTGGCCACCCCGGGTCGCCTCGAGGACCTCGTCGCCCAGGGCGACGTCCGTCTCGACGCCGTCGACGTGGTGGTGGTCGACGAGGCCGACCGCATGGCCGACATGGGCTTCCTTCCTGCGGTTCGCCGCATCCTCGACGCCGCCCGCCCCGACCGCCAGACCCTGCTCTACTCGGCCACCCTCGACGGCGACATCGACGTGTTGGTGCGCCGCTACCAGAAGAACCCCCGCCGCCACGACGTTGCCGGCGAGACCGCTCCCGAGGACGTCGAGCACATCTTCTGGCAGTCCGACCGGGCCCAGCGGGTGGCCATGACGGTCGAGCTTGTCGAGCACCACCAGCGGGCCATCGTGTTCTGTCGCACCCGTCACGGCGCCGACCGCTTGGCCGGCCAGCTCGCCCGGGCCGGCGTGCGGGCCGTGGTCATCCACGGCAACCGCAGCCAGTCGCAGCGCGACCGGGCCCTGTCGTCGTTCGCCAACGGTGGGGCAGAGGCGCTGGTGGCCACCGACGTGGCCGCCCGCGGCATCCACGTCGACAGCGTCCCCTGCGTGGTCCACTTCGACCCGCCCGGCGATCACAAGGACTACGTGCACCGTTCCGGGAGGACCGGACGGGCCGGCGCCACCGGCACCGTTGTCTCCCTGGTCGGTCCCGAGCACCGCTCGTCGGTGCGGGCCATGCAGCGGGCCCTCGGGTTCCCCCAGCGCCTCGACAGCCGCGGCCCGGCTCAGAGGATCGAGGGGCGCACCCCGGTGCCGAGCCAGGCCCGGCCCACCCCCGCCCCCACCCGTCCGGGCCCCAGCAACAACCGCCGGGGCCATGGTCCTCGGCAGAACACCCGAGGTCGCCGCCGCCCCGTGGTCTGAACTTGCCGCCGCCGCCTGATTCCGCCCGGATGACCGGGCGGTCAGGCCGGCGCCGGGGTGTTGCGCGAGGTCGCCGACGCCCACACCACCAGGTTCTCGTCGTAGCTGCCGGATCCTCGATCGAAGGTCCCGATGCAGGTGATGAGCCGGAGGTCGGCCCCCTCCGTCGGGCCGTAGACGCGTTCGGTGGGGAACTCGTCCTTGCGAAATCTCTCGGCGCCCGTCACCACGAAGTCGACGGTCGTCCCGTCGTCGTAGGCCACCGTTACGGTGTCGCCGGCCTGCAGCGACTTGAGCCGGAAGAAGACGACCGGGCCCGTCGTGGAGTCGACGTGGGCGGCGATCACCGCCGGTCCCGTCTCGCCGGGCTTAGGCCCTCCACCGAACCAACCGGCCCGGTCGTACGGGGGCGCCTCGAGGGCGCCGTCACCGTCGAGTCCCAGTCGGTCCAGCTCGGCGTCAACTTCGATGGCCGGGATGCGTACTGTCAACGGAGTGCCGGTCAACGGCCCGGAGCCGGCGAGGGCCTGCGGCGCCGAGGGCTCACCGATGCGAGAGGCGACGCGCAGGCCGGCGCCGACGATGCCGCTCAGCCCGACGACGACGATCAGGGTCGCCACCCCGATCGTCGTCCGATCCCACCGGGCCTTGGTCACGGCTCAGCTGATGCGCTGTAGGCGGGCACGGTACTGCCACACACCGCCACCGGCGAGGAGCAGGGCGCCAAACGCTGCCGCCCCCGCAGGAAGTGTCCCGCCGAAGGGCGACCCGGTTCCGGCGGTGCCTCCGCCTCCGGTGGCCACGCCTCCCACTGGCATCTGGGCGCGGGCGGCGCTCGATGCGGAGGGCGCCTGGGTCGTGGGGGGTGTTGCGTCGCCGACGACGCCCGGCGGCGGACCGGCGACGGCGGCGATGCGCACGACACCGAGCGGGATGCCCTGCTTGAACAGCGTCACACCGAAGGTCTGGTTCAGGGCCTGGGCGGCATCCGACGACAGCTTGGCAACGGTGCCCTCGACCCGCGTGGTGGAGCCGTCCTGGGTGACCTTGACGTTCGTCCCGTCGAGATCGAGCAGTTTTACGGCGTTGCCTCCGACCGTCGCCGTGAGGCTCGACGACCCCGGGTTGACGATGAGGTCCGTGGCTGTCACCGACTTGCCACCGGCGCTGAAGGTGAGGCCGCCGACGTGGCTGAAGGTGCCCCGGATGAACGGCGTCTCGCTCTTGGGGTAGACCGACACAAAGCCCTGGCTGATCGGGAAGCTGGCGGTCGTGGTGCTGCCCGAGGTCGACACAGTGGCCGGTTCCACCGGGGCGACCGACACGCCGTTGTCCTTGAGCACGCCGGCGGTGCCGGGGTCGAGGTCGACGTTGGTGGCCTGGCCGCCGAGGGCCTGGATCTCTGCGTCGGGGGCGCCACCGGGACCGGCCGTTCCCTGAGCGGCGATGCGCACGACGCCGAGGGGGATGCCCTGCTTGAACAGCGACACACCGAAGGTCTGGTTCAGGGCTGAGGCGGCGGTCGCCGACAGCTTGGCGACGGTGCCCTCGACGCGCGTGGTGGCGCCGTCCTGGGTGACCTTCACGTTGGATCCGTCGAGATCGAGCAGCTGCACGCCATTGCCCCCGACGGTGGCCGTGAGGGTGGACGACCCCGGGTTGACGATGAAGTCGGTGGCCGTGACCGACTTGCCCCCGGCGCTGAACGTCAGGCCGCCGGAGTGGCTGAAGGTGCCGCGGATGAAGGGCTGCTGGCTCTCCGGGTACACCGACACGTACCCCTCGGTGATCGGGAAGCTCGCCGTCGTGGTGCCGCCCGAGGTGGTGACGGTGGCCGGAGCCACCGGGGTGACGGTCACGCCGTTGTCCTTGAGCACGGCTGCGGTACCGGCGTCGAGGTCGACGTTGGTGCTCACACCGCTGAGGGTCATGATCTCCGCGCTCGGGGCGCTCGACGACTGTGCGCTCGCCGCCAGTCCGCCGGCTCCCACCGCCAGGCCCACCACCCCCAAGAGGGCGAGGGACCGACGTGCTCCGGATCTGATATTTGCCATGGAAACCTCCGCTCGCCCCGGAGGGCCGAATTGGGAACCGGGGATGACCTGCGTCACCCCTCCCGGTCAACGCGTCTTCGGCGCCGCCGATGCGGCCGGATGACGACAGGTGGCGGGCTCACCCA